>Ga0209416_1000675_pt1 | contig 32161 bp, 45 predicted proteins | sample RifGroF1_FD_184001 | JGI IMG/M metagenome (GOLD analysis project Ga0209416, IMG submission 184001) | Groundwater microbial communities from Rifle, Colorado, USA - Groundwater F1 (SPAdes) (version 2) | ecosystem: Environmental > Aquatic > Deep subsurface > Groundwater | place: Rifle, Colorado...
GGGGGCCCGCCTCTCGGGCGACCCTTCTAGAAGGCATGCCGTCCAGTTGGCGGAAGAGCGAGGGCATGTGCCCCCCTCCGGACACTCGGCTGTGCTTAGGCCGCGAGCGCTGTCAGCTGCAAGGGGCCCGGGTCCTCGAAGCTGAGCAGGCACAGCTTCACCGGTGTCTCCTGCGGGTGGGCGCCATGGGCCCGCATCCATGCAAAGGCCGCGAGACGGGCCTCATCGGCGCTTGAGAACAAGGCGCCAAGAGATGCGTTCTCTACCGGCACAAACTGGTCGACGTCGGTGTCCAGGCAGCACAGGGCGGCTTCCGGGCCGCGGGCCCAGGCCAGCCCGTAGTTCTCATGGCGCTCCGGCGCGCGCACCTTTCCGAGTGCCTGCGGGTCGCCGAAGAGGGTGGGCAGGGAGCGGGGGTGGCTGCGCGCGGCGCCGTCTTTGCCCGCGAGCAGCGCGTTGATGTGGTCAAGCAATGACTGGTGAAACGCGGACCCGGGCGCGGGAGCTTGCGTGTTGGGGGGCGGGAACAGTCGGGCAAGCTCGGCCAGGGCCGCCGCCGCCGCCGCGTCGACGACCTTGCGCACTTCAGGGTCTTCGACCAGGCGGGGGAACAAGGGAGACCGTGCGCCTTCGGCGCCCCGGGCGGAGAGCCCCAGGCTCAGGCGAAGAATGTCCCCTGGCGCACGTACGGCCGCGGTGTCGCTGCGCGGGAGGGCAGGCGTGAGGTCGGAGGGGCAGGGGGAAGCAGGAGCCACGTGTGTCTCTAGAACGGTTGCGAACAGCCTTCTATTTTAGCGCGGGGCCGCTCGGCGGCCCCCGGCGCCCCGCCCACCCGACGAGAGGCCAATGCAGTCCGGGCAGGCACCCCGCTCGGACGAACGCGGCACGTACCTCGGGCAGGCCCGCCGGCCTAGCTGGTGCAGCTGCTGGTTCCGGCCACGATGGCGTTCCATTCTGCCTGGGTCAGCACCTGTGCCGTGTACGACACCCCATTCGCTTTCAGCTGACGGTTGAACGCGAGCAGGTGGCTGTACGACCCGCAGAGCAAATTTTGATAGGTCTTGAGCGCATCGGCCTCGTCTGTTGCTGCCATCTTTTGGCGAATGTCCCAGATGTCCTTTTCTTCAATCAACGCGCCCACGCTGAGCGCATCAACCAGGCTCCGTCGCCCCTGCTCCACCAGCTGGTTGTAGAGGGTTTGCAGTTCTTGATTTTCGAAATAGCCCACAGGCTGCCCTTTGGCGGGGTCAGGCAGTCCCTTCTTCAACAGCAGACGGAGCACCGCTTCGGTGTGCGCGGTTTCGCTCTCGGCAATGTTCGCAAAAACGGGAGCACCCCAGACATTGAACAGCGTGATGTAGACGTCATGTGCGAGCTTCTCTTCTTCACGCATGAACCGCATGTCGGCAATTTCCTGCTCGGTCAAGGTGGTCGGTGCCGCCCTCGAGGCCGGACCGCGACGAGCATAAGTTTCGGCGTCTGCCGCGTCGTCCAGCGCCGCAGCGTCGGTTGGTTCTTCCTCCCCGCCTCCGCATCCGCTGAGCAGGGGAGCCAGGAGAACGGCACCCGCACTTGCCGCGGCTGCTTTGAGGAAATTGCGTTTCAAGTTCATAGGTTTTCTCAATTCATCGATGTTATTGAATTGGCGTTTTGTTTGCTCCCGCGCAGGGACACGCCATATATAAGCGTATAGGCATATCATGATTCTTCAAGGTCTGCCGCTTGGCACTTGGTTGGTCCCGCCAAGAAAAACCGCAACAGCCCAAGGGCGGTTGCGGTTCTGAATGAAAAAAGTCTTGGGAGGGCTGGCCCCGCCAATCCACCAGTCGGCACAGGCCAGTGGAAGGCTGGTGCCAACTAGCTCGCGCGTTCGCGCAGGACGCGCACTTGCTTGGGAACCATGACCGTTTCCGTGACCACCTCGTAGGCGTCAACGATGTCGAGCAGGTCCATGCGGATGAGGTCACACATTTCGTCGAAGGCCATCACCAGGCGGCAGCGCTCGACCAGCTGAGACATCGACCATTCAACGAAGTCTTCGTGCATGTCGATGCCCTTGCCAGCGTAGACGTCCAGCACCGAACCGGAGTAAGGCACGCGGGTTTCCTTGTGACAGACCCCGCAGGTCTTCTCCAAGCCGGCAAAGCGGGCCCGTTCCGACCACGCGCGCACTAGGCGCGCCTTTTCGTTGTCGGGGAGAGGCAGCGCCAGCACATCAGGGGCTTCCAGGTGCTCACGTGCCATCGCACGATTGCGGTGGGTCAGCACTTCGCGTGCGATGACCTGTTCATGCTCAGGGAGCTTGGCCAGGTCCACAATTTCGCGAAAGTTCAGCTGGCCACAGTGCGTGCAGCGCGACTTGTGCTCCGAGGGCTTGCGATGGCTGTTGTACATCACGAGATAGCCCCCACTGCGGCCATTGCTGCCCGCGGTGTAGGCGCCGCCCTGCTGGGCGGTGAACTCGGCGATGCGGTCTTCGAGGAAGCTCAGGCCTTCGTCGGCCGAGAGCAGGTCGTAGACCCGCGTCTCCTGCTCGGAGGTCAGCCCCAGGCGGGGGACCTTCACGCAGTTGGCGTAGGCGGTCGACTGGTTCCACGAACCCATCGTGTCGTAGCGGAAGTGCCCCGTCAGGAAGTCCACCATGGACTTGCGTTCACGCAGGTCGGGGCGGGTGCGGGAGAAATGGCGCATGTTGGCCGGAACGGCCGGTAAAGCGGTTGCACTCATGGAGTTGTCCTTTAGGAGGGCCAGCGTTGGCTGGCGTTGGGTTGTAAAAGTTGTCCTATAGGGTGTAGCGAACCAGCCCCGGGCCGGGGAAGGGCGTCAGGCCCTCCTGTGCGGTGAAGGCTGGGTGATAGCGGGAGGCACAAATTCAGGGAACATGGTGCAGGCCAGGCGGTAGGCGCGGGCCTGCACCGGGGCAGGCTTGGCAGCCGGCTCTTGCGGCACCTGCGCGCGCGCCAAAGCACGCACCACCAGGGCCAGAACCTCTGGGCGGTTGGCAGGAACGACCCCACGGGCCAGTTCGTCCTGGAGCACCTGCACGATGTCCGGAAACCGGACTGCCAGGGCCGGGCGGAACGTGTCCATCGTGGGGTCCCTCTCACGGAGTGGGAGCTTAAAGTTCATTCGAAAGGGGCGAATACATGCCTTGACAAATTATAGGGTAAAACTACGCTTGATGCAGGTCAAGCTCAATTCGACAGGATGGCTCCTTTGGGTGGGGCGCGCTGTGTCTCCTGTAGCTAAACAGTGATAGGAGCCCGTACTTTCGCGTTCCTGCTACCCACAACAACCATCAGGAGTTCTCCATGTCCCGTTCGATGAAAAGCAACCCGGTCTTCAGCGCCATCCCCGCCGAGTCCGATGCCTCCACCAAGAAGCACGTACACGGCGCTCGCCGCGTGCGCGCCCGTGCTGCGCTGACCGGCGACCTGGAAGAACTGGCGTACGTGGAGGGCAACGCTGCCGACCACGTTGCTTCCGACAAGGGCCCGAAGGCCTTCGACCCCGCACTGCGCGTGCAACGTGACGGCAAGGCGCTTCGTGTGCTGGGCACCTCCGAGCGCGCCAAGAGCGAGCGCGCGGTGCACAAGGCGCTGGCCAAGTGAGCCGCGCTGCTCGCCAGGGCCTGCTGGCCCTGGACGGGGACGGCGTGCTTGTCGACTACCACGAGGGGTACGCCAGGGCGTGGGAACGCGCCTTTGGCACCCGTCCCCGGGTACGGGACCCTCTGGGGTACCACCCGCTCGCGTACTGGGATGTGCCGCACCTGTCCGAAGAGGGGTTGCGGCACTTTCACGACCACGGCCTCAATGAAGAGGGGTGGGCCTCATTCCCTGCGATGCCTGGTGCGGCCCAGGCGTGTGAGCTGCTTCGCGACGCGGGCTATGACCTGGTGTGCGTGACCGCACTGCAAGCCCAGTACAAGGCAGCGCGCGAGACCAACCTGCGCGAGCTGGGCATGGGCATCTCGGCCGTCCATGCAGTCGGCGCGCCGGGCCTGGGCAACCCCAAGACCGCGATTCTGCGCCAGCTTCAGCCCCAGGCGTTTGTGGACGACTGCCTACCCTTTCTTCAGCGGGTGCCCCGCTCCATCTGGCGCGCGCTCATTGAAGGGCGCCCTCACGGCAGCCCCAACCGAGACCCTCGCTGCGTTCCCCCGAATGCGCGCTATGCGAGCCTGCTGGAATTTGCGGAAGCCTGGGTGGCGCGCCCGCCGCGCTAAACACAGGGCGCTAGACGTGGCAATGGACCCAATTGCCCCTTCCCCCGCCCAACCGACTGCCCCCTTGACTCTGTCCAGCGTTTCGCCGGCCCCCGAGGGCGCCCGCGGCGAGAGGGAGCCCGGTACGCTCCGAGCACTGACCCAAGGCGTGCGCACAAAGTTGTGCTCGCGAAACTGGTTGCGGCTGGTTCACGGGCGAAGTGATGGGCAGGAGTACCTGCGGGACATGCTGGAGGCCTTGCCGCCCAGCGGACTCGGGATTGCCCTTCTTTCGCTTGCGGGCCAGCCCGCGCCAGCCGGGCCTCTCTTTTTTGTGTTGGGCCTGGCGGGTGTCTCGCTCACCGGCCTGGGTCTGCTTCGAGCGGTCGCCCGTCGGTTGCACGACACGGGCCGCTCGGTGTCGGTGCTTCGGCCCCTGCTGCTGATTGCCGGTACCGCGTTCCTGGCGGCGGCCCTGGTATCCATGGTGCTGGAGACCATTCCAGGGCAAATACTGCGTCTGAGCGTCAACTGGACGTTGCTCTTGGGCGGCTTGGCCTGGCTGGTGTGGCTTGGCCGCCTGCCGGGTGTCGCTGGCTCGAACCGGTACGGTACGCCCCCTGCCGCGGGTGGCCCTGCTGCCTCGTTGTGCCCTGAGAACTAGCGGGTTGTGGTGGCGAGGTCCTCCTCGCGCGCTGCCCCACCATAGCGGTTTGGCACAAAAACCCCTGAAAATTATCCGATTCGTTTTCCCGATAGCGTTTTGGAGCCAATCGGGCCGGGTCGCATCGATTTCGCATTGGACGAAAAAAGGCCAGCTTCTGCTGGCCTTGGGTGAATCACGGACTGGGCGACCTGATGGTCAGAACGCACGGTCGCTTCTGCGGCGGTGGTCCTGATTGAGGAGGAAGAGGGCTTTGTAGTCGTCGGTGGGCAACCAGTGCACGTTCACGTCACCGGAACTGTCTTTCGAGCAGCCCCCGAACTCCATCAGCTTGCCTTGAGGCAGTCGGATGTATTGCCAGTCCGCCACGCCCCGGGCCACTTCCTCTTGGGAATGCAGCGGCCACACCCTTGCGCGGTCGGTACCTTCTGCCAGCTCCACGTCCACGCTGACGACCATGCCCTCGATGTCGGTCCACCAGCGCACGGTTTCTCCAAAGGAGCTGCAGCGGTAGAGCAGAGGGGCCACGTCAGTGAGTTCGTAGCGAGGGTCGTCTTTGGTGACTTCGCTCACGCGACTTTGCGGGCAAAAGCACGTGGTATAGGACTGAGCCAGGACCACCGGCAGCGGAACGAAGTGCTCCAGCAACTGCAGCGCGACGCCACGGGAGGAAGCGCGGAATCGCATGGCGGCCCCACACAGAAACTGTTTGCGCACGCTGAAGTCTTTCAGGTGGCAGTCGATGTCGGTGGGCATGCGCCGCGCTAACAGCCGCTCCATAGGGAGTGCAGCCATGGCCTGCTCATAGGCCAACTTGGTGTCAGCTTCGCGCTGGTCAAGTTTGGCGAGAGCGCTTTCGATGAAGTTTAGAGGGGTCACGGGGGTCCTTGTTGTGTAAAAGATGGTCTTTCTTCTATAGCGAGCAGCAAGTGGCTAGCCGGCATGACGGGTCTTGCGTCTAAACTCACTTGTCGCTATAATGCGACACCCCCTGCACAACCTAAAAGCTCATGAGACTCCAAGACATCCGCGTCGCGGGCATCTATTTCGACGGCAAGTCCGGGGTGCGCGAAGTCGTTTCGCTGGACGCGCACGAAGGCACGCTTGTTTACAAAATCCTGGCCGCCAAAGTGGAGTTCGAGCAGGACCACGTCCCAGGCACGATGCGCTCATGCATCGGTGGCACCTCCCGGTGTGACGCGGTGTCTCTCGCCAAGTGGGCCAAAGAGGAAGTGCTGCCCGCGCAGCTGCCTGCCTTGCTGGCCCGACTGGCCGCACGCAAGCTTCGGCTGACCCCCACGGAAAAGACGTTCCTGGGGAACCTGGACGTCACCAAGCTCGGGGGCGTGAACCCGCTGGTCAACGGGCAGCTTGCCCTGGTCCGCCGCCTGGTGACCAAGGGCGTGATTGAGCGCGCAGCCCAACCCGGGGGAGACTGGGCGCTCACAGGGGTAGGCAAGGCCTGGCTCCAAGAGCAGGGCCCGTCGGCACGATAGAAAGAGCGGACCCGAGGGTCCGCTTGTAAATCAAAGGCAGTGCGTTCAGCCGAGCTGATTGCGAACTGCGGCCAACAGGTTCAATCCTGTCATCGCGTCGAGCGCGGCAGCGTCATCGCAGACCTGGAGTCGAACGTCCTGGTGCTCGCAAAGCGCATGGGCCAACACGACCGGTCGAAAGGTTTCCAGCCAGGTCAACATCGCTTCAATGTCCACCGAGCAGTGAAACCCCGTTTCGCACTCCGGGCTTCGCTGCAGCTCTTCGAGGTACGACTGCATCCGGGAGATTTCTTCCCGGGCCGCACCGTGCGACTGCTCCCACTGAGCCACGTCATCGGTTGCTTCGGAGTTGTCCCCCCCGGCATTGAGCACCGCACAGATTTGCGCCGAAGTGGCCTTGGCCAGGAATCCGGCGGCATCAAAGTCGACCCGCATCACGCGGTCGTCTGTTTCCATGAACGCGGGCACGGCACTCACGAGGCGCCCGAGACCGAGGTCCATGAGCAACTTCGGTGGAACGCGTTGTGCCATGTCGGTCATCACCTTATCGGTATCGTCCGTAGACAAGACCCAGCCGGTGGACGCGGAATGCGACACCGGAAAAGCAAACTGTTCGCCGATAACGGGTCGGACCAGGAATTCGCCGCGTGCAACGCCGTTGCTCTCAGGAGCGAACTCCGAAGCATCAAGGGTGCATGTCTTCAGGTCCAGCTCAGCAGGGAGGTTCCAGCCGCCCCACTTGAGGACGCCGGAGACGACGCCCCGGGTTTTCTGCAGGGCCCAGGTGCGCACATCCGGTTCACGGAACAGTCCCTGAGGGGGCGTGCCGAAGCCGAGCGTGTACGCGAGCTGAAGCAGAAACCAGGTGCCGCGGGTGTACTCGGGTTCACGGGAAGCGGGTGCCGGCACTTGCGGTGCCGTCGGGGTCGGCATCGCTGAGGCTGTGCCTGCCAACGTGTTCCAGTTGCGCTTGTTCAGCGCACTGGCCACGGCGTTCAGCACGGCCGTGTGCGGGACAGGATGCCCGGACCGGTCGAGCGAAGCGCCGATGGCTTTTGCGACTGCTTTGAGTTCAGCTGCAGAGTTTTTCATGTGAGTTCCTTTTGCTATGGTGAATGTTTTCCATCCGCCAGGGCGTTGAAGTTCGCGCAAAGCGCGTGCAAAGGTGACTGGATTGGCTCGGCTTGTGTTCAACGCCCCGGCATGGGGTGAAGTTGTTCAACAAAGCAAAGAAGGGAGATACCCGAGGATTTACCGTGCTTCCCAAGGGAAGCCCAGTCGGAAGGCTGTCTGGGTGGCCTACGTGGTGTAGGCACCGAAAGCGCGATGTCCGGGTGTGCAAGGCACAAAAAAGGCCGCGCAAGGTTGCGCGGCCAAATCAAGACAGGGAAGCTTCAGCGGTCACTCAAAGATGACCTTGCGCCATCCCGTGCTTTCCACCAGGTAGGCGACCAGGCCGTCAGGGTTGCGCAGCACCAGCACGTCTCCGGTGGAGGTCGAGCGGGCGCGCACACGCGGGTGCCAGGCAGCGAAGACGCTCTGGGTGAACTCGAACACGAGCTCGAGCATCGCTTCCGCGTCGTCCAGGCGAGGCACGCGCACCAGGGCGACGCGGTCAAACTCGGCCTTGGCCAGCTGGGTCTTTTTCGGGCCCAGGCCAAAGCACGGAATGCGCTCGTGCCAGACCTCCACCTGCGTGGCGCAGGCCAGGTCCAGCGCGTCGTGCTTCAACGCAAGCTGCAGGAACTCGGTCAGTTTCTCGGTGCCACCGTCGTCAACGTGGCTGAGCAGCGGGTACAGCGGCTCTCGGGGGTATTGCACAGCGAGGGCGTTGAGGCTGTCAGACAGGCCCGCGAGGTCGAGCACGTTGCTGCGGACCCAGAGGGTTTCGTTCTTGGCGTTGGCGATGGCCAGGCAGTCGGGGGTGAGGTTCATGGATGTCCTTTCGGGATGAGGTCAAAAGAGGTCTTCCTCGTGTAGGTAGGCCCGATGACACCCGTTGTAAACAAACCATGCGGAGTCTTTGACTACACTGACTGTGTATTTGAAGAAAGCATTTTCACCTATAACGTGATACAATTGCTACTCATGAGGGCTTGTAGTCAAGCGGTCGACGACACCGGATTCTAAATCTGGCGAGATTTTCTCCAACGCGGGTTCGAATCCTGTCAGGCCCTCCACCATCAACATGAAAACAACTTTCAACCTTCGCCAGCTCCGCGGGCCCCTTGCACTGGGGGCTCTCCTCGCACAAGGCTTGGCGCTCACCTGGCAGGGTACCCCTGAAGGACAGGCCTTCCTGCAGCTCGCTGACCTGGCCTGGGCACCGCCTTTGGCGGGGGTCGTGATGCTGGCAACGCTCACCGCAGCCATTCCCAGCCTGTTTCAATTTTTCCAGCTGGCCGAGCGCCCGGAGCACCCATGAACCGCGAACCTCTTTGCACCCCGGCACCCGCCGAGCAATACGCCCAGTACCTGAAGTACACGCAGACCATCTTTGCGCTGGCCGCCGTGCAGGCTTCCCTGGGCGCGCTCTACTTCAGTGATGCCGGCTGGCGGGCGGTATCGTTCCTACCCGCCTGGTTGGTCGGGACCTTCGTGGGTCTCATGTTCCTGCAGGCGCTGGCCCTGGGTCTGGTCGGCGCGTGGTCCTGGGCCCAGCGCCCGGCACAACCCTCGTCTGCCCTTCCTTCTTTGGCAACGGCCGGACCAGCCCGATGAGCGTTCGCATCTACAACGGCTTTGAGCTGGTGGGCCTGACGCTGGAGACAGCGTTGGACGCGCTGCGCAAACTCCGCGAGCCGGCTCGCCTCCAGGCTTGCCGTCTGACCGCGCGCGAAGTGCTGCACATGGCGGTCACCCAATTTGACGCCGTATCGCTCCAGGTGCCGACGGTCCCTGAAGTTGCCCCGAACGGGAACCACTTGTTCGAGGCGGCTCTGCGCCTGCGGGACATCCAGGACGAGGTGGTTCGCACCGGGCGCCGAAACCCCCGCATCGACACGAGTCTTTCGGTGTGCCTCATTCCGACCCAGGGCCGCCTGCTGGGCGTGGCGTACGGCGAAAACCCCGCCATGCTCCAGGTCCTGAAAGCCTGCCCCGCGTACCGTGAGCTGCCCTATTGGGATGGAACCGAAGCCCCCGAGGATGTCTCGGACGCCGAGTGGGCTGCCCGCAAGGCCTTGTGGCAGTCCGCGCTGCCGCAATGGGGTGCCCCCGGCGAGTTTGGCCTGAGCTACGACCTGGTCCCGGACTGGGCCTTGCTCTGCCTGACCGCGGAGTGCGCGGACGCGCTGGACCCGGACGAAATGCCGCCGCTGGCCCGTCGCGCGGCGAACATGGCCCACGAGCTGTTGGACGCAGACCAACTGGACGGCGTTGCCGCACCACAGAAGGTAAGCGATGCCTGCAGGTTGCTGGAGAGCCCCCTCTGGGCGCAAGCCTGTGCGCGGGTCGCGGAGCGCTTGAACCCGAACCTCTCCCTCGATGACCTGAGGGGGCAGCCTGCGCCGGCCCTGAAGGCCACCTGCACATTTATCCCTGACGCCTGAGCGTTTCTCTTCTTCCTCAACCTTGAAGTCCCCATGAACGAACTCAACATACAACGGCTGTTGCAGCAGCTCGACCGCCGGTTCTTGCTCCCGACGTTGGCCCCCTTGATGGCGGGCGTGGCCGGCCTGCTGGTCATCGTATTCGGTGCCCCCCTGCTGTCTGCGGTGGTCGCACTGCAAGCGGGTTTCAGCGCCCTGACTCACGGACTGCTGGTGGTCAAGGACTTCGCCGACCAGTCTTTCATCTCGCTCTTCAGCTTTCTTGGCCTGAGCACCATCATCTTGCTGCTGGCTCGGGACTTTGCGCAACGCCTCTCGCGCGCGCTGACCGTCACCAAGCTGGGAGACGGCGATTACGGCTACCTCACCCAAGAGAGTGAGCGTTGCCGGGTCGGGCTGGTTGGTCTGCGTGCGCTGACCTTCGTCTATGGCGTGACGTTCGGTATCTGGGTTGCGCTCACCGTCCTGGAGCACGGGGACTTCGACATTGGCAACATGCACGGCGGGACGCTGGCGCTCACGCTGGTGGCCGGCGCCATCGGTTTCTTGGCCCAGTGGGCGCCGGGCGTGTTCCGAGGCATGTCCGAGCTGGCCACGACCACGGAGCTGCAGGCCGCCGTGCTGGGCCCGAAGGGTGGCTCCTGGTTCTCTGGTGCCGCTACAGACGCCGCGGCTGTTGAGCTGCCGCGCTTGCTGCACACGGTGCTGAGCCAGCGCATTCCTCGACTGCTGCCCCCTGCCCCTGTGGGAGAGTGAAATGTCCGCCCAACCGAACCCCGCAACGCCGATGACCGTGACGGAACTTCGCAACTTGCAGCGCAGGGACGCTCGGGTGCTCTGGCTGGTGCCGGCCGTGTGCCTGGGGGTGGTGCCTGCAGTGGGCGTGGGCTTTCTGATGTTCGGCCCGTCATTGCTCCACAAGTTCCTGGAAGGCCTTGTGCTGCTGCTCCAGGACATCCGCGCCCTGAACTCAACCGTCGTACCCCTTGTGGCGTTTCTGGGCGGGGCCCTCTACCTGCACTTCCGGGCGGGGGCCCTGGCGCGCGGCCTGCTGGAAGCGGCGCTTCTCGTGACGCCGGAGGCCCTGCAGCCGCCGTCGGGTGAAGAGCGGGAGCGACGCGCGCTTGCAGGGGCACACCTCGTGCTGGCCAAGGACGTCGGGGCTCACGCAAGTGCGTCCTTGAATAGGTTCGACTTTTTGGTCAGTGTGTTGGGTTGGTTGGCTGTTGCCTGGGCTTTGTTGACGGCGCTCGCGGGGACGATGGGCGCGTATCCGGGGACGGAGCCCTGGGTCAACCTGGCCGCGTGTTTGTTGGTGGCTGCGTCTCTGAACTGGCCGCGGACCTGGGCTTCGCTGAACGCCGTGGCGACCCCTGCAGACCTTGCACGCGCACACCTGGGCGAAGGGCCGGTCAAGCCCAGCATCACTTTCTGGCGGGACGCCCCCGACACGCGCTATTCCGTGTTGGAGCTTCCGGCCATACTGAAAACGCACCTGGCCAACCGTTGCGTCGACCTCGAGCAGGAGCGCGCAGATGCCTAACGTCGCCTGGCGCTGCCCGATTCCGCGGGTCCTTGTGCCCACCACTGACGGTGAGTCGTTCAGCCGCATGGGGCCGGACGCCACTGGACTTCCCCTGGCCCCGCACCCGGGCGGCTTTGGCGTCCAACGCAAGCACCACGTCCATGAAGGGGTGGACCTTTACTGCCCGCCCGGTACACGGGTGTGCGCCGTTCAGGCAGGCGAGGTGGTCGCGGTTCTGCCGTTCACGGGGCCGTCCGCGGGGCTGGCATGGTGGCAAGACACGCACGTCGTCTTGGTCGAAGGCGAGGATGGTGTGGTGGCCTACGGCGAGATTGAGCCCCTGGTCCGCAAGGGGCAAGTGGTCGCAGCGGGCGAGCTGCTGGGACAAGTGCTCCCGGTGCTGCGCCACGACAAAGGTCGCCCGACCTCCATGCTCCACCTGGAATTGCACGCCAAGGGAACGCGAGGCTGCCCCCCGTGGGACCACGTAGACTCGCGCCCCGCCTCCTTGCGCGACCCCACCGAATTTCTCCTCCGCGCCATCCCCTTTACCGCTCTATGAACCCGTCCCATTCCCCTGAATCCTCCTCCAAGGGGGAGCCCCGCCTGAAGCCATTGGGTGGGCATTTTGCGCGGCTGGCTCGGCTGCGGCCGTGGCTGGAACTCGGGGCAGGTACGGTGGTGGCGCTCTTGCTGCTGGGCGCGCGCAAGGTGCCTTGGTACGCGGACCTGCAGGGCTGGAGTCAGGCGCACGCCATTGCAGCCGCCTGGGTGCTGTGCACCTTGGCGGCCTGGTACATCTCGGAAGGCGTTCGCGCGGTCCTCGACGATGAAGTCGGGCCCGCGTCGGATGCCGGCAGCACGGGGGCAGCAGAGAATTCGGGAGTGCCGGGGTAGGGCAGCGCGCACGGGTCCATTCGCTACACGAGCCAGGAAAACGTCTTTTCTGGAGGACCCCATGACGACTCGCATCGCTTTCGCTCCCCTGCCTTCCAAGGCCCCGCTCTACCACGAGCTCTTCAAGCTTCCCAAGTGGAATTGCCGGGTGAGCGTGGCCAGCTCCCGCTGTCCCGCCACCGCGTCCCGTTTGCTCAAGCGCCAGCTCTCCGGCTGGACCCAAGAGCAGCACCTGGCTCAAGCCCAGTACCACCGTGAGCGGGCTGCCAAGCTCGACCGCATCTGGGCCGCAGTCTGGCGCCGCAGTTTTCTGCAAGCGTTTGACCGTTTCCCGCTCTTCCACGACTACCACATCACGGCCATCGGCCGCGAGGAAGTTGCCGAGAGCCACAAGCGGGTTCTGCGCCACTGCGCCTACACGGCCACGACGCACAAGAACCTGGCGGCCGCACACGAACGGGCTGCAGGCAAACGCAACCGAGTGGTGAGCTGAGCTTCCACTGAAGAACCAGGGCTCGCCCTGTGTCTTCTTGTGGCCAGTTCCCGTTTCTTGATTCCCGCCCTGGCGCATGCGCCGGGGCTTTTCTTTGTGCGTCCCAAGGGCACAGCGCCCCGTTGCCGACAAGAAGGTGCCGCCGCCGCAGGCTTACAGGGGCGCGACTTGAAGGGAGCCTGTTGCTCCCGTCGCTGGACGGCCGCCCCGCTTTAGCCGCCCGCGGGTGGCGCGAGAGGGGCTGATTGCTGGGTAGGAACGGGACAGTCCGGAACCGTCTGGTCTACGAAGATGGTGCCCAGGATGAACCCCAGGACGACCAGGACAAGGCTCGGTTTCAGGGACATACGACGCTCCTTTGTGGTTCCCACGTGTAGCACCGGTGCCCACAAAAAGAGAACGGCCGCACCTGGAGGGTGCGGCCTGAGAATGATGCGCTCTAACTGGGGCGGACGATGCGAAGGGGGTCGGAGAACACGAGGCGGCCGTTGCGCACCAGCAAGTTCCCAGGGGTGAGAACGTCCACGGACTGAAAGGGGTTGGCGGCCTCGCGCAAATGCTCGGCAAGCAACTCCCAGCCCCGCTGCCGTTCAGAATCCAGTAGTGCAAACGCTTGGCAATACCGGGCCATGAACGGGGCGTAGTCCAGCGTGCCTCGCCGTGGGGCGCGTGAAGCGCCCGAGCAGGCCCGGTCTGTCGCGACGTTTGCCTTCTGTTGAACGGCTTCCAGCTCCGCGGGTGTCGGAGCCTCTAGCCGCCCCAGCACGAACAGGTGCACGGGCAGCTCTGTGCCAGGAAGTGTGCCCAAAGGCTGCGCGTTGTGCACGGTGACGAAGTCCTCGTGAGGCGCTGCTTGGAGCTGCTGAAGAAAAGGGACGGACGCTTCGCAGCACGTAAGCTTGACCACGAGGTCGTTGCGCTGTGCGTGCCGCAGCACGAGGGAGTAGGCCCCACGGCCGACCACCATGGAGGGGGAGTAGCCCTCCTCGTTCAAGCCGGTCTCCCGAATTTTCTGAAGTTGATGTGTGCCTAACATGGCGTGCCTTGATGAAGTGGACCTGCCCTGTATAGCCAAGAAACTGGCCGCCCTGCAAGAAGCAAGGCGGCCAGAAGAATGAACCGAAGGTCAGGCGACCGTCGCGAGTGTGGCCAGCTTCAACGCCCCGTCTTTCGACAGGCAGCCGCAGATGAAGCGGCCGGTGTGGCAGAAGTACGCATCGGGAACGCCACTCGCTTCGGCCAAAGCCTTGTCGCGCAGCCCCGCCCATGCTTCTGGCAGGTCCTTGCGGGCCTTGAAGCTTTGGGGCTCTTTTGGCACCACGTGAACGTGATAGGCCCGCTCATCGGAGTTCGGGTAAACGACGAAGAGCACCTCGGGCATTTCGGCGCACACGGTGTCTTCCCACATCAGGCCCGACTCCGCGAGGAGCAGAACCCGTCCGTCCATGAGACGGTCCGATTCGCGGACATACTGGGCCGAGAGTGCCTTCTCGACCGCTCCGCGAACAGCGTTGCGCAGCATCTGGCCGACCAGGTCGCAGGCGAGCAGGAATTTCTCGTCGTAGACGTCATCACGCTGGTCTGCGCCCATGCCTTTGGTTTCTCTTCCGCTCGGCACAAACTGCGCCAACATGGCTGAAATTCCGAAGAGCCCTGGGGCCACGGAGTCGGCGCCGGTGTCCACCCGGTCGATGAAAATCATCAGCTCCTGGTCGATGCGGTCAGCAACGGCTTGAGCAATGTCGTCATCGAGCTCCGGGTGCAGCAGTTTCACGTAGGCTTGGCCATAGGCCGCCCACACCAGGCCGGCGCTGGCATAGCCCGTGCCATCCGGGCGTGCGCCCGAGAAGCCTTTTTGGTGGTGGTCAAAGTCCCCGGTGGCTGGGTCCCACTGGCCGCCCACATCCACACGAAAGTCGGCGGCGGCCAACTCGTGCAGGTCGCGGGTGCGAATGACGAGGGAGCTTGGACTCAGGAGACGGAGCACGGCAACCCCAAACAGGTCGTCTGCGTGGAAAGAGCCCGAGTGGCTGGCGATGACAGTGCGGTGCTCCGCGTTGCGAGCATTGAGGTAGTCGAGAGCTGAGGTCATGGTGTTCCTTGAGAAAAATAGAGGTTCTGCCAGGTGTAGCGAGGACGGACCTCTTCCAGGATTTCTCGCTGGTCTGGTGCGACAGGCTCGTATTTCCGGTGCCCCGCCGGTTTTTCAGCCATTCCCGGGGTGACACGCCGCCCGAGCGTTGCCGAACGCTGGCCTCGGAAGCCGAGGCCAAGGACGCCCGCGGCGGCCGTCAGACCATCTTGAGCAGGCCCAGGCCCGCGGGCAAGTCGAACGAGGATACCGGGTGCTTGAGCATGCCCAGGTGCGGGCCGGATTGAGCCTCTCGCTGGCGGGCGCGCAGGGCTGTTCGGGTGCCCAGGGCAAGGTAGGCTACGCGGGCGATGAACTCGGAACCGGGCCCCAGCGGATGCGGCCCCAACGGCAGCAGGCTGTCTTCAGTGACCCGAAGATTCGCCACCTGCGCCAGCATGCGCGTCACGTCCGCGCCGCCAGCGAAGAACCGGTAGAGCGCATCGTCCCCTTGCGCGCCAGCAATCTCGAATTCGACGGTGCTTCCGGAGGGAAGGGGGAGGCGTTTTGATAGGGGCTTTGCAGGAGGTTTGGTCATCGTTCTGTGTAGCCACCAACAGGACCGCATCAGGCTAGGTAGCGCTTGGCTCGCCACTGCGTCCGCGCAGGTCGACGATGGTGCCATTCTTCAGATACAGCGGGGCGCCCACCCGGTCGGACACTTCGTTGAACTTTGAGGTCACCGCTTCCGCCAGGTCAATCCCGGTGGGACTGGCTTGGGTGACCGGTTCGCTGGCCACCATGAAGGGGTCCTCGCGCAGGGCCTGCAACAACTCAATGGCACGGCTCAGCAGCTCGTCGCCGGTGGGCCGCATCAGCGCCTCGGACAGGTCCCCACGTTGGCGTTTCTTGTTCAGGTTGGCCCACTCGCCCAAGTTGGCCACGACCTCCTGTAGTGTCTCGGCCGGGCTGCCGCGGTCGGCGGGGCTGCGTCGGCTTGTCGCGTCCAGTGCGCGCGTGGCCAGGGCCGCCATGTAGATTTGCACGTCGGCCAGTTCCTTCGGCGCGCGCGCCTGGTAGTCCGCTTGCGCAAGCTGTCCGGTTTCGTAGTTGTGGCGCTCGCGGGCGAACTCGCCGAGTTCTCCGAGGGTTGCCGCCAACCAGTCTGCTGGGCTCCAGTCGCTGCCATCCGCCGAGCTGTGCGCGGGGCCTCCCGCCCGATTGCGAAAGAGGGGAATCCGCTGCTTCGAGGCCAGCTGCAGGGTTTTTAAGGTCAGGTCAGTCATGCTGGGCGGGGACGGCAATCATCCGGAGTTCGGGGCGGGCTTGGGTCACATGGTAGATGTGTGCATTGTCCAGTCGCACGTACGCGGGCAGGCCCATGCTTTCGTGCTGCCAACAGAGGTCGTTGACCAACGAGGAGAGGTTGCGCACCAGCCCCACGGGCAGCTCGCCTGTGGTGGGGTAGTTGGCCGGCACGACCTCGGCGCCGCCCGAGCGTTTGCTGTATTCCAGCGGGACCTGCGTCAGCTGGCCACTGCGCTCGGCGAGCACCAGGACCACACGCCATTCGCTGTGCCGCTCCCACAGCTGCAGGGCTTGCAGCTCCAGGCGAGGCGAGGGCAGGCGCGAGTCCCCCTCCAGCTTCTCGTGCAGCATCCAGTCCACTTCGTAGTGCAACTGGCGGCGCAGCTCTTCCATTTCGCATTGCAGCTTGTGGGCTTCGGCGTCTTTGAGCTCCAGCAGTTCATGCAGGCGCGCCAGGGTAACTTCTTCTGAGGACATTGGGTTTTTGGTTTTTAGAGGGCAGGGACACGAAGGTTTTTTCTCAAGAATAGGGATTTTACCAGAACTCGTGTGTTTGATTGTAAATTTACAATGAGGCTGATGTCATTCGCTGACTAAACTCAAGCACTACACAGGGCTCTTGCCACTTCCCGAGTCCTTCATGGCCTACTCCCCTTTCTGCGAAATCGCATACGTTCCCCTCTGGACGGGTCGGCTATGGGCCTCGCCAGAGTTTCGGCGGGTGCTGTTGGCCAACCCGGTGGCGTTCTCCGCCTGGTACCTGCTGGCAGACCGCATCGCTATGTGGCCCAAAGAGGTGGTGGAGCTCGTCGCAGCCTTCCGCGATGAAGAAATTTCCTTTGAGGACGCGGCCGACGCGTTGCGGCGGGCCAACCTGGTCGTGCGCGGCGAGCTGAGCCTGGCCTATGCCCGCCGCTTGCTGGAAGGCTACGAAGTCTGGCGCAAGGTGCGCCGGGAGCCGGCCAACTTTCTGGACAAGGCTGGCCTGGCGCTGTCCCTGGACAGCCTGGCCGCTGAGTCCGCGCTGCAAGCGCGGCATGGTCGGACAGGAAAACTGTCCTCGCACCTGGGCCTCAAGGGAGTGGGGGAGCAGATGCTGTTCGCCGCTGTGGCGACGGCGGGTGTGGAGGAATTTTCCACGCTGATACACGAGCTGGTCAGGCACGACCGCCGGCTGAGCTCTCTCATCTGGCAGGCGCTGTTTGGTTGCACCCGGGAGCAGCTGGAAGACGCCACGGGCGTCAACTCCGCGCTGCGAGCTTCCCGCCTGCTCACCTTGTCGGAGGAGGGCCTGCCTGCTGTGTCCACGTTCTGGGCGCGCAAGCTGCTCGAGGGCGGCGAAGTTTCTTTGCTGGACGAACTGGTCGAGCCCCTTCCGGAGCGCCCTGGCGTGGGGATGCCCGCGCGGCTGGCGCCGGAAGATGCGGACCTGGCCACCCGACTGCTCAAAGCCGACGCCACCACCGGGGTGAACCTGTTGCTCTACGGCGCGGAAACCCTGGAACGCCGCACGCAGCTGTCCGAGCTGCTCCGGGCCGCTGGCCGCACCGGCTACGTCCTGAAGGAACCCGAGGGAGGCTCGCACCGGGACCTGCCCGCCATCGCCTACGTGGCACAGCACCTGCTGCACGCCTACTTTCCAACCGGCACAGCGCTGGTGCTGGAGCGCCCGTCGGATGTGTTGCCGCGGCGCGGGGGTGGCGGGATGTTCGCGCGCCTCTTCGGGCTGGAGCAAGAGCCGACCTCGGCCACCCCGTTCGAGGAACTCGTGCTGGGCGGCAACCGCATTCCGGTGGTCTGGGCCGGGCCCGGTTCGCAGGACCTGTCCGAAGAAGCCATCGCACGTTTTGTGTTTCACGCCCCCCTGCGAAAGGCCAGCCGCACCGAGCGCCGGGAGCAGCTCGCCCAGCACATGGAGGGTTTGGCACTCACGCAGGACACGCAGGGCCGCTTGCTGGCTCTGGAAGAGGTCTCGGCACTGCAGTTGCAGACGGCCCTCAAAGCCGCTCGGCTCGCCGGCGCGCGAACCCGCAAGCAACGGGAAGACTTCCTGGTGCAGGCGGTGCGCCGCTCGCTCAAAGCGCTCAAGCGCGCGACGGAGCCGGTGGCCAAGGAATGCGTGACCGACTATTCGCTGGAGTACCTCAACTACAGCGGGCGCTTTGGCCCCAAGGACCTGGTGACAGCGTTCAAGCGCAACCCCAAAGGCTCCCTGTGCCTGTACGGTTTGCCTGGCACGGGCAAGACCCAGTTTGTCGAGCACCTCGCGCAGCAGCTGGGCATGCCGCTGATTGCCAAGCGCGCGTCGGACCTGATGTCCAAGTGGGTGGGCGAGAACGAGAAGAACCTGGCCGCCATGTTCCAGGAAGCCACTGACAACAACTCGGTGCTGTTCCTGGATGAGGCCGACAGCTTTCTGCGCGACCGCAGCCAGGCGGGGCAACAGTGGGAGGTGTCCCAGGTCAATGAGCTGCTGCAGCAGATGGAGCGCTTCAACGGCATCTTCGTCATCGCCACCAACCTGTTCCAGGGCCTGGACCTGGCCGCGCTGCGCCGGTTCTCCTTCAAGCTGGAGTTCCGCGAGCTGAGCGCCGAGCAACGCCTGGCGATGTTCCTGCGGGAGACCGGCCTGGACAAACGCAAGACACCCCTGTCTGAGGTGGAGCGGGAGAAGTACTGGGAGGACCTCTGCCTGCTGCCCAAGTTGGCCGCCGGCGACTTCGCCACGGTCAAGCGCCAGTGCAACATCATGGGCGTGCGGCTCACCCCGCTGCAGTGGATTGAGCAGTTGAAGGTGGAGTGCCAGCTCAAGAGCCAGCACCAGCCTTCCCAGGCCCGGGTGGCAATGGATTGAGCACAAGCGGCAGGCCAACGCCCCGTCGGTGCTATACCTTTTGCGCCCTTAACTTTAGGGTAAAATAGTCTATTCGCACACCCTCATATGTTCACTTTAAAGAAAGGCATTCGGCATGTTATGTAGTTGACCCCTAAACTAAGCGCTGCCAAATGCACAACATCTCCCCTCCTGCCGCCACCGTCACCCTGTTTTACCGGGACGGAGGTCGGACCACCTACGCCAGCAAAGAACACGCGCTCCGAGCGCTGGGCCTGACCTGGATTTCCGAAAACGTCGGCGAGCACTTCGTCGTCGGAGACAGCACCTGCGACCCCTGGAGTGGCAGGGCTGCGCTTCACTACGCCTACATTCTTCGCGACCACGAGGGCAAGCCTCTCCAGGCGTGGGACTTCCGTCGTAAGCCGACGCGCCGCTACGCCTTCCAGCCTACCCCTCCTCACGGCTCCCCGGTCCCGTACGTCCATAAGAGCCGCGGTGGGAACGGCTGGTACCGCCGCCCCGGCACGCAGGCCGAACGCCGCATGAACCAGGCGGTTGACGCCGACGAGCCCCAGGCACGCGCTGCCCGGACTGGCACCAGCTTGCCCTCTACCTGGGACGACGTTCGCCGCACTGACGCCGACCAGCAAGGGTGGAAGCGACACCGGGCGCGCCAGTGGAAAGGTTCGGGCCCCGCCTGATGAGCTCGCTACACGAGGGGCCCGAACCGTTCAAACTTCAGCTGTTCAAACCTACTCATTGCCGCGGTAGCGGCATAAAGCAGGGACTGTGCAGCTGCGGGGAAGGAACGATGACTCCCCCGGGCACGTGGGTAGTTACCCCGCGCACCTCGGCCCATGACGGGTCCGATTCAGCTTGGGACCTTCCCCCAAGACCACCGACTCCCCTGTCCTTGCGGCAGGGTCAGCGGCACGACGCCGCTGACGATGGTGCGATGCAATCGCCTGTGAAGCACACCGGTGAAGCAGCGGCCACCGCTTGGACACGTCGCTTCGCGAGGTTTCCGCTGGAACCTCACACTCGACCGCTGTCCCCGCTACGGGCAGTCGCATGACGCCCGAGACCGGTGCTCTCTCGGAGAACCCCTGTGCGCGGCGGGCGATGACGCCGGCCGCGGCTTGATGAACCGTCCAGCCCCGGGCAGCTGCGTAGCAGACCCAGCCCTGGGTGGACGTGTAGGCGGGGTCGATGTCGATGACTTCGACGCCCGCGTCGAGCGCGCGCGAACGCAGCAGCTCCTGAATGTTGTTGTACGCCAGCGCGTGCAGCTTGCGCTTGGACCCGGGTGAGCGCTGTGCCAGGGACTGCTTCTTCTTTCGGAAGTCCAGCCGCTCCAGCGCCAGGGGTTTGCCGGTGCGCAGGCACCGGGCAATGACGACCTTGGCGGCGCAGCCGCGCGCGTCAGCGCGCTGGTTGGCGTCCAGCCCAATCTCGGGCGTTTGCACGACCACCGAGCTCAGGATGCTCCCGTGGGCGTTGGTCTCGGCCATGGTGAGAAAGCCCGAGTTCAGGTCGATGCCGATGGCGCCGCGCGCCAGGTCGGTGACCACCTCGGGTCCGACCACGTCGGTCGTGAAAGAGACCTCCCAGCGGCCGTCGGCCTGGCGCATGAAGCGCCAGGTCAGGGCGGCGCCTCCCAGGACCACCTTGCCCGAGGGCTTGGGCGGGTACCTGAGCTTGGGCTCTTTGCCCGCTTCGCGCTCTTTGTCGGTCGGGGCCAGGCGCACATCCGGGTCTTCGCCCCGGGCCCGGGCGTCCGCCCGGGCTTTGTCGCACTTGGCTTGTTCGACTTTCAGGGCCGCCGCCCGGCGGGCCGGCTGCGCCAGCGCGTGGCGCAGCTGCGCGGCGCCGTGTTTGAACGTCAGGCCCGGGAGCACAAGCCGCTCGCCGCCCAGGGCGTTGGGCAGTTTGACCGCCAGGTCAAAGCGGCCGTCCGCGCCCACGGTGCAGATGCAGCCCTGGCAGCCTGCGGTCTCGTCGCGCGAGCCCACGACCAGGAACTGGCCGTTGCGCCGTAAGTCCCAGGCAGCGTCCACCTCGGCGAGCTGTTGCTCCGCCACATCGGGGGCTTCCAGGCCCTGCTCAAGGGCTATCAGCAGCGCTGCGCGCTGCCGGGCGAGTTTCTTGGTGCCGAACGTCATGGACGTCCGGTCTTGGGCGACGCGGGGCGTGAGCCTCGCGATGGCGGCGGTCAACGCCTGCACCCGGGTGCTGGCGTGGAACAAGGCGCTGCGCACCCGGGCGGCCTTCTTCGGGCGCAAGCGCAGCGTGGTGCCTTCGCGGTGCGCGGCCAGTTGCTCGGCACAGCGCGCCGCCTTGGCCTTGTGCCGGGCCAGCCCGGAGCGGGCGTCGTCCAGGTTCATCGCCTGGAGCTCCAGTTGGCCGTCGCGCCGGCCCTGGGCCTCCACCAACACCGAGCCGGCCTGGCGCGAGGTCAGCCCGAAGCGGTGGGCGAGCTCGAGTTTGTGCGCCGCCTGGCCCAGCGGCTGCCCGGTACGGGCCGCGCGCTCCAGCGCGCTGTACGCGGTGCGCACCGCTTGGGAGAACACCTGCGCGTAGCCCACGAGCGCTTCGCCCGCAGCGGAGCTGGGGGCGAACTGGGTGGCGTAGGTGCGCGGCTGCGAGGGCATCTAAATTGTAGGGAGGCTGTTTATTGTAAAGCAGATTCGTGGCTTTACACGGCGGGCGCAGCCAGCGCGCGCAGGTTCTTTCGACTGCGCGAGGGTGCGGCAGGCCGGCAGCAAGCTGCCGGCTGCGTGCCAACGCCTGGGCGTGCCCACGGCCACGCCCAGCAGTTCAGCCAGCTCTCCAATCGAACAAAGTTTCATTCACGCGTCCCAAATCCGCGTGTAGCCGGGAGGATTTGCCTCCATGAGCTCTCGGCTGATTTCCATTACGACGAGGTGCGCGGCTTCCTGCGCCGCCTGGCTGCGGTGCAGTGGGACCTCGGGATGCCGCGCCGCAAAGGTCGAGGACGGCTCCCACGTCCAGCGCTGGTCGTGGTACTGGAAAGTGCCCACCGGAAACGCGGCCCCCGTGTTCGGGCAGATGACCCGCGCCGTCACATAGGGCGCTTTGGGGTCTCGCGAAATCACGAGGTCGAACGACTGACCCACCGCGCTGCGCGCGCCGAAGCTGCCCGCAAGGCTGTGCTCAGGAAGCCAGTTCTCCGGGCGCTCGCAGAACGCCACCGAGGCGTCCTCGGCAGACGCGAAAGACTGCATCAACGAATCGGGTGTGGTGCGCAGCAGGCGCGCGGCCAGGGGGACATCCCCGTCCGTCAGCCAGATAGCGTCCACCCGGGCGCCATAGGGGATGGTGGCCGCGTCCCGCAAAGGGATATCGCCAGTCAGGGACACAACACGGGAGGGAAACGATGCGGGAGACGTCATGGACAGTCCTGAGAGTAGCGGTTGGAAAGGTCGGGCAGGGGGCTTGCAACGGTCGGAGACTCACACTGCGGGCGCACCCGCCACGCCTCGCCACGCCTTTTCCTGGATGGCGCCCTGGGGATTTCGCCAGACTTTTGAGCAGGCCGCGCGCTTGTCCGCGTACGCCCAGCCCCATTTGCCCAGCTCGACGTCAAACCAGCACCACTCCACTTCATCCAGGCCCCCACTGCGCCACGTGCGAACCTGGTACAGCCCCGTGCGAACAGGAAGTACCTTGGCAGGGAACCAGTCGGTGACAGGAAAAGCGGTGCGAGGAGCCATGATTGTTGTGCCGTCGAAAATGATTCATTATTGTATCAAATTTAGCCTAAATCAGCAAGAGCAGCAGTCCCCGACAAGGGTGCAACCGCGAGTTTGCTCGCTATAGGGTCCATGTACACAATTCTTCTCTGGTGCTGGGGCGGTCAGCTGCTGCTGGGCGTCGTTCTGTATCTCATCGGGGCCGTTGGCGGCCGCGAGGTGTCGCACGGCGCGCCCTTGTTCATCGCCTGGCTGTTGTGGTGGCTGCTGGGCATTCTGCTGGCGCTGGGCTCCCTGGGTGCCTGGGGCGTGACCCACTTCTTCCCTGAACTACTGGGGGTATAGCAGGCTTTGCCATGCTCTAAAGTTGACTAGACTGACCGTTTAGTGTATCATGAGTCATTAAGCTAAATTTAGAGATATGCCGCATGGCCATCAAGACCAATGGCGCTGAGTTCAAGCGCTTCTATTCGGACCCTGCGTACTGGCCGACAGACGAAGGGAACACGTACCACGATGACGTGTTGTTCACCGTGGACGGCGCCCCGCTACCGGAGTCGCAATCTCCGGACGAGGTCGCGGACGATGCTGTCCTGACCATTGAAGGCGGCGCCGTTTTCGGCCCCCAGTTCAAGGGCCGGGAACCTTCGTTTGAGACTTACTTCAAGCGCTGGCGCAAAGAGCAGTCCACCGTTTCGTTTGTCGTGGAGTGTGACCGCGCTCTCACTGAGGCCGTCAAAACCGCCATCCGCACGGCTGGTGGCAAGGTAGCATGAACTTATCCCAAGTGAGCCTGTCGTATTCCTTTGAATTGTTTGTGCAGGGAGAACACCAATGAGCACTTCCGCTGATTCCTCGCAGGTGGCCGCCAGCCGAGCGAGCCTTTTGGCCGCGCTGAGGGAGCGGCGTCAAAAGTTGGGTGTGTCCCAGGCGACGCTCGCCGATGAGGTGGGCCTGAGCCGCATGTCCGTGGCGCGGGCCGAGCAGGCCGGTGCCGACCTCCAGCTCTCCTCTTTCCTTGCGATGGCCGCGGGCCTGGGCTATGAAGTGCATCTGCGCCCGCAACCGGGGGCTGCGCTGACCACGCCGATGGTGCATCGAGGGGTCGCCCACAGCCGGGTGGCCACGGCGCAACTGGCACGACTCAATCCGCTTGAAGCCGCGCTCGCTCGGCGTTGGGAAGAGGTCAATGAGCCCAACCCACATCTGGGCGTGATGCTCGAGGCGCTGACCCCTGGATACGTCCAGCAAGACGCCACCGTGGCCGCTACCGTGGTGCAGTGGCTGGGGTCTCAGGTGGGCTTGGAGTTCTTGCGAAGCAGCCTGAGTGAAGGGGGCTACGAACTGGTGGCTAGCACAGGCGCTCGCCGAGCAGGCCGCTAGGCGGCACCGCGCGGGCCGTCACTGAGCCGACGAAACCCGTCGGCTTTTTTCATGGGTGGGCGCACGTAGGCGGGCACGGGTTCTCAGAAAAGAGAAACGGCCACCTGGGTGGCCGTCAGAAATGAAGAGAAGCTGCGTCAGGCGCTGCGTTTGCCTTTGATTTCAAGAGCCAGCTGAGCGGGGTTGACGCCCAGTCGCTCCAGGTTCTTTTCGGTGGTCGCATAGGAGGTGCTGACCTCGAGGCACCGAAGCCCCGCACGCTGAAACGCGTGGTAGGCATCGACGCAGCCTGGCTGCTCGGTCACGAAGACGGCTCCGTCCTTGGCTTCAATGCTGAACACCGTACCGGGCATGTCGCCGTTCATCGCGCGGTAGAAGATGCCCGTGTACACCCCGTCGCCCTCGAAGAAGGCGTAGTAGTGGGGCAGGGCGTCTTTCCAAGGTGAATCGGAGGGCGCCTGAAAGCAGTCTTCCATGAGCGCGGTTCGCGCGTTCACCGGCAAGCCGGCTTTCTCGAGTGCTTCGCACTGTTCCACCAGCTGTTGCGCCGCGCGGAGTTCTTCTGCGGAGTCTCGGAAAGAGAAGTGCTCCACATGCTGGCCTTTCCAGAAGACGTAGCCTTCCCAATCCTTGTGGAGGTAGGGTGGGACCAGCACTTGGCCTATGAAGTCGCTGGTGGCCGTTTCAGCTTGCTCGAGTGAGGTGTCGAAGGTCATGAGGATTTCCTGTTGAGAATTGATTGCTGCTACGGCGTGTAGCGAACATCGGCCCCGGCCGGCAACTGCAGGCCGGGGCCCTGCCGCCCGGTCAGGCAGCTTTGGTTTCCAGCGTCGGGGGCAGCGCCGCGCGCAGGCGCTCCAGGGCATCCGCAGGCCCCGTGCAAACAATCACGGCACCGTTCTGGCGCGCCTCAACCAGGTACTGCAGCAGCAGGGGCCACTGCTCCCCGAATGCCAGGCCCAGCTCGCGCAAGGAGCTCAGTACGACCAGCCCACCGGTGCACGCACGGGCACTCAAGCTGGGTAGCAGCACGGACCAGGCGCGTTCGAGCGCAGCGTCTTTCGTCGGCGCGCCCAGCGCGGCCTCGGTGAGCCGGTAGCCCTGGAAATCAACCACAGCAATGGGCGCACGCGCCAGCCGGCTGGTCTGGAGCGTGAGGCCCAGCACTGCCTCAGGGGTCGCGTCTGTGCTGGCCTGTGCGGGGGTCGTGGCGGTGCCCGAAAAAGCAAGTGCCAGGTGGTGGAAGTTGCGCCCGGCCTCCAGCACCGTGGCGTGGTACCCCTCCGCCATCGCGTTCACGATGTCGTGGCGAAGGAATTGAAGGGATTCGCGCTCCCGCTCGGCATGGAACAGTACCTGGCCCGGCCGCAGCCCGCCCATGATGGGCCCCAGGTCGGGGTGAGGGGTCAGTTCGAGGGCTGCATCGGCGTCAGCGGGGGTGGACTCGGGAACCGCCGCCGGCACGGCGGCCAGGGTGTTCCAGTTGCGCGCGCCATGAACGGCGGCGACGGCCTCCAGACAAGCGGAGTGCTTGGCCTGGGAGAGGGACTGCGCGAGCGCAGCGTTGGAAGAGAGAGCGGACTGCAGGCGTCGAGCCTGGGTTTTGTAGTCGAGGTTGGTCATGAAACTTCTTTCGAATCAGACGGCAACAAGAGTCGAGGTCCGCGTTGTCGAACAAGCCGTCGGGATTGGACAGAAGGTTCAGTACTCAGGATGAGTGCCACTTTCGCCAGGCCTGCGGTGCAGGTGCGGACGGCCCGGAGTGGCCCGGTCCAAGGTGTAGGGGGTGGTTTTATCCCTCCGGACTTTTCACCTGTTGAATGCCGAAAACAATTTTCAAACGGTGAATTTCTCGGTGAGATTTTTGGACGCAGTGCCTATACGAGGCAGGTTCATCTATTTTTTTATGAGGTACTTCATGAAAGTTATCAACGCTCCCGTTTTCCTGACTGGTTTCAACGCCGTGACCCTCGACGGACGTGCCCGCCCCCGCGGACACAGCCGTCTGCGCGCAGCTTCCGAGTTCAAGCGCATCGACCGTCGTCGTCAACGCCACCAGGAACAATTGCGTCTCTCGAAAGACGTTGTTGCTGGCCTGTTGGACCTCGCAACGGGTGACTTCCCGGTCACTCGCGAGATTCCGCAAGTCAGTGCACCGATGGTGTATGTCTCGCCCGAACTGTCCATCGACGACCTCACCGGTCTGATGGGTTCCCCTGTTGGGCTGGGCTGTGCTCCGGTGCGCATTGTTGAAGTGCCCGTCATGCGTAAGGTTGGCCGTCGCAAGACTGTCGAAACCCTGCGCTTCCAGGCTTAAAAGTCACACGCGCTGATTCGAGCCGCCCCTCTCACGAGTGGCGGCTTTTCTTGTCTTTGGTTCTCTTGCTCCTGACTTTGATTTAAGCTATAATGACATTACTTTAGTATCATCCTAAAACGACACATGTCCTACGATATCCTCGGCAACCTGGCCGCCTCGGGCGCAACCTGGACGCTCACCCCGGTCACCTTCACGCCGCCCCACGCTCCTGGGGAGCGCCCGTTCAAGCCTCGGACCGTGCACCAGCTCACGCTGACCTTGCCCGATGGCCGGGTGTTGGAGCATCGTCAGTCCTTTCACAGCGAGCTGACCCTCTCCCAGCAGATGGCGGTCCTGCTGGCCAAGCGAGCCAAAGACCACCCGATGCTGGCACAGTGGTACTACTCGCACGGCAACTACCAGGTTCGCCTGGCGGACGGCGTGCTGGACAACCTCGGCGAGGCGGTGCACACGGCGCTGCGCAAACTGGCTGACGGCAAGGTCAGCGTCATCACCTGGCGCGCGATTCACGCCTTGGCCCCCGACGACCGCGGCGCGCTGTGGCAGGCCATTCGGGCCTACCTTGAGGCTGCCTTCAATACCTCGGCTACCCGCAACCGGCGCACGCTGGCTACGGGGCTGCAGGAACACCTGGTCAAATTTCTGGACAACCGGGGGCACGAGCCCCTCATGGTCGAGCGCCCCGCTGGCTGCGAACCCCGGGACCGCACGAATCGCACGGATGCCGAGAAGTTCGCGCTTGTCGCCCTTTCCGCCGGAGCTTCCCTGACGGAAATCGATGAGTGGATGTACGGCTGGTTGGGCTACGTGGTGGCGGAGGCTCTTCTGGCCGAGCCCCCGTTGGAACTCACTCAGCAGGAGTTGGCGGATGCCCTGCGCTTTTGTGTGGTCTGCGAAGACGGCGAGGGCTACGACGTGCCTCGCCCGCGCATGAAGCGCTTGGAGGTCCTGGGCTTGGTGGTCGACAAGAAGTTTGGCCGCTTTCACGGCACTCCGTTGCTGGACGCGCTGCAAGCAGAGCACGAGACGGGCGAGTGGGTGGCGTTTCGGGTCCAGGCCGCGGACCCTGCCCCCTCCTGCTAACCCGACCTCTCATTGCTGAAGGCATTTCATGCAAGAAACTCTTCTCAACCTCATCATCTGGTTCACCGGTGCCGTGGTCGTGCTGCTGGCCCTGGTTGTGGCGCTCGGGCTGCTGGCGTGGGCAATCCGCCACCTGGCCGGCCGATGCGCCAAGGGCCTTGCCAGCATCGTGCGATTCGAGACAGCTCGCTATTGGGTCCAGCGCATGGAGCGCGAAGGCCTGACCATCGCGCAGAAGGAATACCGCCGCATGGTGCGTGAGCGACAGCCGAAGACGCCCGAAGATTTCGAGCGTCTGGGCGCCGAGGTTGGCTGGGACAAAGAGCAGCCCGAGAAAGGCGTCTGAGCCATGGCGCGTGATGACTTCCCGGAATGGATGACAGACCGTCGCTGGTGGCGCCTGTGTGACTGCCACGCCAGCGCTCCGGTGCCACTGACCGAGGCGGACGTCAGCAAGTCGTTCGTGTACAGCCGGCGCTGGGGTTTCCTGTACGTGGGCTTTGGCCATCACCAGATGACGATGGCGACTCTGCTGGCTTTCGAACAGGACCACCTCAGCCCTTTGGACATCCTGGGCGTTGAGAGCCTGAACAAGACCGCTGACCTGGCCGAGCAATGGCTGCGCACCGCCCCCGGGGCCGCGTACCGCTCAGGAGTGGCCAAGTGCGTGCTTGTGGGCAACCCCGAACACCTTACCGATGAAGAGCGCGCGTTGTTTTCGCCGTTCCTCTGCCCCTTTGAAGACTAACCCAGGAAACTTCACATGACTGCCGCCCCCTCATCACTGCCCGTGGTATCCCCCGAAACCGAGCGCCACGTCTTCGAGCACGCCTACCGCGCTGCCCAGCCCGATGCCGACCTGCGCTGGTCCCCCGAAACCCAGAGCTACCTCCTCCCGGCCACCGCCGGCGCCTTCGTGGGCTGGATGCTGGCTCGCACTCAAATCGCTCAAGAGCGGGGTGACCTGGTGGAGAACCTGTGCGCCCGCATCAAGGCAGCTGACGACGCGGCAGCCGACAACGACTACATGCTCGATTCCCGCGACTGCATCCGCGTTCTTCGGGGACAGTGGAACGGTCCGCTGCAGCTGGAGATGCCCGCGGCACCTCGGGCGCTCGTTCGGCGCACAGGGCGCTAACCCTGCCCCGTACTCGGGCATGGACTCCGGACTGGAAGGCGCGGCCCCCTGCATTGCGCACCTTTCGCTGAGTGGGCGCAAAAGAGCCCGCCGAGGCTTTTAACCAAGGCGGGCGGGAATGATTGCAGAAGCTGGCACGTCACGCGGATAGCGCGACGCCCGGCCTCATTTCAGTTGTCCTCGTCGCAGTCCCCGTTATCGGGGTCGATGCCCTCGTAGGTCGGGTACTTGGCGGCACCGGCGGCGCGCAAGCCCAAGATATCGAGTTCGAAGACGGCCCGGTAACGCTCGAGCCTTGACAGCCGGGAGGCGGGGATGTGCGCCACCATGCGTTGGAGCTCGTCCATCGTCGGGATGAACGTTACGGCCAGGTACTGGCTTTGGTTGGTGCGCCGGTTGTAGCTCGGCACGGGCAGGATGCTCAGTTCATCGCGCTGGCCCCTCGGGACATCGGATGGCCGGACACGGGGATTCGCACGCAGGACGGGCAAGGCCTTTTCCAGGTCGTAGGCCCCGTTGTTCAGGTAGCCATCCATGTAGTCGAAGTGGAGGGGCTGAGGCATGGGCTCTCCGGTTCGGGTGAGCACAACGTTGTTGCTCATGTCGATGTCGAGCAGGTCTTCTGGGTTGGCGTCCCCTTTTTCGAACGCGGTGTAGGGTAACTGGCTCATCTCCAGTTTTTCCCAGTCCTTGAGCACGGGGTAGATGTCGTCCGTTGCAATGCGCTGGCGCAGGCCGGCGGGCATGAAGACAAAGCCGCGTTCGGACCTCAGCACGGCCGTCTTGCCGTGGATGAAGTCCTGGATGGTGGTACTGAGGGCAAAGCCTTCAACCACTTTCGCGGGATAGGCGGTGCCAAAGATGGCAGCTTCTTCGCTGGGCATGTCCGCGGTGTAGGACAGTCGAAACACCGTCAACCCGAAAGGGAGCGGGTGCACCGACAAGCTGCGGGTGAGCAAGGCGTTCGCCTGCGCGCGCAGGATTTGTGCGGGGAGAGAGGGCGGCATGGGATGTCCTTCAATAGGTGGGCGTGCTTGCGCCCGGTGGAAAATAGGTTCTTTGGGGGTGTAGCGAACGCGCGAGCCGGAGATAGAAGAAGGCCCGCGTAAGCAGGCCTTGGAGGAATCAGTTGTCGGTGACCGCGCTCAGGGATGCGCCAAACCAAACCGGCCGGCCCAGCAGCTGGCGGTTTCATTGGGCGCGTCTGTGGTGGTCACCAGGCACGAGCCCATGTAGCCCACCACCTCGTAAACCCCACCCACCGTGAGGGGGTAGTGCTGACTGAGGTACCCGTCAGGTCTTTCAAGGAGTCGAACCTGGTCGCCCGGTACGGGGATGCGGTCGGAGGGCTCATCCAGAGTGGGCTGGAGAAACTGCTTAATGGCGTTAACGGGTCTCATGGGAGTCTTTCGGTGAGAAAACCTTGTTGTCAAATTCGATGTAGAACGGATGGGCCATGTCCCGCAGGGACAGCGGCTCGGCCATGCTCAACTGGTCGCCATCGACCTGCGGGGTGCAGGCGTAGAAGACGTGGTCCACGACAACGTCGCTCAGCGTGCGCTTGAGCTTCGTCCTGATGTGGCGCTGCATGCGCTCAATCGCGGCGGGTACTGTCGTGGCGTCCACAGTCACAGAAAACCAGCGCTTGGCGCGCCCGCGCCAGACGAAGCGAAAGCTCTTCGGGGAGAGGGAGGGAGTGAGGGGGTAGTTCATGGGATTTTTCGGTGAATGGGGTCTTCCCCGTCTAGCTAACGCCCGCCCCAAAGAAAGGGCCTGCGCATGCGCAGGCCCCAGGGAATCACGCGCCCGACCCTTCTTTAGGAAGGGCTGATGACGCTCAAGCAGCTACCAAATCCAGTTCCTGGGCGTCGCTTGCAAAGCGACCTTCCAGGCTGGTGGGCAGGTTCATGACAAAGCCCGGTGCATCCTGGAATCGCAGGGCACCCCCTATGACGAATTCCGCAATGCAGTCCGTGGCCATCCAGCGGCGACCCAACAGCTCAGCGGCCAACGGCGTCGTGAAAGAGCCCGCAAAAGGCTCGGCCACCACGTCACCTGGCTCGGAGAGAAACTCCACCAGGAACTGGGCGAGCTTCAGGGGCATCGGCGCGCCGTGAACGGGCAGGCCGTGCGCCACTGCTGCCCGCTTGTAGGCGGACTGCGATGCGCACCGGTGGCCATACCGCAAGATGTTGCGCGGGATGCGACCGTCCGTAGGGTTGGCAAAGCTTCCCTCGCGAATCCGGTAGGCACCGTCCGAGTAGGACGCCTCTCGCTGCTCCCCGCCGCTCTTGATGAGCGCGAGGTGCTTCTCGGTGTGAGCCTGAAGCACGCGGCGGTTGTTGGACTTCACGCGGCTGGGGTCGTTGGTGAGCCAGTAGACCGGCTCGTAGGCGACGTTGAGCTGCGTGCGCGCAAGGCTTGCGTATTGAATCGGGCCGGGGGGCTTCTGGGGGTTTTCCCAGATGAGCCGGTCCATCAAGTGCAGACCGAAACGGTCATTCAGCGCGATGAGCAGACGCTCACAGTACATCGAGCGCGACGGACTCTTCGGCATGAAGATGTCGTTGGACACATTCAGGCAGATGCTGCCACCAGGCACCAGGTTTTTGATGACCGGTTCCAGGGTGCGGCAAATCCAGTCCACGTACTCGGGCTCGGTGGGGTTGCCGTACTGGCGGGCCCGCGCCAGCGCGTACGGAGGCGAGGTTATCACCAGGGTGATGGGCGAGTCGATGGCGGTAAACACCGTATCGCAGGAGCCCAGAATGGCGATGCCCAGGTTTGTGGAAAAGCCCACAACGGAGACCGTTGGCGCGATGCAGCTCAGGTCCTTCGCGGCGGGCTTGGTCAGCTGCCACACACCGCGCTTGCCTTCGACCCGTTCAAGGATACCGGCGCCTTTCAGCGTCTGTTGGTACCAGCGAACTTTGCGAGTAAAGGGGCAGTGAGGGGCTTCGGATTTGCCGATGGGGACGCGGCGCGTGGCTTCGTCGGCGTCAACGCCGGCCACTTGCGCGACCTTTTCGTACAGCCGGGTGTTGGTCAGGCTGTTGCCTTCGTCTTTCGAGTAGGCGTGCAGGACGCTTGCAAAGAGGTCCAGCTGGACCTCAGGGGATGCTTCTGACATGGAGGGGTCTTTCGGGTAGTTGTCCTTCCTCGTCTAGCGACGGGCAGGAAGAAGCCGAAACAGCCACTCGTGTGGATTTACAAATGCGCCCTGAAGCGCATCCGTGCCAAGCGCTGCGGGGGCTGGAAGGCGCTTCACTCGGGAAATCTGGCTACCTACACGGCGAAGGACCTCTTTTTTTACTCAGGAACACCATGCCTTCATCTGAAAACAACTTTTTTGACCCAAAAACCGCCGCGCAAGCCTCGTCTCTTCAGGGCGGGGTTAGCGGCGCATTGCGCCTCAAAGCCTTTGAAGCTAAAATGAACGTCTAAACTTTACATGGCACGAAAGCCCAAGCCCTCCC
>Ga0209416_1000677_pt1 | contig 32044 bp, 38 predicted proteins | sample RifGroF1_FD_184001 | JGI IMG/M metagenome (GOLD analysis project Ga0209416, IMG submission 184001) | Groundwater microbial communities from Rifle, Colorado, USA - Groundwater F1 (SPAdes) (version 2) | ecosystem: Environmental > Aquatic > Deep subsurface > Groundwater | place: Rifle, Colorado...
TCTTTCTATTTACATATAAAATAATTCTTTGCTAATTATTAAAGTTTTTGATAAACTCTTTTAAGATTTAACTATAAGTTTATTTTTAATTTATCATACATAGCCAAATGGCAAAAATAAAAGTTAAGAAGAAGAACCAGGAAAATACACCTAAAAAAACTCTTCGAATCAAAAAGCCCCAGATTAATTTAAGTAAGATAAAGTTTAAGGCTTCTAAGCCCAATCTTAATAAATTACTTAATAACAAAACATTTAAAATTTTCTTAATGGTATTCGTAGCTGTATTGGCTTTCGTTTTAATCGACTTCCTTTTTCAGTATCTTAATAATGGATACAGTGTTGCAGTAGTAGATGGAGTTAGAATTCCTAAGTCCGTATATCACCAAAGATTAGAAAAACAGTATGGTCAATCAATAGCACAACAGTTAATAGATGAGCAGTTAATCAAATCAGAAGCTAAAAAGGCTGGTGTAGAAGCTACAGAGCAGGAGTTACAATTAAGACTAGAAGAGATAATTGCTAGTGTTGGAGGAGAAGAAGCATATGATGCTGCTTTGATTGCAAACAATATTACAGAGGAAGAATTACTCGACCAGATTGAATTAGATATTCTTTCTAGAAAAGTATTAGAGCCTAGAATTGAGTATACCGATGATGATGTAAAAGCGTTCTTTGATCAGTACAGTTCAGCTATATTCCCAACTGAAACAGCAGAACTAGAAGAAGGAGAGAAACTAGATTACGAACTCTACAAAGAAGATGTAAAAGATATATATATACAACAGGAAGTTGAAAACGAGAAATATACATGGTTAGAGTCTCTTTACTCTGAGTACAAGATTCAAGATAACTCGGTAAACAAACCTAAGTATGGAATCTTAAGTGCAACCATTAATATTATGCAAAACCTAATAGGAGAAGCTAATAGTAATGATGAGGGAGAAGAAGAGGTTGTAGAAGAATAAACAAACGAAAAGAAAATAAAAGGAGGTCTTAGACCTCCTTTTTTTATCCCTATATCTCAACATCCGCAGGTTCTACTAAACCGTATCCACCGTGGACTCTTTTGTATAACATAGAAATTTTACCAGTATTCTTGTTTCTAAAAAGCAACTGATCATATCCCAATAGTTCCATCCTTTCAATTGCCTCTCCCTCTTCTAAGGGACTCATATCCTCTATCTTTTTTCTAACAGCAATAGTTGGAACATAATCTTCATATGTATCCTCTATATCATCCTCAATACTTCTAAGATGTGCATCTGCTTCTAATACCTTCCATGGAGTAACTCCTTCCCAATATGTTTTTCGCTCTGTATACCTTTTCAATCTCCTAGCTAGTGTATCTGATGCTTCATCAATATTTGCATACATATTCTCTCCCTCTACCTCTACTCTAACTCCACTATTTGGTAATTTAACAGTAATATCTACTCTAAAATCATTTTTAACTCCCCTACTATTAATATATTCCTTCAAAAATACATCCATACCCGTAGCTTCTTTCCATAGGTGTTCATACTTCCCAATCTTTTCTAATACATATTTCTTCAAGGCCTCTGTTGGTTCAATTCCTACAAATGTAATTTGTATATCTTTTATGGTCATAATGGAGAATTATTAATTTAGATATAATATATTCTACATTATTATCACCAAAACCAAAAACTTTACATCCCTCAATTTAAAATATACAATCAACCCATAATATTAGTAATAAGGATTATGGATCAAAAAGATATCACATCTTCAAATTTAATAAACAGCAAAGAGCAACTTCTTGATGAATTTGTGGTGTATTCTTTTCAGAAGAAATGATTGCCAAAGAACCATATTATCTAGAAAAACCGTCAGAAGACGCATTAGATATCCATCGTTTTATCATAACTCCATCAGGGATTGTAGCTGTAACTACTTCTCAAAGAGATGAGGTTTGGGAAATTGGAACAGGAAAGGATGATGATGAAAAAATATTATTAGAATTAGACCAAGTAATTAATCAAGCATTTGTAGACATTGAGAATTTAGATGTTCCTACTCTACTTGTTCAGGATAGAATATATAGAGAATTAACAGAAGCAGAAATGGAAAGATATATCACTGAGAAAAGAACTAAGGCTCTTGTAAAAGAAATAAATATAGATTCTCTAACTCTATATATCAGAATATTCCCTTATGGTGAGAAAAGAGCTTCAGAAGTAATGAGATATATTTTGAATGAGAGATTATCTAGATAAATGTTGGATTGTTTTACAAACAATGGTGTATCATATTAGGTATTAAATTTATTAACTCAAATATGGGAGATACAGATATAGAATTCTTAACTAAACCAGAAGAGTATTTAGCAATATCAACTCCAGATCAATTAGTAGATGAATACCCACAACACTTTGAGAAAACTCAATTGATCAATGAACAAATTACCTTCGAACGTTCATGTAATAACAGGGGAGGAACAGAAACAGAAAGATTCTTTTGTACATCAAGAACTATATGTACAATATCTAGTGATGGGAAGTATGATATTTGGGATTTAAATATGACTGATCCACAAGTACTTACCTCTATTGCTATAAAAGTAAATGGATTAAGAATTAGAAATCAAGATACAAAAACCAATAGAACAGAAACAACAGAAATAGCTGGCTACGATAGGAAAGTAAAAGTAACATATTTACCTCCTACAAAAGAGAATTCTGACTACATAATTGAGACCTTAAATAGGAGAAGACAGTTGTTGCAGAAATAAAGGGATATATATATAATAATTCTGTTATCATTGATATTCCGCGATAGCTCAATGGTAGAGCGAACGGCTGTTAACCGTTTGGTTCCAGGTTCGAGTCCTGGTCGCGGAGTTTTTAATTTCAAAACAACCTTTTTATTTTTTTATAAAACATGTTAATATCTCAACATGATTGATGAAAGGTTTGTATATTTAGGAGTATTACTCTCTTTAATAGGCGGATTGAAATATGTAATTGATACACTTAAAGGTAAAGCTAAACCAAATAGGGTCACATGGCTACTTTGGTCTGTTGCACCTCTTCTAGCTTTTTCTGCTGAAATTCAAAAAGGTGTAGGAATACAATCATTAATGACACTAATCGTTGGAGTTAATCCCCTTTTAGTATTCTTTGCATCTTTTATAAATAAACACTCGTATTGGAAACTAAATAAAATAGATTATTTCTATGGTGCATTAGCATTAGCAGGAATAATTGCATGGAAGATTACTGGAGATGGAAATATTGCGATTATCTTTTCAATTTTGGCAGATGGATTTGCTTCACTTCCAACTGTAATTAAATCTTTCAAAAATCCGGAGACGGAAAGTTCCGCAATATATATATTCTCAGGAATTAATGCAATAATTACTCTCTTAACAATTAAATCATGGACTTTTGCACATTGGGGATTTCCTGCATACTTTGTAATAATATGTACAATATTAGTACTACTAATTCATTTTAAGCTTGGAAAGGTTATAATAAAGCATCAGACAAAGATGTAGTCATATTATTTCCAAATGAAAGAAATTGATTTACCTTATTCGAACTAATTTCAAAGTTTAACCTTTGGTTCAGTAATATGTCGTATATGGCAAGTTTGTTATTATATTGCGTTCCATTTTTTAAAGATGTATCCTAAAAAAGGAGTAAGGAATAACGATTACTCTTAATTAAACTTAAAATATCTAAATATGTCAGATGCTATTCAACCAAAATCTAGATTAAAAGCCTTACTTCTATTTTTCTTCTTTTATTGCTTTGGTCTACACTTTTTTTATTTAAAACAAAATAAAATGGCTTTTATCCAAATCGGTTTATTTGTCCTTGCAATGATATTTCAATCTATCTGGGCTTCACAAACCAATTTTGGGACTGAGGGAGGAAGTATATTTTATGGTTTTTCCCTTCTGGTTGGACTGGGTTCATGGATATGGGGGTTAATTCAGACAATAAAATTAACTAAAAAACAGTCTTAATTCTATACTTCCTGTAAAATCAAATTTTATGTTAAGGAATATGTCATATATGGGGAGTTTTCACACCTTCCTTATATTGCCAATTATGTATTTATCAATCTTCTCAATTATCCTAACTATCTTTTCTTTTTGAACTAAAGAAACATCCTTGTGATTAAATAAAGATTTTTTCAATTTAGAAATAAACTCTTGTTCCTCATTGTTTAGTAATCTACATTCCTTATATGAATCTAAACTGAAATTTATACTTTTATAAAAGAAGTAATTTATCAAGAAAATATGTGCCATCAATGTAAGGTATCCCCATTTTAGTGGAGCAATTGGAATCTTCTCTATATCTTCTTTTTTAGCGTTAAGATATTCTACTGCTTTTTCCTTTGGATAATCTGGTAATGATACTTCTTTACCTATTAAGAGTTTTGATGCATATTTTAAAACATAAAATCTTGCCCAAGAACCTTTTATTACTGCTTCTGTTGTTTCTTCTAATGTAGAGATATATCTAAAAGAAATTTTCTCTAAATCTAATTGCTTTATTCCGATATCCTTTTTAGTAATAACATATAGATTAATATCGCTTTCTTCATTAGCATAACCCCAATATTTAGAACCAAAGAGATATACTGAGACTAGGTTATCTTGCGTAATTCCTATATTTTTTAATTCCTTTAGGATTTCTTCTTTATCTATAATTGGGTTAGCCATCATATAATTATATATCATAAGATAGTATGAAAGATATTTTGTCAGAATCTAAATTAAAATAGAATTTTAGGTTCATGAATATGTCATATATGGGATGTTTTCTTTTTTAGATATCTCATATAAAATATTCCTATGTGGGTATGTACTCAGTGCGATAGAATATTTAAAAAAGTAAACCAACCTCATAGTTGTAAGTCAATTCCCTTAGAACAACATTTTAAAAACAAAGATTTAGCTAAATCATTATTTGAATACCTTCTTCAAAAAATTAATACTCAAATTGGTACATGTAAAATTATTTCAATACCCTGCTGTATACATTTATTTGGAAATTATGATTTCTTAGCAATACTCCCACATAAAGATAGGCTAGAGATTCGATTTGCAGCACAAGAAGATATTACATGTTCAAGAATAACTCAAACAGTAAAATTGAGTAACAAATTAACAAAAATTTGCATAGACATTAAGAATAGAAAAGAGATTGACGATGAATTACTCAAATGGTTAAAAACTTCATACCATTTAAAAACAATATAATTTAATATCAATAGAAGTTATGAATAAAGTATTAATTGTAATTTTAGTACTAGGAGCAGGAGCCCTCCTCTATTACCTCCTAAGAGGAAATACTGATTTATTCCCACCAGGAGCAGAAGTTGATGAAAATATTGATTCAGAGATTGTAGATGAATCCCTTAAAGAAACAGGAAAAAGAACAGTATATGGAAGCTGTAATGATATTACTAACTCAAGTAACTGTATAGACTATGTAGGCTCAATGTGGAATGATTCTGACTCAGCAAAATTAAATTGTGGAGAAGGAAGAACATTCTCAACAAATGCATGCCCCTACTCTGAGTTTGGAGGCTGTCAAATGAATGGAGGCTCCGTTATGGAATCAATTGCTTGGGTATATGGGCAAGGAGCGGGAGGATATACAAATGAATCTGTTGTTTATGCTATTAGTGCATGTAATAGTGTGCCAAATGGGAAATGGGTAACTCCAGAGAGCTTACTTGAAGAGCTTTAAAAAATATGAAAGAAGAAACAATAACAGGAAAAATAAATAGAAAAGCACTTGAGCTACTAGAAGATAATCCCAACGGAGTACATTGGTCAGAACTCATCTTAGCAATTAGAACTTCAGATCCCACTCTACATCCGAAGACAATTAATGGATGTATATGGAAATTAGTTGAAAAATTTCCAGAGCAAGTATATAAACCACAAAAGGGTGTATTTCGTTTATTAAAATACAAAGAAAGTCTCTAATCTTGACTATGTATCTATACTAAACTAGAATTATGATATGAGTAAAAACCCTTTTTACAATGCATTTGCAGCAATACTGTATATAGTTGCAGTAGTTTTCACTGTAAATCTTATTGATGAATTAGAAACTAATGAAGGTTTAGGACAATATGTTATGCCGATATTAGTCATATCAATCCTTACTCTTTCAGTAGCTGTAATGGGATATATCTTTTTCTTTCAACCTCTAAAACTATTTCTAGATGGCAAGAAAGAACAAGCTATTTCATTCTTTCTTAAAACAGTAGGAACATTTGCAATCATTATCTTTTGTATAATTATTGGATACTCTCTGTTAATTATATAAAAAGTGTTTAGTTACATGTCCAATATCCAATACAGTATTTCTTAGGATATATTATAACCTCTCCACGAGCGTCTGCACCTTTACATACATTTTCCCATTGACAATGTTAATATAAAATATACAATTAACTCAATACTAATATGACTAAAGAGGATAACCAAAAGGCACAGCAAGGTATTACATATGTCATAATGATCTTTCTTTTTGTAATAGGTATTGGTGTAGGAATATTGGTAAAATCTTTCTTTCCAACAAGTAGTTCTCCATATACACAAATACGAGATGATGGTTACGAATATATTAACCCTTTAGTAGACTTTGAGAGTGTAAAATCTGCTGGAAATGATGAACTCTCTAACTTACAAAACAGTTTAGATACATATGTAAATGAGAAACTTAACGAAGACATTACAAACATATCAATATATTACAAAGATCTTAACTCCGGAGCATGGATTGGTATAAATGAAGATGAAAAATTCTCACCTGCTAGCCTATTAAAAGTTGTAGACCTAATACTCATCTACAAGCTTTCAGAAAATAACCCAAACCTTTTAACACAAAAAGTCACATATACTCCAAGTAAAATATCATTAACCCAAGAAGTTAAGCCAGAAAATACTTTAATAGAAGGAGAAAAATATACACTAGATGAATTAGTTAATCAATTAATTCTGTACTCAGACAATGCAGTTATAGAAACTATTCAGAGTTACATCTCATATTATTTAGAAGATGAGATATTTGATGATTTAGGTATATCAAATCCATATCTATCAGAATCTACCAACAGCATGAGTGTAAAAGAGTATGCTTCTTTTTTTAGAATACTTTACAATGCATCATATCTTAACAAGGAGATGTCAACTAAGGCATTAAAATTACTCTCTCAAACAACATATGACAAAGGAATTGAAAAAGGTGTTCCTGATGATATTACTATTGCAAATAAGTTTGGAGAAAGAGAGCTAATAGATGCTGAGAATGAATATAAATATCAATTTCATGACTGTGGGATAATATATCATCCTGAGAAACCATACCTACTATGTGTAATGACTAGAGGCACTAGTTTTGAAGTCTTACAAGGTAGTATTTCAGGAATATCTAAAATCGTATTTAATATTGTAAACAAATAGTATATGAGAACCCTCATTATATATGACTCTTTACATGGTAATACCAAAGAAATTGCAGAAGCAATATATAATGGCATAGCTCAACCTGATACAAAGATATTACCAGTAGAAAAGGCAATTACCGATGATTTAAAAGATATAAAACTACTAATAGTTGGTTCCCCTACACACGGGGGTACTGCCAAACCTACTCTCTTGGATTTCCTAAAAAGAATTCAAAAAGATTCTTTAGTAGGTATAAAGATTGCTACCTTTGATACACGCTTTTTAGAAGAAAAACAGAAAGTAGCTTTAAGATTACTGATGAAAACAATTGGATATGCCGCACCTAAGATAGCAAAAATTTTAGAATCCAAAGGAGGAGAGTTAATAGTAAAACCAGAGGGATTCTTTGTTAAGAAAGCAGAAGGACCCCTTCTCAATGGAGAGATTCAAAGAGCGAAGGAGTGGGGAAAGAGTGTATATAATAATATATCTTGATTTTCTTTCTTAATAATTAGATACTAAATATATATGAACTTTGCATTACAAAATATAGTCGCTGTTGCTTTAATAATTGCAGCTATAATAGCAGGAACATATTTTCTTTTCTCAAGACAACAAGGACAGTATATACCACCATCATGGGGAGAGTTAGGATGTGTACACCCAGTATATATTAGGAAGGACTCTCTACAACCCACCCTACAACAAGGTACCCTACTCTCAATGAATCAATGTATTAAAGATTACAACAATTTTTCTCAAGGAGATATTCTTTACTTTGAATATGAGAACGAGAATATGTTAGGAATCGTAGAGAGTAAGAGTAGTGGATTTAAAAATATCACTTATACAGTAGATATCGGTTTGGATGGAAAGATAGAGGTATTGGCAGATTCTGTAATAGCTTTCTCTACATTACCATCTGAAGAGTAAACTTACTCTTCTATCATCATCTATCATTAATATCTTTTCCCCTTCACATACATGTCTTAAGAAAAGATACAGAGCTTTTGATGTTTCTCCTCTTCTGTACAAAGACATTGCATTCAGATATATGTAAATATTTAAAGGATTTAAAAATACCACCCACGGAATACTATGTAATTTTTCTAAGATAAATAGATCGGAATCTTCCTTCCCTATAACTTCATCAAATGTATATTCCTGTGGGAAAGATATTTGATTTTTTAATCTGTTTGTAAGTAATCTAAAAGGAATAACTGGATATAGATTTTTTAATCTAACATATTCATCATATCCACTTTGGAGTAGTTCAGATTTTCCTGTTTCCAGATTGTCTTTTACTAAGGTGTCATCTAAATCAAAATATATTGATGAATACATATTTTTTTTACAGAATACTTAGATCAAATGATGACACGAAGTAATCACCACTCCATTGTAAGAATCCGAACTCTCCATTTTGTACACCTACCCATATGTTGTAACCCCAGAATATTAAAGAAAGAACTATTACAATTATTCCAAGAATTAAACCTGCTGTAGCCATACCCTTTTTACTTGAATTTCTAGAATTAATACCTAAAACTAAAGCAATTATACCCATTATTAATCCAACTATTGGAATCAATGATCCTACAAATCCTAATATACCTAAAACTAAAGATGCTACTGCTTTACCACTATCTGAGCTCTCTACAGGAGCTACTGGGACTTGGGCAACTGGTTGTACAGATGTTTGGACGACTGACTCTACTGGTGTTGCTGTTTGAGTAACTGGTTGACCACAATTCCCACAAAACTGTGCATCAACTGATATCTCATGATTACATTTTGGACAATTCATGAATATGTTTTATTAAATATTAAATACTCTATATTACCTATTAAAGTTTCTTACCACAATACTCACAAAATATACTTCTCTTAATGTTTTTAGTCCCACAAAACTTACAATACTCATTAGGACCTTTCACACTCAACCCATGTAAAAGATCCTTCTCTTTAGCATCTCCGTAGAAAATGAATAAACCTACTACCAAAAGTAAAGTTAACATTAATGAAAGAACAAAGAAATAATCTGAACTAGCCATCATACCAAAGTTATACATACCATGTATAATTGCTACTACAATCAAAGCAATTAGAGTCATACCTACCTTCCCTCCGTTTACTTTCTGTTTTGCTAAAAAGTACCCTATTATCGCAGTACTTGCACCATGGAATATTGGTACTACTAATAGTCTTTCTAGCCCTACCTCTGCACCATATCCAATGGTATATAATAAGTTTTCAAAAAAACCAAATGTTAATCCCACTATTGCAAAATATATAATTCCATCACTATGTTCTGTAAAGTAATTCTTTTTGTATATATACAATGCTAAGGGACCAAATTTAAAAGTTTCTTCTAAAAAACCCGTACCTAAAGATGATATCAATATAATTATTAAAGGTGCTCCCTCTAATCCCTCACCTGACCCAAAAAGAATGTAATCCAAAGTAGGACCCGTTACAAGTGAAAGTAACCCAAATCCAAAGGCTGCCCACAATCCTTTTGCGGGCTCTTTAGGACCTTTTTCAGAGGATATTAAAAACCAAAGCAAAAGAAGGGATATTCCTAAGAATATAGCTAATACAAAATATTCCATGAACCCATTGTAACAGAAAATTAATATTAAAATATATCATAAAATACTTCACACTTACCCCTTCACCCTATATACTTTAACTATATATGCCTAGGAAAATACTTACGCAAGAATCCTTACTACCTGAATATGTACCAAGTATATACAGTAGTACTAAAGAAAAGAAAGAAAAAATTTCCGGATCTAGAATTAACCCCTCTCAATTAGAATATCTCTCTACAATGTATATGAGATACTCCCAAGATGGCAAAGAACCCTCTTTGGGGGATTTAGAATCTACTCAACAACCTTCAGAGGAAGAATTAAGAGAGAATGCTCATTGGAGTATATATGGTACTCAAGCTCACTCATTACAGTATTTTACCCAACTCTTTCACAGAACATCTTACTTAGGTAGATTACCATCATATGAGGATTTTCAATCTACTTTTTGGCAAAGAGATTCCACTTACTATGATGCTCTTTTAAAGATACAAGATTTAACAGGAATGGATGGGAATAGAGATTCATTAGATACATCTCAACAGTATTGGATTACATGGGTACAAAACGGACAGGATTTTACTCCTAAAAAACATAAAAACTATATACTACCTCCCTCAACAATTAAATCTATGTGGGAAGGGGGAGTAATACCACTAGAAGATATTAATAGATTTAGAAAAACTTTTAGAGATTCTGAAAAATTAGACCCACAAAAGTGTGCATTACTAAATGAAACTTTCTTACTTACTAATCTCTACTTTCTAGATGGTAGTATTCAAATACCTACTCTAGTTGATGAAATATGTATTCCCAGAGATTCAAGTAAACCGATAGATATAATTGATTACAAGAGTGGTAAACAGTTTAAAAAACCTTCTTTAAAAGAAAGAGCTCAGATATTTTTAATAATGACAGCTGTATTAACTAATGTATTAGACAGAGTACCTGAAATAGAGTGGAATGATATGCCTACTTTTAAGGGTAAAAAGGGAAACAAGAAATTAATATCTGGAATATTCTTTGATGAGTTAACACAGTTACCAGAGATATATACGCAGAGATTAAGATTTAGATATATAAACCCCATTACTCAAGAAGAGATATTAATTACTGCTAAGGATTTAGGTATTGATACTAAGGAGGGTATAGAGGAAATACTTATGTATATACGTAGTATTCTCTCCTTCTATACTGAATACAAGAATATATTAAAACATCGTATAGATAGTAGTAGGTCTCCATATACTCTTCCTTCTTTCCCTATTAAGAATTTTACCCAAGGTAATGGTTTTAGTAAGGCAGTACAACCTCCTTTACTTTAATACAATATTTGTTTATATTTTATGTATATATTATTTTATTATTAACATATTATGTTAAAAGTTTTAATCCTTGTAATAGCAATTGTACTTGCAGTAGCTACATACATAGCACACCCTATATTAGCTGGTGGAGATAAAGTTAGAGGACTGGAAGGAGAAGGAACTGTTACACAAACTTGTATTACTCCTAACTATGATGTTTTAGATGAGTATGGTAATCCTACATGTCCTTTTGGCGATTATGACCCATTTGTAGTAGTAACAGAGTAATTTCCTTTCTGAGTTAGTTTCAAGAATTAAATATGATAGAACAAGAAACAGAAATACTGACTACTGAGTCCTACCAAGAATATAGAGAATTGGGCGGATGTTTTACTCCAGAAGATTATCAATTAGTAAAAGATATTATCTCCTTAGAAAAGGTTGCTCTTCCTGAAAGCCCTCATACTAAAGAGATGGAGTGGATAAGTTCTAATTGCTCTATTCAAGTTACTCCTCAAGAGAAATTAATATACTATTTTCTTCGTACAAAGATGCCCTATGAAGGGAATTCTTTAGCTTCAGATACAGTAGCTGTATATACAATGAGTGATCAGTTCTTAATGAGAGAGATTTTTCTTGTTACAGATGGTACAGGAGAGAAGTTTAAGCTTTTTACAAAAAGATTTCCTAATATTTTCAGTTAATTTCCTCTACGTTTTGTAGATATATATAGAATAAAATTTATATATTTATTTATATATATTAAATCTATATTCCATTATATAGGCTTGACATGGTTATCTCCCATTACTAATTTATATATAGTTATCGTATTTAAATTTTAATTAAATATGTTTAATTATTTAAATTGTTTTAATTATCCTATGAAAAAAATCTTAACAGGATTTTTAGGATTATTCTTAGTAATAGGGATAGTAGCAGGAGCAGGATATGCTGTGTTTAGTAGTAAAGCAACCATGACTGGTATGGTATTAGGAACAGCCACCCCGGGACTCAAGATTAGTTTTGTAGATAAAACAGATCCACTATGGCGTGATTATCAGACCACACTTGACTTTTTCGCTGCAGGTAAAAGTTTTCAAAAACTTCTACCAGGTGAAACAGACTGGGGTGCATTTTATGTTAGAAATGATAGTATAGCGGGAAACCCAACTGAAACTTATGATGACCCCCTAGATTTAAGCCTAACTGGAAGAATAACTTCCGCACTAGGTGACTGGGGAAAACTAGACGATGTAATACAAATGCGAGTATGTCTATATGATGGTACTTCGGAAGACAGATGTGACCTTGCAAATAAAACATCATGGATGACTTTAGCTTCATGGAATATAGCAGAAACAACACTACCAGGAGGGATACTGCACTGGGGAGACCCACTTGGTGAGGAAAGGCTATATGTAGTTAACTTCTATATCCCATCATCATACGGTAATGAAATAATGAATCTCACAATAACGGATATGGTGATGAGTATAACAGGCACTCAAGTACTTTACTAAACCTTTGTATCTACACAGACAGTATTATGTACTGTCTGATGTGGATATAAAGAAGGTATTCAAACAAATATTCAAAATATTAGAATGGATTATATTCCTTACTTTAATATTCATTCTTTTTTTAGTTGCTTCTCCCCTACTCCCTACTAAAACATATATATCTACACATGTAGTATCTACTGGCTCTATGGAACCTGAAATAATGACAGGATCCGTTGTATTCTCTACATTAAAAAATGAAGAAGTAAATAAAGGGGATATAGTGGTATTTAAATCTCCAGATAATCAGGAAATTACTGTAATACACAGAGTAAAGGATATTAATGGAGATCAATATACTACTAAAGGAGATAATAATGAGAATGAGGATAGTTGGACACTCTTTAAAAGTAATATATTAGGAACAGTAATATTTACAATACCATACCTAGGATATGTAATAGACTTTATGAAAACTCCTTTAGGTTTTGGATTAGTATTAGGTATTCCTGCATTAATATTAATAATTTCCTTTATTAAACGTATTAAGGATGGAATAAATGAAGAAGTAGAAAAAAGAACAGAAGAAGAAGTATTTAAACACAGAATTAATACCCCCCCTATACTCCCCTTGATACTACTAATATCTACATTCCTCTTTTTAGGAAAACCACCCTCTACATATGCACTCTTTAGTGCAAGAGTAAGCATTACAGGAATGACAATATCTACAGGAGAAATAGAAGAAAGAATGGGAGAAGTAATAATAAATGAAGTAATGTGGAGTGGTACATCCCTCTCTATAGATGATCAATATATAGAGTTAAGAAATACTACTGATAATGATATTAATATTGGTAAGTGGAAAATATACTATTTAAGAGATTTAAACAAACCTCCAATAATGATACCTGCTAATAGAGTAATACCTAAAAATGGATATTTCTTAATATCTAACTACTCTAATGAGAGTAATAACTCATTACTTAACATAGAGAGTGATATGTCTAATGCTAGTATGAATTTACTACCTACTGATAATGGTAATCTAATATTAAAAGATAGTGAGGGGAATGTAATAGATACAGTATTGGGAGAGATTGATTGGCCAGATGGTTTACAGTCTCCATCCTATAGATCCATGCAAAGGACTGTAGATGGTATAGATGGTTCAGATCCTAGTAGTTGGTATACGTGTAATAATGCATTATGTAATAGTTCTGATTATTGGAAATCAGATTTTCTTCTTAACTATGGTTCTCCTAATGATATAAATATTACTGATTAATTAGTTTAAATTCTTTATACAGTTGACTTTGTACTAAAAAGTATTAGACTTATAGTAGAAATTGCCCAAATTAAATTTTTATATATATTTATATCTTTATTTAATTTGTTATATTTCTTTTAATGAAGAAATTACTATTTACATTTCTTCTGTCATTTCTCCTTTTAGGTATTATTGGTGTAGGGAAGGCTTATGCGGCTGATTTGAATCCACCAACAAATTTACGATTTGAAACCCTTTTGGGTGAAGAAATCGGTTGTGATGGATATATTAATGAATACAACATCGTAGCGAAGTGGGAAGCTTCCACAAGTACTGATGTAGCATATTATGAATATCAATCCTATAATCCTCCTACTGGTTGGCTTTGGGGAACACCTAAAGTATATGCAACAGAAAGAGCCGGTGCATTTACTCAAGGAGAGGGAACATATGGCTTTAGAGTTAGGGCTGTAAGATCAGAAATAGAAAAATCTGAATGGACTTCAATAGATTTTGAAGGTAGTTGTAAAATAACTTACGATATAACTTCACCTGAAAGTCCTACTATATTATTCCCTTCGGAAGATTCTTATTTTAATTCAACTCCTATATTAAATGATTGGACTGATGTAACAAGTGATTTATCCGGGGTTTCATACTACAGAATAGAATACAAATATGATGATAATCATACCTTTTCAGGAGCACCATATAGAACAAGTACCATTAGTCAAAGAAATCATACACCTGCCACTTGGGAGGAAGGGGGTGTTATGTTCCGAGTACAAGCTTTTGATAAAGCAGGGAACGAAGGATTATGGAGTGATTGGAGACACTATTTCTACGATATAACAGCTCCAGAAACTCCATCTAGAATATATTTCAAAGACACAGTAAACAACAAAAACATACAGTGTGGAGGTTATACAAATACAATACACTTAGATGTTTATTGGAATGAGATATTAGGAGATTCTAGTTTTAGTCATTTTGAATATTCTTCTTTTAATGCTCCAAATGGAACTGCAGGCCTAGTTGAGAAGATATTTAATACTAACTATTTTAATAGCTCCTTCTGGACAATTCCTATGGAAGGTAAATATGGTGTACAAATAAGATCTGTAGACAAGGCAGGAAATAAATCAGCTTGGTATGGTGGTGATGTAGGAATAGAAAATAGTTGCCAATTTAATGTTGATTGGACTGCACCTATAATTAATTTAGAACTTCCAACAGATGGTTCAACACAGAGTGAGTCCATCGATCTTAAAGCTGTTTGCAATGAAGAATGTGATTATATTAACTTCTGGTGGAGAGCTGAAAACGAGCTTTTTGATCCTGCATCAAAAAGATATCATTACATATATGACAATGGAACTCTATTTGAATGGTCTCTCGATACGCTTGCTGCAATGAGAGCGGATGGAACAACTTATGTAATGGACGATGGTATATATTATTTCTATGCAGCAGGAAAAGATTTAGCTGGTAATTGGGCAAAAACTCAGGTAGTACAAGTTACCGTAGATAATGATTTTGATGACGATGATGTATTAAATCATGAAGACAATTGTCCAATCAATTACAATCCAGATCGACAAGATTTTGATGAAGATACAATCGGAGATGTTTGTGATCCAACTCCAGACGGCGATAAAAGAGAGGCAGGTATAGTTAAACCTGAAGAAGATGAAATTATCTTTAAAGATCTCTATTTGGAAGCATTTCTTATCGATAATGAAGAGGATTATATAGATTGGGCAGTAAGAGAAGGGACTTGTAATGCTGGTACAAACACTGTACTTGGAAATGTTGATAGTCATTCCGACTCTCTCAGTATGGCTTACAATGCTGAGAATTATAAATACACTTATACAGGAGAGTTTGATGTAAGTGAATTTGAAGGAGGAATGTACTGCTTTATCTTTAATCCACAGGATGATACTGGTGAAGAAAATTTCAGAGAAACAAGAGAGTTTTATATCGCTGAAAAAGCAATTAATGGCGGAGGTCAGATTATTGAAGAATTTGATTTCATCAAGGCAAGGGATTTCCATAAGATTAGTTTCGGAGGACAGATTTGGGATGTTGGTACTGATTTCCTTGGAGATTGGGAGGTAAACTTCCATAATGTAGGAGTAGATGCTATTGACGGAACTAAATTCCATACACAAAGGATTTCCAGTATGACATACGTAAAACCTACTAGTAATACTTGTACCGAAGCATTGAACTTTACTGCTTATGGGAGATTTGGAATTGAAGATGGCGAATATAAACTTATCTTCAGAGCAGGAAATTATTATTCTCCTGGACAATTTACTGAAGACAGTTTCGATACAGTAAGAGTAGAATTGTATAATCCAGCAGGGTTACTAATCTACGATACCCATTGGGATAACGAATTTGAAGATCAAAGTACCTGTGCTGGGATAGCTAGAACAGGACTTGACCATGGTAATATTACAATTAGTTTCTAAAAACTAATTCATATAACCAACAAGAAGAAAAGGGAGGTCCAAACTCCCTTTTTTCTTCTCTAGTATTGTATTTTTACCCGAAAGTGATAGACTTATAGTAGAAACTACTGCCTTAATTAAATTTTTATATATTTTACTGTATATTTATATTTAATTTGTTTTATTTTTCATAATGAAGAAAACATTATTTATCTCTCTTTTCACAGTCTTGTCCCTATCTTTATTCGCTTTCTTAGCCTCTAATACAACTTTTGCACAAGAGTATCAAATGAAAGCAAAAGGAACACATCAGAAAACAACTGGTGAATTTGTTGCAACAGTAGGATCAACAAGCCTTCGAATGATTATTGCTGCACATGATACTGACATTGTGAAAGGAAATGTACAATACTCTAATAGCTCCAATGGATATTTTACTGGAGAAGTAGATATCTGTTACAACCAAGATGGAAATAGCTCAGCATTTGTAGGTACTGTTACTGACGGGAATTATGGGGAGACTTTAAAGTACTTTAAAGTTTGGACTTATGATGGAGGTGAAGGAGAAATGGCAGATGAAACTGATAAGGTAAGAGTCGTTCTCTACACTAAACCACAGGACTGTAGTTTAACTACTTCTTATCCTGCAACTGTTGTAGAAGGAAATATCCAAGTACATACTAACTAAAGAAAGTCTTTTTTAGTATTAACCAAAAAAGAGGAGCCCTACACTCCTCTTTTTTTTTCCCCTAACCCATTTCATATATATGAAATAATATTCTATATATTTACAAAAAAATAAATAATCTCTAGTATTAAATAGAATGGTAATCATTCTATCTTTAGTTAAAAAGTATTTAAAAAATATAATTTATTAAAATACATACATGTCTGACTATTTACTATACATATCGGTAATCCCATCACTCTTCCTTGTACACTATGTATGTACATTAGTAATACAAATAAAAAATAAAGAAAGAATAGTAAAAACCCTAATAAAGATAATTATTCTCTATCTCATACTATATCTATTAGTGAATTTACATACTAAAAATATGTTACCACTCCTAGTACTAGATCCCTTTGTAAGTCTTTACTTTGGAATATCATCATATATATATTCAATACTAAACATTCCAATACTCATATATTCAATAAGTAAAAAGAATCCGGAAAAAAAGAATATTATACTTAGAATAGTTCTCGGATTAATATTCGGTACACTCTTAGCATTCATACCTATTTATCTCTTTGTATTTGGCTTTTAGTAATCAAAGATATTCTTAAAATTTACTACCCTACCTCTTTCCTATACTCCAAATATGAATATATAAATAGATATATTGTAGTAAGTATTACAGTACCAATAACTGTAATAAAAGCATATGAAGAAAAAAATACAGAAAGAATAGATAAAATACCACATATCTTAAACAACCTACCCCCTAACCTATGTGTCTTATCCCATACCCTTTCACTACTCAATGTCCAAGGAGTCTTAATACCAATTGTATAGTTTTGTTTAGCATCCTTTACCATCTCTCCTACTATGAAAAATAGTATACCCATTAATACAGGCATCACTATCTCTACAGGTATCTGTACTCCAGTATTCCATAAATATACATATATTTGTAAAAGTAACATAAATATTAATATGGAATATACAAACAAATGAAATTTACCCTCAAACTTTAAAATATTCTTTCTTTTTGGATCTATCCTAGGAACAAAGTAAAGAAGTAAAAAGAGAAATATTTGTAAAAATGGAAAAAATATTACATTAAACAACCTACTAGAATACCCATCTACATTACCATTAATACCCCAATGAGAAGCCATACTCTCTGGTAGAGAAGGAAAGAAAAAGAAAGATACACAAATGGACAGAAATATTACTATTATTGGTACTATATATTTTTTCATACCCTATTATACAATATACACAAATATGTTTACACAGGAAGGAATATGGAATAGTATGAAGTATATAAAATATATTTAGAATATGAATGGAGAATATTTTAATAGTATTGATTCTGGTATTTTTAATATCACTTCTCTACTTAATATATCAGCTAATATACAAGAAAAAAATATTAACATAACTATTAAAATATTAACAATCCTCTATATAGCTACAATCTCAGCCCCAATACTCTTAGATTTTTTTAACACATTTTATTACACTCCCCCTACTCTCAAAGACCTCTTCATTATCCTCTGGTTTGTAATAGCTCTTTGTACTCCACTAACCATTGCATATCTAATATATTTTACACACAAAATATTCAAAAAAAAGGATAAAAGTAGAAAAATGATAATTGGTTTTACAATATGCATACTACTCTTAATTACATCAATACTCCTTGTATTGGAGATACCAAACATGGTTGATTTTACAATACTGTAGTACCCTTGATAAAAAGAATTACTTTCTTTAATATATATAAACATGTTTGAAAAATATATAGAGGCAATATACAACTCACCATACACACAAATAATTAATAACCTAGTTGAAGTACCATTTAAATACCTAGAAAGAACACTCTCGCAAACCTCATACTCAAACATTATCAATCTCTTAAAACCCGTATTAACAGTATGTATACTCTTGTATATTGTATATATAGTATTTTCAATACTACACTTCTTTTACTCTTTAATATTTAGAGGAAGTTTTAAATTCAAAGTATTAATATCAATATTAATATCAATAGTACTACTGTATACCTTCTATGCAGCATATAGATACCTATTCCTACTTTAAACATGAACGAAGCAATTAGACACAACCCATATCAAGAGAAAAAAACAATGTATGCATTACTAATAGCAATGATAATAATGGTAGCAGCATTAATATTCTTTAGATTCCTTTTAGGAGGAGATGAAGATACATGGGAATGTAAAGATGGAGTATGGATAGAACATGGTAACCCTTCTGAACCAATGCCTTTGTATCCTTGCGAATAGGTAAATTACTCTTTTTGTGATAGAATATCCACTTGTTATGGAATATATCCCTCTAAGTAAAGAAAACATTAGAAATATCGCTATCATAGCCCATGTAGACCATGGGAAAACAACGCTCGTTGATGCCTTTATGAAACAAACCCACCTCTTTAGAGAAAATGAAGAAGAAATGTCTCAAACAAGAATATTAGACAGTGGAGACTTAGAAAAAGAAAAAGGAATTACAATTAAAGCCAAAAACATATCCATTAGATACAAAGAGTACAAGATAAATATAATTGATACACCAGGACACTCAGACTTTGGAGGAGAAGTAGAAAGAACACTCAATATGGCAGATTCATGCTTACTTTTAGTAGATGCACAAGAAGGAGTAATGCCTCAAACAAAGTTTGTACTCAAAAAAGCATTAGAAATGAATCTAAAACCAATAGTGGTAATAAACAAAATAGACAAGAAATTAGCCAATATTAAAAGAACAATTGAAAAGATACAAGACCTCTTTTTGACACTAGCAACCAATACAGATCAATTAGACTTCCCCATCTACTATGCTATAGCTAGAGAAGGAAAAGTATGGAAAGAATTACCACAAGGAGATTTAACACAAGCTAATCAAACAGATGGAGATATATATCCAATATTAGATAAGATTGTAGAGTACTGTCCTGCACCACAAGGAGAAGAAAAAGAGGCATTTCAAATGCAAATTACTTCTTTGGAATATGACAGTCACCTAGGAAGATACCTAGTAGGAAAGATTAATAGAGGTAGTATTAAGGTAGGAGACCCTGTAATACTTTTAGAAAAAGAAAAGAAAGTACAAGGAAGAATTAAAGAAATATTTACTAAAGAAGGATTAAATTGGATTAATATTAAGAGTGCATTGGTAGGTGAAATCATTGCAGTAGCAGGAATAGAGTCAACAGCCATAGGAGCAACTCTCTGCTCTCTAGATAGACCAGAGCCCCTTGAGGACATTAAAATAACACCTCCATCGGTTAAGGTAAAATTTGAAGCAAATACATCTCCATTTTCAGGAAAAGAAGGAAAGTATGTAACAGCCAAACAATTAGAACAAAGATTAGAACAAGAAAAAGATTTAAATATTAGTTTAAATATATCTAAAATATCTGGCTCATCCTACTCAGTAGCAGGAAGAGGAGAATTACAACTATCAATATTAGTAGAACAGCTAAGAAGAGAAGGTTATGAATTCCAACTAAGTAAACCAGAGGTAGTATTAATTGAAAAAGATGGAAAAGATTACGAACCAGTAGAAGAATTAATAGTGGATTGTCCTACAGAATATCTTAGTATTGTTACAGAAGAGGTAAGTGGTAGAAAAGGAGAAATGATAAATATTGAATCAGAAGGTTTACAAACAAGATTTACATACAAAATATTAACTAGAAATTTAATAGGGTTACACAGAGTCCTTATGAATGCTACTAAAGGTACTGCAATTGTAAACAGCTTTGTAACAGATTACATCCTCTATGAAAAACATGAACCTATGTTTAGAAAAGGAGTAATAGTATCACAAGATACGGGCAGTACACTAGGCTTTTCTCTAACTACAATACAAGAAAGAGGAAATCTCTTTGTAGGGTCTTCAGAAGATGTATATGAAGGAATGATAATTGGTATTAACAATCATGAACAAGACTTAGTAGTAAACCCATGTAAAGCAAGACATAAAACTAATGTAAGAGTTCTAAGAAGTGAACTCACTATGGTTAACCTTAAACCAACTATCCCTCTTACTATTGAGTATGCTCTCTCTTTTATTAATGATGATGAGTTAATAGAGGTTACTCCTAAAAATATACGACTGAGAAAAAAGTTATTAACTGAAACAGAAAGAACTTGGGCTAAGAGAAAAAATCTTACTGCTTACGCTAAAAAACAGATGGGTATAGATGAATAAATAGACTATAAGATTAGTTAAGTTTCACCTTACTCACTCTTTCCTCTATAATATCTGTATGCTAGTCACAATTAAAAGAATTCTCTTTTTACCAAATACAATATTTTTCTCCTTCTTACTTCTCTTTTTAATATCTTTTACACCAATATTAGCAGCTGATGTATTAACTAATGGTGTTTTTAATGGAGGAACTACCGGATGGACACTTTCTGTTGTATCAGGAGTAGCTGCATCTAATGTCTATGATTCAAGCATATATCATAATGGTGCTGGTTCTGTAAGTGCATATACCTCTACAACTAAAAATAGGCCCGCCATTACTACAACTACACAAACAATATCTACTACAATAATTGCTGGAAGTACTGTCAATTTAGACTTTTGGTGGAGTAAACAGTGTGAAACTGCTTCTTGTCAAATAAATACTCTAGAAATAAGAATAATTGAAGGAGTTAATACATATACCGTATGGAGTGATACATCCATACCAGCAGCAGGAGCTCGAACAGCATGGGCACAAGGTACTGGAGACATTTCTTCATATTTTACAGTTACAGGGACATATTCAATACAAATATATTCAAGCATATCAAACAATAGGACCGCTGTCTCAAGAGCTATAACTTGGGTAGATGATATAACTTTAGATGTCATCCCACCATCAGTAACTACAGCAACTACAGGTACACAGGTAAGTACTGTTAATACAGGAGAAACAGGAAAATATATAGGGGGAGCATTTACAATGGCCTCTAATACAGGAACTATTAATGTAAACAGTATTCAAATATCTGAAGCAGGTACTCTAAATGCAAATACATATTTACACAATGTAAAACTCTTCTATGAAACAGCAGGAACATGTACATATGATGGAACAGAAACACAGTACGGAACTACGACGTCCTTTAGTTCTTCTGAAGACGCTACTTTCTCTGCTACTCTGGGTATCACTACCTCTCAAGTATGTTTCTATGTTGTATTTGATATAGATCAAAATGCTACTGCTGATGCAGGAATAGAGATAGAAATTACAAATCCATCTACAGATGTAACTGTAGATTCAGGATATGGCTCATCCCCTGGTACCACTGTCGCTATTTCAGGCTCGACTACTGTTACTGCTGTAGCCTCTGTATCTATTACTCTTACAACAGATGGCTCTGTAAACTGGGGCGTTATGGAAGCAGGAAGTACTAAAAGTACAATAAATATATCTGATACAGAAGTTGTTCAAAGTAATAGTAATGTAAATATCGATTTAGATATTAAAAGTAGTAATGCTACAGGAGGAAGTGTAAATTGGACTCTGGGTGCAACACCTGATAGCGATGTATTTGTATATGAACACTCAAGTAATAGTGGGAGTGTATGGAACACCTTTTTACTTGCAGATTCATACTACACCTTTGTTACTGGTATGACTCCAAGCTCTACACAAAATATAGATTTAAGGATAACGGTACCAAATATATCTTCAGAATATGACCAAAAGACTATTACAATTACCATACTAGCTACTCAATCATCATAAATTCTTTCTCATAAGTTTGAGAACTCCTTCTAGACTTCTAATATACTGAATTCCTGATCCTGAAAAATTTGTATATGTATTACCTAAAATCTTTCTAATTTCATCCTCTCCTCTCCAAACATTTGTTTTTAAACAGTGTAATATCTCCATATTTGATGATATTGTACTATACAAAAATGCTCTACCATTAAAAGATCCTCGATCCAAATATACATAAGCAAATGACATATTGGTACCCTGAGGTGATTTTGCTGCTCTCCATGGTAAGAATAATGTAGGAAATGTCCCTTCTTTTATTTTATAAACGAGATTACTACTTGAGGTATTCATTGTAACATCTAAAAATCTAGTCTCTCCATTTATTATCTTAAAATCTGCACCAATAATGTCTTCTTCTCCATACGAAGGAATACAATTTAACCCAACCTGTCTACACGCATTCATAAAGAATACTTCAGCAAGTATACCCTGAGGAAAATGATTAATATCTTGTGGTTCATGAGGATCAAATCTATCTACCAAACGTAAACAATCTGTATATACTTTACGATACCATGACTGTTGTGTGCTTTCTATCCTATACTCTACTACTTCAACAATGTCTTCTTTAATATCCTGCCAATTAGATTGGATATCACAATCTCTTTCTATTTCTAAAGTATGTCTATATGTATCTAGCAATTCCTGTCTTAGAGAAGTTATTAAATATACTAAAGTAAATGTAAATGTATATCAAGTTTAAAAATGATATATTAGGATATATAACTTGTTAATGTTTAAATATGGCTAAAAAAGGAAAAATATACAGATGTGCAATATGTGGGAATATAGTGGAAGTACTAGAAGAAGGAGCAGGAACATTGGTATGTTGCGGACAAGACATGAATGAACTAGAAGAGAAAAGTGAAGATCAAGGATTAGAAAAACATGTACCACAAATTAAAATAGATAGAGATACTGTTATTGTTACTGTAGGAGATGTACTACACCCTATGGAAGAGTCCCACTACATCCAATTTATTGAATTACTAATTGATGATGATAGACAGATTAAATATCTAAAACCAGATGACAAGCCAGAAGCAGTATTCAAATTACCAAAAGAATACAAAAATATTACAGCAAGAGAATACTGTAATCTCCATGGACTATGGAAATCTAAATAGTATTTCTAAAGAAATATTTTAACAGCAAAGAAACCAATTGTAGCAAGTAAAGCTACTATTATCACTATTAAAACAATAACCACTATACTACCACCCTTACCCTCTGGTTCTTTAGTTTCTAGAGTATTTACAATATCCGTACTCTCAGAAGTAGGTAATACATCTGTCACAGGAGCAACAGATGGCAAAGGCTGAGATAGATTCTGTGGCATTTGAGCAATAGGTGTGGGAGATACAGATTCCATCATTGATGTTTCCTCAGCTGTAGGAGTAGAAGATACCTCTTCCATCGAAGTGGTCTCTACAACAGGTGAAGTAGGAGTAACAATATTGCTCTCTAAAGGTGTAACTACAGCCTCAGGCATTGGATTAACTTCAACAGGTTGTGTAGGTTGTTCAGTTGGCATAGGGAGATCAGTAACACCTGGAACACTATTTAAATCTACCTCTTCGTTAGAATCCATAGAAGGATTCATAGAAAATGGTTGAGAACTACCTTCTGATATATCTGGAGAAGGCATAGGAGGAGGGTTAAAATTGTTAGCAAGAGGAGTATTCATATCCATAGATACTGGTTGTGGAGTTTCATTTAAAGTATTAGCTGTAGCATTAAAATCACCCGAAGAAGGATTAGCTACAGGTTGCATAGAGTTATAGTCATTACCTACAGGGGGAATCCCACTCAGATCATTGATGTTCATCCCTGTATTATTATTAGTCTGATCGTCCACGGCAGTATTTACAAAAAAAATTTATTTCCTAATCCAATATATCAGAAAGTTCTAGCACTCTTCAACAAGTTTAAAAGTAAATTACTATCACTCTCCCCCGCTATCTTAGGAATTAGGTCTCTACCCATCAATGTAGGTGTTAATTTAGCTTGTATTAACTTACCCTCTTTAACATACAAAGAAAGGATTAAACCCTGCCTAGTACCAATCCATCTATACTGATCAAAATACAAATTCCCTAAACCGTAATAGATGAGTCCTCCATTGTATACCTCATATGTCTGAGGCTGATGTGCCTGTGTCCCTATTACTACATCTGCACCTAAATCTATAGCTTGTCTAAATACTCCCTTTTGATCGGGAGAGGAAAGAGGTTTGTAACAGATTGGATATATTACATCAGAGGATGGATAGGAGTAACACTCCTGAAATTGGAAGGTAACGATAACGACATCTGCATTCTCTTTAGCTTCAGAGATATCTTTGGTTAATTTCTCTACAGAGTAAGAATTAGCCCCTGCCCTACTATCCCCAGCTATTGCTAAACTCCCAAGCATAGTATCATAGTAGTTGTAACCTACAAACGCAATTGTACTACCCTTAACCTCTTTGTAAAGAATCTTACTTGCATCTTGAGTATTTAAACCTCCACCAAAGTAATCCCAACCTAACTCTTTGTACATCTCAATACTCTTAGCATTATTACTAGCCCCAAAATCATTGTTGTGATTCCCTGTTAACTCTACAATATCTACACCACTAGCTTTAAGTGTATCAATATATTTAGGATTAGAACAAAATCTCATACCAGAGTAAACTGCACAACCCTCTACAAAAGATACCTCGTTTGAGATATGTGTAAGGTCTGCATCAGCTAAAAATTCTCCAATACTTTGTGCAGGGTAGTCATAGTCTTTAAGTGAATCCATCTTAGATGCTAAACCTCTAGATATTGCTACTACTCCACTCATATTAATCTTTGCAATATTTTGAGTATCAAGTGTACTACTCTCTCCATATTTTAATTCCATATTTACACTTAAGATATGTGATACAAAATTCATATTCTCTTCCCCCTCTAATACATATCTAAAAGAGAAGGTATTTAGTTGTTTTTCTAATGGATATACCCCATCTACTGAGAGTACTTTCATCTCTCCTGTAATTTCTGCTGCTGATACTAAACCGATATACTCTTCACTCTTTTTTAATTCAGAAACAATATCCTCTTTACTAATGACCTCTTTCTCACCAACCAAGTATTTTACTAAATCCATATCTTTCTCTTCTACATATATACCCTTAATATCATCAAAAGATATATTTGATTTAATCCAATATGCATGTCCTACAGGTATATACTCTTTTGAATACATATTGCCTTCTAAACTCTGAGTACTCTTAATTGTATAATCACCCCTTTTTACAAACTCAAACCTCTTCTTACCATCTAATGCTATATCATCTACAGATGACTTAATCATATCTTGTATCTTTGTAGGTATCTGTTCATCAAAAGATACCTTAAAAGTCTCATATACAGCCTTAGGAGGAACATATAAAAATATACCCATTACAGTAGATGGAGGTATTTGATCTTTGATGTATATATATGAAAAAAAGGCTAAAAATGGTATAATTATGTATAGAGGTATTAAGAATTTCTTTTTACTTCTTCTTTGTCTTTTTCCCTTAGTTACGTTAATAGTTAACATATATTGAATATATAATATTAAGGAATTTTTTAATACTAAGACGTACTATGGGGTTAGAAAGGAATAAATATGAAAAATATAAAGGTATACAACAAAAAGAATGTATTAGCCGTTATGGCAGGTATTCTTGTTACCGGTTTAATACTAAATACTGTAAATGAAATAGCCTTATCTCAAATTGAAGGTATTGAGAATGCTAAATTTCAAAAAGAGTTAGAAAAGGATGTAGAATACATTCAAACAACCCCTATTGAGGAAACAGTATTACAAAATGCTGCATCTATATCTCCTGAAGATACATTAAAAGCTCAAAGAATTGAGAATATTAGAAAGTACCTTTCTAAAAGAGGTGCACCTTTAGCTGCTAATGCACAGGACTTTGTAGAAGCTGCCGAAAAATACGGTATTGACTATAGATTAGTTGCCGCTATCTCAATCATTGAGTCTAGTGGTGGATTACATAACTTTAAACCTTACAATGCATGGGGTTGGGGTAGTTACTCATTTAAAAACTTTAAAGAGGGTATATATACCGTATCTAAAGGTTTAGGTGGATATTACTCAAGAGGTTTAGATACCCCTAAAGAAATATCTGTATATTACTGTCCTCCTTCTGCATCTTCATGGGCAAGTAAGGTAACATATGTTATGAATCAGATAGGTAAGTAAGTATAATGTAGGATGGAAGAAACTAAGTTAGGAAAATACGTGGTACTCTTTCCCAATGGGAGAGAGTACCATTTTTTAAAAAGAGAGGTATGGAATCAAGAGTCTTACTCATTTAAAACAAAGAAAGAGTCCCCATTTATAGTGGATATTGGATCTCACATAGGTATATCTGTTCTCTATTTCAAACATATGTATCCTAATTCAAGTATATTAGCCTTTGAACCAAACCCCCACTCTTTTGAAATATTAAATGAAAATATCTCCATTAATGGATTAGATTGTATTAAAACAGTAAACAAAGCAATATCTTCTAAGGAAGGTAATACTACGCTGTATATTGATGCAGGTAAAGATAGTTGGGAATCTAATTCAAGTCTAATTAAGGGAAGTTGGAATGAGAGAGAGAATACTAAACCCATCTCAATACAGTGTACTACCTTAAGTAAATACTTAAAAGATATTTCATGTATAGATATGCTAAAAATAGATACAGAGGGTACAGAGATAGAAATATTAAAAAGTATCAAAAGAGAACTATCTAAGGTAGAGAATATAGCTGTAGAGTACCATCCAAGAAGGAATCAAAAACTACAAAAGGTAATAGATATCCTAAAACCTTACTTTGATACAAAGATATATTTAGAAGGAAGAGAATTAAAAAATCCAATAGATGGAAAACTATTAACGATACAGGGAAAGAAAAAAGTGTAAAGTAGATTTCCATCCTTTTCTAAATATTTTGTATAGTTCTTTACTTAATTTCTCAGAATCATGTCTAACAAGACTTCTTACTAACTCATCCCCTTTATCTTTCTTTATTAATGAATTTGCTACTAAATCAGTTTTAACAACTACCCTTTTACTACTAGATTCTAAATCATCCATAAAAAGATGTTCTCCATCTTTAAGATATCTTTTGTATGCATATTCGGGTATTCTCCCATTATTAACTAAAACATAGTCAAAATTTCTTCCAATATACCCCTCTAAAAGCTCAAGCATACTTCTTTGAGTAAATCCTCTTGTTTGACCTATCTTTGACATTAAGTTAGGGATAAATATGAGTTTAGCTTTTGTTTCTTGTAATGCCTTAGGTATTCCATCAACTATTATATTAGCGAGTGTAGTGGTATATAAATCTCCTGGACCTATTATAATGTAATCAGAATCTAATATACTCTCTACTGCCCCTTTGTATGCCTTTGCTTTACCCTGTAGATAAAACTTCTTTATAATAATATCTTCTTTTGGCTCGTCAATGTAATGCTCCCCTACTACTCTTGTTCCATTAGAGTACTCTGCTACTAACTTCACTTTATCTAATGTAACTGGATATATATTACCTCTAACATTAAATAGATATTTAAACATCTCGATAGCATCAACTTCATCTCCAGCTATTTCTGTCATAGCTATCATTAAAAGGTTTCCCATTGTATGACCTTTTAATCCATCTCCTTGGGCAAATCTGTATGTAAACAAACTTCTTAAGATATTTCCCTCATTATCCTCAGAGAGTGCAATTATAGATTTTCTTAAATCACTTAATGGTAGTAACCCGAATTCATCCCTAACTATAGCGTTACTCCCCCCATCATCCATCATTCCAACGATAACGCTTAATTCAAGATCTTTGTACTTTTTAAGACCTTCAAGTACTGTTGATGTACCCGTTCCACCACCTATTAACGTTATTTTCATTGGTATAATTGTATATTAAAAAATGGTATAATGATATGTTTAAATTACCATTACACACAAATATGAATTTCAAGGTTGGATCAAAAGTATTTTACCCCTCTCATGGAGCTGGATGGATTAGAAACAAGAAAGAGATAGAGTTTAATGGAACCAAGAAAATGTATTATGAATTTGAATTTATTAATTCAACTCTCACTGTTTCTACTCCTATTGATAACATTAACAACCTTAATATAAGGGATGTGTTTTCCCAAAAAGAAATAAAAGACAAGATGGCTGTATTAAAGAAGAAACCATATAAAGATCCTAAAACAAAAGACTTTAACAAGCTAATGGAGATTTTTAAGAAATTAGAAGATGAAGCTACTATAGAATCTGCAATTGAAACTATCCAATACTGTAATCACATTAAAAGAGAAAGAGAGAAAGATGGTAGACTTATACCGGTATCAATAGAAAATGAACTCTCTAGAGCTGTAGGTGAAATAGTTGGTGAATTAGCAGTATCTTCGGGAGTAAAGCTTGAAACAGGAGCAAAAAACTTTGAAAAGATTACAGGTATTGATACTGCTAAGATGTTTAATTTCTAGTTACTTAAGTATCTCTACAAGTATCTGAGCATCTCCTACCTTTACTTTCAATTCACTCTTTACTGTATCAACAGATTCCATCTCTTTTATTAATATTCCCTTCTTAATCTCTTCAGAGTATTTTCTTAAGAGTTCCTCTAACTCTTTACTCTGAGTTACATACTTTATCGATACATATTCCCCTACTTCACAACCACTCTCTTTTCTAATTACTTGTAAACCTCTTAATACTTCATTGAGTAAACCTTCCTCTTTTAATTCTTCAGATATATGTGTATCTAAGGATACAAATATATTTCCATTACTCTGAGATTTAATCTCTTTACCTTTTACTTCCACTTTACTGTATTCAACCTCTTTAACATTTAATTCTCCTTTTACAATATTTAACATCTCTTTATCAGATATTGGTACATATGCTTTAGAAAGAGGTTGTCTTACTTTAAGCCTACTCTCATCCCTAATATTAAGACCCATTGAACATATATTCCTAACTGTATCCATTTCATTTATTAGTTTCTCATCCAGATACTCTTTATTAAATACAGGATAATCTTCTAAGTGAACTGATTCTTTGTTTTCATCGGAGAGTGTAAGAAATACTGATTCAGATATGAATGGAGCAAAAGGTGCCATTAATTTACTTATCTCCATTAATACAAAATGAAGAGTATTAAGAGCTTGTATATCACCACTTACAAACCTGTCTCTTGATCTTCGTATATACCATTTAGAGAGTACATCTATTAATTCAAATATTGCTTTTGTTGCTTTTTGTAGTCTGTATTCATCCATATTCTCTGTTACATCTTTTACCGTTTTGTTTAATACAGATACAATCCACCTATCCATAATATTTTCAGGTTTATAGCTATCTGTATATTTCCAATTGTATTGCTCTTTGTAATTTAAAAAGTACTTAACACTATTCCAATATGGAAGTAGTACAGTACCAGTAATCTCTTTAAGAAATTTGTCACTAAAGATTACCTCCTCACCATGAACAATTGGAGAGCTTAAAAAGTACAACCTTAGAGAATCTGCACCCATCTGATCTAATACGATATTTACCTCTGTGTAGTTTCTTTTACTCTTAGACATCTTTGTACCATCAGGAGCTAGTGCCATACCATTTACAATTACATTTCTAAATGATTTCTTTCCAAAGAGTGCTACACCAAGTACATGCAATGTGTAAAACCATCCTCTTGTTTGGTCAACACCCTCTGCAATGAACTCTCCTGGATACTTACTTTCAAATTTCTCTTTGTTTTCAAATGGATAATGGAATCTAGCAAAGGGCATAGAACCAGAGTCATACCATACATCTATTACATCATTTACTCTTTTTTTAGTTCCACCACATTCACATTTGTATTCAATCTCATCCACAAAAGGTTTGTGCGGATCTTTCAATTCTACTCCACTTTTTTCTTTAACTTCAGCAAAGGAACCCAGTACATCTTTCTCTCCACATTTATCACAAACCCATACAGGTAATGGAGTACCCCAATATCTATTTCTACTTAACGCCCAATCTCTTGCTTCCTCTAACCAATTACCAAATCTCCCTTCTTTTACATGTTTAGGAACCCAGTTAATCTCTTTGTTTTCACTAACTAGCATATCTCTAATTGCGGTAACTTTTACATACCAACTTTTAATGGGTTTGTATATTAATGGAGTATTAGTTCTCCAACACATTGGCATTTGATGTTCATAGTCATAGTGAGCAAAGAGTAAGTTTCTTTGCTCTAAGTCTTGCATAATATATTTGTTAGCTTTTTTGTAAAACATTCCTTTAAATTCAGAAATCTCCTCTTTCATATTTCCTTGGTCATCTAGGTAATCAAACATCCCTATACCCATACCTGTCATTAACATGAAGTCTTCTTCTCCATATGGTGCTTGATGTACTAATCCGGTACCATCTTCAAAAGTTACATGATCTGCATGTACTACTCTAAAGGCTCCTTCATCTCTTTTTGATGAGTAGTATGGATACAATGGTTCATATTCCCTCCCTATTAATTCACTACCTTTGTACTCTTTTAATACCTTTAGATTTTCTTTAAATATATTCTCTACTAACTCCTTACCAACAATGTATTTCTCATTTTTGTACTCTACCTGTACATAATCAAAATCCTCTCCAACAGCTACAAGTAAGTTACCTGGTAGTGTCCATGGAGTAGTAGTCCAGATTAAAAGATATGTATCTTCATCTTTAAGTTTTAATTTTACAACAACTGCAGGATCCACTATTGCAGAGTATCCTCCAAGTGCTACCTCAGAATTCGAAAGAGTTGAACCAGCTCTTGTAGAGTAAGGAACTACTTTGTAGCCTTCATAGAGTAAATCTTTTTGATAGAGCTCTTTTAAAGACCACCACACACTCTCAATATACCAAGGATCCATGGTTGCATACTCCTCATCACTGTTGACCCATCTTC
>Ga0209416_1000679_pt1 | contig 32019 bp, 41 predicted proteins | sample RifGroF1_FD_184001 | JGI IMG/M metagenome (GOLD analysis project Ga0209416, IMG submission 184001) | Groundwater microbial communities from Rifle, Colorado, USA - Groundwater F1 (SPAdes) (version 2) | ecosystem: Environmental > Aquatic > Deep subsurface > Groundwater | place: Rifle, Colorado...
CTTTTTGAATCTTTGCCAAAAAAGAACAATCCTTTTTCGGATTCGGGCCTTAAGAAGAACGATGCGGCCTATAAGCCAGTCCACTCTGGCCTATTCTAGCACTAGCGGAGTAAATGGGTAATGGGTGATGGGGAAAAGAGTTTTTACTACTCTCTGCTATAATCTTGTGAAATGAAAAGGCTAATCTTAGTTTCTCTCTCCGGCCTTGTCGTTGCCGGAATCTATTTCGGTCTTTTAAAATGGCGGGACCCGGTTGAAAATACCCTGGCCCCTTCCCCCGAAGTTCTGGGAGTACCCACTTCGGAGAAGGGAGTTGTGATAGAGATCGGCGAACGGAAGTTTCTGGCCTTCTACCTGGAAGTTACCGATGCCTCAAATATCACCCTTATCCCCAATTTCGACCAGGCCAAAAACGCCTTCGATCTATTCGCTTACCAAGATTGCGCCGGGGTCCTCAGCGGGGGCTTTTATACCCCGGAGGGTACCCCCACCGGCCTTTTTATTTCCGGGGGAGAGACCTTAAAAAAATATACATCCTCGTCTTTTCTTAACGGGGTGTATTCGATTAACGATTTTGAAACCCCGAGAATAGGTAAGGCCGTTCCCCGCGACCACCTGCGCTTGGGTCTTCAGGCGGGACCGGTGTTGATTGAGAATTCTTTTGCTCAAAACTTAAGCATCCTAAGGGACGAAGAGGCGAGGCGCGTGGTGGTCGGGGTAACCGGCGAGAATAAAACTGTCTTTATCGTCTTTTACGATCCAGAGTCCGCCTTTATAGGGCCGATGCTTGAGGATATGCCCCGGGCCCTTGAGCTTTTTGGAGAAAAAACCGGAGTCGAGCTTGCCGATGCCATGAATTTGGATGGAGGCAGCGCATCGGCTTTCTTTACTGCTGATATTGCTCTCTCGGAATCCTCCCTAGTCGGCAGCTTTTTTTGTGCCAAATAGCCCCAATGCGGGTTATTCGCGTTGATCAGGAACAGGAAGGAGATCCTGAAATCTTAGATGAAGATTTGCCTTTTGGTCATAGTCGTAGGTCACCAAATGGACATTCTCGGGCAAGGGCGAAAGTTTTTCGATGAATTCGTCCTTCTGCCTCAGCGGAATAAAGAAAACAACCGGGAAAGAATAACCCAAAAAAACTTCGGCCCTCTTTCTTGACAGGTCCAGGTCTTGAGCCAAAAGGGTTCTCTCAAAAAGGAGGATTCGGGCCGGGTTTTTGGGAGAGACCTCTTCCCTATCGGTCACGACGATATCGGAGGCCTGGAGAGGAAGACTTGGACTAAACGAGTTCCGCTCATTTACCACAAAGGGATGTGCCCACCAATCTAAGTCCGGCAGGACTTGTCTTATCCAGTCGTTGGTATCGAGAGCCGCTAAGACATCGTTAGTCAGGACTCTTCTGACTCCCACCCCCGATTCCCAGGTTAGACCAAGGCTTATAAGTTTCCCCCACTGCCGGGCAGATACCCTTCTGATATTGGCAAGAAGGTCCTTAACCACGCCGCCAAACCCGACGATGTTATTTCTGGAGAGGGAGAGGGTTCCTTCGTGGACAAACTGATTCCTGTTCTCGATGTAAGAATAAAGAACATTGTAATCGACATCGCTTATTAATTTTTGGTCATGATGAAGGAACAAGAACTGTTCTTTTAAAAGACCAGAAGGATAAAGAAGATGGGCGGTATTTTCAATTCCCAAAAGAGGCCTGAAAACATGAAGATATTCCTCACAGGCTTTTTCGGCGGCGACGTAAAACTTCAGAAAAGCAAGACCGAGTTGGGCTTCGTCGTTGTTCCCTCCCTTTAAAACTTCTACTCCTTTAGAAAACTGCCTTTGGGGAAGTGAGTAAAGAGAGAGCAAACCCAATGCCTCCGTGGTTTCTCTTTCCAAAAAGGAAAAGTCTCTTCTTTCGGCTCTGGACATGATGCGCGAATTTTATCACAATCCCAAGTAGAAGTATTTTTCAAAAAAACCTGAAAACCCGAAACGTTCCGGCCTATTTTGGCACTCTTGGAGAGTTATTCTTTGATGGCTGATTCGTAATCGGCGGCGTATTTCCACCAGTTGTTTAATTTTCCGCTTGTTTTTCCGCCCGCTTTGGGAAGGTGTCTAAGCCACCATTTTTTAAAGCCATATCCGTCACAGCCCCACTCTGAACAGCTCATATTTTGTTTTGCCCCCGTCAAATTTGGAAAGTTAGACCAATCATTACAAGAGCTTTGAACAGAGCGCGTATTCCCCCAATCATAATCAGTAGTGCTATTTGGTCCGAAGTGAATATTGCCACAGCCTGCTTCCCCCGCCAAATCAATATCCCTCAAGGCAAACCGGCTCCAGAGAGTATTTTTGTTCGCTTGCCTGCCGCCGAAGACATAGTCAAGCACAGATTCAAATCGATGGCCCATATCCTCGATCATTTCCGAGACTCCCCTTTCGTAGTTAAAGGCCATGATGGGGAGAAGCTTTTGGCAAGTGGTCCCCGTTAAGGAAGGCGAGTTATACCAAAAGGCTCCCGGACCGGCCAGTCTTGACTCGTAATAGCCGAACCACGGTCCGCCGAATATCCAAACCTCGTCAATTTCTCCATTATTTCTCTTTTCGCAGATAGAATAATCAGCAATAACCTTATTGTAATTGACGGCATCGGGGCTATGACAGGTCGAGTGATTGCTTAAGCAAGACAAATAAGCACTATCCGTATAGCTAAACCCGTCCTGTTTGAGGGGAATTTCGTCCTTCTCAAGGGTCTGGACTATTTGGTAGGTAAGGTAGCCCCCGCTGACACTTTTTATGTCACTAATATAACTTTGGGCAAGACTGGACGGGTTGTTCCAATTTTCATACTCGACCAGCCTTTTGCCTCCCTGTGTTTCCAGAACCGGATTTTCGATAAGAAGCATTACTTTTTTGGTGACGTTTGAAGAGATGGCCGGCGGGGGTTGAGGCGCTGGCGTAGGGGTGCGGGTAGGAGCAGGCGTTGGCGTGTGAGTTGCAGAGGGTAAGCCGGGACTGGCAGTTGGCTCTGTTTTGGGAGAAGGCGCCGGCAAAATGTTTTTGAGCAGTTCGCCAAACCCGCCAATTCGCTCAGCCACCGTTTTGGGTTTCTCCTCCGGTTTAAAAAAAACGATTCCGGCTATCAAGATCAAAAAGATAACGCCGAAAAGTACGGGTAGTGGAACAATTCCCGGGGAGTTTTTTGGAGACATTGGCCCATTTTACCATTTCTGAATGGGTTACTCTCACGAAGTGGGTTATTCCCATTTCCGAATGGGTTATTTGCACTAAATATAGAACATAGTACAAAGTGTAGAGGGCATAGGAGTATTGACTTGAAAGGGGTATTAGGCTATTATATGTTTACTAAACATAAAGGGGATACTAGACGTGTCCCCTTTTTTATTTTTCAAACCTCAAAATCTCCCTTAAGTAGTTAAAATCCCTGAAATCTCCTCCGGCAAGCTGTCTGATCTCTTTGGCCGTTCTTTCACCTCGGGCCAATAATTTAACGGTTTTGCCTTGGTCTCTTAGATATTTCAGGACAACGGCGAAATCACCGTCTCCCGAAAGGACCAAAACCCCGGAATATTCGTCAAAATTGCGCATCAAATCGAAAGTCATGTCTACATCACAATTGGCCTTTTTAGTAACACGGCCTCCTTCCTCCCGAAAAATCTTTACAGGCTTGAGCCTTAAAATGTATCCGAATTCCTCAAGCTTCAAATAAAATTTAACTCTTTGAATGTTACCCATCAATGATGCAATTTGGGTTTTCGTAACCCTTTTGTCTTTTATTTTATGCCGGAGATACGAAACTAAATTTTTTAGGTTGATTGGCTTTTCTTCCAGAGGCGAGTAACGAAATCCATTAAGTTCAACGCCCCCGTAATAGAAAACTTTTCTGACTTTGTACTGTTTCTTAATGTAGGCGATAAGTTTCTTGTAATCGATTTTCCAACCCAAGCTCTTTACGCCGCCATAAAACAGATTTGAAGCATCAATAAAAGCATACGTCGGCTTTGAAGACTTTCTGGGCATACTTACCTATTTTACCACCGAGTCGGGTTATCCCCATTTCTAAATGGGTTCTTCTCACTTTTCCGAGCCTGGGGCGAGGGGTTAGGAGGAATTGTGGAGAGCATAGTTTTGGAAGATGGTTGAATACATCAAGGCGTCTTCGGCAAGTCTCTTTTTGTCTTTTTGGCTAAGTGTTTTCGGGAGTGTCTTTAAGATTTTATTGATATACGCTGCTTCGTATCGTGCGTCTATTTCCTTTTTCCTCTTTAACGCCTCTTGGGTGAAACGTGCGGCGGTTTGGCTTGACCCGCGATGATAGCCGAGCGCTATTCTTTTTAAGTCCATGGCCAGAGCCGCTATTTCAGTTTTGTTTTTAGTCACAGTACTTCTTTAAAAAAATACTCCGTCAGTTTTTTATACCTCTCTCTAATTTTAGCATTTTGAATTTCATTGCTTTCGTTGTTGTCATTGGGGCGGATATTGATAAAGGAATTATAGTCGATAGTTTTAGTGGCGAGGTCTATTCCCCCTCCCCAGATATCGGATTGTTTGGAGCCTTGCTTTAGAAGTATTTCTTCAGACTCGAAATGCCTGTCGCAGCCGGCTGAACAGATTTTCTTTTCGATGTCGATTGCGGTTTTTACGTATGTATCAAAGAATTCTCTTAATTTTTTTATTTCTTGTTTTGTATAGGAGGTTGATTTGGTGATAATCATCGCATTGTGATTATATCAAACCAAAAAGAAGGAGGGGTGTGGACCTGGAGGGTATTTTACCATTTCTAAATGGTTACTCCCACGAAGTGGGCTATTCCCATTTGTTATAATATGACCCATGAACCCGGAAAAGCTGCTTTATCTCTCAAGAGACCCGCGCCGGGATTTGATGGACCGGATGGTCGACTGGGCTTTTTTTCAATCAATTAGAAGAATAGAAACAGGCGGGAGCGAAAGAAATATTCCGCCCCAAGGCCCATTTGTCCTGGGCTTTGCCCCCCACGCCGGCTGGCTTGAGGTTTTCGCCATCGACCATTTTCTGAGAAAGGCGAGAGACTCCGGGCAAGGTGCGGTTTGGATAAGCAAAAAAGAAAACATTGAAGATATCCCCCATTGGGTTAGAGGTGAACGGCGCCTCCTGTTTCTCGACCGCAAGAACGCCTCTCCCCATGTTTTCAGATCCGCCCACAGAATTATGGAGATGGGCGGGATTGTCGGCTCGCCCCTAGAAGGAACCAGGTACGGAAATCCCGATGACCCCGAAGACCTCTTGACGCTCGGGCGCTTTAAGCCGGGACTGGTCTACATCGCCCAAAAATCGGACGTGCCCATTATCCCGGTCGTTATCTTGGGGATAGAAGCGGTCATACCCTCTCCCGAGAAGGTAAAGGCCAAATCGCAATTGGCCGTGGCCGCCGAGGTGGCCAAAAAGGCGGCCAGAGGAGGAGCGGCCGTTCATCTCAGATTCTTGCCCCCTTATCGAGAGCATTTGACGCCGGCCCGGAAAGCCGACCGGAAAGAAAGTATGAATGCCAGACTAAAGGAGTTGGGACATTTGCTGGCAAAAGAGATTGCGGCGATTAACCCTTCATATCCCCTCGGGCCCTACGGAGAAGTTTAAAAGCTTTCATCAAGGGCCTTCCTGGCCGTTTCCAGATTTTCATTATAAAGAAGAGCCTTCTCAAACTCGGCCCTGGCCTTTTCTCTCTCCCCTTGGGCCAGATAAATTTCTCCCCGAATCAGGTAAAGTTCGGAAAAGGCGCGGTTGCCTCCGTTTAAGATTCTGTCGGTGATGGCAAAAACCCTTTCGTAATTCTTCAGTTTCTGGTAGGCCCGGATGGGTTCAATCTGGTACCAGAGCATGCGCCTGGGGAGTCTTGCTTCCACCGTTTCGAATTCGGAGGCGCTCCTTTGGTAATCCCCCAGATGGTAGGCGCTGGCCGAGACATTAAAAGCGGGATAGACGCTTTGGCTATCGAGAGCCTTTTCTTTTTCTGCCCGGGCCAGGGCCCTTTCCCAGTTGACGGAATCGTCCGTCTCATCCCCGATTATGGCCATGACTTTTTCTTCCATGTCGGGCGTGTAGACGACGATGTAATCGTAGTTAAAAGGTTGCCACATCGAGAGAAAATCAAAGTAGGGAATCTCTTTATTCGGGCCGTGATACGAGTCGTCCTGGATGATCACCTTCTTGCTTTCGTCAAATCCCTTGACGACGCGGAAGTGGCCGATATCGTCGTCGATATTTAACCAGGTTTTGACGACCACCGGAATGCCGTTGGCGCTGAAGCGTTTAAGAAGTTCGATGTCTCCGTTGACTCTGCCGATGGCCCCGGCTCCGTATTTTTGGGCCCACTCGACAAACTCGGAAGTAAAAATGGTCTTGTCGTCGTTGTCTCCCGAAGGAATCTGGTAGGGCCGCATGAAATCCCCCAGCTCTTTCTGAGAGACATTTTTCCCGGCAAAACGAAGAATCATGGAAAGGGTGGCCGGACCGCAGTTGTTGAACGTTTGGTAGGTGTGTTCGGGAAGAGTCACCAGGGCCGAAGCCCCGGGAGTGACGAGGCCGACCCGGGTTGGTATTAGCTCTTCCCTCTGGCTACCGACGAATTTGGTTTCAACCGGAGGTCTGGGGCGGTTTTGATAAAGAAAGAGGCCGATTGCCCCGAGAGCGGCCAAGGCCAACAAGGCAATAAAAATCTTTCTCATTTGAGATATTTGTCAAAAAAAGCAATCGAGCGGGACATGGCGGAACCAAAGGCATTTCCCGAAAGATTATGGCCCGCTCCCTGATAGGTATAGTATTCGACTTCCTTGCCTTCTTTTTCGAGGGCATTTTTCAGGCTTTCGGAAAATTCCCAGGGAACTGATTCGTCGGCCGCTCCGTGATGGAGAGCCACCGGCCCCGAAATATCGGCGACAAACTTAATGGGCGAGATTGAATCCCAAAAATCGGGATTTGTCTCCCAGTCCCCGTATTTATCGGTCAGCTGCTGTCTTGTCGGTCGAAACGATTCCGTTTCTCTGGTCGAGGGCCGCCAGGGTCTGTCTCTTCTCCAGTTTTCCGCCATCTCTTCGTAGGAGGCGACCACCCCGGCCCAAATAACGCCCGCTTTAATGTCATTTGTCACCACCATGGACCTTAGGGTGATGTGCCCGCCCATGGAATGGCCCCACATGCCTATTTTTTCCGGATTGACGTCGGGCAGTTTTTGAATGGAGGCGACGGCATTTAAAACGTCGGTCGTATAGGCCGTTGAGTAGTAGGCCCCTTCGGGTTTGCCTTCGGAGTTGCCGTGGCCCCGGTAGTCGGGTTTAAAAACAACATAATCGTTTCGGGCGAAGCCGTCTTGATAGGCAACGTATTTTTCGGTGGTGGAATAGACCTCGGGGGAAATATAGCCGTGATTAAAAATGATAGCCGGAAAGCCCCCATCGGGCGGCGCCCCCTGCGGAACCATTAAAAGACCATAGATTTTTAGACCCTCCGATTTATAGGAGGCAATGTACCTTTTGTAATTGGAGCCGTTTGCGAGTTCCTGCTCGACAACAATTTCGCTGCCCGGGTACTCCTTCTTTCTCATTTCGGCAATTTGTAAAGGATGGACGTCTTTTTCTTCAATGAGGCCCCCGAGATTTTCTTCGATGACCGAAGAGAGGTTGGCCCCGCCCTCTTTGTTGACGAACGACCGGGCCGCCAAGACGATGGCCAGAATAAGAACCAGCAGAAAAAGTTTCTGGAACATAAGCATTAATTTTACCCTATTGACCAAAATTTTTTAAGGGGAGCAGTTGGGCCAGATTGAAGTTTTGCCTTGGGAAAGGGCAAAGGCGGCGGTCTGGACCGCCTCTTCGGCATTGAATCTTAAGGCCGGGTCCGGGTCCTCCCCTATCTGGAGTCTGAAATTTTTCCAGGTGGTGGAACCGAATTGATAAAGACCGGCGTAGCCGGCATGTTGGGCCAGCGGTTTAAAACCCGATTCGCAGACGGCAATGTGTCTCAAGACATTGGGGTCGACTGCGTATTGGCCGGCAAATCTCTCTATAAAAGCTTGTATTTCCTGGGAAGAAACGGGAGGCGGCGGTGGGGGTGTCGGAGAGGGCCTGGGAGTCGGAGACGGGGTGGGACTGGGTGTTGGCGACGGCGAGGGCGTAGGCGGTGGCGTAGGGGCCTCGGTTGGGGTCGGCGAGGGAGCGGAGGCCAGACTTAAAACCTTGCCGGCCCGATATGAGGCTCCCCAGATAATTCCGGCGAGTATCGAAAAGAGGACTACCGAAAGAAAGTATTTAATGAAAATTTTCAAAAAGGTATTTCGTCTTGAACGGTTTCGGCTTTTTGCTCGTGGGCGATTTTCTCTCCGAGGTGGCGATAGCTGCACCATTTGCAGGTTTTACCCTCGGCCGGAGCGGGGCCCGAAAGAAGAGTATCGATCTCTTTAATAAAATTGAAAAATCCTTCGCCGTCGTAGGGAACTTCAAACCATTTGGGCGGAAACTCCAGATAGGCTTTTCCGTTTTCGAAAGAGACTCCCTCGGGGTAAACCACCAACAGCCCCATTTTTTGGATGGGGATGGCTCTGCCCACTTTGGGATTTTCCAAAGCAAACTTATAGGCGGCCAGCTGGGTTTTGTATCTTTCGATTTTATCCTCTCCCGGCTGGCTTATTTTTAAGTCGACGAGGACGTAGCCGCCGTCCTCCTGCTTGGCCAGAAGGTCGTATTTTCCCTTAAAGTAAACGTTTGTTCCGGGAACGGGGATGCTTTCCACCCATCCTTCCTGGATTTCCACATTTCCTTCGGGAAGGGATTTGGAAAGAGTCTGTAGATTTTTCTTTAAGAAGGTAGATTGAATTCTGGTGTTTATCGCCGAAAATACACCGGGCATGGGCATACTTGGCTGGTAGATTCCTTTTTTAACCTTGAGCCAGTAGCAAAGCTTGCACTCCTCATAGAGGTAGGCAAAGTCCGAAGGAGAAAGTTTATACATAAACAAAATTATACCATCCTTCCTATTCCGCCCTATGGGGAAAAACCCGTGCTAGAATAAAGTATGCCGTCAAAAGGTATTGTTTACCTGGCCGCATTTATCGGCTCGATAATCGGTGCATACGTTCCGGCAATCTGGGGAGCCGGGTTTCTTTCTTTTTCTTCGCTGATCTTTAGCGCCCTTGGGGCAGGCGCCGCCATCTTCTTGGTTTTTAAATTGTTCAGGTAGAACTAGACTTTTCCGAAGGCTTTCATTATCGCCGTCCTGATGTTTTGGCCGGAAAACCAGCCGTGCAGATAAACCAGGGTGCGTTTGCCTCGATTGATATCCCGGAGATAATATTTGTCAATTCGCCCGCCCCTTTGGAAGAAAGTTTCGATTAATTTACCCAGAGTTAAATCCGTGTACAATAAATCATTATATCACCAATTCTTTTTTATTTTTTTTGAGGTTCTTTTTTGGGAAGGCCTTTTGCCTGAAGGTCAACGACAATCGGCCGGGCCAGCATCGTGCCGAGCGATGCGATTCTAAAACCGACATTGATCAAAAAACCGGCAAATAAGAGGTGGAACGAAAGATTGACAAAGTAACTTAATGAGGACGGGGAAATATTTAAGGCTTCCAGTGCCGACGGCTCCCCGCTTTTTAGGCCAAAGAGTGTCTCTTCACTGACGATATTGATCGGTGCGGCTTTATTAACAAAGACGTTATAGACGCTGAAGGCGGTAAGGAAAATGACTAAAATCCCCGCCGCTATCAATAGATAACCGATTATCTTATTCTCCATAAATTAAATATAGCACAACCGGGGTTGGACGTGAGTGAAGCGTATGACGGCTCTTGTGCCCCGGTCGGTAGTGATGTTCATTTCGTAGGACTCGCCCCTTTTTAGAGTTTTAACAAGTTGTAATAGTTCCAGGTCTGGAACTATCCTTCTTGATTCTTCACTTTCCCACTCAATTTCCAAACCCGAACGGAAAATTCTCGTTTCGGAACCGTCGTTGGAACATTCAAAGAGGATAATTTCCCTGACTTGGTCTTCCCTGATGTTAGGGAAAGAAACCGGTTTCCTTCCAGGATTTAACCGGCCAAATTTTATCCACTTTTCGGAGCCGGGCGACCTGATTTCAACTTCGCACGGAGACATAGCGGCCTATTCTAGCACCATTCGTATTTCTTGTGGACCGTGCCGGGATCGAACCGGCTACCTTACGCATGCCATGCGTACGCTCTACCAAGTGAGCTAACGGCCCGCAGTAATGAATTTTATCACAGATTCGGCCAGTAATTCGAGTTCCAACTGGATTGAAGTATCGAAGTAAAATAAAACGCAAACTCCTTTATAGCCTTTTTTCAGAGTTTTCTTTCCTACCGTTCTCTGGTCAATATATGTGGGATAGAATTGTTGGGAAGGAACACCTGTTATATTTCTCCAAAAATTCTCCAAAGATTTTTTATTTTGGTCGGCTCGACACTGTATTCTGGCTCGAAACTTGGAATTGTCTATTTTGAAGCAATTATTCAGCAAGCTTAAATAAAACTTGATAATAGCGGGGTTTGTACTGCCAAGACCTAAATATGCGGAATTTTTATTTTTAGAACCTTCAGCCAGATAAAGTGTGCAAAGAATTAATTTTTGAACAGAGAGGTCGAGCGAATTAAGAAGATAAAGATTTTTGGACTTTAGACTTTCCAAATAATACAATCTTTTTCTTCGATTCGTCTTATAAGCTTCCAATTGAGATTTCTTAAGTTTGCGTTCAATGTTGCTTTTTAGTCTTTTCTTAGAAACATAACTTAAGACGAGAGGTTTGAACCAACCCGACATTGTGCTTTTGGAAATATTTGCTTTTAATTTTTTGTTAATATCGGAGTAAGTGTTTCCCCTCAATCGTAATTTTATTGCCGCTGTCTTCAGAGGGTGAACGTGCATAGTTAAATCGTACAGTAATAGATATTAATGCACAACAGAAAGGTTGGTGGTCTAGTTATTGAGAAAGATGGAACGAAGGTTGGCCTTAGTGATCGGTGCAGGACTCGAACCTGCGGCCTTTCGCACGTCAAGCGAACGCTCTGCCAACTGAGCTAACCGATCGTACACTCGATATTATACATTATTGAGGCCGGCTTTAACCAGCCGAGCGCTGAAGGTAATGGTCGGGAGCCAAAAGGAAGGAACTGCCCTTTTTCTTGTACATCGCCCAGTAGTTTTTCTTCTCCGACCTTTTATTTGAGGAATGAAGCCAGACTTGGGCATCCTCAATTTTCTTTCTGAAAGACTTGACGAATTCAAGAAGTTTCTCAAAGAAAATGACGTGGTAAACGCCGGGATTTGCCGGAGCCTGCATGGTGGCGACCTCGACCTGTTCTCCCAGCCCTTGGGTTGTTTTTGCCAGTTCGTAAACCTCCTGCATCAGGGCATGAAGTTGGAGTTTAAGCTCATTTCCTTTTTCCTCAACCCTTCTTTTTTCCTCCTCGACCAGTCTTCTCTCAAGAGCAATCTGCCCTCTTAATTTTTCATTCGCTTCCTTTTTTCCCGAGAAAACGTCACCAATTTCCAGAGCTTCACCGGGAGCAATCTCCCCCGAGTATTTCTTTTCAATCCGGGTTCCCAAGAGTTCCCTGAGAAGATCTTGCGAGGATTCGGCCAAAAGGTCCTTTTTAATGGTATTGGTCGTTCCCGCCCCGATGCCTTTGAGGGACTCCAGGACGTTTTGCTGGCGGATAACTTTTTGGCCTTTCTGTTTAGTAATCTTATCCATACCCGGTTATTATAGCGAAATGTTACAACAGGGCCGAAAGCGAGTCAAGCGCGGCCCGTCTGGCCAGAACGCCCCTGATGAGCCTTCTTTGCTCGGGAGTCTTGAGCCTTTCCGCTACCTTCGGATCGGCACCGGCCGCGGCAATGGCCGCGTCCACCTCCGTCTCTTTGACGTCTATTTTTTCTTCCCGGGCGATGGTTGACAGGATTAGATCCAGAGCAATTGTGTTTTTCGCCTGGACTTCGTATTCCGCCCTCAATGAATCCGTGGTCTTGCCTACCGAGGCCAGGTAGCCGTCAAGGGCCAGCCCCAATCTCTCGATTCTTTCGAGTAAATTGGAGAGCCTGGCGTTGACTTCTTCGTCGATAAGAAGCTTGGGAATTTCAACCTTAACGGTTTCAAGAAGGGCATGAATTATTTTCTGTTCCTTTTCTTCCTTTGAGGGCTCTTTGGGCTTTTCCCCTTTCCCCGGCGTCCAGATGGAGCCGGCCCTGAGAGCTCCCGGAATCACCTTTTTGTAATCTCCCAGAGAAACTTGCGGTACTTCACAGGTAACGGCTCTTATCTGCCAGGCCTCTCCCTCTTCGGCCTTGATGAGCTCAAATTTGGGATAAATGGCGGGCCTTATTTTCTCTTTACCGATGACCTCGGCTAAAGCCTTGGGTAAAAGGTGGCTGAGGGTATGCTCAATTAAAGAGCCGGCCGGAACCCGTTCCCTAACTTTCTCAAGAGGGGCTTTGCCCTTCCTGAATCCGGGGACTTCAACATCCTTGGCATACTCCTTGAGGGCCTCTTCGCGCTCTACCGAGACGAGTTCAAAAGGAATGGTAAAGGTGATTTGGATGCCCCCGTCCGGGGTTTTTGCCAGCGCGGAAGAAATATTTAAACTCTTTTTGGCCATAGAACAGGCATTATATCAGAAAGGACTAGGAGCCGCCACCCTTGTGCTGGGTCCTAAACTGCGAGGGATTTTGTTTTCCCTGGATGCCTTTGTTGCTGAATCTGCTTGCTTTGACAAAATCCGGGGTCCTAAATCCCAAATTCGTGCCTACTTTCTTTTTGATGAAACTTTTCATATCTCTTATTTTAGAGACTTGATTGTAATTTGCAAATATTATCTCTATACTTATATCAGCCTTCTATAGGTCAGTGAGTACCTCGCCAGGTCTCCTTACCGAAAACAATCGGGAAACAATCATAGACAGGTGTAGAAAGGAGGAAAAAATATGGCTACAAAACTTTTTGTAGGAAATTTAGAATATACCGTTACGGGAGATGACTTAAAAGAAGCTTTCTCTCAGGCAGGGACTGTCGTTGATGCTGTGGTTATTACCGATAAAATGACCGGTCGTTCACGAGGTTTCGGGTTCGTTGAAATGAGCTCGGATGAAGAATCAAAAGCTGCCATCGAAAAAGTTAACGGAATGGACGTTAAAGGTCGAAAGATTAATGTCAATGAGGCTCGTCCTCTAGTTCCTCGTTAATTTTCCTTCTTAAAGCAGGAGAATTTTCCAGCCTAGCTTAGGTTAGTCTTTGCGTGGGTTATCCCTTTCGTGGTCTTCCTTTTCCTTTCTGGCTTTTTCCGAAGCCGAGGGCGGCAGCTGTTTTTTGATCTCTTCTTTGATTTCTTCCAGCTGTTCGTTTGTTTCTTCAAGGTCTTCAATGACTACCTCGGCAGAAGGGGCGGGTGTCGGAGAAGGAATGGGGGTTTTATCCCCGGTTGCTACAGGGGCGGTAGTTTGGACTTGAGTGGTTGGAGTCAGAGTGGGAACAGTCGTTATAACTTCCTCCTGGGGAGGAAGAATGGCCGTCGGTTGGGCCGCAATTGCCAGTTTCTTTTCTTCAATCCTGGCCTGGTACTCTTCTATTTTGGCAATCAGCTCCTGCGCTTTCTGGCTGTCCTGCTGGTCCACGATGATGGTTTGGGTTTCCCTGGCTTCGGCAACCAAAAGCGTATAACCCACGGTGGAGCCTTTTTTGGCCAGAAGTTTGTTTGCCTCGGCAAACCTTCTTTCGGTAAAGTTTAACGAAAAAGCCGAAGCAATCGGGGTTCTGACGGTGACGGCCAGGGCAATATCCTCAAGCGTCGTTTTGACTCCGTAAAGGCTCTCCCCCGGCAGGGCATTCCAGGAAACCAAAATGAGAAAGGAGGGAACGGCAAAGACCACCGCAAAAACCGAAAGGCCGATATTGAAGAATTTTTTCAATCCAAATTCAGTCTACCGCCTTATTTATTCCGAGGCAAGCTTGTGAAGAAACCAGGAGACAAGGGCCAAAACAACCGAGGCAATGATGGCCGTGGTGAAGGTGGCGATTTCAAAGCCCGGCACAAACTTGGCCGTCAGCCAAAGAAGGGCGACATTGATCAAAAAGGCGGTGATGCCGAAAGTAACGATGGAAATAGGCAGAGCAATCAGCTGGACAAGGGGCCTGATAAACGTGTTGACGACGCCGATGACCACCGCGGCCACAATCAGGGCGGTCGTGTCCGAAAGGATGAATCCCGGGACAAGATAGGCCACGACCCAAAGAGCAAAAACGTTGATGGCCAGTCTGAACAAAAGCTTCATTAATCCATCATGGACTATTTTCTAATCCGTTGTCAAGTGTTTTTCAAAAAAACTGACGTTTCTGGCAACAACCGTGTTCCAGGCGGGATTTAAATTGTGGTCGGCGCCGGGATAGACAAAATAATCAAGGTCGATATCAAGTCCTTCAAGCTTTTTGGCCAGCTCGTCCGACCACTCCTTGGGAACCGCATCGTCGCCGGTGCCCTGATGGAGCTGGATGGGTGCGGCTAGCCGGTGGTAATAAAGGTCTAAAGCATAAAGGTCGGGGTCATAAGTCTCTTCAAACTGAGCCAGCTCCCGGCGGATCAATTTCCCCCGGTCGTCGGATTCGTCGGTGTAATAAAGGATAGAATAGGGAAAAGGTTTGGAAACCGGGGCCCAAAGAGCCGTCGGGATGGCGCTGCCGGTAATTTCAAGAACGGTCAAAGCAATCTGTCCCCCGTTTGAATGTCCCCAGATAAAAACATTGGTCCCGTCCCAGTCAGGAATCGAATTGAGAGAATTAAGAAGGACAAGGGCGGTGGTATAGGTTTGGAATCTCGATTCGAAGATATTCGCCGCCTCGGTAGCCGAAGCGCCGTAACCCAAAAAATCGGGCGCAACGCTGATAAATCCGTTTTGGGCAAAGTATTCCCCGGCCCTTTTTGTCCCGTCGCCGGTTTGGTAAAGCTTTTGGTCGACATATCCCCGAAACATCACAATTAAAGGAAACGGGCCTTCTCCGGCGGGGATATTGATAAGCCCGGTAACTTTCTTGGTTTCTTTATTGGCCAGGGTAGGGTCAAAAGAGAAGCTAAAAAGAGACGAGGTAAAACCCCCGTCTTCTTTGAGTGTTTCCCCGATTTCGATTTTAGATTTTTGAACTTGAACTTTGGCCAAATTCTCGATCGCGTATTTATCGAAAGGTCTTGGTTTAATCTGGGAGATGGGGCTTTCCGGGGTCTGGCGGGGATTAAAAAGAGAATGGAGAAACCAACCGGCAAGAAACATCAATAAAATCAAAAGAACAGCTAAAAGTTTTTTCATTTTAGGAAAAGAGAGCGTAAATTCTGGGTAAGTTTTGGGCGATAGTGAAGAGGCTGAAAATTCCGTAAAAAAGGAAGGCGACGACAACCGCCAGATTTCTGAACAATGAAGGCCTAAGGGGCTTTTCCAGGCCGTGATTGAGAACCAGGATGAGGCCGGAATAGACGAACATCGCCACGGCGTTAAGGGCGGCGCCGATAACAATCAGGGTTAGGGGCTCGGTAATTCCCAGAGAAAAGATAATCGTCCCCGCCAGTATTTGTATCCATAAAAACGCATAGTAAAACTTGGGCAGTTTTTCAATTTTAAAAAATTTTGGAGAAAGAATGGCCAAATTTTCCGACATGATCCGGCTGGTGGCGTCGAGAATCGAAAACTGGGTTGAAAAAAGCATGACGGCCGCTACCAGAAGGAAGACGATGCCGACAAAAGGCAGGGTCCTCTGGGCAATGACCCCCGCCTCACTCATTAGAAACATGATGCCCTCGCTCCCTTGGGGATTGCCGAAGACGGTCGTAAAAGAAAGCAGGCTTAACATGATCATCGAAAAAGCGCCGGTTGCCCAAAAAATAATCAAGTGTTCGATGTTGATTCTTTTCCACCAAAGCCTGAAGCGGCTCAGGTTTTCGCCGGTCGGCTCAAAAGTCACTCCCTCAAGTCTGATTTTTTCTTCCTTGCCGGTGAGGATGCTGGTAATTCTGCCCGAGAATTTACCCATCCCGTAACCCTTTTCTTTAACGTAATAACTTTGGGCCAGATTGAGGTTTCCCCCGGCGCCGGCATAGGCAAATGCTCCCAAGAAAGTGGCCAAAGAAATTCCCACCGGCAAAAACCAATAACCCTCTCCCCTGCCGATCAGACCCTGGGCCAGCGCTTGCCAATCAGGCGGCTGGGCCAAGATAAAGGCCAGGGCAAAAATAAAGGGAACGCCGAGAAGAATCAAAGTTCTTTGGAACACTTCCTGGGTTTTATAAACCACCGGCCCGAGAGTCAGGACCAGGCCGATAAAGACCAAAAGAGCAATGGGTACCAGGGGGGTATATTTAATTCCAAAAATGTGAGCCAAAAGGGTGGCCGAAGAGGCAATAATCCCCGGCCACATCCAGGGAATAAGGGTCGAAAAAATAAACCAAACCGGGGAAAGGTTCTTCAATTTTCTGGCCAGGCCCACAAAGACGGTCTCGCCCGTTACCAGAACATATCTTTCAATCTCCATGTTGATAAAAAATTGAAAAGTTATTCCCAAAAGTGCTCCCCAGATGATTCCCATGCCGAAATTGGCCGAAAGATAGGGCCAGAGAATCAGTTCCCCGCTGCCAAAACCCAGACCCAGAAGGATAAAACTGGGGCCTAAAAGCTTGGCCAGACTCAAAGGAGGAGGTAGGTCTTTCTTTTCAAGAGGCTTGAGATTCATTTTTGGGTTTTGAATTTTCTATCGAGAAGAGACCGGAAGAGATGCATATCAACCACCAATTCGGTCAGAACCGCAAAAGGAAGGGCGACCAAAAAAGCGACCTTAACGATGTTCCAGGTAATGACGGCGTCGGTGGCAAGATGAATGGCAATAATATCCTCAACCACGCCCAAAGCCAGTCCGATCAGGAAGAAAATAAAAAATCTCGAAGTGACCTTTATTTTATCTGATTTTTTCACTTGTTACAGTTTAGAATTTTAAAAAATTTTTGGCAAGTTTCAACTCTTGACTTCGGGTTTTATTCGGATTAAAAATAAAGAATGATTGAAAAGCTTTCCCTTCCGATTTCGGTTGGAATTACTTTTGACCATACCAAGAGAAAAGTTATACCCAAATGGATTCTCTGGGAGGAAAGACTCTACGCCGTTGAGAGGATTGGCTTGCACCATACATATAAGGAGGGGCGAACTCTTTTCCATGTCTTTAGCGTAGCCGCCAAAGCCCTGTTTTTTAGGCTGGTTTTAAATACCGAGACCCTGTCCTGGCGTTTGGAGGAAATTTCCGATGGGCTACCGGACTGAGTTGGCCTTTAATAAAAAACCCTCAACCATAATGCATCTGGACCTTAATTCCTGCTTTGCCACCATTGAGCAGCAGGCCAACCCGCACTTAAGGGGGAAGCCCGTCGCTGTTGCCGCCTACGACACTCCGTCCGGCTGTATCGTGGCCCCGTCTATCGAGGCCAAAACCTACGGAGTTAAAGTGGGGATGCGGGTTAAGGAAGGCAAAGCCCTTTGCCCTTCGCTCATTGTTCTTCCCCCCGACCCCTGGAAATACAGAAATGTCCACCTGGGCTTAAGAAAGATTCTTGGGGATTATACCGACAGGTTTTACCCTAAAAGCATTGACGAATTTGCTTTAAATCTCGAAGACTACCCCGCTTACGCCAAAGGAATGTTTGAGGTTGGCAGGGAGATAAAAATGAGGATTAAAAGAGAAATAGGAGAATGGATAACGGTATCAATCGGAATTGCCCCCAACAGGTTTTTGGCCAAAACCGCGGCGGGACTTCACAAACCCGACGGGCTTGATGAAATAAACAAGGACAATTTTCAGAAGATTTATTCCGGCCTCTCCCTAACCGATTTATGCGGGATAAAAGTAAGAAATGCGGCCCGGCTAAACTCAATGGGAATTTATACGGTTCTCGATTTTTATAGAGCTCCCTACCCCAAACTCAAAGCCGCTTTTGAATCCGTTTTGGGCTACTATTGGTACTTAAGACTCAGGGGCCGGGAAATTGACGATGTGATTTTTGGAAGGAAAAGCTACGGCAACTCCTTTGCCCTGCCCAAACCTTTAACCGAGATTGAAGAGCTTTCCCCCGTTCTCGCCAAACTGGTCGAAAAGATGGGAAGAAGGGTAAGAACCGCGGGATATAAAGCCCAAGGAGTCCACCTGGCAATTTCATATCGCGACGGGAATTTCTGGCACAAGGGAGTAACGGTAAAAAAGGAGCTATTTGATTCTCGGGATATCTATAAGGTTGCTTTTAAGCTTTTGACCGGAAGCCCGTATCGAAGTCCGGTCAGGGACCTCGCCGTATCGGTTTTTAATCTACTTGACTCCCCCTCACTTCAACTTGAGCTTTTTGACAATCTGGAGAAGAAAGAAAAATTAATTCAGGCGGTTGACGCCGTCAACGAGCGCTGGGGAAATTTTGTCATTACCCCGGCCAGGATGCTGGGAACAAAAGAAGTGGTAATCGACAGAATTGCATTCGGAGGAGTAAAAGAGCTGGAAGAATTTACGACAAGTTAGAAGTTAACTTGGTCGCTTAATTTAATACCGTTTCCGTCGGAAAATCCGGCATTTACTTCCAAAACGTAATCTATCGGCTCAGTCGGATAATATAAAGTAAGTTCCGAAATACCCTTCCCTGGTTCCGGCTCAACGCCTTTGTCGATTTTTACGACGACTCCGTCATTTATCCAGATAATATCAATGGGAATAAGCATCTCTTTCATCCAGAAAGACGGGAAAACATTTTTATTTTCGAAGACAAAAAGCATGCCCCCGTCTTCCTCTAATTTCTTTCTCCCCGAGAGGCCTTTTGCCCTTTCCTCTTCCGAATCGGCAATTTCGACCCAAAGCGAAAGGTTATTTATCTTGACTTCTTTTACCTCGGGGAATCGGTCTTTTTGAGTCAGAATTCCTACGGCAGCAATAAAAATGGCGGTGGCGACAAGAAGAAGGATAACCTTTTTCATGAGGTTACTTAAGGAGCGTTGAGTTCGGTCTCGATATCGGCCAGCTCCGCGTCCAGACTGGCAAAATCGGTTTCCTCCAAATCTTTTTCAATGGCGTCGACCTCGTCGGACGAAGATTGACTGTTTAGTCTGATCATTTCGGGGATGACTTCCAAAGACTTCGTCGAAAGCAAATACCCGGCTATCCCAAGAACAATAACGGCCAAAAGCGCCAAAATGAGTAATGAGTTTTTAGATTTTAGATTCATGGTAATGGACTTGTCCCGGGAGAGGCGGTTGGGCCGACCCTGAGACCCTTAAGGTCGCCGATGACATGAACGAGTATTCGGTGGACTTCAATCAGGGAATCCTTGATATTCATGATTTTTTCTCGGACGGTCTCAAAGACCTCTTGAGGGTTATCGGCAGCCAATAAAGTTTCAATAACGTCTTTGACTTCCTGAAGTTCGGCCTCGGCCTCTGCCAATTTGCTCTTGGCGGCGTTAACCTGTTCGGTGATCGGGGCGGTATCGATTTCTTCATCAAGCTCTTCAATCTTGGCTATCCTTGATTCGATTCGGGTGATTAATTTTTCGAGTCTTGCTATCGCTGCTTCCAATCGCCCGACCAGGCGGTTAAAGTAATTGCGGATTCTTTCCCTTCTTATTTCGGTTAGCCTGGCGGTAATGGTCGCCCTTCTTTCTTCATTTCTGACCTGGATTTCCTCTTTAACCAATTGGCGCCTGGGAGCGGGACTTGACGTCGCCTGAGAGATAAAAGGAGCAGCCAAAAGAAGCTGGAGGCCAAGAAGAGAGGTGATTAAGACTGTTCCCACGACTTCTATTATTGCCCGGGACTGGCCGGGTTGTCAAGATTTTCGGTTTTTTCTCCCAAAGTAGAAGAATGAGGGGTGGCAAAAAAGATAAGCGCCAAGGCGACGATGAAGATTAATGCCGGTAGAAAAAGAAGAAAGACATTATGACTTCTCTTGAGTCTATTGGGGTGGAGGTGGAGCGGCTGGTACATACTGATTTTAGTATACACCTTGAGCGGTGCCGAGGAAGGGACTCGAACCCCCACGTCCTTAACGGACACAGGATCCTAAATCCTGCGCGTCTACCATTCCGCCACCTCGGCTTAAGGTTCTATTATACCAGCTTATTCGAGCGGAGCGAGAGTCAAGCTCCGCTTATCCTTCGAGCGTGAAGGCAACGGGAAGAGGCTCGATTTTGCGCATAAAGAATTTAACGTTTCCGGCCCAGGTCGAGGAAGGAGGGGCGTATCGTCTGGCGATTTTAGCGATCGAGGGAGCACCCCTGTCGATATATTTTTCTCTAAGGGCTTTGGTAACGATTTCGATGGAATCTTCCCAGGACTTAAACTTATAAGCTCCGTTTGCCCAGCCGTAGGCGTTAAAGGAATTGGCCGGAATTCGTTTACCGAAAGTAGATTCGACGCCCGATATGGCCGGAACCAATCTCCAGTCGATGTTATATTTATCGGCGGTTTCCACAAAATAACCGGCATATTCGGCTAAAGGAGAATTATGCTTTGATAAATAGGCTCTTAAAACTCTGACCCGGTAGTCGGAGTTTACCTGGGACTTTTTAAGAGTCGCCGAAGAATCGGCCACGGAAACTGCCGCCGAGATTTCACCGGCGGACAAAATAAAGATCAGGGCCGAAACAATTAAAACGGTCAATCTTTTTAACATGTTTGTGCAATCGCTTTTTGGCCTGACAAAAAAAGAGGGTCGCCTTACGGCGACCCCCAAGAAAAATCCCAACGCTCGTCTAGCAAAAGCTAGCTCGCCTTGGAATCTAGTGAGTACTATAGCATAGTACTATCGGATTGTCAAATATTTTAGGAGTATATCCCCTATTGCGTCTTCTGTGCGAGAAGGAAAATCGAAGGCCCAAAACTTATAAGATAGAGGGGGCCCTGTAAAACCTTTTCAATAGCAATGAGAGTCTCGCTGGCCAGTAGTTTTTTGAAAAAAGCCGACCTGATATTGGAGACCGAACGACCCTCTTTAATCTCAAAACCCCTCTCGGTTAGCTCATGTTTTACAATGTCGGGGTGGAAATTAAGAAAGGGAAGGCTGCTTTTCTTTCTTCTTCTAATGCTCCCCACGGGTTTGGGAAATATATCCAGGGGAAAAGTGAGGTTACCCTTCGAAAACTCTTGCAGAGTCGCCTTTAGGTGTTTTTTGTTGGCAAATTCGAGAATGAGGTAGCCGTTTTTTTTAAGAAGCCGGGAGCAAACGTCGTAAAAATTGTCGGGGTCTTTGAGGTGGTGAAGAACACGAACCAAGATGATAACGTCGATTGATTCTTTGGGTATCTTTTTGACTAAATTTTCGGCACAGGATTGGATAAATTTAACGTTTTTTCTTTCCCCGAAGGTATCACGGGCAATGGCCAAGAGCCTTGAGGAGGGGTCGGAAAGGATTATTTTTCTGGCTCTAAAAAGGTAGCTTGGGGTGAGTCGCCCGAAACCGGCGCCTATTTCAAGAATGGTATCGATCTTGGGAATTTTTTCCAAAAAAGCCTTGAGAGCGACCACTTCGGCTTCGTGTTCGTATTCCCGGCCGATCCAGTAAGTCGGATAGTCGTATGTATCGTAGTGCGCCGCCATTAGTTAGAAACCTTGATTTTATCAGAAAGAGGTAACTTTAAGCAGGGCTACTCCATTTCGGACATGAATTTCGTCACCCCCGTGGCCCAGGAGCCGTTGGATAAAGGGGTATATTTGGACATGATTTCTTCTACGGTCCTAAACCCTTTATCGAGATACTCTTTCCTGAGACCCGCCGATACGGTTTCAATTCCCTCTTCGAAAGAATCAAAACCGAGGGTCCCGGCGCTGTGTATTCCCCAACCCCAGCAGTTATTGCTTCCCGGAGGAATGATTTTACACAGGTTTGATTCCTGTTGGGCAATGGCCGTCGTCAGCCGGTAGTCCAGTTCGTATCGATCGGCCGCCTCGACGATAAAAACGGAGTAAGGCTCAAGGGGAGAATTCCAATAGACAAGATAATGGCGGACAAGTTCGGGCCGGGCATCCGTGGCCGTCGCCTCTCCTCCCACGCTCGGCAGATTGGTGGGCAGCGAGGCAAAAACCCTGGCTCCCGATTTAGGATAGAGGCTGACTTCCCGGGAGGTGACGCTTTCCACTTCTTTACCCGAGAGATTATTGAGGGAAATCAAGGAAAAAAGGCTTGTTCCTAGGGCGATGGGAGTCACCGTAAAGAAAAACGTGACGAGAATGAGATTTTTCCAGAAGGAAAATGGGTCTTCCTTAACAATACCGCTAGTGTCCATATTTGGCAGTAAGAACTACCTATAGGTTAGGATGCCATACCACCACCCCCATTGTCAAGCCGTTGAGCCTGAAATCGAGTGAGCCTGGAAGGATTCGAACCTTCAACCGCTTCCTTAAGAGGGAATCGCTCTACCATTGAGCTACAGGCCCCGGTCAGAAGTTAAATTATACACGAAGTGAGGCTAAAAATCAGCTTTTTATAAACTACGCTTGGGTAATATTTTCAAAAAGGCGGCGGCAATGGAGTTTTTTAAAGACTCGAAGTAATCACGAAAACTCGGGGGATTATAGATCCTTATTTCAAACGGATAGGCATTGCTTATTATATTTTTTCCTTCAAAAAGAGTTAGGTATCCCAGTTGTTTTTCTGTTTCTGTTATTAACTTGGCCTCAAAAAGGGCAATTTTAAGCTCCCCCGGCTCCATTTGGGCAAAAGTTTTAACCTTGGTAATTTCAATTTGGTCTGTCATATCTCTTAGGAAAATTGGTTCTTCCTCATTCCAAATCGACTGGCCGGTATTCTTGATAAGGAGGGCGACGGTAAATGTTTGACCGGCTTCGCTAAAGGCCGGCAAGAATGCTCCCAGAATTTCACCGGAGGTTTTTTGGATGGGTTTTCCCTTGGTTTTGGGTAAAGCTTTTACGGTTTCGAAAAACGGATAGAATGACCCGTCCGCTTTTTTCCAAGAAAAAACGTCAAAGGGTGGCTGCCCGTAGTTAAGAATGAAAGGAGTGATGGCAACAACCCTCGGGTTATTCCAGATATTGGCGAAAGCATATTCGAGTTTCGGGCCTATTTCTTCAGGATCAAGGTACCCTTGGCTATTTTTGTCGATACTGTGGGCCCAGCCGGTTTCGGTGATAAAGATCGGAAAGTCTTTGTCGACCCCCAAACTTCTCAAATAAGCTTCTTCCCACCAGAAAGAGGCTGTCGTTCCCCGACCGGTTGCTTTCTCGGAGCCGGAAAAATTGGGATTGGGGTAAGAATGGGAGTTAAGGCCGTCCACCCAATCAAAAATATCGGGATGGACTTTAAGCATTCTCTGCCAAAAAAGAGTGGCATCAAGCGTGTCTTTGGTGTTGCGGGCCGAAAAATCCAGTGCCGCGGGGAGAACAAAGAAGTCATCAGACTTGGCCTTCAATTTCCGAGAGAAGATTTTTAAATAATCCGCGTAGCCTTCCGGAGAAATCTCCCCTCCCCATTCCTTCTTGTGGTTGGGTTCATTGCCGACGATGACGTATCGATTGGCAATGGGCCAATTAAGCGAACCCAAAAAGTCTACCCAACCGTCTATTTCATCCGGATTCGGTTTTTCCCAACCGGAATTTAGCTGGGCCGTGGCTATTCTGACCAGGGGAATGAGGTGCAGTTTTCTTAACTGGTTAAAAGTTTTTTGCCACCGGTGGGTATTTCTTTCGCCCTTTTGAATGACAAAGGTGACGTAGCCCCACTTTCCACCCGAAGAGTTGACCAGCTCGGCGGCAGCCTCGATGTCCGCTTCCTGGGTAATATGAATTCCGAAGCTATTATTGGGTACCGAAAGGGGGTCATATATAGCTAAAACAGGCCCAGAAAAGAGAAACAAAAAAAGGACAAGAAATATGGGAAGAAACCTCAACACCTGGTGCCCCCGGAGCGACTCGAACGCTCAACCCCATCGTTAGAACCGATATGCTCTATCCATTGAGCTACGGGGGCTCGGAGCGGGCGATGGGAATTGGACCCACTGTCTCTTCCTTGGCAAGGAAGCGTTTTACCGGTAAACTACGCCCGCAATATGTGCCGAGCTTCAGAATCGAACTGAAATATCGTGTTCTTCAGACACGCGCCTTGACCGCCTTGGCTAGCTCGGCATATGTGGTCGCTGAGGGTCTCGAACCCCCGGCCTTGCGGATGTAAACCGCACGCTCTACCAACTGAGCTAAGCGACCAATTTTGTGCGGGAGACAGGACTTGAACCTGCACGTCTTTCGACACACGCACCTCAAGCGTGCCTGTATACCAATTTCAGCACTCCCGCAGGGTGCAGATGGGAGGACTTGAACCTCCACGGACGTTAAAGTCCATACGGCTCTGAACCGTACGCGTCTGCCATTCCGCCACACCTGCCTGTTTGCCGCCCATTATTATACCAAAATAAGGGAGTATTTAGAAATTAAAGAAATCGAATCTGCATCCCTTCTTGAACGGGGATGGAAAGAGAAACTTCCTGTCCCGGAAAGCGTGCGGAAGATCCCCAAATTTTGGCCAGCTTTTTTCCTTCGGCAAAATCTGAGCCAAGTTTAACGGCCACGTCCCCAATCACTTCGCCCTTTTTGGCAATCACCGGATTCTTATAAGAAGGCTCATCGTCGGGTCTGACCAGATAGACCCTGACTAACTCCAATTTATCCCAGATTGCTTCTTTAAGTTCGTCTATTCCCTCTCCGGTTTCGGCGCTGATGGCTAAGACGTCTTTTTCTAAACGGGGGTTGGGTGACTCATCGATCTTATTGACGATAAAAAGAGCCGGCAGATAGACTCTGCTTTGGGAGAAGGCATCAATCAGTCTATCCAAAGAAAGCTTTTCTTTGATTGTAATTTCGGCGTTTTTGACGCCAAATTCCATGGCAATCTCTTTTATCGTCTCTTTGGCAATATCCTGATTGACGTTTGAGTGAATGATCAGCCCGCCGCCGGCCCTTTTATCGATGAGAAGGCTGGGGGCGGTACCGTTGACTCTAATCCCCGCCCCTTCAAGCTCGGAAGTCAGCTTCTCAAGAGCGTTTTTCCTCTCGACGTCGACCATCACCAGAAGCAGGTCGGAGGCTCTGGCCACGGATAAGACTTCTTTTCCTCTCCCCTTACCTTCTTTGGCTCCCTCAATCAGTCCGGGAACGTCAAGTATTTGGATATAAGCGTCTTGGTATTTAAGCATTCCCGGGATGACGGAAACGGTCGTGAAGGCGTAGGGAGCCACTTTCGACTCGGCATTGGTGATTTTGTTGATTAAAGTGGATTTTCCCGAAGAGGGAGGGCCGATAAGAACAACGGTGGCATCACCTTCTTTTTTGACGGCGTAGCCTCCCCCGCCGCCTCCCTTTTTGCCTCCTCCTTCCAATAGTCTGTCTTTGAGTTTGGCAAGTTTCGCCCTTAGTTTTCCGATATGGTGTTCCGTCCCTTTGTGGTAGGGCGTCTCTCTTATTTCTTTTTCGATTTCTTCTATTTGTTGGCCAATATTATCCATATAAGCTATAATTATACCTTGAATCTGCGCCTGTAGCCTAATGGATAGGGCACCAGTCTTCGGAACTGGGTTTGTGGAGGTTCGATTCCTCCCAGGCGCACAAGAGATTGACTTTTGATTTGCCCTTGGGTATCATCCTCCTAATCTTGCCCTTCACAACTAAATGGCACTAGAACAACTTAGACATCTTAAAGGACTTCTCGATGGGTCGCTAGGAGTGGAAGCAGGCAAGATTAGAATGGGTAAGAAAGATAGAATCCTCCTGGCGCGGAGAAGAGATCGGATGGCCATGAATCTTCATAAAGAGCTAGGTATACTTCAGAAGATAATGAAACACGAAACAATCGGGGGCAAATTAAATCTTGGCACGAAAGTCGAGGAGGTTAATTGGGCGCTTATGCCCGAATCTGTCGCAAAATGCTTTAAGCCGGAATTCGACTATCAGCCCGAAGAAATCACCGAATTTTATGTCGAATATTCAGACCACGGGGCAGAAGGCGAAAGGTCTGTAGGAATCCACCTGAGCCGAAATCGTTTATGGTGGAGTTATGTTCAAGCGGGTTCGCTAGTGAGAAGAAAGGGCGGACCACTTAGTGGTCTGGAATGCATGGGCAGTGCTTATATGTCTTGCCGCGCTTCCGAAGCCCAACCAAAAGCGGCAAGGGAGGCGATGAGCGAGCTTAACCAATCATTGTGGTTAGACTCTTCTGGCCGAAGTCCCGAAGGGAAAGAATTACCGTATATCGTTAGCGACATTAATGAGGTTAGACTAGGTGAAGATATTCTCAATTTTGTAATGGCGGAAATTCAGAATAGAATACAAAGTCCTCAAATGGGCAAAGGGCCAAAGAGATAAATATTCCTCTTGACACCCCCGGGTTCTGCCTATATTTTTAAGAGGGCCAAAGAATTGTGAAATTTATTATTGTTTCCGGTGGTGTTGTTTCGGGCCTGGGAAAGGGCACCATCTCGGCCTCACTCTCCCTTCTTCTTAAGTCTCAAGGATATCGAGTCACCCCCGTTAAGATTGATATGTACTTAAATGTGGATGCCGGGACCATTCGTCCCCAGGAGCACGGAGAAGTCTTTGTCACCCACGACGGCATTGAAACCGACGAGGACATCGGCCATTACGAAAGATTCCTGCACGAAAACCTGGTCAGGCAAAATTACATTACCACCGGTCAAATTTATCAGGAAGTGATCAGTCGGGAGCGGGCTTTTGCGTATGAAGGCGAGGACGTAGAAGCTATCCCCCACGTTACCGACGAGATAATAAGAAGAATCAGACTGGCCGGAGAAACCCACCAAGCCGAAATTGTGATCGTCGAGTTGGGCGGCACCGTTGGGGAATATCAAAATAATATTTTCTTCGAAGCAACCCGAATAATGAAGTTAAAAAGCCCCAAAGACGTGATCCAGCTCCACGTTACCTATTTGCCCTATTTGGCGAACATCGGTGAGCTTAAAAGTAAACCGGCCCAAACTTCCGTTCACATCTTGAACGGGATGGGAATCCACCCGGATATCATCGTCGCCCGCGCCGAAAAACCGATTGATAAAAGGAGACTTGAAAGGCTGGCCCTTTTTTGCAACATTAATCCCGATTATATTTTTTCTTCTCCCGATCTGCCGAGCGTCTACGGCGTGCCCCTTCTTCTCACCAATTCGGGCAAAGGGCTTGACGACGTTTGTCTCAAGCTGTTAGGGCTTAAAATACAAAAACATAAACTCCTTGCCAGATGGAAACAACTGGCCAAGGCTATCGACAAACCCAAAGCCAAAACAATCAAAATAGCCATGGTCGGTAAATATTTTGTGACCGGCGACTATCAACTGGCCGACTCTTATGTTTCGGTCATTGAGGCCTTAAGGCACGCTTCATGGAAACTGGGGAATGACATCAAACTTTCCTGGATCGACAGCGAGGATATTGAAAAAGAAAAGGCCACCCTTAACGGTTTTGACGGAATTATTGTTCCCCAAGGCTGGGGGGCAAGAGGTACCGAAGGCAAGGTCTCTGCGGCCAAGTTTGCCAGGGAAAACAAGATTCCCTACCTCGGCCTTTGTTTCGGCATGCAGATGGCCACGATTGAGTTTGCCAGAAACGTCCTGAATCTAAAAAAGGCCAATACGACCGAGGCGGACCCCAAAACGCCCCACCCCGTCATTCACATCATGCCGGACCAAGAAGAATATTTATCGAAAAGACAATACGGGGGAACGATCAGGCTTGGGGCCTGGCCGTGTGTCGTCAAAAAAGGTTCGAAGTTGGCCGAGGCTTACCTGCAATACGGCCGTCTCAAAAAAGCTCCGTGGTATGAAGAAAATTCTCTTCAGTCTAAGGATAGACCAAAGAACGGGAAGTTGCTCGTCTTCGAAAGGCATCGACACCGATATGAATTTAATAACAAATATCGGAAGAAGTATCAGAAAAACGGATTTGTCATTTCGGGAACGTCACCCGACGGAAAGCTGGTTGAGGCGATAGAAATCAGCAATCACCCCTTTTTTATCGGCACCCAATTTCACCCGGAGTATATCAGTCGACCCCTGACTCCCCACCCCCTTTTCGTTTCCTTCCTGGAGGCGGCGATCAAACTCAAAACTTGATAACCTTCACTGTCAGATATTGAACAAAAACGGCAACGAGAGCCAAAAGAAATGCCCAGACAAAGCTGGCTACCCCGAATCCTGAGTATGGGGAAATCCTGGCGACAAGCCACAAAGCCATAAAGTTCGCAAAAAGGTAAAAAAACGTCTTCATTTTGTCCGGCACTTTTAGCTTGACGATGGCGACAATGGGTTTGCTAAACCAAACAAGAACGGTCCAGATAAATCCGGCGACGATGGCTGCCCAAAGGATGGATAACTTGAACGTCCCGAGGGCGTAGGCAGCCGGATAAACAAGAGTGGCCAGATAAAGTAGCAGCGAATCTAAAACCCAAAATGAGATAAAACCGTAGTATTTCTTCAATTTTCTCACCTCCCCCAGGGCAGTAATTCCAGATTAGAAGATGGGTAAGAGTTTGTCAATTACGTCGTAAGCAAAGCTTGCGGCTGCGCCTAAAACAAAGCTTGGCCATTTTTAGATAAAATGGTAAAATATGGAGTTGCAAGAAAGCCGAGGTGGCGGAATGGCAGACGCACATTAAAATAATTGACTATGTGTCTACCAAAGCTTATCATTTATTTGTGAGACCAAGAAAATGGACCGTAAATAATTTAAGAAAAGCGGCGCGCTCATCTTCCAGCCTCAGACAAGTATTAATGAAACTAGGTTTGAGGGAGGCTGGAGGGAATTACAGTCAGATTAAGAAATACTTAAAATACTACAATATTAGTTCTGGGCACTTTAAGGGTAGGGCCTGGAATAAGGGTATGAAGATGCCTTTTTTACCTAAAGTCTCATTAAATGCAATATTAGTAGAAAATAGTAACTATCAGAGCTATAAACTGAAACTAAGATTGATAAGGGAGGGGTTAAAGAAGGGCCGCTGCGAATTATGCGGTTGGTCTCAAGGAACAATAGACGGTAGGGTTCCTTTGGAGCTTGATCATATTAATGGTAACAGCAATGACAATAGATTAGAAAATTTAAGAATCTTGTGTCCTAACTGTCATAGTTTGCAACCTACACATAGAGGTTTAAATAGAAACAGGGGCTGGTGGCGAAATGGCATACGCGCACGCCTTAAGAGCGTGTGAGATAATTTCTCGTGTGGGTTCGAATCCCACTCAGCCCACACTTCGGGGTGTAGCGCAGCTGGCTAGCGCGCCTCGTTTGGGACGAGGAGGTCCTCGGTTCGAATCCGAGCACCCCGACTAGTAAAATGGAAGAGGAAAATAAGAACAAAAAAACAATTTTTACAAAAATTAAAAATACCATATTATTAATCTTGGTTGTTATGGTTATAGGGCTAGCTGTAGGTTACTACATCGGCTACGATATTGGTTTTGAGAAAGCAGTTAGGATATTAGCAAAATAATATAAGCGGGTATGGTTCAATGGTAGAACAACAGATTTCCAATCTGTTTATGCGGGTTCGATTCCCGCTACCCGCTCCAGGTATTTGGTGGCTGTAGCTCAGTTGGTTTAGAGCGTCCCCCTGTGAAGGGGAAGGTCGTGGGTTCGAGACCCATCAGCCACCCAGAGTAGTTCTCTGAGCTTGACATTAATTATCTTCTATTTTAAAATCACCCCAATCTATGAGCGAGCGTTTTCAAAACAAGGATTGGGTAAGAAAACTGGATATGCCTAATTGGGTACCTATTAATCTCGAACCTAATGGGCTGTCCTCGGAGAGCAATATCTCTGAAAGCCTTGAAGCTATGACAGATCAAGCGTTTGCGCTGGGATTGAATAGAGGAGTTGCTTTTATATGTTATTGGCCCGGAAATCCAGGCGATTCACGAAAACCTCAAGTAACTTTTAAAGTCACAGGTGACCTTGAGAGAGACCCCAAACCTGACAAGTCTGGGGACATTGGGACAAATTACTTTGGCATTGCTATGTCAAAACTTGCCTACATGCTATCTACCGAGACCGATAGTGGAAGCGGTATACGACCTGTCAAAAACGGAGAAGTAAGTTATAGAGGTGGGCTAATTTTAGTCACTCAAGAAGGTAGCAGAATTTGTGGGGGTTATAGTGGAGGAACAGAAGAACAAGATCTTCAAATCGCAAGCAAAGGGCTTTCAAGGCTTATTGAATTAGCAGAAGGTGAAACTTCATAGACTTTCTCTAGTTTCTGGAGCAGCTTTAAGCGCCGTTCAAAATAAAGGTCGTTAGCCACCCAGATTTCCAGTTTATTAAGTCACAATGCCTATTTAGGCTTTTGTGGATACAGGCGATTAACTAGCTGATCAAGCAGATTAAGTTTACCGGTTTTTGCGCCTCGCATACCCGTAAGGACCAGTCCAAGCTCATAAGCATTCCCCCGTTCCAGCGCTTTTTGGGCAAAATGTTGTAAGAAACGAAGAGTCTCCATTTCATCTTCTGGAACCTTCAGGCCGGTTAAGACCTCTGCCTGCGCTACTCTTTCGGGCAGCTGAGCAACAATCCCCGCTCTTTGCTTTAATTTATTCCTCACCCCTTCTTCGTCTTTCAACCTAAGAGCTTTCTGCGACTCCTTATCCAGGTTTTTAGTATCCAAAACAGCCTGTTTCAGAATTTGTTCAGGTGTTTGCACCGCAAGCTCCCCTTTTTCCCGAGTATCATCTGTAGACATCCTGGTTATATTATAAAGGGTAAGCCTTCTGAAGTCTTGCAAACAGATCATAAGAAAGGCAAAAGAAAAGCCGTTACCACCCCCAGCAAAAATTGAGGCTAAACCTGTATATTTAGGAGTTTAAGAGATTCAGGATTTATGAAATTTGAAGGGATATCCGAAAGCTCGCACCATTCCCATTGACTAAACTTATCGGGCTCAACTAGTTTTGGTTCTTGATTTGTTTCAGCCTTGAAAACAAAGATTACGTCACCTTCTTTAGCCCCAGGAACACTTCCTAGATAATCGGTAAATTTTAGGTCGTTGATACCCACTTCTTCGTAAACTTCTCTTCTAAGGGTCGTTTCCAAAGTTTCTCCGTTATCGCATCTTCCGCCTGGGGCAGTCCAAACAGAAATTTTCTTCCACTTATCTGGGGTGTAGTTTCTTAAACCAATAAGCAGTTTGTCGTCTTTAAATATAAAGGCCACTGGACACATTTTGTTATTACCAGCTTTGTTAAGAAATTTGTTAACCCCTTTATTCATTAAGTTATTTCCTCTTAATGGTGTAATTGGTGGGGTGATATAAGAAGGCGGCGGGAGAGTCTTCGACCAGAAACCTCTGGAAGTCTAAATAAATTTTCTTTCTCTCCTCGATGTTCAGCTCAACTCTGCCATCCTCAAGTAACTTGTCAATTCGGGGAGTTTGATAGCGGCTGATATTGGTCGAGGTTTGGGTTGAATGCCAAATCGAATACTGGTCAGGGTCTTCCCCAACGTCAAAAATGGCGAGAAGCGTCTGATATTCGGTTGGGACTCCGGAAGAAACCTGAACGTTTCCGGTTACGCCCACTTCGGCCCAGTCTTTGGCAATCGCCTCGGCGACCGAAAGGAGGGCCGGCGTGGTAACAATACTGACCGTCAGATTCTCTTTCAGCTCATCCGCCAAATCATCAATCAGCTCTTTGGCCCGGGCGGAATCGTAGTGATATGGCTTGACCTGGGGGTTAAAAGCCCAGGAGTTGGGTGAAATCGGACTAACGGCCCTGGGCCCGTCGAAGCCGTCCTTTTTAATGGCGTAGGCGAGGGCCTGTCTAAAGGATTTTTCCCCCAAAAGTTTATCTTGGGTATTGAAAAAGACGGCGACATAGCGGCTGTTGCCGACTTCTTTTTCGACTTCGACCACCCCCCATTCGTTAAAAGGCTCGGGGTTAAAAATACTTTCAAGAATGTCT
>Ga0209416_1000680_pt1 | contig 32010 bp, 33 predicted proteins | sample RifGroF1_FD_184001 | JGI IMG/M metagenome (GOLD analysis project Ga0209416, IMG submission 184001) | Groundwater microbial communities from Rifle, Colorado, USA - Groundwater F1 (SPAdes) (version 2) | ecosystem: Environmental > Aquatic > Deep subsurface > Groundwater | place: Rifle, Colorado...
CTCGTATGTAGTAAATCTTTTACCACAACGAAGGCATTGTCTTCTGCGTCTTGTAGAACTATCTTCTCTGTTGTCTCTCTTGTCTACAACTTTCGTGGTATCACAAGAGCAAAATGGACATCTCATATTTTTCATACACAACCTATTGTGTACGGTAAACTAGACTAATACAAGCAGTAGTGGTTTGTAAATATCCCATAGAGGGTGAAAAAGTTGTTATTGTTGTTAAAACCACAAAACAGTATCTGAATATATAACACTACAAGCCTAGTTATGGTAATATGAGTTTGACTACAAAGCTATTTAAGATTTAATATATTAAATATGATCTTAGAGTTAGACAAATACCAAGAAACAAAGGAAAAACTTTTTCCAAATAAGAAGGTTGTTTGCACCTGTGGCTGGTTTGATCCACTACATCCTGGACACGCATCATTAATAATGGAATCTAAAAAACTTGGAGATATACTTGTAGTTTTGGTAAATGGAGATCAAATGGCAGCAACAAAGAAGGGAAAACCATTTATGCCTGCACAAGACAGAGCAGATATCGTGGATTGTATTAAGGGAGTAGATTACACCGTAATATATGATCATCCTACTGAATATTCAATTCTCGGAGGTCTTCAAATCATCAAACCAGATGTTTTCGCTAAAGGTGGAGACAGGGATCTAAAGGACGCAGATGACCCAAATAGTCCTGTAAACAAAGAAAGGGCATTCATAGAATCATATGGTGGACAGATAGTGTACGGAGTAGGTAAGGACAAAGTTTGGTCTAGTTCTAACTACTTACAAGAGTGGGTAGATTTTACAAACTCTAGTGAGCACAATTAGCTTTTCTTAGATAGCAATATATTGCATTTGCAGCAATTCCACCCTCTGACACAGCAGTAATTACCTGTTTAAACTTGTTAGAATTGGTTGTACAGTCGCCTGCAGCCCATATTCCCTCAATACTTGTTGCCTGTCCTTCATCTACCTTTATATAGTTTTGGATATCTAGTTCTAAGCCTAATTTAACAGGAAGAGTAATATTTGGCTCTGCACCAATTTCTACAAATATCCCATCTACATCTAAGTATTCGGAATTGTTAAAAGGTTTCGAAAGTTTTACTCTTTGTAGTGTAGGTTCTCCCTCAAGACCCACAACTAATGTTTGGAATATTGTTGTAACATTTGCTTTAGATTGTACCTGTTCTACCCATGCTGGTTCTCCTCGAAGTTCTGTCCCTCTGTAAATGATATATACCTGCTTAGCAATATCTGAAAGCATTGTAGCAGCCATTGTAGCTGCATTGCTTCCACCAACTACTCCAACTACTTTGTCTTTGTAGAACATTGCATCACATGTAGCACAGTAGGAGAGTCCTTTACCTACATATTCTTCTTCTTTAGGGATAATTAATTTGTTTCTCTCTGTTCCTGTAGCAAGTACAACTGCTCTAGCAATGTACTCTTTGTTTTGGTCTGTAAAGAGTTTAAATATATCTCCTTCCTTTCTAATATCTACAATACTTTCACTAGAGTGTTGAGCTCCTTCCTCTTTTGCTTGTTCATGGAATTTGTATCCTAGATCTACACCAGTGATATCTGAGAGTCCAGGATAGTTACAAACCTTGTGTGCTTCTGTTATGGTTCCCCCTATGAGTTTACCGAAAACAATATTTGTTAATTTGTATCTACTGGCATATATGCTTGCAGAGTACCCAGCAGGTCCACTTCCAACTATTGCTATGTCGTATGTATTGTTTTCTGGCATATTTTTAGGGGGTTATATATTAAGCGTATATATTTTATCATATATGCTCAATATGTGGACGAACAGGAGGGTACTCATTATATATTAATTAAAATATATTTTGCATTTAAGCAATGAATACCCTCTGTTGGTCTATTTATTTTTTAAGCTTGTAGCACTTTATACCAAGTAGATCAGTCTTTTCCTCCCAGAACCAACCTTTATGCCAATCGGCATAAAATATAGCTTGGGTACCCGGTAACGGATAGATACATCCTTCTCCATGAAAGAGAAGATCAATGGCGTTTTTCCATTGATTGGAATTTATGTATCGACCATTTGAGTCAATCATCGTATAAGATCCAATCTGCTTTGTAACTGTTTCATTTTTGAAACAAACTGAATCATTAGGCTCACACTGTGAATCTGCTTTTACAGCTCCAGTGAAGTACAGCAATAACGATATTACGACGATTAGGATGATTATTAGCGACCACTTTTTATCCATTTTCTTCTCCTTTTATTTTCCACTTTTTAAACAAAACTCTGGGATATAGAAAGAATCATTGAGACTTACCCTATATTCATCACAATAGTACGACCTTTCAAGCCGAACGACTTTCAAGTTGCTTGAAACTAATACTAATAATAGTAATATTCCAACGATTGCTAATACAGCTTTTGTTTTCATTTCCTCTCCTTTTATAATTTCAACATGATTGATTTTATTTGTTAATACAAACATACAACCTTTAAATATGTTAAAAGCTCTAAGTTTGTATTAACTAAGAGAAGATATATAAATAGACCTTTTTAAAGAGCTTAAGACTTATGTGTATTAAAACTCATAATCTTATAAATCGAATCTAGAATATATTCTAAGTGTATAAAGTATATAAAGATATGACTTATTATGAAGTATTTCGAGATGGTATCCAGGTTTGTTAATGTTATATGCCAAGAGGCAATATATCATTGACTGGATACCATCCGAAAAGGTCTAAGAAACACGAAGCCAATATATAGATACTGGAATCAGAATTCCAAATTCAAAAAAAAGTATGACAATATCGCTCATTTGAATTTTTCTTTCTACTCTTTTGTGTTCAAAACACAAAAAAAAACAATCGATTAAGAACGCTAACACTAGCAAAATCCGAGGATCAAACAATTGTCCAATTGTATCCGGATATCCAAGTATCTGATAAAAGAAGTGCCAGATTGCAATCAGATATATGGCCGTAACATTGTGATTTCTGGGATAAATTGCTCTGAGCATAACTACAAACAAAACCAAGGCAATGGTAGTTAGAAAGGTTAGGTTATACGATATTGACAACATTTTTAATCTCCTTTTCTAATAATTCATGATTGAAATTTTTTAGTGTATTACACGAACTTGTAACCTTCAAACAAATTAGGCTTAAAAGCTTTAAGTTCGTGTAAACAAGGAGATATAAATAGACCTTTTTAAAGAGCAGTATAGGCTATTACAACCTATAGTATATTATATCATAAATCAGTGAAATTTACACAACCACACCCCAATCACGAGTATCTGTTAACACAACGGGACTCTCCTTTCTAACTATGACCATATATTCAAACATAACACTATTTCCACCTCTCTCTGTTCTAGCTGACCAGCCATCCTTATCTGTATATACCTTACCAGTATCCTCAACAACCTGACACTCTACACATATAACCATGCCATCTACCAAAAGCTCTCCAGTACCTGTCTTACCAAAAGCAGGGATATCTGGGTATTCATGCAACCCTTTCCCTATGCCATGGCCTACAAATACCTTCAAAACATTAAAACCATTACTCTTGGCCTCATCCTCCATTTCAAAACCCAAATCCCCTGTACGATTACCAACCACTGCCTTCTCCATTGCATTCTCTACAGCCCTTCTGCCACTCTCTAGAAGTTTCATCTTCTTCTCATCCGGTTTACCTATACACCAAGTCCAACAATGATCCGTCATATATCCCTTGTAAACAATGCCAAAATCTATGGAGATTAAATCTCCCTTCTTTAAGATGTAATCACTTGGCAAACCATGTACAGCAACATCGTTAACAGATATACAGGTATTGAAATGATAACCCTCAACCTCCATAAAGGCAGGCTTTACTCCATACTCTTTGCAAAGTTCTCCAGCATAGATATCAATATCAAGGGTAGTTATACCCTCCTTAATGGAATTTTCTAACTTAGAAAGTATCTCAACAGATATATCTGTTCCCTCTCTAAGTATCTTTTCTTCTTTTGCTCTTTTAATTATCATGCCCAATTATACTACTTTAACCAATGATATATAACTCTTTCTCCGCCCTTGTAACAGCCGTGTACAACCATCTCCTCCATAGATCATCTGTCATACGAGGAAACCTCTCTTCGAACACCACAACCCTTCTAGCTTGACTACCTTGTGCCTTGTGTACAGTCAAAGCATAACCAAAGTCAAAAAGATTAACTTCTCTCATTAAAGTCTTTCCATCTACAAGAGGATTGTTGAACTGCTTCTCACTAATTAACCCCACAAAACACTCATCCTCTCCATCCAAAGCTACCTCTGCATCCAAACAACCCTTGGTGTCACTCTTAGACATGGAAACTACTGTACCCATCATGCCATTAAATATTCCAGCATTTGCATTGTTCTTTAAACATATTACCCTGTCACCATATGTAGGAGCCAAAGTTTCAAACTCTAAGAGCTGCCTTATACCCTTGTTTAGCTTAATCCTTGTATTATTGTATCCCACAAGTACCATTGTTTGGTCGTCAAAAGAAGAAAAAATATCTGTAACAAACTCCTGCGCATCCTCATCTTGTTTTGAAAATTTCTTCACTGTATCTGAGAAAGACATTTTAGGAATACCACCATACTTCCGTGCCATCTCAGACACCTGGATAATGGGATTATCTTTCTCCTGCCTAAATATCTCCTCAAGTTTCAAAACTGGTCTCTCCATGAGGTTGAAACTACTTTCAATTGGAGGAAGCTGGCCATGATCTCCAACGGCTAGTACAGGAACACCAAAAGAGAGTAGGTCGTTCCAAATATCTTTTGTAACCATGGAAGCCTCATCTACAACTATTAAATCATACTCAAATTCTTCCTTAGGTTTCTTCTCCCACCCAATAATATTGTCGTTGTCATCTACAATGGCCCTGTAGATTAATCTGTGAATCGTACCTGTGTAATCTACCCTCGTAAGTGCTTTTACATCTTTCAATTTTCTGTCTAGTACTCTAGATGCCTTCCCAGTAAAGCTACAGTAAGCAATCCTAATCTTCTTGTTGTCATCGTGTATCTTTAATCCAAGAGAACCCAACAGTGTAGTCTTACCTGTTCCAGCATAGCCTCCAAAGGTAAGATACTGGAGCTTAGGTTGACTGTACCAATCCATTATATTGTCGAGAATATCTTTCTGTTTTTGAGAAAATTCAAATGTGTCTTGAGATATGGTTAGATATTTGCTAAATTAAAGCCTATGCTACACAGTATAGTAAATATAAAGAAAATTTTAAAAGGAATACTGTTAGTTCTCTCCCTGAGTCTCTTTCTTTTGCCGTCAAACATACAAGCACAAGAAAGTACACAATTAAACTCTGTGACATATTTTACTGGAATTGGATGTCCTCACTGTGCAAAGGTTGCTCCTGTACTGCATGAGAAAGTAAATACTGATGGAAACTTCCTAATTGTTGAGTACGAGATATACCAACAAACTGCAAATGCAAAATACATGAATCTGTACAGTAATAAATATGGAAGTGGTTTAGGAATACCTTTGCTTTTCTATGATGAACCAAACTATGATCTCGGAGACGTAAATATTTTGCAGAATTTCGACAGTAAACTAGCAAATACGCCTATGAATACATTTGAACTAGTAAATGGATATATGGATATGCTTTCTGCCGATTTAAACAGGTTTGAAGGAAAACCAAAAATATATGGACAGGATAGGGTAGCTTACCAGAATACAAACAAAGATTTGAGCCCAGAAGAGAATAGCATTGTAAGAGATTTTCTTCTTGCACAGGATTTAAATGCGTATGTTACAGAATTATCTGGTAAAAAGGCTAGGAATTTAACCATTAAACTATCTGGTGCGGAAGAAGTATATGATTATGGTATATCCATAGGAAGCTGGAATATCCTTTGGAGAGGAGATGCACCGAAGGGAACATCTGTAAACAATGGTTCAACCAATGAAGATCCACAAATTGCAGAAGATAGTAATATATCCATGCTCAAAGTCATAGGACTGGCATTTACAGACTCCATAAATCCATGTGCACTCTCAGTACTGCTCATGATGTTAATTGCTGTTACAACATACCATCCAAAAGATAGAAAACAGATTCTTTGGTCAGGACTTGCATTCATAGCTGCAGTCTTTATCACATACTTTATATATGGTCTTTTAATAGTCAAAGCTTTTGAGGTTCTCCAAGCATTCAGCAATATCCGTTTGTATCTCTACAAGGGTTTGGCAATTGGTGCAATAATACTTGGTTTGTTGGAGTTGAAAGATTTCTTCTTTTACAAACCCGGTGGAGTTGGTACAGAGATGCCCCTTTTCCTAAGACCAAAGGTACAAAATATACTTGCTAGAATAACCTCACCACTTGGAGCCTTTGGACTTGGTATGTTTGTAACCCTGTTCCTTCTTCCATGTACCATAGGACCATACATAATCCTAGGAGGCATGCTCTCCTTCGGAGATTTCTTCAAATCCATCCCCATACTTTCTCTTTACAACCTAATATTCGTTCTTCCAATGATTGTCATAGTGTTTCTGGTATTTTTCGGGACAAAAGATATTAAACAGATATCTAATTGGAAAGAGAGAAATATTCGCATAATACATCTGGTTATCGGTATGGTTTTCATCCTTCTTGGCCTCTCCATGCTTTTGGGTTGGATTTAGGTTATACTAAAAGATATGGACAAGCCCTTCTTGTATTTCGATACAGAAACAACCGATTCAAATATTAAAGATCTTCTTCAGTTAGCTTTTGTTACAGACAGCGATGTACAGATAAATCTTTTCTTTAAACCTAAACAAGAGATTTCTTTCCTTGCAATGGCAGTAAACCATATTACCCCTGAGATGGTAGCAGACAAAAAGTTCCTGGAGAAAACAGAATTACCCAAGGAGAATATAGATGAGGAGTTTAAAGGAAGGTCATTAATTGAATACCTTAAATTTCTCGCAGAGAAATACATCTGGGTTGCACATAATATAGATTTTGACAAAGAGGTTCTTGAGAAAAAGGGAATAACGTTACCAAACACAATATGCACATTGAAACTTGCTCGGAATATGTTTACCAATGGGGAGAATGACCTAGAGGGTTACTCTCTACAATATCTTCGCTACTACTTGGGGTTATACAAAAAAGAGAATGAAAACCACAATACAGCACATGATGCACTAAGTGATGTACATTTTCTAAGAGATCTTTTTCATTACATGCAAGAGAACGGGAAGCTAACAACAGAAAGCATGATAACCATATCTAAAGAGCCACAATTTATGCGTCAGATGACTTTTGGTAAATATGCTGGGAAGACACTAGAGGACATTGCGAGAATAGATAGAAGTTATCTAGAATGGATTAAGGATAGTATGTATGATAAGCCCGATTTGCAATGGAATGCAGAGAGGGTATTAAGTATGACTTAGATATATATGTTAAAACTGTCTAAAAAAGTAGCGTTATTCATTGTAGCCTTTCTAGTAATAGGCGTCGGTGTTGGTACATATTTTGGTCTAGAGTATGGGAATAAAGAAAAAGCAAAAGACTTTTATAGCTCACAAACGAAGTTATCTAATTCTGAGATTCGAGAAAATGGATACTTCTTATCCCCTCTCTTTATGATAAATGGCTCTAAAACAATTCAAGGGATTCAACTCTTTGATGTGGAAATTGCAGACATAGCCGCTACTGAAGATGGATTATCTGTGTTAATAGATATCAAGCATAAAAATCAAGAAAATATTGTAACATTAGAGATTGATCATTTTTATCTGTTTACAATATTTGAGCGTGAGACAAAAGAAGAAAAAGTTGATGAAACTAATTATCAAAATTTTCAATTTCGCGAAAAATCATATTCCGGATTATTTCTATTCATTCCAAAGGAATACAATATTAATGAACGCGACATTGAGAAATACTGCAAGAATGCTGAGAATGTTGTGACTTCTGCTCAAGAAATTTTATGCACCACAGATATTTCGGATATTGCGAATTTTGAAATAGAAAGTTCATATTTTAATACTGAAAAAACACTTGAGACTTCAGATTTTTCCCAGAGATTAATTTTAACGGGTTTTATTTCGAATGAATAAGCGAATATCCCTAATTCTTTATATTCTTGGTCTTTTTTTCATCTTGTTCTATTCGCCAAAACCGGTTGAAGCATATGTGTGCCCGGTTGGTTATTACTGCGATACTAGTGGGGTTGGAGGATATAATTTCTACTGGGTAAAAACGGACGGCCCTTGTATTCAACTTAGCTCTATATATGCCTGCAGCGGCACCAGTTCTTCCTGCACTGGTGAAGGATGCAACTGGGGATACGAAAATCAGCAGGATTGTATTGCCGGGGTAAATTGGGGGCAGGTGTGTAGCGCTTGTTGCAGTAAAGGTACAGTCTGTATCCCAGGTGATTGTGACGGCTGCACTCCCTCTTGCCCTACGGGATATAGCAAAACGGTAACAACATGCCCATATATTAACAGGTCTTGTACAGGTTCTGATGGCTGTGCCAGTTGCACCATAACAGACAGATGCTATCTCCTAGAAACCAATACCACCCCGACCATGCCAACCTCTGTTAGCATCATAGTAGATGGAGTTACATACAACCTCTCTACTAATCCTGCTACACCAACCAGAATTAAACTCCCCTCGACTGCTTCCAACGTACAGGTATCTGTCCCGACAACAACATTCCCCCTAACAGCCGACGGAGGTGGCTATGCCTTCCGAGGATACAATGACGGTGTAAATAACGAATGGTCCGCTATAGCTGGATGCACTGGTGTAGATGGAGAAGATTTTTGCATTGAAAGTACAACAAATACACAAAACTTTGTTCCAGCGTCTAAAACAGTATTACAAGTACTCAAAGAAAACGCAGATGGAAAAATAGCAGGGATGTATTACACTAAAGATGAATGCGATACTGACAAACGATACTCTTTACCACCAATAGAGGGATACTATGTAGTAGATTACATCCCAGATCCAATTATAGAGGTAGATATCACAGGAGATATTACAGCAAAAAACTGTGTATCAAGCACATACACAGGACTCGATATAAATAACCCAATACCAGTGTCAGTAACAATAACAGATGAAAATAGCAACAGTGAAATCGAAGCTCTAATTGCATGGTTTAGCAAAGACAATACTGTACCAGCACTAGTAAACATAACGGGGACATACACAGAATCCAATACAAACGATTTTGGAATAATGATTAGAAAAAATCCTGCAAATCCAAGTAGCCCTCTCATTTACTCCACAAATGCAGACAATACATGGAGACTCCTAACTGCAGCAGATAAACTTGCTGTACAAAACCTAACCATGACAGAAGGAGCAAATGTCTCCATATCCTTCGGTTTAGAATTTAAACCAACAGCAAACAACCCATCTGGGTTATACAATGTGTACGGGACTGCCGTAGATTTATACATGATCAACAACAACGTAGTTGACCAAAGCAGAATACAAGACCTCTTTGATTGGGGTATAGATCTTGTAAATCCTACAGTTAACGACATCACCCAAACAGTTAAAGATGTAAACAGCGTCTATCTAGATTGGAGTATCACAGACAATGAAAGTAGCATTATGCGAACCGTTATCAATGGCTACCGAACAGGTGGAACCATCTCCAATGACCTTGAAATGTTCCTCCCTCCAGATTACACAACAAGTAAAGGAACTGTCGCTCCAACTCCAATTCCTGAAGAAGCCCTCATTGGAATGTTCGATGATACCAATGCTTGGAGATTCTTAAATACCAGCTCTCAAAGAGACCTTATAAATGTAGGTGAAAATGAGGGTGGAATGATAAATACATATGTAACAGCATATGACATGGGATGCAACACCAATGCCCAATACGAAGACATTAACCTTAATCCTTGGATAACTGCAAAAGGTGGTACCATTTACTCCACCTCTGGCATAACCAATGCAGCAAAAGACGTTGCAGGACTTCCAGCACTTGAAGATGTATTTGTAAAACTTACAAGTGAAGAATTAGACACAGGTACAGAATTAATATCTGCAAGAAACAATATCCTTCCAGAATTACTGCACCCAGAATTAAATGCTGTTCGAGCACTAAGTATATATGACTCTAATGACAGAAAGTCATACTGGTTTGACCATTTTAAAGAAAAATTAGCAACTGACAAATCTCCTAATGCAAAAAAAATAGATACACCAACCTCCACATGTGCTTCAGGTGTATGCTATGTATACAGTGCAGATGACATAACCATAGCAAATGGATTCAATTGTACAAGTAAAATTCTTGTAATGAGCGAAGGAAACATTACCATAAACCCAGATATCACTAGTAGCTCAACCAGTACAGGTTGTATCTTCGTTGCCAAAGGAAATATCATAATTGGAGCAGGAACATACAAAACAGGAGTAAATACCAATGTACATTACGATTACATAGATGCATATCTCATGGCACAAGGACAAATCATATTCAGTCTTGTTGACACTGACAAATCTGTTAGAGATGGCATAGAGATTAACGGTGGAATGGTAGCATTTGGAGAAAATATCACAAGTGGATCTGCAATTAACGTCTTGCGAAATTTGAAATTACTAAATATCTCCAATCCAACAGTCGTTCTAAATTACGACTACAAATATCCAAATATTGCTACACAGTTTTTTGGAGTAGAAGCTCCAATATATAAACAAGAAATAGGTTTTAAATCATTCTAAATATGAAAAACAATAGATACAATGCACAAGCCCTAGCCATAGCAATGGTTGTCTTAGTGGTGTCCTCAATCATTGGTATAGCAATATACTCCAGAGCAGCAAAAGATAAATTACTCTCTGTTGGAGAGAGAGCCTCTGCTGAAGCTCTAGAAGTATCAGATTTAATGTTAAATCAACTTGTAAATATTCCAATTAGCTCCGTTACACAAGCCATCGCAGGAGAAGGAAACACATTTGACTACGTGAACGGGGTAACCTTAACTGAATCAAACGCACAAATAACAGAACTCTTTACTGAACTGGGTTTAACTGAAGTATTCACTGGATTAAACTTCTGTCCAGTAGAAACAGATGGAAATGAATACTATCTAAAAATTAAAGAAGCTGACCCAAACACATACTTTGAGATAAGGGCAGGGCAAGTCATGGCATTCCCCGTAAAAGGAGTTTCTGTTGGTCTTGGATGCAGTGCAAATCTTTCATTTGTGCTAAGAGGAGATTCGCAAGTAGGTTTCTCTGTGGAAAAAATATATGGGAAAACATATACCAATGGTATAGCCCAAGAGTATAAACCATACGAAATTGAGGATGTACTACAGTATTGCTTTGGTTGTGACCCAACAAGATTTATCGGTAGTGGTTGGACTCCTCAAAATGATGGAGATAGCATAATCGTTGATTTAGATGAAGTAAATGGGACATATGTACTAGATGAGATAAGAGTAAAAGCTATTGGTGGAACAATTGGAGTAGGATATGCACTTACAACTGAATGTACACAAGGATTTAGACTCATAGATGTACAAGCATCTGCTAACTGTGATGGCACATACAGAGGAAAACAGATACTAATACCTGAGAGAAAATGGAGCAGTCCAGTGTTTGACTACTCAATATTCAACGGACAAGGATCACTTTAAAATATCTTAAAACTAGCCCAATGAGATACTCCATAAAAATAGCAGGACAATCTGGACAGGGTATCAATACTGTAGGCATAATAATCTCCCAAATACTCAATTCCGTAGGATACACAACCTTCTCCTACAGAGAATATCCATCTGTAATTAAAGGTGGAGTAGCATCATACCAAATAGATTTCTCAGATAAACAAATAAATTCATCCTCCCGGTGCTGCAATATCCTCTGCTCTTTGGACAAAAATGCTCTTGACGAATATCTCCCAACATTACAAAAAGATGGAATAATCATTCACAATCTCAAAGAATATCCAAAAGGAATCCTTGTAGATACACAACAAATGGTTACAGAGCTCAAAGCCCCAACCATAATGGAAAACACCATAATGGTAGCCTTCATCTGTAAAATACTCCACATTAAACAAAATATTGTTGAAAAACACATATTAGAATACTTCAAAGAGAAGAAAGTAGATCCAACATTAGAGAAAAACTGTATTGAAAAAGGATACAGCATCGAATATACACAGAAAGTTAAACTACCACCTGTACCATTTAGAATCTCTGCAAAGAAAATACTAAATGGAAATGAAGCTTTAGCTCTTGGAGCAATATCCTGTGGAGTAAGAGCCTACTATGCATACCCAATGACCCCCATTACTGCCGTATTCAAACATATACAGGAATATGGTGCAGTGAGAGGAGTACTACTTAAACAAGCGGAAAACGAGATTACAGCGATTCAAATGACCCTTGGAAGCATGTATATGGGAACAAGAGCACTAGTAGCTACATCCGGTGGAGGATTTGACCTAATGACTGAAACAATCTCATGCAGCGGTATGACAGAAACTCCACTTGTAGTTATCTTAGGCCAAAGAGCAGGAGCAAGTACAGGAGTCCCAACATGGAGTGGAAGCAGTGATTTAAATATTGCAATTAAGGCTGGACATGGAGAATACCCAAAGGCAGTACTCGCAGTTAGTGACATTGAATCCTCATACACCCTCATACAGAAAGCTTTCAATCTAGCAGAAAAGTACCAAATGCCAGTTATACTCCTAACAGAGAAGCAAATTACCGAATCTCTCTTCACAGTAGGCAAACTACCAAACAATATCCATGTTATAAGATATCTCTCCGACATGAGTGTGAGGTACAAAATTACAGATACAGGTATATCTCCAAGGAGAATCCCAACATTCGACAAAGAACCATTCCTCTCAAACAGTGATGAACATAACGAAAAAGGAGAAAGCACAGAAAACAGCAAGGAGATTAAACAAATGACTGAAAAAAGAATGAGAAAACTAAAAACCCTAGAAAAAGAATTACCACAACCAGAACTTTACAACCCTCACAGATCTGAAACAATCATAGTCGGGTGGGGAAGTGTAAAAAATACAGTTCTAGATTTAATATCTCAGGGAGAAGATATTGGATATCTACATTACGAATACCTGTTTCCTCTTAAAACAGAGCTTCTAAACACATTAATTAAGCGTGGGAAGAAGATAATCCTCATAGAGAATAACCAAACAGGACAACTCGGAGAAATGCTAAAGGAAAAAACAGGCTATCCATTTAAAAAGAAACTACTCAAATACGATGGAAGACCATTTTTTGTGGAAGATATATTAGAATACTTAAAGAATGAAAAATAGTTTTAACAGTGAGAAATTTCCAACATGGTGCCCAGGATGTGGAAATTTTGCCGTACACGCATCACTGAAAATGGCATTAGAAAGCTTGAATATTAAGCCCTCTCAAACCTTCATATCCTTTGACATTGGCTGCAATGGAAACGGTGCAGATGTAATTAATACATACGCATTTAAAGGTTTACACGGAAGATCCATACCTCTGGCCATAGGAGCACATCTTGCAAATAGAAAATATACTGTAATTGCAGACATTGGAGATGGAGGATGCCTACACGAAGGCCTAGACCACTTGTTACATGCAATTAGATCCAACTACGACATTACAATCCTCATACACAACAACCAGAACTTTGCCCTAACAACTGGACAAGCAACTGCAACCACCCAGAAGGAAAAGCCTGTATTTGGATTCCCAGAAGGAAAACCAGAAAACAGCATTAATATTGGTCAACTATGCCTAAGTTTAGAATCTTCTTTCTTTGCCCGAGGTTACTCAGCAGACCCAAAACAACTGACCGAGATATTTAAAGAGGGAATTAAACATAAAGGTTGCTCTGTAATCGAAATACTCCAGATATGTCCTACATACAACCCACAATCGTCGCCAGAGTGGTACAATGAAAGGATTAAGAAGGTCGAAACAACAGAGGATATACAAAAAGCAAGGGAGATGGTAGAAATAACAGAAACGAATATCTCCACTGGAGTAATATACAAAAACAGGAAATTACCTACCTTCTACAATTCTCTACCAAGCAGAAAAGATAGAAAAACAGAACTAGTAGATGAAGTAAAAGAGTATAATATTAAAATATAAAACATGGAGAACTCAACATTAAACCCAAAATCAGTAGCAATTGTAGGAGCATCTACAGATTCAGAAAAAATTGCTTCAGTAATTCTTAGAAATGTCATAGATGGTGGATACAACGGCAAAATTTATCCCATTAACCCTAAATATGAGGAAATACAGGGAAGAAAAACATATCCAACAGTACTTGAAGTTGAGGACAGTATTGACCTAGTGTGTATCGCTATCCCATACCAATTTGTAGACGAAATAGTAGATCAATGTATTAAGAAGAAAGTTAAGACAGTCGTCATCATCTCTGCAGGATTTAAAGAAACAGGAGAAGAGGGAAAGATACTAGAAGAGAAAATAACTGAGAAGTTAAAAAATGCAAATATCCGTCTTCTTGGACCAAACTGTTTAGGCTTCATAAATAACAGAGCAAAACTAAACCTCTCATTTGCAAGAGAGAACCCAGGAGAAGGGAATATTGCCTTCATATCCCAATCAGGAGCATTCTGTACAGCAATTTTAGATATGGCGTGTGAGAAAGAGCTAGGATTCTCCCATGTAATATCTCTTGGGAATAAAGCAGACATACATGAGAATGAACTGATGAACCAACTCTTTGCAGACAGTAATGTAAAAGCTCTCGCTCTCTATCTTGAAGAATTTAAAGATGGAAAAGAATTTGTATCCCTTTCTCAGAAAGCTAAAAAACCAATTCTACTAATAGCACCTGGAAGCTCTGAAAAAGCAAAACTAGCCATATCTTCGCATACAGGAGCACTTGCCTCATCATACGACACTACAATCGCTGCTGTTAGAAAAGGTAACATCATTCTTGCAGAAAATTCAGAAGAACTTTTCAAATTAATAACCTTAATCAATATTAATGCCATACCTAAAGGAAACAAAATTGCCATTATAACTAATGCTGGAGGACCAGGAATAATTGCAACAGATATGGTAGAAAAGGAAGGATTAGAACTTACTGAAATTGGAGAGAAAACAAAGCAGAACCTACTAAAAGCCCTACCAAGAGAATCTAGCATTAAAAACCCAATAGATATACTTGGAGATGCAAAGAGTGACAGGTACGAACTTGCCATTAAGACTGTACTTGAAGAAAAAGACGCTGATTCAATCCTTGTAATACTTACACCACAGCTAATTACTGAAATAGAAGGAACTGCACAAAAGATTGTAGAAATATCTAAAACAGAGTCAAAACCAATTTACAGCTGTTTCTTAGGAGGAAAAGACATACAGGCTGGGTTCAGAATACTTGAGCTTAATGATGCACCATACTTCAATGATATACAGGAGGCAGTACATCTCATAAAGAAGCTCTCCCTCTTTGAGCAGGAGAAAGAGAATAAAAAAATGATAGATGCGAATACTTTCAAAAAGAGAGGCAAATATACCAAACAAATTAAAAAGCTCCTTAAACAAGACGATGTCGTGATTGTCCCAGACGAATTAGCAATCTCCATAATGAAAGAATTCAAAATAGATATTCCTAATCAAATTGTGACTAGTAGCATAGAGGAGGCAATTAATTTTGCTGCAATAAACTTCCCTGTGGCAATAAAAGCAACTGCAGAGGAGTTTGAACATAAGACGGACTTTAAGGCTATATATCTTGATATTAGAACGATAACGGAATTCGAAGAAAAGTTTGAAGAATTAAAAAGTACAATTGAAAAGATAACTGGTAAACAATCTCCTAAAATACTTGTACAGGAAATGATAGAAGGAAAATTAGAATTCTTCATAGGAGCAAACAGAGAGGGAAATTCAAATATATACGAGAAGGATGGCCTAGGTTTTGGACATCTTCTTGCAATAGGACAGGGTGGTATATACACTGAGGTTTACAAAGATATAAAACATATACTTCTACCAGAGAGTGCAGAGAATATGGATCATATCCTTAGTGAGACAAAAGTTTCAACAATAATTGATGGATACAGAGGAAAACCTAAACTGGCAAGAGAACAGTTGCTAGAATTAATGCTTAAATTACAAAAATTGCTCATTTCATATCCACATATAATATCTATGGATATTAACCCTGTTATGTTAACAGAGAAAAGAGCTGTCGTTGTAGATATTAAGCTATATATAAAAGAATAATGACAGGAGAACCACAAGAACCAGATAATCAATTAATAACACTAGAGAATGACCCAATATATTATGAAGGAATAACTCCAGAAGAATTATTGGAGGGTATAGATAATTCAGAACAACCAAGACCTCGCACTGCTTTTTTCAATAACTTTCCACTTCGTGTAATTGATCCTGCATATCTGGAACCTCCAAGAGAGCAAGATTTTCAAAAAGATTTGCAACCTATCAAGGAAGAGGCTGTCAAAATATATTTACTCGAAGGTGTTTCTGCGGAGAAATCCTTACAGAAACTAACATTGAGCAAAGAAGATTATCTCTTATTATCATACATGTACATAAAAATGAGAGAAAAAGGATATCCCAGATACGATACAGAAAAACCCTCTTTGGTTAGATAATTAAAACTTTCTTCTAAAATCTATCCCATCTGCATCAACTTTAACACCTGCCTTACCTAAATCTTTCTCGTATCTCCTAGCATAATCCCTGTACTGTATAACTTTCTTTCTCCTCTCCTTAACACTTCTCTCACCAATCATTCCAGGACCATTAATACAACCACCCTTACAATTTAAAAGATCTAGAAATTTGTAATTCTTGTACATACCATCCTTAAAACCCTCCAGTATTTTCATAATATCATTCAAACCCTCCATCACAAGAATATCTTTCTTCTTAAGAATATCACTGTAATTAAGAGTAGAAGACAATCCTCCTGAAATTGGATATACCTTAGTATAATCATTGTAGAACTTATCAAAAGTCACACAATACTTAGACTCCGTTACCTTCTCTGGAATATTTCTCTCTTTAAACAACGCTTCTAACTCCTTGAAAGTCAAAACCTCATCTACAGTACCAATCTCCCCAGCCTCAAGCTTCTTTGTAACACATGGACCAATGAAGACCTTCTTGTAACTAGGGTAAAATTTGTCACAAATTAAAGCCATAGCTCCCATAGGTGAAAGAACAGGAACAAGATTACCAACAAGCTCTGGATATTTAACACGAATGAAATTAACAAGAGTAGGGCACGGTGTAGATATCCAAGTTTTTTTCTCTCCCTTCTCAATGCTTTCTTTTAGAATTTCGTAGTACGCATGGTTAACCATCTTAGCCCCAAATGTTAACTCTAAGACCTTCTCAAAGCCTAACATCCTCAATCTGTAAATGACTTCAGGATATTCAAATTCAGAAACAAAAGAAGGTGCAAGCAAACATAAATACTTCGAGTTTGGTTTAAATTCCATACTTAACTATACAATAAAGAGAAAAGGTATGAAAAGTTAACAAGCTATAGGGCTTGAGTTAATAAATGCATTGAAATAGACTAAAGTATGCTCCTACTAAACAAACAATTTGAATTTCTTAAAACAGAAAAAGTCCAACTAGTAATAACATACTCTTTGGCAATTCTACTACCTCTACTTATACCTAAACCACAGATATTACTTGGTACACTCATTAATGCCCTGTTCATTTTCTCAGTAACAAGATTTGGTCTAAAGAAAACCATACCTCTTCTCCTTATCCCATCCATTCTCTCCTACACACAGGGATTGCTCTTTGGTTCCTCTACAATCTTTCTTCTTTACTTAATTCCCTTCATTGCTATATCTAATTTCGCATTAATATATCTCTACAAGAAAATTAATATCCCTTATGTAAATATTCTAATTTCTGCAAGTATAAAGGCCTTGATCCTTTACAGTGCCGTACTCCTCTTGATGAAACTTACAAATATGCCACAAGCATTTCTACAAGCAATGGGAATGATACAGTTCATAACAGCGCTACTTGGAACAACGATAGTAACATTGGTATACAGAAAACCTAAACCAAACCTTTAAGATATTTCTGCCTTTTCTCTTCCTCAAATCTCTCAATTGAGTATCTCAACATGGTTCTTGGCATCTTCTTGTAATACTTCTTAAGAAATCCCTCCTCAACATCCTGGTCTCTTTTTCCAACCTCTCTTAACATCCACCCAACAGCTTTGTGAATTAAATCGTGCTCATGATGAAGTAACAGCTCAGATATCTTCAATGTATCCTTAAAATCATTTTTCCTAATAAATGCGAAAGTCGCAAGGATTGCTACTCTCTGTTTCCACAAGTCATTATCCTTAACTAGTTCATACAGGAAAGAACGATCTCGCCCTAGTAAGTACTCTCCAACAATATTTGGAGCAGAAAGATCTACTAAATCCCAATTATTAATATATTTGAGATTCCTTACATACAGGGTATATATCTCCTTCCTTTTCTCTTCCTCTGCCTTCTTCCACATATATGTAAGCGTAAGTAACCCAAACAACCTGTATTCATGGATTTTGTGTTGTATGAAAAATTCAACATCTTTCAAGGACATCTCTTTGTAATACCTTTTACATATATCTCGAATCTCTGGGACCGTTATTCCTGCAAAAACATCTCCCTCTCCATACTCTCCCTTACCAGTCTTAAAAAATCTTTGGAAGCCTTCTGCTTTTGTTTTCTTAGAAACACTTTCTAGTTCTTTAATAATCTGTTCTTTTAACATAACAAATCCTACCAAAGAAAAAGTTACTTGACCATACGATATATTCATGTAACATATATATGGGTACATAATTTAAAAGCGACTGGGCATATATTGCTACGAGGAAGGAGTAATTCGGATAATCAGCGGGTACTCCTAGGTTCCGTTATGAACCTTAAGATTAATCACAATTAAACAAAAGATTAATCATTAATACCCACATAAACATAAATTGTTAACACTACGCTTATGTGTGGGGTATTTGGATACACCGGCAAACAAATTGCTAACGACTTAGTATTTCAAGGACTTAAGAGACTAGAATACAGAGGATATGACTCTTGGGGGATAGCTGTTAATGACAAACAACACATCCAGGTATTTAAAACCGTAGGAGAGATAACAGACAGAAAAGAATTAAAAGAGCTACCATCGGTATATACAGCCATTGGACATACTAGATGGGCTACACATGGAGGAGTAACTACAAACAATGCACATCCTCACAACAGTGAAAACAAATTCTTCACACTTGTTCAAAACGGTATTGTAGAAAACTATTCTGACTTAAAACTATCTCTTGAGAAGAAAGATTACACATTTAAAACCCAGACAGATACAGAGGTAATTGTAAAACTCATAGAGAATGAACAAAAGAGTAAAAAGCCCTTTGAAGCTTGTATTAAAAGTGCTTTCCGATTACTTAAAGGTAGAAACACAATAGTCATACTAACCAAAGACAACGATATCTATGCCATAAGGAATGGTTCACCCTTGGTCATTGGTAAATCTAAAGACGGCATATATCTTGCCTCAGACTCTCTCTCCTTCTCCCCATACACCAACAGAGTAATTCTTCTAGATGACCTAGACTTTGTACATATCTCAAATGGAGAGATAGAGATTACAAATATCCTAACCAAAAAGAAAAAAGCTCTTAAGATACACATACTAAAAAATAAATATGTAGAACTTGGGAAAGGAGAATACAAACACTACATGCTTAAAGAGATTGTAGAGCAACAAAACACGATTATCAATGCAACACAATATACTAAAAAAGAATTAAAACCCCTTGTAGAAGATATTAAAAAAGCATATAGGATATATATCGTTGGTGCAGGTACAGCTGGTTTTGCTGCAGGACAAATTGCATACTACCTTAGAAATATAGCGGGTATAGATGCACAGGATGTTAAGAGTTATGAATTTAAATCCTACATGAACATTCTTCAGAAGAAAGATATGGTCATAGCAGTATCTCAAAGTGGAGAAACAGCAGATACAATAGAGGTATTGGAACTAGCAAAAAAGAAGAGATGCAAGATAGCGAGCATTGTAAATATGCTTGGTACAACCATAACGAGGATGTCACATCACCAGTATTTTACCAATGCAGGGCCTGAGATATGTGTTGCCTCTACAAAGGTATTTACATCTCAGTGTAGTTGGGGATATTTACTTGCGAGCACAATTGTAAATGAATATGACCAGGCACAAGAAGATATTGCTAACCTAGCAAAGAGATTGGGTACTTTCCTTGCAGAAGATACATACAAGAATATTAAGAAGATTGTAAAAAAGATAAAAGGTAGTGAGCATCTGTTTGTACTTGGAAAAGGTACTAATGCAAACATATCTCTGGAAGGAGCTCTTAAGATAAAGGAGATATCTTACAAACATATAGAGGGATTTATGGCAGGAGAGCTTAAGCATGGAGTAATCGCCCTGATAGAGAAGGGTACTCCCGTATTCGGAATAATTTCAGATGACCAAGATAGCAAGGATATGATTTCCAGTATGGAGCAGGTTAAAGCAAGAGGAGCACTTACCATAGGGATAGGGGACAAGAAATTTAGTAACAAACTTTTCGATTTCTTCATACCAACTCCACAGGTAAATGGTCTTTCTGGGATATCCAATGTAATTGCTTTCCAGCTAGTATCATATTTTCTCTCTTTGGAGTTAGGAAATAATATAGATAAACCAAGGAATTTAGCGAAATCTGTTACTGTAAAATAATTTGGTATACAATATTGAATAACTTTATGCGAAATATATATGGAAGATACTAAACTACCAGTTGAGGAGACACCAGTGGTGGAAACTACTGTTGAGGTTAAACCAAAGAAAAAGGTTAGTGGCTGCTTAGTAGCCTTTTTAGTCTTTCTTGGAATTCTTCTTTTGTTAATTGCTGGAGCATATTTGGGTTACAGGAAGATTAGCAAAGACTTAAAAACACAGGTAGATTTGGGTGTTAAATATACATCTGAAGATGCGCTAGATTTAGATTCTTTGGTAAAGATAACTTCAGATAACTACTTTGAGGTTAAGGATGGTATAGATCTTAGTTTAACAAGTGCACAGGTAACTGCAATGTTAGATGCACAGCCAGAGGGTCCTACATTCTCCAATACACAGGTTAAATTCAATAAAGACAATATAGAGATTTCTACTTTAGCAAAGTTTGAATTTGTAGATGGTAAGCCATTTAATCTTCCAATATATATCTCTGCTAATGCAGATACGTTTACTAGGGACTCTTTTAAGTTAGATATTCAGGAGATTAGGCTTGGTCTTCTTAAATTACCAACTTGGATACAGGAGAAAATATCTGACATAGAGGAGGAGTGGCTGGAGGGAGTAGTTTTGGAAAATATAGCTTCTTTCGACTTTAATAGTATTCGTTTTACCAATGATCGTGTAGATATTCAGGGAATACTTTTAGATGAGTTAAGATAATATGAGGAATAGCACAATACTGTTCGGAATATTTGGTTTAGTAATAGCCGGTGCTTTGGTATTTACTTTCTACTTTCTTCCTAGGTTAGATGCTAGTAGTAACAATATTAATTTAGAGATGGCATTACCTGTAGAGAGGTTAGACATGAGATATATTGAACAGGGTGTAATTCCTTTTTGTACAAACAAGAGTCATGGCATAGGTATAGAGACAAAGGAGAGAGCACAGGTAATGGCACCAGTGGATGGTACTGTAGATAGAGTAGAGGGCGATGTAGTGTATCTTAGGAGTAGGGATAATGTTTTAATATATTTCTCCCCACTTACTAACATTAATGTCTCTGTAGGGGATTATGTAACGTCGGGTAATATCTTGGGGTATGTTGATGGGAATATTTTTGAATTTGGTGTAGATAATTACATGGATAGTAGGTATGAGTGTCCATACCTATACTTAGACGAGAAGGGTAAGGATATTATCTCCAATGGTTTGAAGGAGAGTGTAGTACAGAATAGTAGGGCTTGTGAGTGTAGTTTTGTTAATTACTAGATAAATTATTAATTCTTAATTATGCCAGAGTATGTTTACAGTATTATTTTAGTAATAATAATTGTTGTAATTATGGTTTGGTGGGTAAGTAAGAAGAAGTCAGAGGAATGGAAGGGTACTTTTCAGAAGAAGAATTATGTTTCTGGAGATGAGGATACCTCTGGTTCCTACTATATTGTTTTTAAAACAGAGAATGGTAAAAAGAAAAGATTTTCTACAAGAGATATTGGTTACTACAACTCTTGGAATGTAGGGGATGTGTGTGAGAAGAGAAAGGGAGATTTTTTTCCTGTAAAGGTATAACAAAAAGGGGGTAGAACAGAACTGGCTCATGATATTAAAATCTTTTTGTTAAAATACTTTCGTATTTCAACTGAGTCAGTTCTGTGTGTTAGTACTTCAAAGTACCCATGCTGAGTTCACAGGTACTGTGATCGAAGTTATGGTTTTTAGGAACGTTCTCAGGATGGTATATCCATTCGCCTAATGGACACATATAATCCTCTCAAACCATTTGGCCCTAACCTAGTTAAAAAACTCAGAGGTCTGCCCCTTCGCGCTAAATCACAGGGATATTATATATCCAGTTATATGTTTTTGTATATACAAGTAGGAAGATATCTGTTGTATAATGGGTATCGTTATGGTGGATGTAGCTCAATTGGTTAGAGCATCGGTTTGTGGAACCGAGGGTTGTGGGTTCAAATCCCATCTTCCACCCCAGAAATAGTTTAGTTTTAGATATTTATGCCTATACAAAGTGGTTCAACTGGAAAATGTCCACATTGCAATAATTCTAATCGCTTTGAAAAAACAACTTTCCATTCACATTACGGATCAGCTAACCTTGAAGATTGTGTCTTGATACAAGAACAAGAGCATGAAGATCTAAGCTTAGAAACTTGCAGATGTACTAGTTGTGGGCAGATAATAATATTTCTTGATGAAAACATGATTTACCCATTGGGAACAAAGAGAGGTGAAGCTCCAAGTGAAGTTTCAGAAAATATAGCTCGAGATTTTAATGAAGCTTGCTTAGTTGAGAATTTAAGTAAAAAAGCCTCCGCTGCACTTGGAAGAAGATGTTTACAGAATTTATTAAATGAAAAAGGTATAAAGAAAAATGATTTGAGCCTAGAAATTGAGGAAGCTATTAAAATTCTTCCTTCACATTTATCAGAATCTATAGATGCAATAAGAAATATTGGGAATTTTGCTGCACATCCTTTAAAAAGTACAAATACGGGGGAAATTGTTGAAGTTGAAGAGGGGGAAACAGAATGGATTTTAGATACTTTAGAAGGTTTATTTGATTACTTCTATGTCCAGCCCGCCCTTACAAAACGAAAAAGAGAGGATTTAAATAAGAAATTAGCAGAATTTGGGAAACCAAATATGAAATAAACAACTCCATAAAATAAAAATCACCTCTCAGTGAAAATCAAAAAGATTAATTATAAAAAAAATAATTATGTTATCAAAAGAATACGAATATTTTCATAAAAATCTCCCTGAATTATTAAAAAAATATAAAAATAAATACCTAATTATAAGAAGAGGAGCTGTTGTTGAGGTATTTGATACCGAACAAGAAGCTTTACAATATGCTTTATCAAAATTTGACCTTGGCACGTTTCTTATACAATATTGTGTGGAAGATAAAAAAATTACTGCTGATTTTGTAAATTATAGATTTGTTTTAGGCAATGCAGAAATATAACGCTTTCACTTCTAAGAATACTAAGGGACTTGTTCGTGAATTAATTACCCCAGCTTTCGTTAGAAGCGGAACCAACTTAGGGTTGCCTAAAGAGGAAATGAAAGCCATAAGATGTAATGCTGTCTGGGATACTGGAGCCACAAACACCGTAATTGATGAAAAACTTGCAGAGCAATTAAAACTAAAACCAGTAACAAAAATTCCAGCAAGGGGTGTTAATGGAGATTTCATAACAAATGTTTATTGGATTGATATACTATTACCAAATAAGGTCGAGGTCTTAAGTATCAAAGTTACAGAAGGGAAACTTCGGGATGGGACATCTCTTTTAATAGGAATGAATATCATTACATTGGGAGATTTTTCTGTAACAAATGCTGATGGAAAAACCTGCTTTTCATTTAGAACTCCTTCCTGTAAAGAGATAGATTATGTTAGCGAATGGGAGAAACGTAATGAAAAAGTTAAGGCAGCAGAAGATAGGGCAACAATAAAGGCAAAACGTAAACAAGAAAGAAAAGCTAAGAAAAAAAATCTGAGGCGAAAGAAAAAGAAATAGCTTGGTTAAGAATTTATGGCACAAAAATATTCGAGTTCAAAATTCAAAAATGATTATAAAAAGGAAGCTGCAAACTCTCATAAAGCAGGGGACAACATTATGATTACTCTGTCTGCATTAGATAAGAAATGGGGAAGATATTTTTATCCCCTTAGAATTAATACTTATGACCTGCTATATAAAGATGCAAATAAACATTACTTGAAAGCCTTATCTTTATTAAATGAGGCTAGAGCTCTTGAACTTGGAAAAATTCAAAATGCCCGATTAATTTTTAATAGTAAATTTCTTGATAATTCTTTCTTAACTGTTTCTAAGTACTTAACAAGCTATTACTTACTCCTAGAATACTTCGCTACTGAAAACCTTTGGATTTTGAATAACGTAAATGATTACTACAAGCTAGGCTTTCATATTGATGATAATGTCGAATTAACAGGCAGATTGAGAATGTTAGATTCAATAATTAAAGATAAGACACCGTTACCTAATTCCACTCACACTATACTTGCTGAAAGAGACTTCTTAATGCATCCAACCTTTAGAAGAATGTTTCCTACAGAAAAGCTACAAAATTGGAAAGAAAATCTTGTCGGATGGTTTCTAAGTGGGGAAATAGAAGGGACCCTTCCTGAACTTCAAACTTATATTATTAATAAACAAGCTAAAATCAAGATATTTAATGATAAATTGCCAAAGACTAAAGTTACATTGACGGTAAAGCGTGGATTAGTTGCTGTGGAGCCTAGTAAAAGGGGGACAAATGTTATTTAAGCAACATTGCTTTTGGTTCCAATATAAACTGAATCGAATTAATCAAAGTTTGGACATTAAGTGACTTAATTTCATTTATAAATTTATGTTCAAAACACGTCCATTCTTTTACCCCAGATAGTACTTCTCGATTCCAAATATGCTTCAGATTGCTAATTAAAGCCCTCTTTTCTTCCTTTTTTTTTGCAAGAATTATTTATCAAAAAAGTAAAAAGCTCAATTATTATTCATCGCAATACTTTTTATAAAAGTCTTTCCATCCGACATATGTTTTATACGCTTCTTTTTGATAAGCAGATCCTTTGCAAGAGTAATTAGCATTGCATTCTTCATCAATTTCTAAATACATATTTTTATAATTTGAATACAGGATACATGCATTCTTTTTTAAATAGTCATAGTCTATATGCACATTTGAGGTGTCTAATGTTGGACACGTTTTTTCAGGACAAGAAGGGCTATTAGTCATCCCAACTACCCCCGCCCCCCCTCCTATCAATACTCCTCCTAAAAAAGATATACCCAAGAACACTATCCCCCAAATAATTTTTATGTTTATCATTTTCTTATATAAAAAATTAATTACATAAACTCTCGCATGGCACACCATCATCATCCCCATCTCTTTGGGAACAACCACATGTATTCAATTGGTAATATGCTTCAGCACAAGATGTAATTTGTGTACAACTTTTACTACAATTACAAGTATAGCTAGGTGTTGTACTCGTCTTTGATGCACTACAACCACTTGTACATTTGCTATCTGTTATTTTTTCAGTATATGTCGAACAATCCCATTTTTGATAAGTAACTGTACTTGTTTTACAAGAAGTACATTTTCTACTTAATTCTTTCTTCTCACAAGCACATATGTCACCCCAGAGACCACTCTCAGAGGTCTCTGCAAGCCTCTGTGCTTCTTTAAACTTAGTTTGGTATCGATATGGAGTCGAGTAGGTATATTCATGCGCATAGCCCTGTTTAATCATTAATTCATTAACAAAAGTATTGCCTACCCAAACATACAGAAGTAATCTGCCATACTTGTCTTTAGCTCCCTGTGTGTTATCAAACATTATTCCTACTTCTTTTCCATCTACAAGAGATTTCATTTTTACAGAAGCTTCTTTTCCAAAACACTGGACTGGTTCTCTTGGGTCTACAGTCTCTGGAGTATCAATTCCTATTAATCTTACAGATGTTTTAACTCCATCATAGAGAATTTTTATTGTATCTCCGTCTACTACTTCTACAACTTTATAAGTTTTAGATTGAGCCTCTTTAATTGAGTCTTCTAAATCCTTATTCAAGAGATTGATTTGATTATATACATCTTCTATTTCCTCTGTAGATGCATCATCAGTAACACCAAGTACATCTACATCTTTATATTTAGAGATATCTATATTGTAATTAGAAGCTATCGCTAAATTTTCATTAAACTCTTTTATTATTGATTTCGTTTCATTTAGTAATTCAGAAATATCTTCTCCTTCTGGTTCGGAATTCTTAGAGGAAGATATCTCTTCTTGTACATTTGTATCTACATCTCTAGTCCAATATACAAAAGAAAAGATTATGCCCAGAATTGCAACAAAAACTATAATCCCATTTTGGAGAGATTCGTTCTTAAATTTTGAATTCCTAATAAACAGAATAATTAAGAGCGATATTGTAATAGGAAGAAGAAAAATTGCGATAGTGACAACTAATACGATTGTGAAAATTTTCAATAAAACTGCCAAGACCGTATCATTTTTAATAGGTATCAGACTTTTACAAAAGGCAGTCAACTTGTTTAGCGTATTAGATTTCATTAAACATTGAATTATACTCGTTTTAAAAGAATATTTCATCTTGGAAAAAGACTCATTCTCACAGTTCTTTCATTCCCATATATTTGTCCATAGCCTTATAAGTGTTATACTAGGATATATAAATTATTTAATACTTTATTTTAACATGGGTATTAATACTCCAGATATTGAGTTACTCAGTGACGAAACTCGTCAAAGTGAACAAAGATATGCCAATTCTGATTTCAATAAACTAGGTCAACAAGATTTCCAACATTCAAGAGATACATTACAAAATATTCTAATTGTAAGCCCATCAACAGAAACAGACGAACTCTTCAATGCACAACTAGGATACAGACACCAATACACACTACAATCACTATTAGGGATTGTAGGTTCCGAGGAACAAAGCAAAAAGTTTGAAGGAGATCCAATACAGAGGGAAATAAAGGCTATGGAAATTCTAACCTTTACCTATCCTAAACTCTTGGAGTATCGCCCAAATGATGCACTATTAGTTGCAAAGGGATTATGCACAAAACTAGAGAACCAGAAAGAATTTCCTTTGGTTGATTATTCCCACAAAAGAGACAAAGAATCTGAACAGAAAAGAGATCGCACATACGCTATCTTAAAGTTTTTCGAAATAGCAAGTGACTTCGCTAACTTTCAATCAGAGGAGATAACTATCAATACCTTTAAGACACTCTTAGAAAGCGTAAGAAAAACTGACTTCATGTCGTTTTCAAAAGTAAACGATATCCTCGCGAGTTATTTCGATACCACTGCCAAGAAAAGAAACTATCCCGTATTTGAAGATTTGGCTCAAACTCTTTTCACTACAATGGCTCCCCTTCATCCAAGTGAAGAAGAAAATGAAATATCTTTTAATAGTGCTACTCAATTATATAAACATATTTACAATATATCCGAAGAACTCCCAATAACAATGCAGTTGGATATACGTAAACAGATTATCGACAGGGCACTTGCTGTTGCAAGTAATTCCCTGAATTTTGAAAGAATCCGAGGACATTATCTTTGGGTTTTATCGAATGTAATATCCAAAAACAGAGGATGGGCACATGATCCAAGAGCCTTAAAACAAGAGATTTCTTTCCATATAAAGACTTTAGAAATTGCCAAATCGCTTCTCGTTGAAAAAACTTCAGGTAAAAATGAGCTCCAAAAAACATCCTTCGATTTATTAAAAAATCTTTTAGAACAATATGCCAATGGAGTATTTCGAGAAGAGGATACATGGGTAGCAATATCTAAGAAACATGATCCCAAATTTAAGGAAGGACTTAAACTTTATCTTGAAAACTTAACAATAAAAGATGACGCTTTTGAATCTTTAGAAGAAATTCTGAATGTTAAAAATTTAAGAAATCCAAACCATCCTTTTCATAAAGAGGGAATTATTTTCTATGATAAATATTTCTCTGAAGAAGCTAAGAAGTTAGAACAATAATTAACTGTACCGACAAGAGAACGAATAATACTAAGAGACTAGTCATTTCTCATATACATTCCACATCTTAACCTGTATCCTATATATATGCCTGTATTACAACCAAATCTTAAAAACAAATATATATACATAATCCCCATTATCTTTTTCCTTGCTGTTTTTGCATTCCTCTATATCAAACCATCAAACAATATCCCTGAACCTCCACTTAAAGATTTAGCATCACAACATAATCTAGAATTAGGAAATTTCGCAATCTTTAACCATATATATGAAGAACCATACAAAGAGATATTAACTACACAATTCGACTTTGTTTTAGCAGATAACACACCAAACTGGTATTTCACAGACGGAGGATTAAGACCAACAAGAGATACATACAACTTTGAACAACTAGACAAGATAGTGGAATATGCACAAACATATGACATGCCCATACAAGCACACCATTATGTATGGGGAGATGAAAAATGGTTACCAGAGTGGTTAAAGAATGGTGATTTCTCTAAAGAAGAACTCATGCAAATACTCAAAGAACACATACTAACTGTAGGGGGACATTACAAAGGACAGATTAAGGAGTGGACTGTAGTAAATGAAGCCTTCACTCGTAATATGCACCTGTATGATTTACGTGACTGGTGGACAGATTCCATTGGAGATATATCATACATTGATCAGGCATTCATTTGGGCAAGACAGGCAGATCCAGATGCTGTCTTAATACTCAACGATTTCGGCAATGACACCATTAACGATGTCTCTAACGCTATGTATGACTACATAAAGGATGCAAAGAGTAGGGACATACCAATAGATGGAATAGGGATGCAAATGCACATAGATGGTACACATCCTCCAACAAAAGAAGAAATTATTAGTAATATGAAACGATTTGCAGATATTGGAGTAGATATCTATGTCACAGAGTTTGATGTAAATATGGATAATGTAATAGCTTCAAACAGAGGGAAAGACAGGATACAGGGAGATATATACTACGAGATGATAAGGGCATGCATAGAATCAACTGTATGCCATAGTTTCGCTTTCTTGGGTATTACAGATTCTGAAACTTGGTATAACTACATGGATGGAGTAGTGGATGCAAGACCCCTTATGTTTGACAGAAGTTACAATCCTAAAGCAGCATTCTATTCTGTAAGAAAAGCACTAGAGAAAAAATAGAAAGACTTTCTTGCTATCACATATCCTCACAGATATAATTCATTTACATAAATGCAACAGGATAACCTCATTCAAAAAATTACTGCATTAATATCTAAACCTCGCAGATATGTACTATTCCTGTCCTTTGCTATACTCCTTGTAATACTAATTGCCTCTACCTTTGCTTTTGCATATTACAAAGAAATACAGAAACAAAACAACGACGAAATTACCGAAGTCAGTAACGAAGAAGAAATTAAAGATGAGGACATACCATCCGCGACTGAAACTGAAACAGAACAACCAACTACTGAAACCCCACCGGTAGTAAAACCCCCAGTAAAAGAAGATCCCCTTCCAACACCAGAACCTGAACCTAAACCAGTCCCTAAACCTCCAGAATCTCCAAGTGCTGTAGTAGCATTTTATGCAGATACACAATCAGATACAGATGCAGAAGATGCAAACCATCAGAGAGTAGTAAACTACATTCTTAACTCTGGAGCTAATCCTGTATTTCATGCAGGAGATGTTATGGAAGATGGCACACAGGCTAGTTTAGACAGATTCAATAGTGTTACAACAACACTAAGATCCTCAAGAACTTTCTATGCTGCTCTTGGTAACAATGATCGCAAAGTAGGGGATTCAACTACACCCTCGGATTTGTTTTTAAGTAACTTTTCTTTCCCAAACAACGAACGATGGTATTCCGTTAACTACGGTAATTTACATCTGATAGTGCTAGACAGTGCATTTGCTGCTGGAAGTACAACTCAATTAAACTGGCTATCTGCAGATCTACAAAGTGCTAACTCACAAAACAGAATTACAGGAGTAATGTTTCATCATCCTACATTTAAAACCACTATTGCTTCACAACTCATAAATTATGGCGTGGATTTTGTTATATCTGGACATACACATGCATACAGTCATACAACTTCCAGTGGCATACACTATTTTGTTCTTAGCGGTCAACCGTCTATTGGGTATATGGTAGCAAAAATATATTCCAACCAAGTTAAGATAACAATGTATAGCAGTGGAAATGCAGTAGTGGAAAGCGTTACTTTCAATGAAAGATAATCTCTTGACAAACACCTAAAATATTTGTTATATTATTCTCACTTAACTACTGCGGTGGTAGTTAATAGAAAGAAGGAGCCAGGTTCTAACCAAAACCAACTATTTATTTAGTGCAGTGCTTCTTCTTTTGCTTTATAGACCTTTTTCCACTTTCCCCTTTTATCCCTTAAAAATGCTATAATATCCATATAATTTCCGCCTGTACAAATATGATCAATCGTACTGTCCTAGCCGTAGGTATAAATATCCCCGTAGAGGAGAAAGTTGCTATACAAAAAAAACTCAAACTTAAAGACATCAAATTAGACACAGCCTCTATTAAGGACATCATATTTACAATCATAGATGGAAAGATAGAAGTTGAAATACAAGGCAAAGATCTAAAACAGTATGACTATGTATGGATACAATCAGGATGGAATACAACACACATGGCATACCTTCTTCACCTGTATCTTAAATCTCAGAAGATTCCACATAATAAAACAAATGCACACAGTACAAAACTCTCAGACATATTCTCTCTTGCATCTAAGGATATCTTAGTACCAAACACCTTCTTCCATAATGGATTGAGAATTAACAATGAGAATATCTCAGATATTGAGAAGATCTGTAAATTACCATGTATATACAAAACATCCCTTGGTTCTCTTGGCTCTCATGTATATCTAATAGACAAGAAGACAGATATTGAAAAAACAATTAAGGAAAATGGTAAATACAACAGATATATATTCCAAGAATTCATACCCAATGCCTTCGATTACAGAGTAGTCATCTCCAATGGAAAATCTACATCTGTTTGTAAGAGAACAAGAGTAACAGACAAATACAGAAACAATGTAGCACTTGGAGCTAGTGAAGATTTCATAAATGTAAAAAATGTATCTAAAGAAATTTTAGATTTAGCAGTACAATCCGCAAAAGCACTAAAACTAAATTGGGCTGGAGTAGATGTAGTAACTGACACAGATACTGGTAGAAACTATGTACTAGAGGTAAACAGAAGACCAGGATTAACCACGAAGTCTACAGAGATATCTTCTGCATACAAATACATAAAAGAATTGGTGAATAGATAGCTATAGTTTTCATTAAATTTGTTTTGTTTTTATTATTAAAACAATAATACTTGAGCTATTTTCTTTCTGAAGATTTATCCTCTAGCAATTATTTAATTAAAATCTATTGACATATTTGCAACATCCTTCTACTATAAAAATGCTAGGACTTTCAAATCCTATCGGGTTGGTACCGGTCCCTGCGTAGAACCAATTTTTCTGCGTAGAAGACTTCTGAGGAATTGAAAGATATGTTGATGATTCGAACATTAA
>Ga0209416_1000686_pt1 | contig 31619 bp, 50 predicted proteins | sample RifGroF1_FD_184001 | JGI IMG/M metagenome (GOLD analysis project Ga0209416, IMG submission 184001) | Groundwater microbial communities from Rifle, Colorado, USA - Groundwater F1 (SPAdes) (version 2) | ecosystem: Environmental > Aquatic > Deep subsurface > Groundwater | place: Rifle, Colorado...
CCCCGCCGCAGGGATGAGAAGCAGGGAAAGAAAGAGAATAAGCGTTTTCATTTCGTCACCTCTTTGTTTTCCTGATATAAAAAAGGCAATGCTTTCTTCTGTTTTTCAAGGTTATGCTGCCAAACATAATCAACAAGGTCTTTTATTTTAGTAAACTTTTCCGCTTCCTCGTCCGGTATTTCGATTTCGTACTCTTTCTCGATAAGCATAATAATCTCGATGTAGGTTATAGGTTCTCCATTTCTTTCGACATCATTCTCCCACCATTCAGAGGCGGTCTGTTTGTGAGCACACGCCCCCAACATCACGCACAGGGAAAGGGCAATAATTAGTTTGCGCATTTAACACCTCAATCTTTAAAAACATTTGTGTTAACATTTAACTGAACCGTAATTCCGAAGATAAACATCTTTATCAGTATCCAACCGAGTAGTACCAGGTCTATCGTCACAACGGCGTAGAGCAGTTTAATCATGGGTGGCCTCCTTTAAACTTTCTATTTCTTCCTTTAATTCTTCGATGGTTGCTTTTGCATCTTTTAACTCTGCAAGAGCATCACAAACGGGACATACGCTATCTTCATAACAGACTTCTTCGTGACCGCTTGAACATAAATTCATTTACCTCTCCTCCTTTTCGGGGCCGGGGGCCTCCAGCTTGGCGAGAACCTCGGCTACCGTTTTACACTCCCTTACGAGAGCGAGAACGGCGGCGGCACATTTCTCTGGCCAGTGAAAGGTGAGTATGTGCTCGATATCACTTTCCGTTATCCCCTTCACCCGTTTTTCAAAGGCGGCAAGGCGGGCGTTCGCAACTCCCATGTCCTCTAATTTCTGTTTATCCAGTGAGGCATTTAGGCTGTTAAGGCATTCGTGTAAATGATTGATTTCCCTTTTCGCCTCGGCGAGTTCGGCGATAAGTTTTGCTTCTGAATATTTCAAGGCTCCGTTTTCCTCGGATATTTCATCTCTTTCTTTTTCCAGTTCCTTATACTCGGACTGCAACAGGGCGAAGGCGGGGAGGCAGGAGACGATGGCGGCGTTATAACCCTCTGCGAGGCCGCTTTCGTGGGTCAGAAACGGCGAAGGAGACGCAACGGGTGCCCCCAGCTTCCCCCCACTTTCCACCGCAGCTTCTGCGAATTTTAGAAGTGTGAACCGTGCTTGTAAATCTTTTTCCAGATAATCTGGCATTATAAAGCCTGCCAATTTATCACACTCACTTTTAAGATTTTGCTTTTCTATTTCAATTGCATCCTTCAACTTTTCCACGGGGTGCCTCCTTATCTTATCAATAATTCATTGTGTGCTTTTACTATCCAATATGCCTGTTGAGTCATAAAAGCATCTGCCTCGGCTATCCTCGACTGCCATGTTTCAAAAGGATGTTGAGGAACAGTGTTTGTCATTGACCGTTCACCTTTAAGCCATGCGATTGCCTCTTGTTCGCTCATCCCTACTTCCCCCCTTTCGCAATCAAATATTTAACAGGGCCGGGGCAGGATTTGCAATTCGGCCCACCTTCGCATCTTTTACAATCCCATTTTTTGGTTTTTGATAGCCTTATATCCGTTTTCGATATCCCATAGGCGCACGCCCACCACTCCGAGGCCCCTTTAAGCAGGAGGAGGGCGGCCTGTTTGTCCTTCAGTATCCGCTTGAATTTTGTTAAGACTTTCTTGGGAGCATTCGATTCTTTTATCACGGCCCTCCAATATTCGATATCTGCTTTTAATCCTTCAATCGCATGGTTCATTTCTTCACCGCCCTTAATGCCTGAAGTATTTTTTCCGCGATGGCATTTATTTCGGTAACCTCTTTTTCATAGCGGGACTCCTGTCCCGAATAGCGAGCGATGGTTCGGAAAAACAGGATATATCCCGTTTCGTCACGGATACCTTCCACAACGGGATTGCCGTATACATCATCCCTGAATGTCATTCTTAAACCGTTCATTTCCCTTCCCCCTTTAATCTGTCATAGATGTCTCGGATGGCGGCTTCGATAAGCATAAAATTTGGTGTGTTGTCGGAATCTATCTTTTTATACAGCGTAAACCTCTCCTCAACGGGTTCGAGGATGTACGCCCCATTAAAATCACCGATATGGTTTCCGAATTTTGGATGTACTTCTTGGCAAGCAATACAAAAATAACGGGCTTCTGCTGGTATCGCTTCATATTCCGACACATAAACCGGCACACCGTTTTTCATCTTGACCTTGTACTTCACGCCGTTCAGTTCCGGCCTGTCAGGTATCGGCGGGGCGGGGGTGAGCATATTCGTTTTTACTTCAAGGTTACCCCGGATTGCCGTTTGGATAATCATTGAATCCGGCATAAATATTCCCGGCCCTAATATTTTACCCATTATTTCGTTGTCAAATATCACAAAATCCCCGACCTTGAAGTCAGGCACCTCGCGGAACCAGTCCGTTCTTTCTTTTAGCGTTGACGGATAATAGCCGTATTCCCTATGCCATTCAACTTCTGTTAATACGGTTCCCTTTTTAATCGTCCTAAGATGCGTCAATTCATCCTGTAAAATTTCGTACTTCATTCTATCCCTCCTATATTTTCGCAAGGTCGCAGAATGTCCGACAAGCCTCGGCGTACTGCTCCGGCGTAAGGTTCAGTCCTGCAATCTGCTTTTTAAACTCTTCGTATGCGGCGTAAGGATTCATATTTCGTATATCCCTGAATAGGTATCAGTAAATTTATAATTCATTTGATATTTGCCTCCAAACCTGTTTTTCATAATTGCAAGGTTAAGATAATGTTTTTCGTTGTCAATGTTCCTTTTGCTGTCCGGGGTTAGCATAAGGGCCACATCGCAGGCCGCCGCCAATTCGCCGCCCCCCTTAAAGGCAATAAGTTTGCCGTGCTGATCTTCCCTCTGTGTCTGGTTATCAATCTGGCTGGCCGAGATAATGCTTAAATTATAATCCTTGCACATCTCCCGCAGGTTATCGGCTATATCCACCATTTTCTCAAATAGTTTATTGCCGCCCTGAAGCCCTTGTAAATAATCCACAAATACTATGTCAAGTCTTTGAGATTTTTTAATCTGTTCAATTTTAATCCTGATTTTATCCAGCTTCTTGTAATTATCATAAACAATAAACCCGGCCTTTTTTATTTCGGCATTGACCGCCGCCGTTTCGCTTGCCGTGGCCCGGCCCATATAAATATCCTTAACGCTGTGATGTAATATATTTGCCGTCAGTTTAATATATAAATCCTCGGCGGCCTCGTCCGTTGAAAAATAAGCGCATCTAACGCCGGATGTCATAAGAGAATTTAGCATCGTCATAAACATCGTGGTTTTGCCCGTGTTCGTGTACGCCCCCAGGATAATATTAGTCTTGGGTATTATCCCTCCGATATGACCGTCAAGTTTCGTATAACCCGTTGAATAGCCGATATAGTCTTTACCGTCAGCCCCTCGTATGTTTTTAAGCTCCTCTATTTTTCCCTCTGCCCGGTCGGATACAATCTCGATACTGTCCTCGTTCTCTTTGTCGTTTATTTTAAGTACTCCATCAACGGCGGTAATAAAATTATCGGTCGTTTCGATCAGCTCCCCCTTGATCTCCATATCCTCCCGGTATTTAAAGGCAAGCCGGATCATCTCCCGCCGCTTAAAATCATAAACAAGCTCTTTAATATAATTCTGCCCGATAAAAAGAGAACTGCCGTCCGTGGCGATGTCCGTGGCTATCGTATATTTCCCGGCAAGCGAGGTATAAAAGGGGCCATCAAGATTAATCCCCTTATCCATCCGTTCCATAATCTCAATATATATCGCCTTTATCTCCGAATCAAATAAATACTCCGGCTTGAATATATGTTTGGCATATAACGGCAGGTCTTTATCAAATATCAAGGCATTTATAAAGGCAATTTCAAGCTGCTTGTTATAGGGCAAATATTTATTGTCAATCATTTATTCGCCGCCTCTTTAGCATAGGATGGATCAAGAGGAATGTCCGGGAAAGGGTTCCATTCCTTCTTGCCACCCCCCTGCCCCGGCTTCGGGTCGGGTGCGGTGTAATTTATGTAATCCTTCCAGTCCTCATTACAAAATGTCGAAAAATGCTTCATATACCTTGCCTCGGTTCCTAACTTATTACATTCATCGGCATAGTTTTTAACCGCCTTTTCAAAATTGCCCATATCTTCAGGGGTCTTTATTTCCTTAGTTATCTTTTCAATTCCCTTAACTTTCCCCTTTTTAAGCGGATATAATAAATAAATTTCTTCAATCTTAATTCTATAATCAATTACATCTTCTCTTTCACTTACACTTTGCAATGCTTTTGCAATGCTTTTGCATTTCTTCTGCTTCTTCTTGTCCCACCTTACATTTGCATTGGCAGACAATATAAGGGATTTTTGTTTTCTTTTTTCCATTTCATCATTAAGTCGGGGATTGTAAAAACCCCTATCAGTTTCAATAAACTTGCTTCTTAAAAGCGCATTTTCTCCTACAAGAGAATTAAATGCCGTTTTATCAATTATACCTCCGTGCTGATGTTGAGCACATAATAATTTAATATATATTCCCACTTGCTCATTTGTCATAAATATAGTTCCTGTTAAAAAATCGGAAGTGTAAAAAAGGAAGGCCGGGTCTTTGCTCATATCACTTAACCCCTTTTAAAAACAATAAGGGGGATAACAAGCAGACTTTATGCGTGGTGGGTAGTTTTGCGAGGACTTCCCGCCTGCCTTGGTTATCGCCCCTTATTCTTTTCAAAATTGATTCACGCATAAAATACCGTCCTCGCTTAATCCTGATATAAATTCTACCACCGCACGGAAAAAAAGTCAAGCCCTTTCGCTAAAATAATTTCTGCAGCTCATGCGCCTTTTTTCTCGGCTCGCAAAACAATTTCTGTTGAACCCTGCATAATATCTGCTCTTTTGCCAGCTTGACAAATTCCTTTTTAATTTCAAAGCCGTATGCTACCCGCCCACAATTCGCCGCCGCTAAAAGCGTGGTGCCGCTTCCGGCTACCGGGTCGATTACAACCTCTCCGGGATCGGTGAATAGCTCAATCAAATGTTCAAGCAGCGGAACCGATTTTTGCGTAGGGTGAATTTTCGGGGTCTTGGTATCTCTGGGAACCTCAAAACAGTTGAATACCATATTGCCGCCATTATTAAATTTAGGCAGCTTGTCACGGTAAAACAATAATCCATATTCGCAGTTTCCTACAATGCGCATATTCGCCTTTAAAACCTGCGCCGAAAAGTTTTTCCTGAATACCAAATTAATATATTTTTTTAGGCCGTGTTCTTTGGCAAGTTGTATCAAGGCGAATTGCTGTTCAAAACTGCAAAACATTAACATCGCCGGAGCCTTGCCTTTCTCTTTCGGCTCTTTCCTTAATAAACGATTGCAGAACCACATATAATCTATAACGCTAAAACTATTGTCGGTATCGAAAAACTCCTTCTTCGCAAATTCGCTTTCTCCGTTTTCATTGTCACCGTCAATGTACCATTTCGGATTAGAGCCATAAGCATTTTTGCCTATATTATAGGGGATGTCCGCTATAATTAATTGTGCTCTCGGTATATTGTAGCTTTTGAAATTCTGGAAATGGTCGTTAAACAATTCTATCTTCACCTTTCCCCCCTTAATTTGATCGCGGCGATAAACAGCCAGAGCACGCCCCAGGATGATAACGCAACGGCGATAATGCACGCCGCCTCTTTCGCCGCCGCAAGGATGTCCGATACCTTGAAACTCTGCTTGTAGTAACGCTCGTAGCCTCTCATATTAACGCTCCTTTAATGCTTTATATTACAAATTCACCATGATAATTTCAATGCTTTTCAACGCTTCATTCATCGCATCTCTAACCCGCTCGACCTCCGCTACATTGTGAAATTTGCCTATAAAATATAGCATTTCATCCCTTACCTGTTCAAGCCATATTTTTTTCAACATTTTATCCGGCAGGGCGTCGCTTGACAAAGTAAACCCGCCGCCTCGTTTATGGTTAGTTAAATTGACATAAAGGCGTACATCCCGGCCTTTTACTTTTTCAACCTGAACCAGTATGAGAATTGTAGCCTCGTGCTCTCTCCATTTATCGGAAGCTATTTTATTATCCCAAGTGAAACATGAATGGAGTTTGGTTATCGGATTTTTGGCATATCTGACAACATCTCTCGGCTGTAATACGCCTCCATTAATATTTCTAACCACTTCTAATTCTTTCCTAATCTCTGTTTTTTTGGTAATCTTTTTCATAAACACTCCTTATTTTAAATTGAGGGTAGTTTAACGCCTTGCCCCCAGAGGGCCCCAGCAACGCCATGCTTCGCTCCGCTCCGCCACGCATTGCCCTGAATAGCATAGCCAGAAATTAAATATTTAAAGTGCGTTATATTTAATTCCTTGCCTCGAATAGCCACGCAAAGCCGTGCTCCGCCGTGTATAGCCACGCTTCGCCTTGCCAGAAAATTTATTATTGATTAACAATTTTAAACCTGCCCCATCCGCAACCACGGCTTTTTTGTGAAAAAGGCCGCCCGGCACCAAAACCAATCCGCATACAGCAGTTAGCCATAAGATTTACTGCTGTCTGTACATCATCTACCATGTCGGCATCATAACAAAGTCTAACCAAGGCCTGTGCTCCGGGCATAAAGCGACCTCGCGCTCTTATGTCCGTGCTTCCATTTGCGTTAGCCGCCGGGCATGTGAACATTTCCGGCTCTCCTTTGATTATTTTTACAAGGGGCTGTCCGGTATTCATATCAAAGCCATCTGCCTCCACAAAAAAAGCCAACTGCATAAATCTCATTTTTAAATTTAATACTCGGCAAGCGTCAATTAACCCGGTTCTTATTCCAGCGGCGGGGATTCCATACCATCCCTGCTTTGTGATATGAAGTGATTGCCGATAATATAGATTGAAATCTTTAGGCGCTCTTTTCTTTCTACCCTCACCATCAACATCCCCCTTTTTCATTTTGTCCATCATCTCATTAATGGATATTTCTGGAAATCTATTCTGGACATAAGGCTCAATGTTTTCAATGAGTATCGGAATCCGCTTAAAATTAGGAGCATTTATCTTAACTATTAATTTCTCTGATAATTCCTTTGTCTTTTTCATCTTGTATACCACCTTTTAAATATTTTGTTCATATTGCTTTCCAGGTACACTGTTTGTCTTTCTGCGGCGTTCCCTCGATGTAGCCCTTCTCCTGCAAAAAACGGAGGTATCTGTCGCCGTTGCATATTTTCCCAAACGCAAGCAGGTTGAAATATGCCTGTATCTCCCATGTCAGCTTGCCGGGGTTCTGCCGGACATACGCATACACCCACTTCTCCCGGTCGGTCAGTTTCTGCCGTGTGTCGGTCGGTAGCTTAAGCTGGGTCATGGCTTGGCCTCCAGTTTGGCGAGGAGTGTTCTAATATGGCTCACGGTAGGATATACAACGGGAACGCCGCTTTCATCATATTCAAGTGATTTCAACGCCTCTTTCATCTCCTCGAAGTTGTTCACGGCGGCAATCATATATTTGGTGTCAGCCTCTAATATTTGAGTCTCGCCGTTATATCCCCCACTTATTATTATTGTGTCGTCTGCCCCTCTTATTAATGGTGCATCCGGGCCATAATAATCTTCATATTCTGCCGTCCACGGTGTTTTAGTGTGCATAGATTCCCTCCATTTCTTTCAGTACTGATTTAAGGCTGCGGAATTTCAGCGTCCAGTAATAACGGGCGCGGACTATGTAGATTCTGCCAGATACTAACATTATTCATCCTCCTTCATTTGTTCAATCGGTATCGGTTTCGGGAAATATTCGTTGCCCTTCCATCCCTGTTTCACGGCGTTGCTGTCGTTCGCGGGACATAAATTAATGTACCATGCGGGGAGCGTCATTTCACATTCTCCTTTGTATCAAATTTTATGGGGCAATCGTCGTGAATGCCGTCAACTATCGCTTTTACAAAACATACAGTAGCGGCATGTTTCATTACCCTCCGGGAAATATACGGGGACGGTTAAAATCCCGGTGGTGTAGCGGGTTATTCCGCGCTCAACGGCAGTCATTAGAACATCTCCTTTATCCCCATGCTTTTGCCTATTAATTTTTCATACAAACCCTCAACGCCATACAGCGCGGCCTTTTCATCAATAAAATTTTCCGCGTTGTTGACTATCAACTCGATCGTCGCGGCGTTTAAACTCAGCAGATTTAACGCCTCAAGCATTCTGTCCCCGTCCCCGTCCAACGCGCTTCCCAATTTCTCTTTCGCCGCCGCGTATGTATCAACGATCACATCAAAACAGGGGCCCTCGTCCCGTGGCGTGGGCGGCCATTCTCGCGGTTCGCAGTTATGATTCGTTATTCTCATTTTATTCGCCTCATTATTACATGCTTGCTTCCGTCCGGATTAAGGTAATACCATTCATCCTTGGAGTGAATAATATTGTGCCCCGGACAATTCTGCTCCAAACAAACAGGGCAAATATACCATCCGGCAATTCCCGTGTCCCGCCCGTACCATTCCGGGTGACGGTCTGCGCTCTCAATGCAGTCATCCTCACAACCGGCGCAATCACCGCCGCCGATTGTGCAGGTTTGAGGGTTACGCATACATTTTCCCGATCAATGTTTCGAATAATTTCCTTGTCGCCCGGATGTCCTCAATGCTTTTATGAGCATCGAATTTTATCGAAAAGTGTTCGCATATATCGGACAACTTGAGGGATTTTATCAGACTTGTGCTTCCCTCTCTTGTACTGACAAAACGATATATTTTTGTCATCTCGTAAACATCTAACTGATCTCCGAGATATGAAAATAAATAATCGTTTTTGTTTTGCTTGAAAAAAGCGTGTAGGAAACTGACATCAAACCGAACATTATACCCCACTACCGTGAATTTGTCAGACCTATCAAATTTATTAATATGCCTGTCAAACAATTTTATCAGTTTATAATATACGATTGCCGGGCCTTCAAATGTTTTTATCTCTTCTTTTGTCAGCCCGGTTATTCCAAGTATTTCCGGCTTAATGTCTTCAACGCATTGCGGGCACATCATGAAATCGAACTCCTCTATTCTGCCAGTATTTTCTATGATGCCCGAAATGCTTATTAACTCATCTGTTTCGGCATTAAGCCCGGTGGTTTCCGTGTCGAGATATAGCATTTTCATTTTTGCCCCTCCCTTGCCTTAATCTCGGCCTCTAATCTGTGCCGGGATACATCGGCGGCATTATCCGACATGTCGCCGACATGCCAGTATCCCTCAAATAATTTGCCGTTCCTCCCGACGAAGCTGGTCAGGCGGATCAACTCTCTGGCGAATTCATCCTGATTCGCCACCGTCTGCATCAGCAGGTCGGAAAATTTCTGCTGTGCCTCGCTTAATTTCGGTTCGGGATCAGGGAGCGGGTCGACGCCGTTCTCTCCGGGGAGCCGCTCCTGTTTCAGATCCGGCGTATTGTTTGCGGGGGGTTCGCCTGATTTATTTATGGCGTCATTAACCGCCTTATCCCGCGCTATATTTTTCGCTTTCTGCTCTTTCGCCTGCCTAACCAATTCAACAATCCCCTTATATGCCGCTTCCCGCGTGGCCCTATCCGTTATTTCATCCGCATATTTATACCCTATCCCGGCAAGCATGTTTTTATATGTCTGCGTCCCCGCAGTTTCGCCGAGAATATAAATCAGTTTATCAAGCTCTTTTTTAATCGCGGTCATAAAATTGATATCTGCCGGATTATTCGCTGGCGGGGGTTCGGGTTTCCCGTTTCCGTTCTGCCCGGCCCCGTCCGTGTCCTCGTCCCCGGTCATAATCCCGAATACCTGGCAAAACGCATACCGCTTTGCAAAGGTCATTGCCGCGCCGTGTTTTTGCACCTCTGACATATAAGCGTCTTTATCAACGGGGGCGCGGAAAGTGGCCGTTTCGGAGTGCCCTCCGATATGCCGGGCCGAGCATGTTATGGTCTGCGCGTTATCGGCAAATGTCGCATCAAAGGAATAAGAGAAGCCGTGCTTTTTTAAAAGCCCCTTAACCTGTTCTACAATATCGTCAAGGGGAGCGTAGGAGTATCGCTTTTTATTGTTGTTTCCGATAACATCCTTGCCCTTTATTATGCGCGGGCACTCGGCCTGAAATTCCGAGAGCGCAATATTATACGCTTCTTTCGCGGCCTCCGCTTTCATTAAATTCCGCATCTGTAGAAGTTTTTCCATAACTTCAACGCCCGTGCCAGCCGCAATCGCCTGTTCCATAATTTTCTGAACATTAAAAACAAACGGCGTCACCGTAGTCAATTCTTTCCCGTCCATTGTTCCCCCTTCGCGGGGTAGATTAATATTTCCACTCCCGCAATGTTTAATTTTTTGAGGTTCGCGGTGATGGTATTCGCCGCGCCCGTTAACGATTCCCGGATATGCGTTTCGGTTTCCGGGGAGCATTTGCCCCGGATGATAATCCCCAGTTCCATATTAGTTTCCCTCCTGGTTATGCTCGTTCCAAACATTACTAACCGTGCGCCGCGTCACGCCCAACATCGACGCTATTTTTTCATCTGTCAAACATTTTTCCTTCAATGTTTTTAGGTCGATAATTCTCTCCCTCAATTCCGCGTCCAGTTTCGGTCTGCCTCGTTTCCGTTTCATTTTTCCACCCCCTCCGCCTTTGCTATTGCCTGCCGTGCCTCGATGATTCTGGGCTCGCTGGAGTGCATGCCGTTTGCCAGCGCATCGTCAACCAGGTTTTTCAGCGCCGCCAGCATTTCATGCGCCGCGGTCTCCCGATCAATTATCGCCGCCAGGTCCGAGCCATCCGGCAGCCAATGCGGGGTCTGATGGCAGACGAGCGCCTCGCTCCCGTTAATTATTTTTGCCGCTCTCAATGCCCCCCTCGTGTGTTTTGTGTTCATCTTCGTTTCCTCCAGCGGGGTTACCGCTGTTATTTTGTGGCCGGGCTACGCGTATATCGTTTTTCTGCCGTTTTTGCGTGCTATTAGATTGTTCTGGACTGACGGGCCCCCGGTGATATAGGTAATCCCGTTTTTTGTGTAATGTTCGCCGTAATAGATTTTTCCGTTTCTCAATTCGATTGATTTCTGTTTCATCTCGTTTCCTCCAGCGGGGGCCGCTCTGCTGCCCTACCCTCCGCTCATGATTATATTATCGGATAGTTTGCCTGATTTGTCAAGTATTATTTTCGCATTTTGGGAAAATAATTAAAGGCAGTCCCCCATTAAAGCGTTAAGTTTAATGATTTCAAGCAGTTAAGTATAATTAAAGCGAGTTGACGGTATTCGCCGGTGGCGTAGATTTACCCGCCTGAGGGTAGTTCGTGCCCTGGCGGGGCTGTAATGCAGCCACAATTGGTTATACGAGGGTATTGTTTGGGCATAATTAAGGCCCCCGCTGGAGGACGGGGGCCGGGATGCGGAAATATAGGGAGGTGGTGGTTTGTTAAATTTGATAATGTTATGCCATTTTTAATAATCATATTTCATAATGGCAAAAGTCCCAACCCCATAACAAGCCGCCGTTTTGCAGTCCGGCTTTAACGCCGAGATCAGCGGCCTCCTTGTAGTCGGGTATATCGTTATCGTTAACCGATATTTTTAAATTGTAATAAACGGTTTCCTTATCCCCGCCGATATGTTTCATAAGGGCAATATCAAACGCTTTGCCCTCGCCGTGTTTGCCGATTGTTTTTAATTTCGTTACGATAATATTATCCTCGGCCCGTATCGGAATAAGCCCGATTTTAATCCTCTCGCCGTTTACCCGTTCAATGGGCCCCCGGCCCTGCATAAATAAAACGGACTGCTCAGCCTGTGTCCGTAGAGTGCAAGTCAACTTGTGTTTCAGTCCGGCCCGGCTCATTAACTCGGCCCACGCATAATATTTTTCCTGTAATTCTGGAACGCAGTCTAATATTATTCGACTTGCCATTAACAGCACCCCCTTATACCTGTTTTCTCCGTTTATAATCTGGGCGTTTTACACCTATTTTCTTTAACGACATTTTTTTTCTTGTTTCCTCACTAACGCTATGCCCCATTAATGATTGTGATATTTTTTCCCTCATTTCGCTTGTCCTTAAGTAAGGCACCCTTGTTTTTTTAGGTAATGCTTTTTTAGCTTCACTTCTACAATGTTTACAAGTGCTTCTCACTCCGCCCTGACCACGACTTTTATGAAACTCGTTCAATGGTTTTGTTTCTAAGCAAGTATTACATTTTTTTTCAGTGATAACGGCAGGGATCCGAGTCCCTGCATGACCCTTGTTACTTTCGCTAATCTTTTTATTCCATTCATCAGAATGTTTCCTTCCGATATTTGCTATCCTCGTTTTTTCTATTGATTCTTTTGATTGTTTTCTCCCGGTATTAAACAGTCTAAGTTTTTCTCTTACTTCTTGAGATGGACTTACCACTCCCTCTCCACCAATCGTAAGGTTGTAACCATTTGGGGATTGGGAATTATAAAACTTAATCCAATATCTCTCTTTTTCGGATAGAATTTTGTTAGACTCTGCGGTATCAGTTATGGATATATCGAAAGAGTTTATCCCGTATTTATTCAGGGCTCTTTGAACGGGGTATGTGTTTTCACGAATATGTTTGGCAAGTCTCCGGCTCAGTTTTTGTATGGTTTGCCCAATATAAATTTTGCCATTTATTTTATTAAAAATCTTATAAATAATCATATTAATATTATACCATATATGTGTTATAATTCAACAAGTTCCTGCAAAATAAAATGTTTGGGAAAATACATTATTCCCACTCTCCCCTGTATTCGTATTCGCCGGAGATGTACGGGGTCATCTGTTCCACCATTCGTAAAAATCCTCAACAAACATAAGCACGGGATAAAGAATAATAGCGGAAATATAAAAGAACCATCCCTTTAATTTGTGCATCGGTCTAAAGCGTTTAATCATCATGCCAGCACTCCTTCCGATCATCCGGCCCGTCCGTGTGTCCGTTATCAACGCACATGCCGTATATTTTGCAGGTCGAGCAGGTATGTCCCGCCGTGTACGGTTCGAAAAACGGGCACGGGCAGAGGCCGAACTTTTCCATCAATTTACAGGTAAATAAATATCGGCAGGCATAGCAGTATCGCTGACATCCCGCAACATGCCGCTTGCCGCTCCTGGTATTTTTGGTTATAACCGGCATCGCATATCGCTTATCACAGGGGCCCATTTTCGTGCGGTTAAAATAGCATCCCTTACACGCTCGATACCCCGCCTTAAATTTCGCCGGGGTTCGCAGGGCCAATTTATATCCGCTCAAAATATCCCCTTTATACCGGCAATTAATTTTTTTACCGCCTCGACATCTGATTTGATGGCCATGTATGTTAGTACCATAAACGCCATTCCGTAACCCATTAAATATTTAACGCCCCTTAAATTCCAGAAAAATATAATCATGGCCTTAATCCCGCCGTAAAGTTCGGCCCGTGCGTTAATAAAAAAATCCCGCTTCCGCTTCTCATACTCCCCGTTAGTCGTCATTACAGCACCGCTCTGCCCCTTACTTCCATTAGGCAGACACTTGCTCTTATTCTCCTGTATCATCGTGCAACGGGTTTCCATTATTGTCAGGCGACCTCCGAGTGCGGTTTCCCTGTCATTGCGGGAGTGCCTGTCTTTTTGAAAGTCCGCGACTAATGTATCAATGGATTTTTCGAGAGGGTCAATCTTCAGGTCGAGGATTAAATATAAATCCTTTTTAAACCCCGCCTGGAATGAGGAGAAAATGTCTACTAACTCTGATTGCAGTTCCGCTTTCAATTCCTGTTTTTCTTCCGTTGTCATACACTGCCCCTTTCCCGTTTATATCGGTGCTGTTAATGTCGGATACGGTTCATAGCCTTTTTTAGATGCGTTTTTTCCCAAAGGTACAAACAGCCTGTAATACCACGCTCTAAATCTATTCATCCCGCAACGGCGGCACCGCTCTACAAACTGGTCATCAAACCACGCCCTTAACCACTCCGGCAGTAATCCGAGGCGCATGGACTGACACCCTGCATCGTGGAATAATGACGGGCCGATATTCGTTTGATCGTCATAAGTAGGTCCCGAAACTCCGTCCCAGGCGTAGCCTTTCTTTATCGTCATTAACCCGTTTACATCAAGCACGATATAATCCGTTTCAAATGCAAAACCTTTTAGTCCGATGTCGATGGCTACATCTTCCTTTAATACATTTTTATACCCGTGCGCATATTTAATATATTGAGTTGTCACTTCTTCACCGCCAATTTAAAATCCGCACATACATACACGCCGTCAATTCGTTTGCCGCAATTCTTAACCGCGCATACCGGGCAGAGCTTCATATTATACCGTTCCTTTGTTTACTGTAGTTAGTAATGATGATGCCGATGATGACAAATACATCCGCTTAATTCTCGTGCGCTGATTAAAACCGTAGTCACCTGCGGCAATGCGAAATTCAACGGTGTTTATGCCTGCCGTACTATATGCGTCCAGGTCCGGAATGTAGGCACTCCCCTGCCAATAATAGGTAGTGGTATCATCGGAATCTATGCCGCCCGTCAATAGGTCGGTAGTTTCTCTCCATCTGATTCTTACCGCACCCGCCGATGTCGGAACGCTCGATACTACAAAATTATAATACTCAAAATAATAATTCAAATATGGATTAATATTAATGTCGTAAAAATATTTGATGTAACGCACGGTCTCAATTGATGCAGATGGAGATTGCTGTTCGTCTTCCGACCAGTAAACATATTTAATATATTCGTAATTAGTTATAAGATTTTTAGTGTACTTGGTATTGTTAGCAAGCCTGCCGCCATATAAAGCCCCGGCCACATCGCCCTTTTCTAAAACCACCCGTTCATTGAAATTAGGATTAGCCGTTACGCTTTTCATACACCACCTAAAACAATTGAACCTTATGGCATAGTGCCAAAAGCATACGATATATTTGTGCATTGTTTCCCGCTCCGGTGCCTTTTTTCAGTTGTATTTCAATCGTTACCAACTGCCCGATGTAAACGGAAAGGTCTATGTATCTGGTAATGTAGCCGGTGCCCGTTCCCTGGGTGCTTTCAAATGCGTCAACTGCGGTGGAATTAACAAGTACTTGGCAAAATGCCGTTTTGGGTGCGACATCTCCAACGCTCCCGACTATGCTGTGAAAATGCAAGTGCGGTTTTGACTGTGGGACATATGCTTTAATAACCCGCACGGTTGTATATGTTTCATCTGCATCGGTGTAAGCCGTTTCATCGTAATACAGCGTAAGCATTTCATCGTCGATTAAATTCGATATTTGTACCTTGTTATATTTAGTGTTTTCGGCTATGTCCTCGCCCCATGCCGCCGTTAATGCGTCACCGTGTTCTGGTACTACCGCATCCGTCCACGCTCCATTAGTGCTAACGCTTTTCATATATTTACGCTCCTAAAAGAAATTATATTGAACGCCGGAATCTCTGAATACGCCATATCCCTGCGCCTCCGTTGTCGTTTCATCCCCGCAAATTGCGTAATTCGTAGCGTCGAAAAAATCCACTACCGCCACGCCCGATATTGTATTATTAATTATATCGTAAGTCAATTCTGAAATCTCGCAGTTTACGGAGGTCGAAGTCCCGGCTTTATCATAAATTATTTTAACTCTGTCCTTGACATACAACGGCATTAAAGACAGTGTACCTTGAAAAGTATATACGGGGTATGCGTCTTTAAGCCTGTCCTTTATCTGGTCTGCCAATACCTGTATCGTGGCATCATCATTAATCACGCCTAATTCAACGGAATATTCCCCGGCTCTCTTATAGGTTGCTATGCTTGCGGTGTCAACGGCTATATAATTTTTTAACATTTTGTCATTGTAAAAATCTCTATTATACGATAGTTTTATTATGTTCTTTATGTTCTCACATGATACGGAATAATTAATTGATATGATATTCTTGTCGTCCTTGAAGGTCGGGATATAATCGGTGTTTATCCGAGGGCAATATAAACGGAAATATATTTTGCCGTCACCCCTTGAGTAAAGCGTCCCCGATATGCCCTTTAATATGATATTAATTTTATCGAATGCATTCTCTTCCTCGTTAATCCAGTCCGTTATATACAGCCCCAGGCTGTCGCAGTCGGAGTAAAACAAATTATAACTGGTTTCGTTTACATAGTGCCAGATGCTTTGTGCGTCCGTGCTTGCCCCGGTTAATGCGGCTTCCGTTAATACTGACAGTCCCGCATTTTTAGCGAATACATATTTAAGCCGCGCAAGGATCACGGCGGCAGGGTTCGTATTATCGTAAAATTGAGGAGCTATTGCGTATGTGTCGAAATCTACCTTGCTGAAAGTATAACCTTCTAATGCCCGTTTCGGTATGCCGTCCGTATAGAACTGAATATATATCTTCCTTGCCGTTGCCGCCCCGTTCGCCGTAGTGTACCGCAGGGAAAAATAAACAAACCGCTTCGCCGTGCCGCTATCCGCAAAGGTGAAAGTGCCTATATCGGTAGGCCACGACGATGGCAGGTATTCCGCTGAGCCGTATGTTATGGCGGCATCCTGAACCCATAACCCATAATTATCCGTGTTGTCGGATGTCTCTTTTATTATCTCAAATTTATACTGCTGGCCGGGATTATCAATTAACATATACCCGCTGATTTCTACGGCGTAGGCGTTCACGCTGTCGATGTCGGGATGCGGCTTATTAGCTCCCCATAAAAACTGTTGGGTGTCCATTGTCTTCCCGTCCTCAGTAGCAATGGGTGATGTTCCCGACCAGTCGGCATCTACTGCGGCAAAAGCCCCGCTGTCGGAATTATAATATTTTACCGTTAAACCCTTCAATAAATTATTGCCTATCGGCTGATTAACGGCGTGTTCAATGCGGTCAAGGCAATGGATACTAACGGTTCTCGCCGTGTTGTCAAACTCCGCTTCTCCCGCTATGGTTCCCGTAAACCGGGGGATATACTCAATTACTCCGCTTGAATACCTCACTCCCGTCCATACCTGTATGTCTTTGCCAATCCAGGTAGGGTTAGCCGGCGGTGATACAATTTGCAGATAATCGAAGTAAACATCGTAGGCCGCCGTTTCGTTTGACAGCGTTATGGTTGTATCGCTTGCCGTGGTTTTGCCCGTTTCAAAATCCGTCTTAACATTAATCTGCCCGATGCTTAATACGGCGTCAATGCCTGCCGTAGTAGCGTAGGGGTCTGTTAGGTCAACGCAGCCCGTATCTGTCGAAGGGTCATCAATCCAAAGCGAACGATTAACGAATACTTTATGCCGGGGCCGTATGCCGATGCGCTTACCCTGCCCTGTATCACCGAGATAATAACCTATCTCCTTTAAATAATCATCCGAGGGAGTGAGGTTATATATTTCGCTTGTTATGGTTTCGTCAATTCGTTGAACCGAAAAGGTTATCGTTAAATTATAGTGTTGGTTCTCCAACTCCGTGCAGTCAAAGTTACCCGTTATAAACCCGGTATACGATACGCCGGAATTATTAACAGGCTCCGGGTATAAAACAAGCGCGTTTCCCTGATTGCAGGAATAATCATATAATCCCCATAAATATTGTTCTAAATTATATGAAAGGCCGAACCATGTTATGGTTAATTCCGATGTATCATATTTGTAGTAGGTTGTAAACCTGCCCGACCTATCCCGCTGAACCTGGACATTCTGCTGCAAATCAGGCAGGCCCGATATTTCGTACGCCGGGTGGTCAATTAAATTAGCACCAAACTTAAGATAATCCTGGGCCATTAGTAGCCGACCTCCTGAAGCTGAAACGAAATATTATAATAGGGGCCGATGCGTTGCGCGTTAAACCCGCCCATCCAGAATGTGTTAGCGTAGTCCGTGAGGGAATGCCGCCCCATATAATAAAAGCGCATCATAGCGTGGTAGCCGTATATGGTTTCGAGTGCCGTCTTTTGCGCTGTCGGTATATTTGTAAAGTTTAAATCGAATGTCCGTAAAGAATTAATATTATCGTATTTAAGCGTGCCCCAGAGCGTCCGGGTATTAACCGCAGGGTTTCCATTATATTTAAACTCACTGAATAAAAGGGGGTTCTCGCTTGCTTCGTAGGTGTACAAACTGCCGCCGTTAATTTCGTCAATGACCTGAAATTTAACGGGATAAACGGCGTTGTCTGTCCCTTGCTTGCCGGAGATGAAATCTGATACTAACATTTAATCCTTACGGCCTATCGCCCACCAAACTACATAATAATATTCGTTTAGATAAAAAGTACCGTCCGCCCAATATGCCTTGTATTGGAACCCAGTAGCCGAGGCGTTGTATATATGGTTAACCGTCATGGCGGCATATGAGCCTCCGCTGGGCCACGCGTCGCTTCCGCTTGTCGGATTACTTCCGGCAAACATGGCAAAAGGAACCACTATCGCAGATGTATCGTATGGGGTTGGAAAGATTACCGTTCTTATCATCGTTTGTGTGCTGTCTCCGATAAATATATCATATCCCCATTGTATTCTCGCATTTTGAAAGGCGGTCGTATCAACGGTCGGGCTGTCGTATTGCAGGTCTCGTGCATACGGCATTAAAGGATTTCTCTCCACTTTCCCGTAGTCGATTGCCGCTGTGTCCGCAATATGCCTATCGAGTATCGAGGCGTTTTTATATTTACTTGTTATTATTGCGCTGTCCTCAATCCCCGTGCTGTCAATATCTGCCGTAGTGTCACTGAAATTCGCGCGTAGCATCTGTTCGGTTCGATTTAACGGCCCGATGAATTGATTAATTAACGCCGGGCTCCACGGCGTTGTATCATACACCGTTGTAAATGCCGTTGTATCATACGCCCACGCCTCATTACAGCCCATTACAGCCACGATAACCGCCAATATGATTAGTACTGCCCTGCTTTTCATTTATGCACCCCTTAACGCTTCTTGACGAAACGCTTTTGATAAACTCGTCCGGGTTATTATGCGCCAGACTTCATCTGTTACTATGCCGTTTATCGTTACATAGTTTGTTTCTCCGCCGCCGGCGCCGCCGGAATACCCGGAATATGCGGGAGTTGACGGCATTGATATTGAGCCGCCACCGCCACCGCTTGTATTTTTCATCCCGCCGTAAATGTTTTTCATCTGATTAATTATTGTGGCCCCTGCCGCCACTACCGCCGCCACTTCGATGAAACCTATGAGTCCTTTTGACAATCCTTTTGTAGCCCCGAGGGTGATATATAATTGAGCTACGCTTAAAACCTGTTCGCCTATAACGGCAAGCGAAGCTAATTCTTTACTTTCCCACTGTTGGCCTAATATGGCAAATGAATTAGTTAGTGACGAATATGCCATTAACCGGGCCGACTGTAACGCCTGCCGTTCGCTTGCCCTTCTCTGTTCATTATCCGCTAACCACTGATTAATCCTGTCCATACGCTTTGCGGCTTCTTCTTCGTTTTTAATCATCTCTTCATTTTTGCTTATGCGAATTTCGGCGAAATATCTAATCATCCCCGTCCGTTGATTAAGTAATTTCTGTTCTCTGTCGGCGGCTTCTTTTGCGAGCCTTTCCTGTTCTTCTTTATTCCCCGTTCCGGCCCCCGGCAATGTCGGCCCTGCCGCCCTAATTTTAGGAGCCTCTTTTATGCCGAGTAATATTAAACGCTGTTCGTCATATTTTCTTACGAGTGCGGCGTATGCCTCAAATTTTGCCGTTTCTTTTGCTACATCAAAACCAAAAACAGGTTTTTTCTCATTCGCCTTTATAGCGTTTATTATGCGTTTCTGTGCATCTTCTAACCCGGATATTTGTGCGTCTAATTCCCTCACTTTCATTATATCCCCGATAGCCTTGAAATTAGCGGCCCATGTTGTCAACTCTTTTGTAAGCAGCCCCCCGACAGGTTCGGCAACTATATCTTCAAGTGTCTGTTTGAACTTATCCCATTGCCCCTGTCCGCTTAATAACCGTTGAGCGTTAAGCTCTAACCCCTCTGCCATTTTCTGCTGAACAAGAGCCATTTTCTCGGCTTCGGTTTTAGCGTTCATTATGGCCGGGATATACTGCCGCCCCAGAGTTTCATAATTTCCTTGAAATGCCTTAGCGGTAACTGCAAGAGCCTGCTCCATATCACCGCCCATAATTTCAGATAACCCGATAGCCCCCTTGACATAATCATCAATTTTATCGGCGGCTATCCCGTATGCAATTCCCTGGGCTTCGGCGGCGTATATCTGGTCATCGGAATAAGTTGAAGATTTTTTCAATTCATCGGCAAGTTTAAGGAAACTCTCATACATCCCATTGCTATTTTGATTAGTTACTTTTAGGGCAGTCGATAATCTTATTAACGCCTTTTCTTCTTCCTGAAACGCTTTAATGGAATACTCGGCAAACTGTTTAACTTTTTGCACCGAAAAGTATGCAACAATGGCCGGGCCGAGTCCGGATGTAATGCTGGTAGTTAACTTGTCGACGGATCCACCGACCTTGTTTAATACACCGCTTGCCCTGTCCTCTGCCGATATTACAATCTTTTCGTTAAGTATTGCCATTACCTTCTCCTGCCGTGTTCGTTAATCTGCTGTTTGGAGTGCTGGTCTTTTTTCTGCTTTTCGATTTCCTTTTTCTGCCTGTATGCGTAGTAATGTTCGGTTAACATAATGGCCTCAATATCAATAATGCGCTGCTTCCCGATTTCCGAGGGGAGGCAGTTAAGCGTTTTGCGTACTGCGTTAAGCCAGAGCCAGTAAGACACGGCGGGGTCGGTGTTGTGTTTGTTCCCTGAACAATTCCGGCAATACCGCGTAATGTTCTTATCGTGCGTGTATTGTTCCCAAAATTGAATACAGTCATAACAGCACTTGCCCTCCCCCGCTAATTCCTTGACTAATTTTTTTTTTCGCTTTCCTTTAAACCAATAACGCTGTCCTGAAAGAACCTCACCGCTTCGGGTAGAATATCCCCCGGCAAGCGTATCAGGTTCTCGTATGTTATCGGTTCGGGTGCGCCGTTCTCGTTTAATATCCCTTCCCATGCCGCAATACATTTAAGCATATACGCTGTGATATAATCCTTGCTGTCGCTGTCCGTCATAAACTCCCGGCGCGCGTCAATGAATTGTTTCCCGTAAGGCTCGATGAATATAATCTTAATAATCTCTACCGCCTTATCAGCCGCCACCTTCTTACACTCCGCATTAATCGGCAGCTCAAAAGTTAGCCGCTTCTCCTCTTTAACCAATCTCGCCATAAATGCCTCCAGAATTAATTATATGAATAAACGACACTCAATATTTGAATAGTACGCCGTGCCGCTGCCCGCAGAATTTGCCCCGCATAAATCTACTGTTGGGGCTGTTGCCGCTATACCTATAAGATGATACCCGGCAAGCGTAGTGAATCCAGTCGTTACGGATGCGACTGTAATAACGGTATCTCCGGTAAATGGAATATCATTGTCAAACATTATAAGCGCATCGTGATTAGTTGCGCCCTTAACATATCCGCTAATATATACCTCGCAGTTTCTCATATTGGCAGCCGTTATATTAGCGTTATTAGAGGATATAGTCTGATATACACCCTCATTGGCCGCGCCGCTATCATCTATTGCCGCTATCGATGTAGCGTTGCCAGTGTAATAATTCACCGTATTCCGGGAATATTCACCAACCGCCTGCCCGGATTTTGTCCAGTCCTGTGCGTTAAGGGAGTCGGTCGTATAATATCCGCTTCCGTTCTTAACAAGTGGGATTGAACCATACGAGAACCAAGTCCCCGCAACGAATGTAAGCCGGGCCGTGTATGCCGCCGTTGTGTTATACCGTGCGAAGTAGGTTGTGGTTATCGTCTGCTGCCCCATTGTCGTCGTTGAAAGCGGTTCACCTTCGACCTTTAACTCCGGGAGGTCGATTGTCATTGTGCGGTCGTACCCGGTCTTAATGTTTCCCCCGGTTACTACTATCTGCGCCGCCCTCGTAGTATGAGCATTGAGATAATCAATGTTTCCCTGTGAGGTCGAATTTAATACACGGGTTACGGTTAATGCGACATCCACGATGTTAGGATTAATTGACGAAACATATTGAGAACCCGGCGAATAGTGCCCGCTGTCAAGTGCCCTTGTTATCGTAAGTTTCGCATCCATTACTTCGTCATCCGTTGCTACCGTAGCAAGCGTTGACCCGAACTTAATATTCGTATTCGCCCATCCGAGCTTATCCTGCGTGGTATAAGCCGCCGTGTCCTCTGCCGTTAATTCCGTGACCTTCCGGCCCGTGCCGTTAACCGACATTGTTATATGATTGTCCGGTGTGAAATTGTATTCAAGCGATGATACCATAATATCGTCAACCCGTTTTACTTCGGCCCCTGCCGTGTTGTCTTCAAAGCCGAGACAAAACGCATCATCGGCAAGCGTGACCTGATGCTGTACGACATCGACGGAATACAACGCTATCGTCGGGGCCGTAGTCCATCCCGATACAACCGTGAAATTAGTCGTAGTCAACGCCGTTAATATTGAAAAGGTCTTGCCAAGATAATAAGTTCCGTCCGCCGATATATCTTCATAATCCTCGGAGCTTGCCGCCGCGCCTCTCCAGGTACCAGTTACCGTTATCGTTCCCGCCGTGCCCGTTCCTATATCTCCACCCGATACAACGGCGTATATTTTCTTGCTTGATAATGCCGTAGCCGCCGCATTAAGCGAACTGGTCATTGTACCCGTTGCGGTAGTAGCTGGCATTAATTCCGTGCTTGCCGCCGTTGTTATCGTTTTGGTTGCCAGTGCATCACTCCAGCACGCTAAATTCAACGACTGACAGGCCCCGTCATCAAGCAACAGCGGGGTCTGGAAACTCCCCTCGACCGGGTTAAAGGTTAATATTTTGCTGTCCGTGATAAATGCCGTGCCCCGGTGCGTCCGCTTTTTATCAATGTTTGGGGTCTGCTTGAAACTCTGCTGCCCCTCTTCGGTCGGCAGGAACCCCGCTAAATTGCGCTGAAATTCGCCGCCGTTAAACCGGGACGAAGTCGCGCCACCCTGAATTGTCAACCCCAAGGTACTATCGAAACCATTGAGAATATCCGAAGCCATGATTATTTACCCCCTTCAATTATTTCGTTTACCGTTACATTTTCGCCGTTCGCCTGTGATCCGATGGACGCCTTCACATCCTCGGGCATTGCCGTTATGTCCTGCCCCGGTTCAATTACGCCGGGAACGCCGTATATAACCACCGTGCCGTTTACCTTTTCCGCTGTAATTTTAATGTCGCTCATTTTGCACCTCTACGCATAATTTAAAGTGTTCTCAAATAAATAGCTGAACTCGGCCCGCCAACAATACATATTCGTGTCTTCTTCCGCACCGGGTTCTATGATTTTAACGGGTATCTCGTTTTGCTTCGGGCACGCAAGCCCGGCGGCGCACCAATACCCGGTCTGTATAAAATTAGCAGCGGCGTTTAAAAAGGTTAGCATCCGCTGAACCACATCCATTAAATTATTCTCCGCATCGGGTATCGAACCAAACCGAACATTAACCCGTATTGTCATTTCGGTGTATTCCGTGTATATCCCCGTTGAACTTCGTTCCTGTAATACCTGGACGGGTTTCATGTCTATCCATACATTACAGCGGTCGGCGGCTTCAAGCCAATAATCAAATACCCTGTCAATTTTGGTATCAGTACCGGCAGCCATAAGCGTAGCATCGGCCTCAATTAATGTTTTTAACTGCGTCTTAATGCTTTGGAACCTGCTACCCATTACAGCCCCCTATAACTATTCCAAAACGATACAAACATGCCGTCAATTTTCTGCCTTAACGCTTGAGTCATATAAATAAAATCACGCTTCGGAACCTTGAAAGATTTGCCGATCCATGATTTTGACATTGCATTTTTCATCTGGAAATAAAAAGCGTTATATCTCTTAGTTGCCCGTTTAACCCAACGGAAACCAACGCCCGGAATATTAACCCGTACTTTCGTACCGTCCGCAGAATATGTTTTTCCTTCGCTTGACGGCTTGCCAGGTAATATAGCGGAAACATTACGCCTTAATCTGTCCGCTTTCTCTGCCGAGTTCTGCCATATTACGGTATGATTATTCTGGTTCTCATACCCCGGCTGATTAGTGCCGATTTCAACATAATTATTTGCCGCATTAAAGGTCATGCTCCGGCGTAGGTTACCGGTGTCCATTAAGGGATTCATTGCCGCCGCCCTTGATTTAGCCTCTTCCATTGTGCGTATTTTGCCGCCCTTTCCCCTAACCCGTAGCATCGCCGTAGTTGCACTAATCGGCGTCCATGCTTTATGACCGTCTATTGCACCCTTGACGGCGAAACCCCGCTGATAATAATCTCGCACCTGGACGCCGACCTGCTTCATATACGGTTTCATATTCTTAACTCTGGCAGACATAGCTCTTAATCCTGCCGCTGCCTGCCCTTCAAGTTTTACACTAATCAAGTTCGCTCACCTTCTGCCCTGCCGGGCCGTCTAATATATCCCTCGATTTGGAGAAATCAGCGGTAATGTCGGCCCCCGTTTCGTCCGTTGTCGTAGCACCATACATGCCGGTACGGCTGTCTAACAGTATCTCAACGCCGTCTTGCCCTATTATCGCAATATCTCCGCTCTTAATGCCATCTAATAGCGCTTTGACATCATCGTATATGCTTCCCCCGGTCTTGCTCCCGCGCGTGCCAGCGTCAAGGGTCTGGAATATCAACATTGCCGCGTACATCGTGGCCAATTCGATTATAATATTAGGCACCGCCAATCTGTAAATTGACACCTTCGAAATCGCCGCTTCTTCCGCTAACCCGGTTGTGGTTAATGCTGTTAGCGTGTGAATCGATCCGAGCGTAAATTCAAGGCTGTTGCCGCCGTATGTTATCGTTTCCGATAATCCGGCAAGGTCGTCAAGCGTGCCCGTTAAAACGACCGTTCCGCTGCCCGTCGTGCCCGCCGATACCAATACGCCCAATCTCCGGGCCGTTGCCGGGTTCGATGTTACGCTGCCAAACATATTACTTGCCGCCGTTGTAGCCGCCATTATCGGCGTAGTATCGTAAACGGTAAAGCTCTGCCCCAGTGCCGCCTCGATTAAATGACACGCTCTGCGGATATGCTTCTCAAAATCGACGATGGCCCAATCGGTCGTAAGAAAATTATTCCCGGTGTATCCGGTTATATAATCATTAACTAAATTGCGTGTCGTATAAATTGCCATTACGCACTCAATTTAAGCGACATCCCCGTGAGCAGCTCAATCATTTTCGTTGTCGGGCAAACGCCGCCCGCATCCTGCGCGGGCTTGCAGCTCTGTAATATGCACGGTCTCATGCTGTTGTAGGGACAGAGTGTTTCCATTATTCGATCCTCCTATAGTTCATAAAACTCAATCGAAATTCCGTAAAAGGTCGGGTTCGTCCCGCTGTTTTCCAGGTGTATCCCGTAGTAATGATTCGCATCCAGCCTGACCCACGGCAGGGTTTCCTTCGCCCATGCATTTGCCTGTCCGACAATTTTCTGCGCCTTTACCGTGCCAAAGCTCGCGAACGCATCTTTGGTACGGAACACTGATAGAGGCAGAGTCGCGTTGCCGAAATCAGTACTGCACGGCGCGAAGGTATCTCCCGCTGAATCGTAGGTCGGGCTATCAGAGACTATCCAGCGCGAAGCTCCTGCGGATATAAGGGTGATCCTCGCCATGACCTCGCGCGCGCCCGTGATAAACGAGCACGCCCATGTGTCCGCCGCCTGAATCGGAATATAAGTTATCGTATCGGCCAAAAACATTAGTCCCTGCTTACCAAACGATGTCTCCAGCGGCATCGTCAATATCGCATCGCTGTCGGAATTGATGTCGTCCAGACCTACATTTCCTATTTTGTTTTCACCGGCGGGAAGCGGACTTAAGCCGATATCAACGGCGTAGGTATTGCCGGGGGTTTGTGCCGCCGATACATTCGGTATGCCCATGATTTCAAAAAAACCGCTGTCGACTTTATCCACACTCGAAATATTATTAACCTGATCGATGTTAAAGGTATCGGGCATGTCTGGGAAATTGACTATTTTCGCTTCCGTGCGGTATGTATCGGCGGCGTCCTGTTTCGCCAGTACCGGCGGGGTGTCGGTTATACTGGCTCCAAATGAAGACGGGAAATTACCGATGTCTAAGGTGTCGGGCATGTCGTCGAAATTAACCACCATAACATCCGTGTTCTCAATATTTACATCCATGGGGCCGGCAATGGTTATGGGACTGTCTATCGTAACCGTGGGCATCGTGAGGATGTTAACATCCATTGTCCCGCTCTCGACGATAACATTACTGTCGCCGAGATTGGCGGTAATGGGCTCCGGTATATTCACGGCGGAATCCTGCTGTATCACCGTAACCGGGTCGGGAATGTTTACTGCGGTATCAGAGAGGGTTGTTACAATCGGGGAATCAACCGTAACGGGCACTGTGCCTATTATAACCACGCTGGTATCGTTCGGGATAGCGGACGGCTCGTATGCCAGCGATACCCGTTGAGTATATATTTTAAAAACGAGATCGATGACTCCGACGCCGGTAGTATACAACGCCCGATTTAAATAAGCTTCGCCTCGGGAATATTCCGAACCCGACACCTGTGAATTGCTCGCCAATATTCGAAACCCCGTGTCCGTGGTATCAGAATAAATGTTCATAAAATAACCGTGGTATGTAAATATCGGGAAGCCAAGCGGGATACTAAACCATGCCTCGGCGTTTAATGCCAGCGCGACATTAAATGATTTCGTAAATAACGGAGTGCTTGATTTTGTGTCCTCGAATATGGATAGATAATATGTACCGTTGATGATGTTCGTATTGCCGCTGTTCTTCGCATATATCCGCGCTTCGGTTAATAAATTATTTCCGCGCGTGGTCTGAAAGGTCTGCCCCACCTGATGCGTAGAATCTACCTGAGCGTATGTATTCCATGTGCCGGTATCAACGGAATATTCGGTTAACTGTATTTCTCCATCGTTTAGTCTGCTTTTTTGTGATCCGTCAATATTAAGCGTGAACGGTAACCACTTGCCGGATACCCCCTCAACATCGGTATCGGTGCGCCCATAAGTCGCCGTCTGATTGTAAAACGGCCTGGTATCGCCGTATAACGCCCACGCGCTATTAGGTATGGCAAGGCACAATGCCACAAACAATACGATTAATAGTTTTTTCATTTCATTAACTCCTTACACATTTATTAAGTTCTATGGTTCCTGATATAATTTTGCATCCGAGATAATATTTACCTTCGCTCTTTGCCACTATCGCAAGTGGACATAAATCATTTAAACATTTATCAATGCTTACTCCGTCACATTTTACCGCTTCGGCTGTATTATTTTCTTTTTTATGTTTCATCGTTTCTCCTTTAATAAACGGGGTTGACCGGGAGAGCGTCGACACTCTCCCGGTTGGTTGCCCGTTAAAATTATTTACCGTACTTGTTGGTCTGATAATCGTCAGATTTCCGATACCAAACAGCAACGGAATATGCGCAATCGGTAGCACCGGCAGCGGCGGAGTAATAATCTCCTCCGGCAGCCTGAACGCCAAATATTAGCGCATCGCTGGCGGTCATCCTGAACCCGCCCTCTTTCAGGTCGGAAAAATCTATCTCCCGATATACGATCTGCGAGCTGTCGGCAGAATTACCAACGCTTGATCCCACCACAACGGGCCATGACATAACAACCTTAGCGCCACTGCCGTAGGTTGCCGCGCTGTCCGCTCCGCTCGTATGGGTATGCCCGTATTTAAGGCCGAAAAGAACGATCTCATAATTAGCGGTAGACTTACTCCATCCGTCAACTACTATCTTTTCGATTATAAACGCATCCCCGTAGCTATTGGCTATAACAGCGTCACTGTCGGAAGCTGCTCTGTCAACCGTATCGGCTTCGGTTACTGCCTGCCATTCAAAACGCACGGGAAGTATCTGGTCTGCCGATGCCATACCGCAAAACACAAAGAGGGATACAACAGCGAGTAAAGAGATAAATATTTTATTCATTGTTTTTGTCCTCCTCTTAGTATTTCGCCGGGTCGATTATGTTGACAAGCAACTGACCCGCATCGGCGTTTGATATAACCTGCTTGTAATAAGCGCGGTACTTGTGGCTCCTTACTTCTCCGTCCTCGGAATCGGTAACGCGTATATTCGCCCCTTCGCCCTTTTTAGCCCAGAAAAATCTTGAACCAAGACCGTAGCTTTCCGTTGAGCCAGGCTCTACATAAGCAAGCAGCATGTAGTTGCCCATAAGGTCGGCCATGGTCGAGGTCGTAGTCGTAATGGGTGATTTGGAATCATACGCACCTTTCGGGAGTACTACTCTCATCCCCTTTAATTTAAGCGGGATGATAGTTCCCTCAATAAGTCCCTGCCCGTTCTGGTTTTTGGCAAGGTCTTTTATTTCGGAGTTGGCCTCCATAAAGGATTTTGAGCGCGGCCCAAAAACGCATATATTAGGCTCCATGCCTATTCTCTTCCTGACTTTCTCCGCTTCTACGGCGAGAATGTCGAGTATGGAGACATTGACACCATCAAGATAAGGGAAATCATTGGCGGCACCACCCGTCACATAATTGGTTATGACCGATGTGCTGGTAACCTGCGCAAGTCCATATTTCTCCTTATTAATCAGATACTGGAGCGTTAATTCGCGGACATGCCGCTCACTGGATTTCATAAGCCGATCGGCATCGTCTTCAATGTCCATGTCGATAGGGTCTGTTTCAACTCCGTGCTTGTCGAGAGTAAACGCCGTGCCCGTTCCCTTTTTCGTCCGAATCTGATTATATGCGGTTCCGGCCATTATATCGCCGTTGCCATATATTCTCTCGGAAACGCGGTCGAATTTCAGATACTTATCGGACAGATTGGGAACGCCAAAAGGAGGAAGAATCTGATCTATAATAAAATTCTCGGCCTTCTGCGTAATCTCAACAGCATAATTCTGGAGATATTGCTGAATGTGAACTAAATCTTTAGGTTGTGACATTGTTTATATCCTCCTTTTAGGATATGCAGGGCATAAGCATTACTCTTGCTTTCCCTGCGGCGGATGTGGTTTCGACATATATCCCGATTGAATAATCCCCTGCCGATCCGGTTCCGGCTCCGGCTTTTTTAGCCGTAGTGGAAGATCCCGCCAGTGTGTTTATCGTAACGGCTGCTGCGGTATTGACAAGTGCAATCGGCCCTGCTGAATAAAACTCATAATATTTACCAGCATTTTCTCCCGCAGTAGCTGACCCGCCGTTTTCTTTGGCAAACCAAAACGCGCCGAGGTCAACCGTACCAGTCGAGGTGAGCGTTTCGCCTGTGGGGTCGGATGTATCAAGGATAAAAATATCATCCTCTAACATCGTTATAGTATCGGCCAGCTTCATTGATACAGTAGGCAGATACTTATAATTCGTGTTCATGCTTTTTACTCCTTTTCGTTTTCGTTAGTTTTTCTTTCGATCTGCGATTCAGCAATCATTATCGGCCTTGTTAAATCGTTCAGCCCGTCGGCATCCAATTTTTCAAGGTCGATATTTCTGTCTTTCGCAAGCTGGACAACGCGCGGGTCGCGCTTTGTATACTTGTCTTCCAGCTTTACTTCAACGGGTTTTTCAAGTCCGCCCTTTCCCTTTTCTTCTCCGAGATTGACAATCGGCTCAAACGCTGACAGCTTCGCGATAAGACCGTTAACCTTATCTTCAGGTAGTCCTTCGCAAAGGCTGATAAAACCTTCAACATCGGCAGGTTTCAGCTTGCCATCCTCGGAAAGTTTGGTAATCTTCGCCGCGTAGTCCTTCTTAAATTCAGCCGTCTTTAACTCGGCTAATTTAAGATTTGCCGCTTCTGCATCGGCTTTCAGTTGGGTTATCTCTGTTTCTTTCAACTGGAGAGCCGTTGCGTTCGCTTCGGATAATTTTGTTATCTCGGCGGCGTGAGCATCGTTAATCTCTTTTAATTTCAGTTCGTCCATTTCGGTATCCTCCTCGTTAAGTTTTATTGACACATTCTCTTCGGTATCAGAAAAGTTATAAGACATCCCCTTTGCGGCGGGTGTCATTACGGAGCCAAAAGCAACGGCCTTTAACTGCGCAAAATTCTTGCTTAATACGGCTTCAATGCTCCGCTTGGGCATTGACTTAATCATATTCATAAACTCGCCTGTTTCGTCAAGGAATTTGGCCCATAACGACTTGCCCTCTTTTTTCAGTTCGCTTATCCACGCCATGCCGGGCTTTTCGTCATTGTCATCTTTCGTATGCCCCGGAATTGCAGGTATCATATAATCAGGGTCACCCTTATGTTCGCTGTAATGTTCGAGCATTAACTCGAGATGTTTCTCCGTTATTTCGCCCTGCGGATATTTCGCCGCGCGCGTTATCTCAATCCAGTCGGTCTGTTTATTCTCTGGCATATTATTGCCCTCCCGCTAATGTAGTAAAACCCTTCGCCGGAATTGCCGTGCCCGCCGTTTCGCTCCCCGGCCTCCACTGCTTTTCTGCCGTTTCGCCGTTGTAAATTGCGATCAGAATACTGCGGCACTGATGATGGGCCGGGGGTGTCATTTCCTTTAACCGGGGGTTATCCTTATCGAGATACTCCCCGTTATGAAACTCGCAAAACGCAGATGTTCTATCGTCAAGCACGGCTTCAAATGTATAGCCCGTCAATGTTTCAAGAATTTCAGGCTCGTTATATTGCTCCATTCTGCCCTGATTGTATGCGTCCGAGTAGTTAGTCCGTATAATCGTATTAATATGCCATTGACTACCGATTGATTTGCCTAAATCTTCGGGAGCCAGGTATTCATCGTATAGCTTTTTAAGCGCGAACTTAGTACCCTCTACATTGCCCGTGCTAATCCCCGTAGATATAATATTCTGTGCCTTTTTAATTACATCCTTTTCAAAGTTCCCGGCGATTGTAAAGCTCTGTTTGTCAATGGCCTTAATCTGGTCTTTCGGCATCGCCACTTTTTTCTTAAAATATTTTAACGCTTCTTCGTGAGGCAGCGGCTTAACCGGGATTGTTATCTCGGCAAGTTTTAATTCCTGTTTCGCCGTATCCGCCTCGTCCTTTACATTAACTTTCCCGATTAGATACCCGTTGTAATATATATCCTTCATCCAGTTCTGATAATTAAACATGTTTAATTTAATCTTGATTTCCCCTGCGGTATTAAACATGTCGTATGTTAATCCGTACTTGCCGACTAAACTGTCGTACTGCCGGAGCATACTATCCCGGATACCGAGTACGACCTCGGAGCCATCCCGGACATATTCGCCCTCGTAATCATCCATCTGCTCGGCAAGTCGTATAAAATTAACGCGTGGATGCTTCTCCTGCAATTTAAGCAGTTTATTAATATACTCGGCCCCATTAAATGCCATATAATCGGCGTTCTCGGCTTCGGGCATATCATCCCATGGCTTTTTGGGTTTCGTGCTCTCCGTGGGCTTGTTTGCGTCCTCGGCGGGTGTAACATCGGGGTTCCCCTCGCCACCCTGAACCGGGTTC
>Ga0209416_1000688_pt1 | contig 31500 bp, 46 predicted proteins | sample RifGroF1_FD_184001 | JGI IMG/M metagenome (GOLD analysis project Ga0209416, IMG submission 184001) | Groundwater microbial communities from Rifle, Colorado, USA - Groundwater F1 (SPAdes) (version 2) | ecosystem: Environmental > Aquatic > Deep subsurface > Groundwater | place: Rifle, Colorado...
GTCTATACGCAAATACTGTAGCGATTCGCATAGCCCCCCATACGTTGCGTTTTAATACGCTTTTGCGCATCCATAGCCTCCATCCTCTCGTATCGTTTTGCGCGAATGCTCTGCGCGTAGCCTGGGGTATAGCGTGTACTGTAAATGATCCGGCTCTATTGCTGGATTGTATCGCGGTAAATGATCTATGTCGTACAGCGGCCATTTATCTTGTGGTATACCGGATTGAATCAGTACGCGCATCCTGATTTTACGCCATGAAAAACCATAGCCACGCCGTGCCGCACTAACCCGATAATCGTCTGCCCTGCGTTCTGGCCGTAACGCCGCATGGTTGTCGCAATATCCTGATGGATCAAGCGTCAACCCTGAACAGTTAGGAACCTTGCACGGTTTAGCCGGTCTGTTTGGCATCCATCCCCTCGTAGTGTAGTCGCCCTTATATTTAAGCAATACGCCTATTTTGCTTGCTTGTCAATAGCCTTCCCGCGTGGTCGCCCTGGCTTGCGAGTGCTTGGGTCGCGCTTCATCCCCTTGCGGTTGGTAGTACCTGGCCCATGCGGGAGGGATATCCGGTTCCATAGCGGACACGCGTGATCACGTATCATTTCATCGGGCGGAAGGCACGGGCTAGGCTCGGTCATGGCGCGGCCCTGAGTGCGTCCCATGTCTGAACACATAACGGCGCAAGAACTGTTTTCCCATTATCATAAACGTGCCTCGTCTTTCTGTTAACCCAGATATAAAATCTAAGTCCGTTCCCCGCCGCTTCCAGTTCCTTGATGCGGGCCTCGGCGCGGTCGGCTCGATCTTCTGTTTTTACAATTAAATGGACTGATGATTCAATGTGTTCATCTACTTCTTCTATGAGGTCGTGTATAGTAAATGCGCTTGTAATTTCCTTACCACACAAGGCAGCAATATCAGACAAGACATCTTCTGCTTCGTCACGTTCGTCAATGGCTTTGCCAAGTTCTTTGTCTAATTCGTCCCGTTCCTGCTCGGCCGTGGTGAGGGCGGAGAGGATGAGGCAAATATCTGCGCCGATGTCCCAGTCAGCAGAACCATTTGCACCTTTGATGATGCGTGGAAATGACGTATATCCACGTAACGCTGCTTTCGCTTCTTCAAGGTCACTCATGGGTTTTCTTTCCTGTTGAAAATATTCTGCGTGTTCTCCGAAATGTTGTTCTTCTTGATTACTCATTCCCCGGCCTCCTTCTCGATTGCGGCGAGGGGCGTGTCTATGCCTTTATCTATTGCCATTTCAATAATATCTTGCCATTTTAGGGAAAAATATTGTCCTGTTGCTTTGCTCATGATTGTAGGATTCATGCCTGTAGATAAGGTCATTTCGTACTCTTTATCCCCTTTTGCCGAACCAACAAAAGTACGTAGCATGAATGTATTCTTAGGGAACAACTCTCCCCTCTGCTTCTGTTTTTCCACCTGTGCGCGGAGGGCGAGGAGTTCGGCAGCAAGCACCTTCGCGCTCTCGTCTGGTAATCTATCGATTGACCGCTCATTGTCGGAAAACAACGCTTCGACCTGTTCGAGCGCGATATCGACTTGTTCTTTTTGCGTCATTTTGTTGCCTCTGCGATAAGTGCTTCGATCTGCATGGCAATTTTGGTATCCTTTCCGAAAGCGTTGTCGATGCCGCATTTTGCATCCTTGAGAAGCGGCAACGCCTTCTTAATCCATGCGTTACGAGGATCGGGCGTGGGGGTTGCGCTCTCTGCGCCCTGCGTGATAGCGAGGCGAAGGGCTGAAATAACGGACTCCAATCCCATTTCAGCCCGCAATGATCTAAGCAATACAGCCGCCCTCTCCGCACACTCGGCGCGGACGGCGGCATCGCGGGATGCGATGTAGGCTTCTTTTTCTGCATCTCTCTTCGAGTAGTCACCTGTCTTTTTACAATATGCCCAATGATGGCTATCGATCATTACTAAATCAACTAATACTCTGTGCGGTGTTTCAACCTTTGCGCTTTCAATGCGTTCCATTCAGTCCTCCTTGGAGCGTACTTTTCTGTATACACGGATTCCATTCGCCCTGTGACCGCAGATAAAATAAATCTCGAAATAAGGATATGAAGGGCGTTTATTACGATAAAACCCTATTGTGGGGAATAAAAAGGCTTGAGAAATAGCATTTACTGCTAACGATAAATATTGAACTTCCATGCTCATCCTCCTATCTCAGTTCGATTGTAGGAATAATGCTTGCTGGTTTGAAAATAACCTTGTATTGCTTGGTTGAAACGGCAGCTTCTTCAAGAGCTTCAGAAAAATATGTTACGTTATCCGATAAGCCAAGATAGTGCTTCAAGAATTTCCCATTTTCTGTTTTGACTGTCACAACAAGATCACCATCTTCATCAACTATTATGGCCAGCATTCCTTCGATGGTCAGGATGTACTCACTGGTAATGCCGTTGTAGAAAACAACTCGCCTAAATATCTGAAAATTCTGTTCTTCTTTTTCCAAGTTCGACCGCGCAACCGATGCATCAGACGAACATCCGAAAATGAATGCCATCATCATAAGAACCAACACAAATAAGATTGCTTTTTTCATTTCGTTTCTCCTTGTAAATGCTTTTGATTTGCTCATCTCATCCTCCTATCTCGCGCCCGTGCTTGGCGGCGATATGTGCATACACCTTAGTCTTCCTTGATTGTGTAGCCGTATTCTCTTAGCAACCCATTTACTCGTGCCCAGAATAGCAAAGCATCATGATTGGACTTTCTACATATATCGTATTCGGCAACAATTCTTTCCATCATCGCCCTCGGCACCATTCTCGCCTCGTGGATCAGTGCGGCGGCTTTAGAATATCCCTTGCTTACTGCCATTAGGCCACCGCGCCCATTAGGAGATTCCCGATAGACGGTATCTTGCAATATGGCTTGCTCAATTTCCTTTGCCAGCGTCTCATCGCTCTCCGGCACTTCGGCCGGGACGAGTAGGGCAAGGGTCATATTAGCCGCTTGGTTTATGGGATCGGCGTTTGCTTCGGTAAGTTGTAGGTATGCCGTAAGTTGCTCTGTGCAAAGATGGATAAAATCCACAATCTGCGCGCCCTCGGCTTCGGTCAGGATGTAGACGTTACTCATGCTTTCCCCTCAGCGCCAGTATCTTGGCAGCAACGCCAGGGGCTATGTTCCGCCTGCCTGTCTCTATCGCCTCAACCATTGAACCACTGACTCCTATCTTCTCGCCGAACTGCACAGGATTCAGCCCTAACCGCTTGCGGATTTCCCGCACTTCGTTATTGTCCATCGTTGCCCTCCAGATATAACCTTACCACTACATACTACCACTGTCAAGCTATTAAATCCCCTCCGCCCTGAAAACTGCAATTACGTCCTCGATGCACCGCGCTACGATGTGCAAGCCGCCCGCCTCAACAATGTCCCGCTGGAACTCAACTTGCGCCGGAGATAGCACGCCCCTGCCCGCCTTGCATTCCACCGCAAGGAAGCGGCCACCAGGCAAGCAGCCGAGAATGTCCGCAACGCCATTGCGCCCCGCGTTCGGCCTGTATGCCCCGCGCTTTGCGTCGTACACGCCCATGGTGTTGGTTCTCCATGCGACGATCTGCCGAATCGCGAGATAGTCCAGCACGGCGCGGACAACGGAGCCTTCGGGCGTCATAGCTCCCCCTGTGTGTATGTCGCTCGCGGCTCGTCGAATAGGCGCGGCTGGCGGTAGGCTATCTCGATGCGCTTGCACGCCTTCGTAAAATAATCCTCATTAATTTCAATCGCCGTGATTGGGTAGCCCATGTCGGCACAGGCGACAACTGAAGAACCCGAACCCATGTGCGTATCAAGGATCTTGTCGCCTTCTTTTGCATAAAGCCCAAGTAGCCATTTATAAAGCGCGACTGGTTTCTGTGTAGGATGGAAGCGAGGATCGTTTACCGTTCCCTGTGGGGCGCATTCAAACACCTTTGCATTGCCGGGGATATTAGTCCAAGCATACTCAGCCATCGCCATCGAGAAGGTTTCAGGAATATACTTTTTCCACACAATGAAGTTCCGCGAAGGCGGCAAAGAGAAGTAGTTCCCGCCCCAAATAATCTGGAACCGTGAAACCCTGAAAAGCTCCTCGAAGTATTCGGGAGGCGGCGCGAAGTCCCAATGCCGGATATCGCTAGGGCAACCCCCTTCGGTCTGATACTTCGTTGCCCATGTTCCACCTGTCCTTGTCGGGGGGGCATAACGCTCGAACCGCCCGCCGTAGGCGTGATTGACTCCCCGATGCTGTACTTGTCGAACAATCCGCCGAACCTGCTCCTCTTCCTGTTTTCCCAATCCCCCCCCGTCGCCGTAAGGAGGATCGACAATCGCAAGCTCGAACGCCTTGTCGGGCATTTCGCGCATGATGTCCGTGCAGTCCGCAAGGATACAAGTCGCGTCGCCGATATGCTCGACCCTCATGCCATACTCCTATATCGTTCGATTTCCGCGATAAACCACGCACGCGGATGCTTCATGGTCAGGTGCTTCAATGCCATAAGTTCCGCGACAGCCGCCGCGCCGATTTCCGCAGTCAACCGCGCCTCGAATTTCACCGCCTCGCCCTCGTTGCCCTGGCAGACAAGGCACTGGACCCGCAGATTATTCAGGTTCCAGCGCGTACCACGATGCCGACGCAAGATGAAATGGCCGCACGTCGCCTCCTGCGTGGTAAGCCATAGCCCGCAGGTGTAACACTGGCACCACCCATGCACCGAGTACAGGCGCCGCACGTACCTGCTCACCTCGCTGTCAAGGATGCGCTCTAATTGTGGGATGCGCATAGCTTCTAATTTCATGCAATTCTCCATTCGTCAAACGTCGATTGGCTGAATATCAGTTCTGCAATTTGAGGGACAATCGAATTTCCGATTGCTCTGTTTCTAACTGCGTCCAGCCTCTTGGATATCCCATGATTACCTCGCCAAACTCGGGCAGCGGATACCTCATCCCTAAAATTAGACTGCAAAAATCTTGATAATTGTTTTCTGGACACTCCACGCCGTTCTTGATTCTTGGGTGCAATCTCCCACCCTTGAAGGCTGTTGCGTTCGGGGTAGGCAACAATCCAGATTCGCTCCCGTCTATGGGGCGCTCCGACATCGGAGGCGCGTATATCTTGCCATTCCGCATCGTACCCGATTTCGGCAAGCGATCCCAAAACTGCGTCAAGTCCTCGAAAAGATAACGCTCCGACGTTCTCCATGATTGCGTATCTCGGTCGTAGCTCGCCAATGATGCGAGCATACTCGAACCAGAGGCCGGATCGGCTACCTGCCATCCCAGCGCCCTTACCAGCGACGGAAATGTCCTGGCATGGAAACCCCCCTGCGATAATCCAGTCGCCTTCTGGCAGCTTTGTTCCGTCAATCTTTGTGATATCTCCGAGTCCGATAGCGTCGTGGAACCGTTGCTGATAAACTCGAATAGCATAATCGTCTACCTCGCTGAAATAGTGATTGTCGAAGCGTAGCCCTGCCCAATACGCGCCCAGGGCGAAGCCTCCTATACCAGAAAACAGGTCGAGAAAGTGAGTCATTCCTCCCCCTTCATGGCGTCGCCTTCTTCAAGAGCCTTTCAAACGCAGCCGCGAACATCGCCATTTCTTCCGGCGTTGCGTCCGGTCGCGTGTCCTCGATTGCCAGCGTGTCGTACTTTATGCTATCCGTAGCCTCGCGCCGATTTTCCTCGAAGATCGCGATATCCGGCGCGTGTCCCCATTTGGCCGAGTATCGGCGCTTCAATACTTCCTTGAGCGAGTCAAGGTATTCTGGCGACTTGCCTTTCAGGTAGTCCCAAATGTCGCGCTTCTGCCCCTCGGGATACTTGCCATAATATCCCTGCACCCATTTCGCAAAGTCTATGGCGGTCATACAGCCGCCTGTTTTTCATCTTCGGCGGCCATTTTCTCAACCCAATCATCAGGTTGCCCTTTTATGGCTTCGAGTTTTACTCGTTCCCATATTCCACCGGAAGTCAAAATTGACGGCAAAAAGGGCTGACCGGACCAAAATTTATTAGTACTACGGGTAAGATCATAAAAGGTCTTAACCATAACAATCATTGCGCTTTCGTCGCCGTTTGCAAGTTTTATAATCCTTTTTATTCCCGCTCCTTCCCTTGCGTAGTCGGCGAAGTCCCCAGATATTCGTTCAAACGCTCCTTTTATTTTATTGTAAATTGTCAAATCTTTTTCTGAAAGTTCCTTTGATGTCTTTTGGGCAGTGGCCGCTTGCGGCGTATCCTTATCACATTCAGAATCAGTATCTATTTCAGAATCAGAATCAATATCAAGATAGTTCGGGGGGTATGTATATCCTTCGATAAGATATCTATACCGTATGGATATCATATATGCAACTAAGTCTTTGGGAAGCTTCTCAATAATGGCGTCAATCCCCTCTTTAATCTTTGATCTTTGATCTGCTTTTTGATGCTTTGGCCATGAAGGGAGGATGATATACTCACCATGTAAATATGCTTTACCAGCCTTTTTGAATTTTCCCAGGATATGCCCCGCCGTGTCTGCATTGAATCCAGTATCGAAACATATACGGCGTATTGTAAGTTTATAGACTCCCGCTATATTTGTAAGCGGATTAGTCATAAGGTATAAATAAAGCAGTTTTTCAGATGGGTCAAGCGTTTGTATCCATTCATCATCCCAGAAACTTGTTGAAATGTATCGCTGTGTTGCCATATCCCCTCCGACAAATAAAAAAGCGTCTTGATACGCGGTATTGGACGGCCAAGTCCGGGACGTGTAAGCATCCCCCGCATAACAAAACGCCTAATAAACAATTTTAGCCACCCTTACAGATGGTTTGCTAACGGCTGGCCTTTTCCGCTAACAAGGATACTGTACCATGCCCCCGCGCATCCGTCAATCCCAGTTATATATCCCCGTCTGCCCCGTGCCAAGCCGGTGGACAAGGTTGCCGCGCAGCAGTTCGCCGTGTTGGTTGCGCGTGCGATTGTCGCTGATGAATTGCCCGGCCCTCGCCCAGCGGATGCGCGGCTTGCGCGTGTCGTACTCGATGTGCTTCGTCATACTGGCCAGTCCTTGCGGGGAACGCCGACAAGCGCGGGATCGAAGGGGCGATAGTGATCCCATATCTGACCCGATGTGCCGTATACGCCTTGAGCGAATGTTATGCAGCTATCCTTTCTTTTTTTGGAATAGAAGTATACAACCGGTGCCGGGCAGCGTGAGTCATGGTCGTCATTCCACACGAAGATCGGATCGCCGCGAGAGGGAAGGGTGGGATTTGATGCCTTTTTGTCTGCAATGAGCGTCCACGCTGCAGGATCCCATGGATAAGGGCTATACCTATGTGCGGTATTGTTGGGGAATGGCGACATATAGGCGCGCCCATCAGGTGTTAACTCAAGGCACTCACGCGGTGAGTATTTAGTCTTATCGTTGTAAAAGCGCCCGACTATCCAACCATGCGAAGGCTGCTTTGCCTTCGGTTCCATCAGCGGCATTGAGCCATCGGGCGCGATGAGGGACTTGTTCCACGGGCAGTCGGGGAAGGTGAGGTTGTCGGGCAAGGTTAAAACAGTGCCGAAATTCAAATTCCAAGTATCAGGAGTGGGGTTGTTTTTTGTTTCAGGTCGAGCAGTCCATCCCCACCATCCATTATTGCCAGTCCATGGGTTTTTGTCCTTCGCCGCCCATACTCGATGCTCCCGGCAGTAGTCGCGGATGTCCTGCTTCGGATGTGCCGGTTTTGTTTCTTTGTTACTTCGGCGCAGTAACAGTATTTCTTTTCCGTAATCCTCAATTCGATGCTCAATCTCAAACTCCTTGCCGTCAATCATTACCTTGTCCATTCTTCTCCTCCCTTGTCTATGACATTGAGCCGTGCATCGGCCCGTAGCGCCCTCACATATGCGTCCGCGTCGTCGGTCGTTCGAAAGGCAAGCACATGACAGGTGTCGCCCGACCATACCTCGAGTCGCCATTCCATGTTCGCATCGTCGTGGATGTACAGATCGCCTATCTCGATTGTCCGCACGGCCCGCGATTCGATGATCGTCGCCGCGCCCATGACGATAAGGGCAATGGCGAACAGCCCCAGGGCTATCGCATCTGCGCGTTTCATCTGCGCCTCGCCTTGTAGTGAAGCGCCATGGCTCCCTCTGGCCGCCGATGCTCGCGGAATAAGTACGCGAGGTGTGGATACTGCGCCTTGAACTTGTCCGCAAGGAAGCGCCAATAGGAATTGTTCACGCCATGCCCTACCATGCTCCGCACTTCCGGCGCGAGGTCACGCGGGGAGATATAGCCCCTTTTGATGCGAGTAAGGACAAGTGCGCTAAACGCTTGCGATACTTCGGGATGCTCAGCGTCATACGCCGCAAACTTCTGATCCAAGGTGTCGCACGCTGGCGTGTCCACTAACTGAAGCTCTGGCTCATACGCTATCATCGTGTGCCTCCTTGCTATTCTCGCAATTCTTGTTCGGGCAGTAATATACTCCGCATCCATCGTCTACATCGTCGTAGTTCTCTGGCCATTCTTTTTTGTCGTATAGTTCGGTTGATCCTATCAAACTTCCTGTTTTTGTAATGTCATGCCAGTGTGGAGCTACACCATAGCTTGGATAGTAATAGCCATCGTAGCATTCATGGCATTTGAAAAAAATGCCAATGATTGACATATAAATTTTATAAACAGGTGTGTCATAATACTCCGCTGGATTGTGTTCCATGAGCCAGAATTTAACTCTATCCATTCGCCTTCTCATCATCCGCCTCCTGAATAAAAAGTATCCTACCGTCTGCTAAATCTATTCTACCGGGCATAGTCTGATGCCCACAGCACGAAGCAACCGTTTCAACACCACCTGCATTCAATGCTGCCACTATTTGATGTATGCACCAATCAATGCATTGTACTTTGCCATTTATAGGCATACACACTTGATTAGCAAATGTCTTTTCATTTCCTGCGCCATCGCAATGTTCACATTTCATGCTTTCCTCCACGAAAAGTCATATGCCCTTTTTGTACAACCGCAGCAGATAAAAATGCTGCATTGTTATTATAAATAGCAACTAATGCAGCACCTCTTCGTATTAGATCAAAAGCTGTTCCTACTTTTGATCTTCTCGATGCTGGCGTATTGCGAATCCGCATGGCTATTGTATCTCGTTCGTCTATTAGTGCCTGTTGCGTTTCCGGTGTTATTTTGTCTTCTTTTAGAATTGCGGGAACAGTTTCATTGTCAGGGTATCCATCAACTTTGCCGTCTTCTGAGCTTTCCATGTTATCTCCCCTAATAGGCGTTGGACATATCCTCAATAATGGCATCCTTTGGCCCGTACCCATCTATGTACATATTTTGCCATTCTTCTTGACTTGCCCACCTAAACGCTTTTATAAAATGTGGGATTCTTTCAAATCCAAAATAAATAAGCCAAAATGCAAGTTGTAATCGCCACATCAAATTAGCTCCTTTTTCGCTCATCCCCTTGCTCCTTCGCGCACTCGGCGCGTGTCGAGAACTTCGAGCGTGATCATGGTTTCCCTACCCGGAATATCCCTGCCGCCAGGAAGCCCGCAAGGAACGCCGCCGCAAGGAAAAACCAGTACGCCGCCCAGTGAATGCTAAGCATCATAATCCTCCATGTTTGCAGTATCGTTGCGATTCCGTCTACAGCGTTGTAGATGCTATATCAATGCTCTATCGGCCTATCGTCGAACATGGAAGCCGCCCCTTCTGGCCTTGCCGGACGCATCGCCGGGAATGTTGTAGCCTGGCCTTCTGCTTTCTTCAGCGGCGCGGGTTCAGCGGGCGCGGGAGTCGGAGCGGATTCGGGCTTCGGTGGAGGGGAATCGTGGGCGAAGTCCTCCACGTCTTGCGTGAAAAAGTCGGAGGCTGCGGTTGCGGTGAGTGTTGCATCGACATAAGCCCTTTTCTTCGCCATTTTCAGCACGGTGTTGTACACGTCCGCGATGTCGGGGTTTTCGGTCTTTTCGGTATTCGTGTACTTCACCCAGAACCATGTGCCGTCAACCTGCTTCATTCCGAAACCCTGTCGGCGATATTCTGCCTTTCGCTCTTTCGAGTCCTTCGGGATAGGAGCATCCTGAATCTCATAATCGGCCACGTTCCGGTAGCGGTACTTCGTTTCCATCGTGGAGCATGAGCCGACGCCTTCCCCCACCTTCTCCCCGCTTCCGATCTTCCTGAGAATGCAGGTGATCTCGAATTCCCTGTGACCGCCCGCAAGTTCATGGCGCTCGATCTTGTACTCCGGTTCCAGTCTGAATATAAAACACACCTTCTCGGCTCCGGGCTTCAAGAGGCTCGGCTTTTTCCCTGTTCCGGGGATAATGCCGTAGTGTTCGTCCACCTTCATCACCGACGCCATCAGATCCTGTATCTTCGTGATTTGGTCCTTGACGTTCTGCACCGACATTTCGGCGGGCGCTTCTTTCCTTGCTGCTAGTTCGTTTTCCATATCTCCCTACCTTATAGACAGAGACTTGCCCTGCAAAAGCTCTGCGCCAGGTACCGATACTCCGGCTTTGAGATCATCCTTGATCGCGGTCTTGGAAAGCTGTGGTTCCTGAACTATGAAATACTTCGCAGGAATTACCGCCTGATCTATGATCTTGACGGCGGGCGGGTTGAGCTTAAATTTTGCCTCGAATATCCCCGCATGGACCGACTCCATGTTCAGCCGGTTCATCGTATCCGATAAATACGTCCGCAACCATAAACCCTTGTTCTCCAGCGCGTTTCTGCGCCCCGCAAGGTGTTTCTCTTCGGCCTTGATCGCGTCCGCCTGTCCTTCAAGGTTCCTGATAAACCGTATGATGTTTTCAGCCTTGTCCTCGAACGCTTCTCCGATTTCATCCAGCGCCGCTTGCCGTGCCGCTACGGTGTCGGGATCGTCGCCCTCAATCTCCATAATCTCCACATACCGCGTCGCAATGTCATACATCGATTCCATAACTACCTCCTGTCGTGATCTATAAATTTGTCGCTATACAAATCCTCGATATCGTCGCCGGGTGTCCCGAATGGCTTATCCTCGCCCTCCTCCACGTTGTCCAGGTAGTCCTCGTCCTGCTCGTAGTCGCCATAGTCGGGCGGGTCGAGATCGTGGTCAGGGAGCATCGGCGCTGTGTTTTCCCATCCGCTCATACCATTGCCTGCTTGCCGCGCCATGTTTTGATGATAGCGGCCTTGGCTTCTTCCATGCCCATGATGACCCACTCGTAGCGCATAGCCATGTCGTGATCGTGGCGCGACTCCGCAAACCTCAGACTCTTGCGCTCCTCAAGGATCAGCGCGTCAATGGCGTCGGTGTAGTCTTTCGGCATGAGGTTCATGCTTTTGCCGCCCAAACTTCAGCGAGCCATTTGGATGATTGGCCGCGATTCTTCTGGAACCCGGTGGGTTCGGGCGATGGGATGTACTTGTGTTTCAGCTTCCACGCGGGATTGTCGCGGCGCTTGTACATCTTTTTGATGAGCTTGAAACCGGAGCGTCCTTTGCCGAAAGCGCCAGGATTCTCGCCGCCATGACCACGGCTCCACTTTCGCGAGTACTGGCCTTTTTCATCCTTCTTTATGCCATGCTTACCGAGATGCGCTTCGGATGCCACCGCGCCGTACATCATAGCGATAGCCCTGACTACCGCAAGCCGTGCGATAAAACCGCTTTTCATTTCTGTCCCTCCTGGTAGCGTGTCGCCGCGTGGCCTTCGTCCTGCTCGGGATGCGGGTCGCGTATGGCATCGGTAATCTTTTTCCCGATGTGCTTTTTGCCGTTTTCTTGAGCCGCCTGCACCTTCGCGGGGCTTGTGGACTTGCCGCCTTTTCGCCCCATGGCCTGCGCGGCCTGCTGTAGCGCGGTGAGCTTCGGCGCTCTATCGTGGTCAGGGTCGCCGAACTTGCGGATACTGCGGGCCAGCGCCTTGACCTTCTGCACCGCCGTTCGTTTCTTTTTTAGTTGCATGATTCCTCCTTGCCTAAAAATAAGTATAAGCCCATGCGCTTGGGTTCGTCAATAGCAATTCGATTCGGTTTTTACGATTTATTTTAGGCAAAAAGAAGCCTGCACATGAGGAGGGCATGGCAGGCTTGCTACGTTCCGCGCAGCACGGTTCCAATGGAGGGGTCGGCTAGACTGTAGGATCGGGGGCGACGAAGACAATGCCGATCACGCCGCATACGGCGGTAATGAGCGACAGGGCGACGCTCACCCATTCTGGTGTCGAGGTGGTTGCCATAAGGATTCCGCCGACTGCCGCCGTTACGACGCCGGAAATGATGAATCCTAAGCCTTTTTTCTTTCGTGCTGTCATGTGAACCTCCCATGATATTGCAGGGCATACGCCCCGCTACTGTGTGATAGTCTCCACGCTCACGGCCCATGCCTCCCATTGCTGAACGAGGGCCTCATAGTACAGGATAATTTCCGCCATGCTCGCGCTCGGTGCGATAATCTCCCGTTGCGGTTTCTCAGGGAGTGTTACCGACAGTGGCTTTACCGTCGCGCACCCGAGCATTGTTGCCAGCGATAATATCGGAAATAACAGTATCAGCCTTGCCCGCTTCAATCTTGGCCTCCTGGTCTTTCTTCCACGCCGCGATAGTGGCAGTATCCACCGCGTTCTGCTTTAGCGCCGCGATGTTTTTCAGCAGTTGCACCTTGTCGGCGGTCATGTCGGTCAGCGTCTTTTTTATCGCTCGCCGATCCATAAGCAAGAGGGAGATAACCCCGGCAAGTACGATAATGGCGATGATAAGGTAGAGCGTCATACGCCGTCCTTTGGTTTCGCTATGCCCTCAAGTACCCCGATGCCGAGAAGCGACGCGCCGACGATGACAAGGGTCTTCCCTGCGTCCAATGCCGTTACAGGGTCAACGACTACCCTGAACATGGCCGCAACGCCTACAGCAAGCAGGAGCAAGCCCCCCGCGCCGATTAGGATAGCGCCGAACGTCCGCTTTGACGATTGAACGCCCGGAGATTCTTCAAGTAGTCCTGTCATACGATCCTCCTAAAAATGCGCTTGTCGATGCACTTTCCTTGCTTCAAGGTTTCCGAGTTGCCGAGCGAGTCCCACAAGGATCCATCCGGGCGACGCAATGCGAAATGCTCATGATACCCGCTTTTCTGATGTGTGTACGCCCATTTCTCGATGGATATTTCAGAGGGCAGGGGGATATAGGTGGCTTTCTCTGGCCGATAGCTCCACTCCCCGCCCGCGCACATCTCCATGAAAAGCTCTTGTTTCCGCACGGTCATGTCCGCGTCGAGATATTTAAGCAGTTGCCCACGGATTACCATATCAACGGCGGTATGGGGCGGGCAGCCCGGTTGCCCTGCCTCCACGATGCACAGGGCGAAGCATCCCGACTCACCCATGGCCGCGAAAAGGCGTTGTATACCAGCGGTCATTTTCCTACCTCTCCGCCCGTGGCCTCGGAGTGCAAAAAATCATTTGTCGCTTCGTTAGCGGCTTCCAGATACTTCCCGCTTAACGTGCTTTTGTCGATAGCCTTGACGATATTGCCGTTTATCTGGCCCTTTTGGACTACATCAAGAATCGTGTCGACAACATGGAGAATACCGCCCAGGCATTGCCCCTGCTTTTCCAGCACCTGGAATATGGCATACTCGCCCCGGCGTAGTTGTCCCACGTTTTCCGGCAGCCTGGATCGACGGCGCAGGCTAGACACGGCCCACACGATAAACGCCGCTATTAACGTACTGCCCACGCCGATCATGACTCCTTGTGTTACTTCGCTCATACAAGCCCCTTTGTGATAGTTTTGTTTTACTCAGCCCACTCTTGATTCAATGCGCTCATGCTATCTCCGATGGCCTCGCGGCCTACTTTATCTCATCGCTGTGCGACAGGCTCGCGTTAAATTCGTCCAGCGTATGCCTTTCGCTCTTGGGATAATTTTTAAGAGCAATATAGGCATACGCCGCCATGTCTTCCCATTTCGTCAGTACCGTTAATCCTTCCATTTTCAGGGCTCCAAGAATAAAGAATCAAGAAGAAATAAAAGCAGGACGAAACCCGACAACGTCGAGCACGCTCGAGCGCGGACTATACAGACCCAAGGCAGCCAGACCCGCATCCGCCCCGGCGTACCAGCAACCCCCACAGATCGGAAGCCTTTCCGTATCTGCGCTTACCGACAAATTTCCTTTGGGGGTAAAAGGATTGGCAGAAGCGTGAGTAAGCCGCGTCGTAACCCCGGCGAGCATTAGCTTTCGACGCACCTCAAGATCGAGACTATCATAGGAAGCGTCCATAACCTGTGCTGTATGAACTACCGACGCCGCATAAGCCCCGGCATGTACCGATCCCCATAACTTCGCGTTGCCGTCGAAGAAAGCTCCCGTTGTCGGCCAGCTCGCTTCTGCCAACTCGAAATAGTTATCGTCCGTCAGGAAAATTTCGCCGTTGTTGAGCTTGAGCTGATCCGTCCAGCGCCAGACATCCCCCACCATATCGAAAATGCCCCATCGGTCATGGTTGTGTGACCAGAAACGCGGACCTGATCCGTTCCGATGCTTGGCTGTTCCCGAAGCAAGCCCAGGGGCAAGGCTGTCAAATCGGATTGCCGTTTCGTTGAATTGGTAGCCTGATTCATGTGTTTGACCGTACTGGGTATTCCCACGCGGCTCCATGGCCCCTTTCACCGCCAAGAGGGTGATAAGGTTGTTTTCCCAAACGGAGCCAAGATGCCAGCCCGCTCCCTTATTCACACAAAGGGCTTTTGATGCGTCGAAGTTGAGCGATGCCGTTGGAAACAATCCCGGCCAGCATACAGCCCTCGCTCCCGCCCCGCTATTGTAGGAGGTGGCGCTATACATCGAATAAAGGATTTCATTCTTCTCGACACCGTTGACAACAAAGGCAGGATGCACGGGGCCGATGGCGGTAACGTTGATTGTGGCATTTGTTCCCGTGCCCCCGGTCGTGGCGAGGCCATTGGCGACGGCATATCCCGTCCCCTGCGCGGCTCTTCTTATTGTCAGCACGGCACCCGATCCATCTACGGTAAGGACTCTGTAAATCCCGCCCGATGCCCCTGATTTTACAACGGTCAAGAGGTCGTTTGCAGTATACCCGGCTCCGCCCGCCCCAAGAGTAGCGGTCTTGATCCCTGTAGTAGAGCCATAATCGGCATGGAGATAGCCGTTTAGTTTTGGGCCTGAGAGGATATACATCATCGACGGATACCCAAGATCGTCAACCTTCGCGGTAACCGCTCCGCCTGAAGCCGCTTCGACCATTTCCCGCAAGAGCGCGGAAGGCATCTTGGCAGCGGTATCGTAGTCCCAGAGGGCGGTTTCCGCTTCGGCGGCGGCAAGTTTTGCGAGATGGGTATACCCTGCCGTCAATGCGGTTTTTTCTGCGGCAGTCACACGCTTATATGTTGTCCCTTCGGTGATGTTGTCCAGCGTTAGCGCGGCCTTTATCTGCGCCCAGGTAGTTTTCTGTGCGGCGTGAGCGGCGGATATGCTCGGTATGATGTCGGCATCAGCGGGCGTTGCGGTTGCCGCTCCGCCTTCGATCTTGCCGATAATCCACGCCCAGATGTTCGCCCATGTGTACCAGAGCAGGGTATGATCGGACTTTACTCCGACCGCCTTGTCTGTATCTGCAGGGGCCGCCGTTTCGGTACCCGATTCAATGGCGGCGGCGACGCCTTCTTTGTCGGTCACGTCGGCCAGCGCCTCGATGCCGTCCAGCTTCGTGATCTGCGCGGCGGTCGCCTTGCCGTCTGCGGCTGCGGTAGCGGCTGGAAGCAGCGCGGCCAGCGCCGTCGGGGAGTCGAGCGCATCAGCGCACGCCTTCACTCCCTCGTCGATGTGGTTTAGGTTTGCGGCTGAAAGCGGGGGAGCCGTGCCGTTGATAAAATCAAGCTCTGTGTATCCTATCGACATATTCACTCCTTCCTTGTGGTTTTACCGCGTACCGCCAAAATTACTATTACCATGTCATGCTCGCCGCGAATGTCGGGCTTGTGTCGCCATCGGTGATTGTGAACGATGAAACCACCCCATCGGAGAGCCTGTAGCCGTTGAACCCGATTTCAGTCGCACTTACCCGGCTCGCTCTGCTTACGACAAACCCATTGCAGAAGCCATGCACACAGAGAATGTCCCCGGTGGCTGGTATATGTGTTTTCATCATTTCAAAGAGTGCTTCCTCGGTGGTGCTTGCGGTATGGATCGCTCCGCTCGGGGCGCGTCCTGCGGTGAGCAACATTCGGCCTTCGGGATATATTTGAAAAAGTAGGGTCGTTAAGTAATAAAGTTTGAAGAGAAGGTCTGATCCATAATTTTCCGGGTTGAAGGTGAAATCATCGAACATTGATATTTCGCCAGGGTCGGTAAGCAGGTCGATATGGTCAGTGGTGGGATATGAATAGTAAAGGTTCGCGTACACTATCAGCGCCGTGGTATCGGTAAAGGTAATGCGTATCGATGAGGTTCCTGTAATATATACCGATAGCGGGGTTTTGCTGTTGAAAGTATGCCCCGCGACTAATTGTTCAATGAGTGTCCGCACTTTTCCGGCAAAGAGGGTTATAAACGCAAGGCCATTCCAATGCGTATGTGCGGCAATAAAGTCATCCAGGGCAGCGATGTTGATATTCCCTGTTTCCGTGATATAGGCAGTGCTGCTGATCGCCAGAGAGGTGGAATCGGTATCGTTATAGACTCCTATGGTGTTGAGATCAGGGCATATCCTGAAATTAGAGCAATAAACGCTGCCTTTTGCCAAGCTAACAATCTGTAACTCAACAACGTCGTCAACGTGTAAAAATGCAAGGTATATACATGTGAGGTAGGCCGTTGAGTCGCCAGAACCATAGCCCCCCGTGCTTACTCCATTTATCAATATTCTGGAAGCGACATATGATCCAGCGGCAGGCTTTATACTGTAAAATATTCTTATAGGGCCTTCGACAGTACTCACGAGAGTTTTCATCGTAAGCCATGCGGCGGAATCGGTGTCCTCTATCGCATCGTCGCGCTGGTAATACGGCGCATAGGTCGTTCCTCCCTTGAAAATCTTGGTGACGTTCTTCCCTCCAAACGTACTTGTCGCGTCAACGGCGTGTTCCCCGTCGGCCAAACCCGCGCAGTGCGTAATGAGTGTGCTTCCGGGCCAGTGAGTAAACGCAGGTGCGGCTATTTCGTCACCCGTCTGCGGTTCGGTGGTTTTAAGCACGGGAGTATCGAGAACGCCCCTGACTGTGCCATTTTGCATATCAACATCACCGGAAAACTCTGCCGTGCCGCCTCTAAGAAAATCAATTAGGGCGGTTCCTATATGTGCGGTGTCGATAGATTCCGTCACGCCATAGTCGGCCTCAATTCCATATAGCGCGGCGGTTCCTGCGGCGTTCAGTAATTTGCAAATATCCACGATGTCGCGGATTGCCTTGAACATATCGGCGGGGTCTGTCGTCCATACCCACGCGGAGCCAGAGTATTTGAACACGCCGCGATAGTCTGGCGGGTCGGCAAGCGTCGGCGGGTCAACCGTATTCGGCGTTTCAGAATAGCGCAGATATACGTCGCCTTCTTTGGCCGCACTTACCGGAGAAGTGTCTTTCCATGCACCCAAATACTGGGGCGAATACGAAGGCACGGCGGCAATCACTTCTGCGGCAGTCTGTCCCGCATCGTCGCGCTCCCATGTGTCGGGGAGTGCGGTACAGGCATATCGCGTCCCACCGTATACTCCGTACTGCCCGACAAAATCAGCGGTATCGGGCGATGCACCCAAAGGATCGGCGGCAAGGGGTATCGTCGCGGGGTACTTCCTCGCAATCTTCGGGAGCGACAGCGCCGGAGCGCCATAGGTTGCCGATGCCGTATAGTCGCCCACGCCCTCGCACACAATGGCGAAGGTTTTCGGGTCGCCGCCGTCGATAACTTCAATCACACGCAAGGTCGATGATGCACCAAGCAACGCCGCATCGGACAGCGTCACGATCTGGCCGGGACGCATGACATCGCCCCACGGATAGAGCGTGGTATCGGGGTATAGGTCGAGCGCAGGGTAGAGCGTTTCGTCGGACATTGCCGATAATGTGATTTTGGAAAATCGATACTTGAATGTCGCGTTTTTGTGCCAGGCGGCGCGGCCATTGGCTATCCGTGCGGCGTCAGTTTTCGTGTAAATGATTTCGCTTGTCAGATCTTCGCGCTCGTCGGAACTTGCGACAATCTCAGCCTCGGCCTTGCATTTATCGAGCTTGACCGTCGCATCCCCGACGATCTGGAATTTGGTTATCACGCCGCCGGTGGCCGACGAGAACTTTACCAGCATCCCCAGGCCGTCGATAGTTTCCACGGCTTTTGTTACATCCCCGGTGTGCGCCCACACGATAGCGGGAGAATCCACGGCAACGATATCGTAGTCCTGGAGCTTGAACACGCACCGGATAGAGGTAGTGGCGTCCGCGCCGTCAGGGTAGTACGCGCCGGCGGCGACGGGTATCGAGCAAGGCAGGGCGGCAGTCGCCCCCGTGGTGTCCTCGAATACGACCGCGTCGGCTATGGTGTCATGCGTCCAATACGTCACATCCACGGCCTCGGCCTTGTACTCGTCGCGCTCGACATCATAGCCTTCCGCAATATTCCCGCCTGTTCCGGTCAACAGCGTTTCAGTCGCGGTGTATGACGCGGGGTAGAGGTTGAACAGCTCTATCACGCCTGACTCAGTAGGGCGAAGCGTGTAGACCACATCGCGGAGTACGTCTTCAATAGCTTTGCGGCAGTCTATCGCTTTATCGGTTCCATCGAGGGCAAACTTGTCCACCGTCACGTCGATTTCGGTAAAGTTAAGTTCCGCGTCGGCGTAGCCCGCAAGGTAAAAAAGCTGATGCAGGATTGACGCGGTTTTCGTCGATGGATCTGAAATCTTATAGTTCGACCACACAAACGAGGTGCGGATTTTCCGCGAGTCCATGCGGTACAGCACGTCCACACACTGGCAGCGCAGTGCGTCAACGCGGAGTTGCCCCACTGATACCTTGACCGTGCGGCGGACCGTCCCCTTGAAGTATGCCGCGCCGTCCTTCAAAATCGTCACTTCTGGATCGGTGGACGCGGTGAGGAAATCGTTGATTATGTCTGTGCTTCGGTTGATGAGGAATTCGCACGTTCCGATTACGGGTTTCAGCCCATTATGGAGCGAGCGCGTGCGTTTGATCGGGTAGCGCCCGACGAGGTAGGCCGATATATCGACATTCCCCGCGCCGAAATCGACGAGTACGGTGTACATCAGGCCATCCCCAACACGCCAGCCGAGCGCAATTCACGCCCGATGATGAGCGCGAAATCCGCGATACCGCCATCCCCGACAAGCGCGGAGGTGTTCACCTGGACATTGACCGTTATATCTCGCGGCTTCTGGTATGTCGCGCTCGCGCCGGTTGTTCCGCCAGAGTATGTCGTCGTGCCTGCCGTCATCACGGTTCCCATGGTGATCGCCTGTAAATATCCTGCGGTAAGTTCGCGCTCTTTGATAAGCGCGGCGTCTTTACCGCCCCATAGGTTATTCATCCAATTATATGCTTTGAGTATTCCGTTGACGAATGTTGCCGCCGCGTTGTAAAGGAAATTAAATACGGTTATCAGGCCATTTCCAACGTGGCGAATGACGTTATTGTAAAGCCATACAAAAGCATTTCCGAGCGCCAGGGTTACGGGGCCGAGTGCTGAAATAACCGGCGCGAGAATCTGACCGAGCGTAGTCCCAACAACTCGAAGAATACCGACTATTGGCTGCAGTACTGTATTGATAAGCGGCCCGAGTACGTCGAACATGGCTTGCAGAATGGTGGTAACGGGGTTGAGAATCGCCTGTATAGAAGCGAGCGGCGTTATCATGTTAAGGAACTTATCAGCAATCGGGGATATTGCCTGTCCCAGCCTTGTGAGCCAGTCAAATTGCTGGCCGGTTTCACCATGAAGATACTGCATATCTGCGCCAGTACCGCCACCCGCAAACGATGCGGCACTACCGCGAAGGTCTGATGCAAAGCCGCTTCCTGTAATGCCGCCCTCTTCTGGTCTGGTTCCAGCATCAATACCCATTGCCCAATTCTCAAGTATTCTCCACAACGGAAAGCCACTGGATACGGTTCCAGAATATCCTCCGCCTTCATCCGGCCTTGCGCCCGCATCAATGCCTTTTGCCCAGCCCTTGCGAATTCTGTCGGCGGCTGTTTCACCAAGCCCGTCCCATCCGTAAGACTCAAGATCATCGCGGAATTCAGCGAGTGGTTTAGAGAGTGCGTCGGCTGTCCATCCATACGATTCCATATCGTCGCGGGTTTCTTTCGCAACGTTTCCGAAATAATCGAATGTTTGCTTTATCGCATTATTTACGCCAAGGAAAGAATAATCTTTCGCATAGCCGCCGCCTTCGTCCGGCCTTCCGCCGCCGGGAACAACAAACGCGCCATATGCCGTGGTAGCTCCGGTGCTTCCGCCACCAGGTGCTGGCGTACCCGATGAATCAATAAGATCAAGCGTCGGCTGAATAACGGCCTTGAACCTTGCGGCAATTTCCGAAAATGTAGGATAGAAAAAGTCGCCCATTTCAGCGGCCATGAATTTGTTTCTATCAAGGACGCCCTGAAAATAATTGAGCGAATTTGACGCTACTGTTGCAAGCCCCGCGACTTGCGTTTCAAACAGTTTCGCCATGAAATCGCCGGGGGATGCTATTTCTTTTCCCTTGCCGCTAAACGCTTTTCCGATGGTGTCAGCGATATAAAGCCCGAGCTGTGTGATCGGGTTAAACATGAGGCCGACAATGTCAAGGAACATATCAGGGATAGCACCAAGCGCCGCGTTAAACGTATTCAATACGTAGTTTCCAAGCGTGGTGAAAATAGCACCAAGCCCATCCCATGAAAATGTCAGCCTAATGATTTCCGATACCGCGCTGAAAGCGACTTTTGAGAGTTCTGGAATATTTTGAAATACCGCTGACAGGACATTAAATGCAGTCTTGATTCCGGGGATCATTTTTTCTTGCATGAACTTCGTCACGCTTTCCACGGCAGGCGCGAGGGCGGGCCATACTTCTGCACCGATTGCGGCGACTACATCATCATAGGCGTTTTTGAAGTTCTTGAGGCTCACGTCAGCAATGCCGGACATCTTCGAGGCGAATCCGTCATACTGCGCGGCAACAACGTCGATGCCTTTTCCCGCTTTTAGTTGCTCATCGGTAAGGTCTTTCAGGGCAGGGATAAGCATACCGAGCCGCCCCTCGGTGCCTGAAAAAGTTTTATTTAATTCCTCAACAGAAGTCCGCATACCCTTGCCGGTTGCGGCGCTATAGTCGGCGGCGGCGGAAATGAGCTTTCGTATCTGCGTTTCATTGCGCCCAGACGCGGCTAAAAAAGCCTCCATTGATAGGATAGCTTCATCATCTTCACCCGTGAGATTCGCCATTTCCTCGGCGTACTCGCGCAATCCATCGGCCTGTTCGTTTGTTATTCTGCCAGACAGCGACATAGCCGCGCTAAACTGCGCGATGCTTTTCTCTTGTTTTGCAAAGGCTTCAATCGTTCCCCATGCCGCTTGCGCTATGGCCTTGACCGCGTTGACTACATCGCCCGCCGTAATGACAAAGCCGCCGAACATTCCATTGAGCTTGCCGGTTTCAGAGGACAGCCCCGCCGCCGCGCCCTGCGTGTTTTTAGCTTCCGCCGATACACCGGCTAACCCATTTTTCGCGGCAAGCGCGGCCTGTGAGACTGTTTCGCGTCCGTTTATCTCTACCGTCACATTGCTCATTTGCCCGCCTTCATGTCTTGGTTACGCCGTTCAACCCAACGATTCTTCGCGATGCCGTAAATCGCCATATCCCGCGCCGGTTGATCGAACAGCCCGCCCGCGCACGGGTAGTGCGCCCATGCCCCGTCGCCGTCGATCATCTGCGCCATGTCATGCACCCATGGCCCCCACGCCATCACAAGCCGCGTGGGGTCTAGTTCGTCGATGCCGCCTGATCCGTCGAAACTGGCTCCGTCATAGACCCAGTCGGTAACGTCTCGGATTTGCGCGACATCCTGAGCGACAAAGGGAGGTTTTGCTCCCCGATGAGTTTCAGGATTTCGTCAGCGGTGTCGGTGTACTGCATGACATCTTCGGCCCATTCCCGCGACGGCTTTTCATCGTCGGTCATGTTCGTTGCTTCGATACCATACAGGAGTCGCAAGGTGTTTTCCTCAACGCGGCCAACCATGCCCGCCGTTGCGTGTGCCGTGACCTGCTGCATGATCTTCTGCTTCGCGTCGTCAGACACGCCCGCCACGCGCTCAGTATCGCTCATGGGTTCGGCAAAGCCCGCCATAAATTCAGCGGTGAGCGCCTGTGACTCGGCCACGGCCCGCGTCTGCGCGGCGAGTATTTCGGCCTCGCCCTGTTTCGTGAATCGGCGCGGCGTGACCCAGTATCCCGGCAAGGATTCAAGCTCGGTTTTCTTTCCGATTGCCACGCGATCAGCCGCGATCTTCCAGTCAATCGCGGCTTTCTTTGTTTCTTTCGCTTTCTTTTCGCTCATGCCATGCCTCAGTATGCCGCGCTGTCGGCGGTCAACACGGACACATACACGGGGTCTTCGTAGTCGGTGGCCGACCCAGGATTGAACGCCTTGAACTTGATGCCGATATCCAGCGCGTCGCCGTTGGCTTCCACCTTGGGCTGCTCGGAGATTTCGGCATACGGCATTTCGATGAGCATGAGCCCGGCGACCGACAGGAGGAAGGAATTTTCCACCTCGAAGTAATACGCCTGCACCGCAAGTTTCGTTCCCGCTTCGCACTTCGGGCGCTCGGCGACGGAGGTAGAATCCAGCCGCAAGGTCATGGATCCATCGGCGACGAACTTTCCGCGCTGCTGATAGACGCGGTCAATCTCGTCCTGGCCGTAGCCGTCGGCATTGTGGCCGTTGTCGAAACTGAACGCGTGCTTGCGGACGTAGCTGTATTTCGTTCCAGCGATGGAGGTGAACCCGCCGCCGAACTTGTACGGCTTCGCGGTAGGCGCGGTGAGTACCGACGCTTCCTGTCCGATGGTTTCTCCCATGCCGAGAACTTCCACCTCGCCCTCGAGGTCGGCCTTGAGCGCGGCGGACAGTGACAGCTTGTTGAACACAATGCCATCATAAAGCCGGTTGTCACCCACGCCGTCGACTTGGACGGAATAGGGGTTCCTTTCGGTTCCAAGGGTCAGGTCGGGATTGAATCTGTGCAGATATGCGCCGGTGGAAACGCCGGTGAGGAACAGGAATGCGTACTTGCCCTTGGCCTGGTACGTGTCCTGGACAACGGACACCACAGCAGTCCCGACAGCGCCCGTCACGAGGGTACACTCATAGTCGGCGTATGCCTCGATGACGGACACCACTTCGCCAACCTTATCCGTCGCGGCGGCGGTAAGGTCGATGACGCCATCGGTTCCGAATGCGGCATCGGCAGACTCAGCGCCGAGCGCACCGATCGCGGAGGTGATTGTTTTACCACCGAGCGATGTAGTGATTTTGCATGACTCCGATGAGCCGGTGTACTTGATGCGGATGACGCCCACGATTTCGGCGGGAGTGCCTTCCGTTTCGAACATCCCTTTAAGGATGTGGCCCCATCCAGTGCAAGGCCGCGGCGAAAGCGGGATGCTTCCCTTCACGTCGCCCGCAACCGCGTACTCGCCCACATCCATGCCAAGGCCAGCGATGAGTGGATCTGTTTTCTTGGTGATATCCCTGTCAAGGGAACCGATGTCACGGATCGGGATGATTGCGGTTCGCGCGACGGCCGTACCAGGCGCTACCGAGCTTTCTTTTCCGATCGTGTACTTTACTTGCTGTTTGAGCGCCATTTACGCCCTCCTTATTCACACAATATTTCGAACTTCGCTGTCATATCCGCAGTTACAAACCCGACGTGATTAGCGGGTAATTCGTCCTTTTCGATGTGCGTAACCTTGGCCTCTTCTAAGAGGCCCCCAAGCGTTACATTGTGACCGACCGATTGCACCAGCGCGTCCATGTATCTCGTTAGCGCCGCAAGTAGTTTTTTTTCCCTTGTCTCTTGCAGGGCAATAATTACCCGCAGGCGCAAGGTTATAAACTCTGAGTTCTGCCCTGCCCACTCAACGTCCACGCCATCTAGTTCAACCATGAGATACGGGAAAGGCCCTTCACTCGGTATCGATGAGCCTACCGCAGCACGTCGCAAGGCGGGAGGATTGTAATCCTCATCCGGCACAAGGAAGATCGACGGGAAAACCATATCGCCCGGCCACGAGGTTTGCTCAGTGTTTGCCGCTGTTAGGTACGTAGGGATGTATTGTGCAAGCCATACGGCCACGCCGTAGACGTTTGGTTCGATATTTGAGTAGGCCATTAGTCCAGCCCTCCCGGTATGTACTTGCCTTCCTTCTCCAGCTTCTTGAGTTCCTTGGCAATCACTTCTTCCGTTGTCTTTTCAAATGCCGCCGTCCAGTTGAAGTTCTTGGCAGAATCGGTCATAAACGGCCTCGGTCGGCCCTTGACTTCCTTAGTAAACACAAGCGAGCCATCGACCGCCATAAACCGCAACGCCTTTGCGTTTTTCGGCTTTATCGTGTAGCCCGCCGGGTTCTCGAAAATGTTGGCGAGTTTGATCGATTGTGCGCTATAAAGCCCGGTTGACTTATCCTTTGTCGCTTTTGAGCCGACAAGATAGACAAACTTCGCGCCACGCTTGCGGCCTACTACAAGCGATTTTTTAAGATTGCCTGTACGTTGCTTTAGATACTGCCCTGATAGGTAATTCGTCTGTAAGTCTTTCCGGTAGCGGTAGGCCACAATCCGCAGCACCTTGTCCACGAGTTTGGGAGCATGGTCTGAGAATCTCGCCATATCGGACTCAAGGTCGCCCGATGCCACTACTTGGACAGCGATCATTCACGACTCCTAAAATCTTCCAGCATCATCTTTATATTCATGGGCATTTCAGTCTCCCATGAGGTGTTCATACCATCGGCGTTAGTCTGTGACCTCATGCCGATAAAGCCCATAGTACCCACGCGGACGACCATCCAGCGGACAAGTTCAAACGCCGCGTTTTGCAGGATTTGCCACTTCGATGAGGTCGATGCGTACCCGGCGTTACATTCAAGTTTTACGCACGCCGGAAGCTCGGGGAAGATCGCGGAATGCAGTAAGATAATCCCTGGGTTGATATAGAACGTGTAATCTGTCGATACAATTTCGGACGATGCCGCGAAGGCACGCTCCGAATCGACATAGAGATGTGCAATCGTGTTGACAGGGAAGCGGGGAACTACAAGGGTATTCGATCCGCTTCCATCGATGATAAGCGCAGTTGCCCCGGCGTACTCAACGGCCTTCAGCGCGTCGCGTTTGCAGTACGCTTCGATACGGCTTGATGCCTGGTTGATAAGTGTCTGGTACTTGTCCTGATCGATATCATCAGTGATCGAAAAAAGCACCTTGTATTCTGCCCACGTTACGAGGGCATTTGACGCCGGGGATACTGCCATGATTTACCTCAGCTGGATGCAGCGCATCCAGGAAACTGAACCGATACGGGCCGCGGCGGAACCTGCGCGGAAGTTGATCGATGGAGTCACATCGCCATCGGGCAAGCCTGCGGCAATCTGTGAGATGAGCACGCTGTCGTAATAGAACGAGAGGTTCGTGCCATCCCAGTACAGCTCATAGATGTGCTCGACGTCCTTGGTCACAGCGGCGGAAGCGATGCCCGTAAAGGTCTGCGCCCCGTCCTTGTACACCTTCATTTCGACCGTGGTCGCGCCGTCCGTTTTCAGGAAGAACACGCCCTCAACATTGGTCGCAGTCACGCCGTGCGCGGTGGATGTTTTGAGCAGGTCGGTCTTGGTTTCAGCAAGACCTACAAGCAAGTCAAGCTCTGTCGCTTCCGGCACGATAATCGCCGCCCCGAAATACAGGGGTTTTGCCGAATCGAACTTGAACTGTTCGCCCTTCACTTGCACGTTAACCCCGTCATATTCTGCGGCATCGGTGGTAAGTACGAGTGTATTACCGGCAGTTGCGCTCTGCGTCACGGTAGAGGTATTGACCGCTGTCACGGTCAGGTCAGTCGGTACGGCGGTGGTGTCATCGGTATGCACAGGGCCGCCCAACAGCCATTTGCGGACGTTGTTCCCGAACGCGTCGAATAGTCTGTGAGAATACGCCGAATCGTTATAGACCAGCGCATCGTTTATGGTATCGGACTTAATCATCCCTTTCTCCTTGCCTTTTTAGGCTTTGGCTCTGCGGTGACTGGTTGCGCGGGCTCTACCTTCTCGGCAAGCCCGCCTGCAACCAACTCAGCGGCCAACGTATCTGGCAGATCGCGGAGGCCAGGCCCCCATGATCCGTCAAGGCCGCTAACCGCCGATTTCAGCTTTACGATCACGCGTGCATCGCCAAGAGTTCGAGCGCCGAAGTGTCCCACAGCTTGCCGTCAATGCGCTCGGCAAAGTCCCAGTTGGTCGCATGGGTGTCTGCGTTCTCCGTGACCTTGAGAGCCAGATTCGGGCGGCGCTCTCCGATTGCGTACCCGCCGAAGTTCACGCAGGCGATTACCTTCGCGCTGTTGGTGATTTCCGGGCAGTTCGAGTCACGGATAACCGGCTTCCCGAACAGGGTAGCGAAGGGCGAATTGTGCATCCGATCCTCGAAGTAGTAGATTGGGGGAGTGCCGGAGTCGTTGAGAGCGCGGAGCACGGCGGCGGTCGTCGAGTGCATGACGTACACAGGGCCGCGATATGTTGCGGGGTTGTTCGGGTCGTAAGCGCCCACAGCGCCCCACTCCTGGCCAAGCAGCTCGTCGAAGGCCACAAGTTCGGCATAGGTGATCGCGGAGGCGGAAGCAGCGGTCTTGGTTGCCGTCTCGACGAAGATGCCCTTTGGCTGGCTGGAACCCGTGCCGGTGAGGAAAAGATCGTTTTCGGCCTTGGCAATGGCAACGGCTGCGAGCTTCTGGAAGATCGCAAAACGTTCAAGCACGGTGTCCTCGGTGGCTTCCTCGGTGATCGAGTAGCGCCCGCCGACCTTGACCAGCGCCATCGTAACGGCTGAGGGTTCGCCCTTGTCGGCGTAGGAACCGGCCTCGGCGATGATCGCGGCTGCGTTCTTTATTACGTCAGCCGTGAAGGTGAGCGAGCCGGAGGGAGCGCCGAACACCTGAGCACCCCATCGCCTGGCGATGGAATAGAAGTTCAGGTTTGCCAAGAAGTCGGGCATGGCAACCGTCGGGATGCCGAATCCGTCCGTGGTCTTTATGATCGCGGCGGAGTCCTTGGGGTTGAACCTGCCCATGAGCAACGGGACAAGCAGATCGGAAACCTTGTCGCTGCGTACCTGGTTTTCAAGCGCCCGCCCAGCGGGAACCATCTTAAGAACCACAGGCGCAACCTTGTCGGTTATCAATTTCAGGAAATTCTCGTCCTGGGCGAGGTCGAGGCCGGGTGCTCCGGCCTGGGGAGCCGCAACCTGTGCGGACTGGGTCTGGATGGTATTTTCGTCCATGACCGTCTCCTTTGTTTCAGGCGCGGTTTCCGCGTCCTGATGCGATGCCAAGAGCGCCAACGGCGCTTTTCTAAAACCATATTTCTCTATGTTGAGACAGGCGGCGGCTTGCGCAGTCTCCTCAACGCGGGAAGCAAAGCCATACTCCACAGCGTCTGCTGCGGATATCCACGTCTCATCGGCCATCATTTTGATAATCTCGTCACGGGTAAGGGCAGATCGCTCGGTGTACAGATTGATTATGTCCTCTTTCATCTGATCCATGGTCGATGCCATTTTCCGCAAGTCCTCGGAGGTGCCGATTGCGAATGTCCAGGGATCGTGAATCATTAGATAGGTGCCCCGATCCATGATAAGCTCTTTTCCCGCAAGGGCGACAACCGAACCCATCGACGCGGCAAGGCCGACAACCTCAACGGTCAGCCGATCTTTAACCCTCGAGAGGATATTATAGATTGCCCAGCCATCGGTCACGACGCCGCCCGGTGAGTTTATATTCAGGTGGATAGACTTTCGTCCCTTGATCTTGTCAAACTCGGCCTTGAAGTCCTCGACGCTCTGGCCCCATCCGCCTATTTCGTCGAATAGGCTTATCTCGGCTTCATCATCGGCAAGGTCTACAAAGCGGAACCAGGGGCGCTTTTCTTTTTCGTCTTTCACTTTATGGCCTCCGTGTTAAGTTGTCTCAGGCGTACATCCCCGCCATCGTAGGGATTCGCGTCCTCTTTTGCGCGTACTTCGTTCGGTGAGTAAATGCCGTTTTGGATTGCCAGTTGGTACGCCTGGTATCGTTCTATGGTTTTGCCCCTCAAGAGCGCGTCCATGTTGTACTTCCAGTAGTAAAACTTCCGGTCAGCCGAGTTCAGTAATTGATGCGCCGTGTTCTTTTCCCAGCGGACAAAGTGCGGCATCATCGTATACTCTAAAAACTCCCGCGCCTGTTCCTCGATGTTGGAGAACGTCGCCCTCTCAAGCGACTGGACAAGGTGGGGAGGCATACGGAATATACGGCATATCTCTATTACCTGCTCACGCCGTGCCTCGACAAGTTGAGAATTTTCCGCGTCATCTCCTACCTTCTGGAGCTTCATGTCCTCCTCGAGCAGGGCGAACTTGTGCCGCTTTTTGGAGCCTCTGAAATTATTTTTGAAGCTATCCTCAAGGCGCTTCGCGGCCTCAACCGATAGATGCTTAGGATGGATGAGCACGGTTGCCGGGGTTGCACCGTTGGCATAATAGGCCGACGCGTATTCCTGTTGCCCGATAGCAAGGCCAAGCGCATCACGCGCACGGCTTACAAGCGAGTCCCCTCGATACCCGTCGCCATTGACTATAGGGCCGGGCAGATGGAATATCTTATCTCGCCCAAACTCCTTGCCGTCAATCACGTATCTAATCTGCCCGAAAGAGTCCAAGAACACATTTGATACGCGGTCAGGATGTATGCGGTGCATTGCGTAGAGCGTCTTTGCAAGGGAGCTTTCCTTTTCCGCGAACCCGTCGCCATGTAAGAGGCTGTCAGCGGTCAGGGCTTGCCTGAATAGATCGGCGGTCTGGTAGTCGTTAGGAGCATCGGCAAGGAGGCGCATCTCGTCCCGCTCGTAGGCAGGGCGATACGTGCCGTTAAACTCATGGAACATTTTGAAGGGAAGCATCCCGCACGTCTCGGAGATTGCCCGGACACAGGCCAGCACAGCTGGAATCTTTAGGCACTCGTCAACAGTAACCGTATTTCCCGATGTGGACAGCCCCCAAATATTCGAATACGTCGCTTGATTCGGCGGTAACTCTCGGCTCGCGAATACCTGCCGGAGCTTGGAGAATATGCCCACGCGTTTTATTTCGTGCTCTTTCATAGGGCGATAATCCCCCTTGTCTCGTAGACGCTCTCGCCGTCGCCCTCGTGCCTGATTGCTCGGTCAAGCGCCATGATGAGTGCCACGATACCGTCGATCTTTTCGGTTGACTTCTCTTTGTCAGGCTTCAGGTTCCCGGCGGGGTCTTTGCGTACTACCATGTTATCGGCCATCCAGCGCAGTACAGGATTCCCGCCATGCCGTATCTTGTGGCCTAACACGAGGTTCAACAATTCCTTGGTTGGCCCTGACATCGACTGGAAGCCCTGCCCAAAGGGTACCATTGTCGCTCCGTCATCCTCAAGGTCACGCACAAGCTGGGAAGCGTTCCAGCGGTCATAGGCAATCTCAAGGATCTGATATCTCTCGCCCAAGTCCCGTACCTTTTCGCGGATCGCGTTATAGTCAATAGTGTTTCCTGGCGTTGTCTCGATGTACCCTGCGTCTACCCATTGAGCATACATCTCGTGATCGTGCTTCGTGCGGAGCGTATCCTCGGGAATCCAGAAATGCGGCATGACATCGAATGTCCCTTCGTCGTTGATGTGCACCATTACAAAGGCTGCAATATCCGTAGTCGATGCAAGGTCAAGCCCCGCGTACATCTCGCCGTCTGAGTCTAAATCCTCAAGAGGTAGGCAAGCGTCCCAATGCGACATTGGCAGGAATCGGCTCTCTTGCTTTACCCATTGGTTAAGTCTGAGTTGCCGGAAAGTGTTTTCAAGCGCCGGGGTTTCCTGCGCCATCTTGCAGGCTTCGCGTACTGAGTTTATGGATATTGTATGGTCAAGGGAGGGATTGCATTTATACCAGACTCCCTCATCTGTCCAGTCATCGTCATCCTTCGCATAGTACAGCACGGGGAGAAATGAAGGATCGTCAACAATCCCCTCTGCAACCTTGCGCGCATACTCGTGCTGTTCAAAGCATATCGAATGCCGGTCATATCCCGCCGTTGTAATGGCAAAGAATATAGGCTGTAGCCGTGCGTCGCCTGATCCGGCGGTCAGTACGTCCCATAGCTCCCGGTTCGGCTGGGCGTGGAGTTCGTCGAAGATTACCGCCTGAGTATTGAAGCCGTGTTTAGTATGTGCCTCAGCGGAAAGTACGCGGTATACGCCGCCGTTGTTGTGGATTATGCGTTTTGTCGAATCTATGATTTTACAGCGTCGAGCGAGAGCAGGGGAGTTACGTACCATTTCGGCAGCAACGTTGAACACGATAGCGGCCTGATCGCGGTCAGAAGCAGCACTGTATATCTCAGCGCCCGGCTCATTGTCGGCAAACAGTAGGCGCAAAGCAATGCCAGCGCCTAGCTCAGATTTTCCATTCTTCTTCGGAATTTCAACGTACACGCGCTTGTACTGTCTGGTTCCATCGGCCTTGACGGTGCCGAATAGCTTGCCGATAACTTCTTTTTGCCAGGGTAGCAGTTCGAACGGAGTTCCAGCCCAGCGGCCTTTCGTGTGAGTAAGATAGCGCGGAAACCAATCGATTGCGCGCTGGGCCAGGTCTGGGTTAAACATCAGTCTAAATCCTCATCCCCGCCGTCATCTTTCGGTGTCAGGTCAATCCGGCTTCGAGCGCTCGGAGTGAATCCGAACTGTATCGCAAAGTCTTTAACCTGCTTCATTGCCGTGTTCGCCATTGCCACTTCCGGCCTCGGCATAACGTAGCCGGTAGCCGTTTCGAATACGTGCCCCTTCTCTTGGATAACCGCCTCTGCCTGTTGCAGATCGGAATACGCTTTGCAGTAACACGCAAATGCTGCAAGATCGCCAGCGGTCAGCATCGCAAGATTGCCAAGCTCCGGGCCAATCCTCGCCCACTCTTTTCTGGCAAGCTCATCGAGCCATGAAGGGCAGGCCGGTACTTTCGGGCTAAACTTAGGCGGGCGCTTCCTGTTCTTCTCATGCCCTTTATTGCCCTCAAGCCGCTTGACCTCGTCAGGCTTCGGTGCTGGCCCTCGTACTCCCATGCTAAAAAACCCCCACCCTGGAAACTATAGGACGCTTATCTGAGGG
>Ga0209416_1000690_pt1 | contig 31466 bp, 36 predicted proteins | sample RifGroF1_FD_184001 | JGI IMG/M metagenome (GOLD analysis project Ga0209416, IMG submission 184001) | Groundwater microbial communities from Rifle, Colorado, USA - Groundwater F1 (SPAdes) (version 2) | ecosystem: Environmental > Aquatic > Deep subsurface > Groundwater | place: Rifle, Colorado...
TATCCGTTATAAAACCAGGAGTTTCTTCAATTGTTCCTGCAAAGGTAGGAGTACAGAAAATTACAACATTGTCTCCATAAGATTGAACATTAGTAATCAATTGACCCATTTGACTAGGAACAAAAGCATTTGCTTGAACTTTCATATTGGAAGTCAAACCAGTAAATGAAGCAATTAAAGTAGCCTGAATTTGAAGATTAATTTTTTCCATAATACCATCAATAATAGCATTAATTAAATCAGTCCAGTCCACCACTCCATCCAAGAAACGCTCAAATTCGACATAAACTGCGCCACCATAAGCTTCCATTGTCATATTGATATAGTCTACATCAAGTCTTGTTCTCTCAATTACTCCACCCAAACCAACTTTTGTAATAAAATTAAGCAATCCACGTTTGCCTTTTTTGGTTTTAAACTTAGGTTTTTGTCCTTGGTCAAGAATTTGATACTCAACAAAACCACCATAAGCGTCATCAACTCTCTTAGGAAGGATTTCATCTACATTTTCTTCAACAAGCTCAAAGATTTCAATTTTGTTTCTACGAAAACTCTTATATCTATTATCTCCATCAGGAACCAATTCTTTAAAAGCATCTCTTAACGCACTATTCTTTTCATCAGAGGTATATGTAACCCCATTCTCTACAGTGTCTTTACGATTATATGCTTGTTTTGCAAGTTCGAAATATTTTCTTTCCATGTTAATCTAATTCCTCCTTCTAATTATTAAATATTATTTTATTGTTTATTATTAAGCTTTAGTGCATGTGAAGCAAAGCGCAGATTCTCCAGCAGGTAAAGTTACAACTCTAGTTGCTTGTAATTCAATTGCAGCACCAGCATTTTGGATAGGTTCTAATTCAATCTGACCATTAGTAGATGGATAAGCATATACAGCAGTTCCAGCAGTAATAGCAGCAACAATTGCAGCATAACTAGCATAATCACCATCATCATATTTGAAGTTATTCGTATCAAACATGTCACCAATATGAAAACGATAAATACGAGGTAAGAATTCACCAAGATTCAATCTAAAATTACCGAGAGACATATCACTCTCATCATACATTTTTTCCACACATGCTATTAATCCACATCTAATTGTTGGGCCACTAGGAAGGCCAAGAGTTTTTGCATAATGCTCTTCTTCCAAAAGAAATCCATTTTGACAAGCTGTGGCAGCAAAATCAGTTGCATTCAACGCATACTGAATGTTATGTTCACCTGTTTTAACCCCTGCTACTTTACGAAGATTTACAATACCATATCTACCAGTTACTACATTATTTACATTAGCCATTGTTTATTTTCCTCCTTCTAATTAATTTAATTATTTTTTGATACAAGATGTCCAATCATCTTTCTTTTTACAAGTAAAACTATTCAATGGAATTTCTGTTTCTATTTTCTTAGGTTTTTTATTGAATTTTGCTTGCAAATCTTTGTCTGCATAAATTAGCTTGAACTCTTTTTCCATTTCTTCAGTAGAAAGGTCTTTATCTTGTACTAATTTAATTTCTTCGGCAGTCAACACCTTAGAAAAGTTTTCTACTAATTCTGTTTTGAGTTGAAGTTGTTGTTGAGCGAATAATTCTGCTTGTGCTGTTTCTGTGTTTGATTTAAATTCTAGTAGAGATTGATTGGATTGAGTGAGAGTTTCATTTTCTGATTCAAGTGCAGAATATTTACTTTGAATCAATTCTAATTCAGGTTTAACTTTTTCAAATTCAATTGTAATAGATTCAAGTTTTGTCTGAATTTCAACTTTTTCCAATTCAAGAGCAGTGAACTTTTCTGTAATTTCGACATTTTCTGTTTGGATTGTATTAAATTTTTCTGTAATTGCACCTATATTATCACTATCGTTTGATTTTGAAAATGCTTCTGTTAACTCTTTCTCTTTATCGCTTACTGCATAATCAATTGCTTCTTGAGGGAATAAGTTAAACATAGCTACAGCTTCTCCATCAATAAAATCAACAATTTCAAACTTCTTCCTCTTTTTTGTCGCAAAGTCAACTACAACACTATCACCATTCATAGAGTACATAAAACCATAAAGATTATAATTGTCTTGTCTATCATAAGCGAATACTTCTATCTCTGAGTTATCAACATAAGAGTATTTTGAACGCTCATCTCCCCATCTGTCCCTATACTTCTCCACATTTAAAGCATTTGCAATTTCTTCTTGTTTTTGAGAAGCTAATAGAGCAAAATGTTCCACAATCTTTTCTTCTAATTGTTCAATAGAAAGTTCTTCAATGCTAAAATTTAACACATCAGAAGTTAGATTGTATTTTTGTAATAATTCCAATTTTTCATCCAATTTTGTATTACCTCCTTTATTTTTCATTGTTTCTGTATCACCCCCTTTCAGGGGATTATTAATTAATTCACTAATTTGATTATTAAACTCAAATAGTAAATTATTAAACTGAGATTTAAATTGTTCATTAAAATTATATTTATTTATAATAACTGAAGCTTGCTCAAAACAAGGCTCAACATTATCAACGCCTACTTCACCATTTTCATCTATATCTTTACCTAATAAACAAAGTGCAGAATACTCAAATGAATTTATTTGAAAATTACCATTTTCTTTAATAGTAAAGTCACTAATTGAAATTTCCATGCTTTGGTTAATTCCGTCATCTATAACTTTTTGTATCTGATCTGGGTATCTACCTGCCCAAAGGACAACATCTGCTTGAAGATATTTATGTATTACTCCATTATCTTCAAGTTCAACCCATTGTGCATTGTGATTCTCTTTAACTACACCATAAGGAACAGTTTTGTCCTTCAATACCAAAGTATTTCCTTGCCATTCAATTGCAATATCGTGTCCACCAAAATTTTGTTTTTCAGGCAACCAATTTCCAACTATAGGAATTAGAGATAAACTTGGCATTGCATTAGTAAATGCTAATTCTACAATATCTGAAGAATTTCTATTATCACCTTGATATGCAATCAAAGCAGTACCTTCAACAAACTCGGAGTTATTAAGTTGTGTAAAATCATTATTAAACTTTACTTTTAAACTAGGATGCTTATTCAATTTTTCACCACCTTTATTATTTTATAAACTAAAACATTATTCTATTACTAACAACGCATTTGCTCTTATCAATATGATTAAAATTAAATTTATTGTTGGTATCAATAGCAAAAACCCAACATTGTTTATTATCAATATGGGTTTCTTGAAAAAGTTTTAATTGTTGTGATTGAAGTTTTATTTTTTCTTGTTCATCAAAACAATATATGAATATTGTGATCACCTACTTTTTGTTTTATTTATGATGCTTTTGATAATATGTTTAGTTCTTTTGTTAGTATTGCTTCTATGTTGTCGAAGTCCCAATACCAAATCTCCAGAAAATTATATTTATTTTCCTTGGCGTATTCTCTTTTTCGCCTATCATGTTCAACTTGTCTTTCAAAGTCTTCTTTAGTTTGGTTTTTCACAGTTCCATCATGGTATTCGCCTTGATACTCTACTAGAAGATTATATTTAGGCAAATAAAAATCATATGATAGTAGTCCTCCACCTAGCCCTATAAGTCCTTCAAATGTTTTTTGAGGTATGAAATATGTATTGTTATGTTTATCAATATCTAACAATTTATCATAATCATCTTGAGCAATTTCAATAAATTTTTTATAAATAAAAACTCTTTTACATTCTTTTTCTCCTTTAGATTTATTGCATTCTGGACAACCAGTATTCGAACCTGTTCTATTATTTGGTTTTGCTATCCATTCATGGTTACATTCTTTGCATTGCCACCAGATATCTTTTTCACTACCATAAGTTATATCAAAAGCAGTTAACTTACCATTCTTAGTCGAATGCCAATCCGAAGCAATTTCAGGAAATTTAGTCGCAAGACAATTAGATAAACCTACTTGCTTACTAGCACAAAAAGAACAACCACAACCACTTGAAATATTATCCCATGCTTGATAAAACTCTTCTCCGCACTCTTCTTTTAAACACTTCCATTGGAGTTTTTTACGGTTGTTTTTATATTCTGTACTTATTAATTCAAAAAGTTTATTATTTAATTTACACCATAATTTAATATTTTGGATAGAATAAGGATTACTATCATCTGCTATATGAAAATTACTTAATCTTTTTAAATCTGACCAAGTTCTTACATATGTGTATCCATTTTTATCTAATAAAATTAATTTATCCTTATTATTTTTAAATTTATTTAATAGTATTAAATTAAGATTATTACTTTCTAAGAATAATTTAATATTCTGAGTTGAATAAATATTTTTCTCACTAACAAAAGCATGATTACTATCAATATTTTTATGTAGTATCCTCCAAGTTAAATTATAATAATATCCATCAACGTCACGTAAAATTAAATAAGAATCTTCATTCTTATATTCATCAGATATTAAAGTATATTTATTCTTATAATTTTTTAAAAATAGTTTTATATTTTGTATAGAATATGGATTAGATGAATGCACAAATTTTGGTCTTACGCCATCACGAAATGAATTCCAAACAATTGTATAATAATAACCTTTATTATCTTTAACAATAAGTATTCCTTTATTCCCTGTATATTCTTTACTGATCAGTTCATATCCAAATGACTTCAAATATATTCTAACATCATTTGTTTCTAATTTATTACTCATATTATATCTCCCTTCATATAGAAATCCCTTAAATTATAAAAGTGGCAGGAAGTAGGGAAACTTCTTTTCGATCCGTCGATCTAGCCACAAAACCTTTTATCGTTTGTTATTTTCTTTGTCTTTGCTAATAATCCCACCATCAGTTAAATCACCATCTGCTTTAGTTGGTCTTCCACCAATATCGTCTTGACTACCAGAATTTTGGTTCATATTAATAGGAGTTATCCATGATTCTTTTGATTTTGTTAAATTTTCATATTCAAGACTAGCTAAATAATCATTACTGTTATGTCCTGCCTTACTTGAAAGTATAGAAAATGACCCACCTATTGTAGTCAATTTATATTCCTGCTCAATCTGCTCATTTTGATTGTACCAAGTTATTTTCCATATATTTAGTTTAAATGTATATTTTTTCCTTAAATTTACATTGCTAATTCTATAATTAAACCAACTTTGAATCTTGTCAAGCATGTTAAATACATTAGACTGTATGTAAACTAAATTCTGAGTTACACCTACTGAAGAATTTGTTGAACTACCTCCGAGAAGCAGTGGATTTGCTCCTGCTTGCATATAAGCCATTGACTTAGCAAATTCAGCTAAAGATTCTTTTTCATTTTGAACACTTTTAAAAGAAATTTCTTCTAATTTATACGGACTACCGACAACGCAAACTGACTCTGGCAAACCTTGACTTACAACGTCCACCCAGGAAGAAACGACTTCTGGTTCTACCAATGGGATACCACTCTCTTCGTCTGTCGGAAATTTAATGGAGACCATTTTTAATTTTTGATCCCTAGAAGACTCTATCTCTTCATCAATCAAATCATTAAGCAAAAATAATTCAGTAAATAATTGACTATACAATGGTAAAAAGAAAGTATCATTATCTCCACCTAATTTAATACAGCAAACTTTTTCATTAGGCAAAGGTTGCCATTCTGGATATCTCAATTTGTCTGGATTCTTTTTATATCTATCATATAGAGACTTAAATTCAGCAGGATATACTCCCCAAGCAAATTCAGATAATTCATTATCTCTTGTTAAATCATCAAAATACTTGAAGTTAAATTCCACCTTGTATTGTCCACTTTTAATTGAATAAAGCCTAATATACTTAATTGGTAAGTCCCATAGATAAGGAAAGTCTCCATCATTTTTCTCAAATCCACAATATGCACCATATCTAACAATACTTTCAATTATTCTTCTTCCAGTTTTCTTTATATCAATATTTTCAACATAATTCCTAACTGTATCAAATTCATTTTCAAAATTATTTAAAATCTTATCAAAAATTTCTTGATCTATTAGATTACCTAATTCATCAAACTCAGTTTTTGCTTTTATTTCTAAATTAAGTTTTCTCATTGTAGATTTTGTTGGTTGGAGATAATTATCTAGAGTTGCCATATTAGAAGTTAGATTAACTAAAGTCTTATATATTCCTTCAGGTGCATACAATGTATCAGATAAATCTAGAATTTCTGTTTGAAATTTAATTGGATTATTTAACCACAATTTTATTTTATCTATTGTTATATTTTTACTGTTTTTTGTTGATCTTTTATTTGAGAAAAATGATGCAATGCGAGAGAGGGAGAAGTTTTTTGATTTTGATGGTTCCCATGATTCTTTTAAGGCAAATAGATTGGGGGAGAGGGGTTGGGAAGATGATGGAGTTTTGTTTTGATCTGACAAGGATGAACCTCCTTTCTGTTTGTTTATTGTGATTGTGTTAACGTCTTGCTCTGCTTGATTTATTTGCTATTGCGAAATAGGATGATGGGGAGATATTTGTTGGACGTTTTTTATTAGTTATATTCTTTCTTCTCAGTTCCGATAAATGCCATGCCAACATTGCACAAGCATATGCCCTATCGTCATTCATTTTATGTATTTTGTCTGATGGCAAATCATATCTGCAATTCCCATTTGAACTTTCAAACCTATAAATATTAACAAGTTCTTCTTTAAGAAGATCAATTTGCACTAACGCCATTTCTTCCTCAAAAGATAATTTGTATATACTTGATTTTATTTCTTCTCCTTCTGTTTCATTTATAGTTAAATAACCTTTGCCATCATATGTTTCAGGAAAAGAGATTAAATCTAAATTTATCATTTCAATTAAAGCTTCAAAAAGATGTTTTTTGTATTTTTGGGGAGAAACTAATTTAAGTTTATCAATCGCATTAGGAAATTTAGATATATAATCTGCAGATTCTATTTTATCAATTAATCCTTTGTGTTTATTTCCTTGCTTATCTATCCAATCTTCCATAAAATAATCAGCAATATTTACTCCAGCTCCTCCAGACCCCGAATCGATTCCCAATATTTCAAGATTTTCATAGTCTGCTGCTTGTTTGCCATTGTAATCAAGTATCATCTGTTTAACTAAATCTACCTGTTCAGGAGTTCTCATTGGAGTTTTCTTCTTTTTAGCAACATCAACAAAACTTACACCACTACTAATTTTTAACTTGTATCCAACAATATCGTCTAAAATAAATTCACCCACTACACATACAGAATTGTCGTATGAACGGGCAGGATCATACATAATACCAAATTTTCCACCAGTATTGTTATATAAAGTCGGAATTCGTAATTCTGAATTTTTTATAATGGTTGCACGTTTTATAATTTGATTATTGCCACCCTCAGTAGTAAAAATATTTTTGTACTCTCGTTCGGCTTTAATTTTATTTTCTCGCATTGCAGAATCGATTTTGTCTTGAGTTAATAATGCAACTGGATATAATTTACCATTATATGTAGCATTCATTACAATATCCGAACTAATATCTGCAACAAAAAATCTTTTATCACCTAAAAACATTTTTTTGCTAAAATCCCTGTATTTTCTAAAGAAATATGTATCAATACTAGATGCCGAAGATGCATATATTAATTGATTCGGAAATTGCTTTGGGTACAAAGTAACATCAATATCTCCACCTAATTTAAAGTCTGCATTTTGAGTTGTAAAAGGTTCGGAAGTTGTAAATAATTCGTCTGAAGCGAATCCTGACTCATCGTAAAAATTTAAATTTGAGCGTTTTGAGCGATTTGAGTCAACCGCACCGTTTAGTGAATAAGTTGTGCTACCATTATAAAGAGAACATTTAAAACTAGCAGGGTTGTGAGTAAACCCATCTGTATTTGCAGCAGACTTTACTGTTTCATTTAAAAAAACATCTGTTAAACCAGTAAAGGATGCAATATTATTTTTTGCGATATTCTCAATTTTCATAAACATTTCTTGACTTTGCGACCCAACGCCAGCTAGAATATATGTATTAAAATTTGGTATAAGTAGTGACTTAGACATTATGAATGGAGATCCCAATGTAGTTTTCCCACCGTTTCTGCCCATGCACCAAACGCAAAATGGAGTCATCCAACTTTCCATAAAAACATATTTTTGATAATCTAAAAGATCAATTCCAAACATTAATTCCACGAACCTCAGAGGCCATTTACGACCCCATTGAATGATTTCTGCAAGTTTTAAATATCCATCAATCTTTCTCTGTGACATCATTTTTTTATCCATCTATTAATGTCACCACATTTGATTTTATTTTTAACAATCTTAATTCTTCTTCAAGTTCTATATTTTTGGAATCTAACTTTTCTATTAATTCTCTTTGCTCATTAATCATTGCACTGTAATCATTTTCATCAAATTGTAATTGTTTCCTTATGCTTTCATTACTCATATCTGCAACCTGTCTAATTCCCTGACATGTTTCGATGTCATAAAGATTTACTTCTACTTCCATAAATCCTTTTTCTTGAAGTTGTTTCATTATCCCAGATAATGTACCAGCACCCTTGGATTTCTTATTTGAATGATTTACAGATATACCATTATCTTTTGCCATAGCAAGAATTGCACGATACATTTTGTCTTTTGCCTCAAATAATGACTTAATCCCACCAACCTGACTTTGTACCGACCCAATATCACTAGTCATCAGTGCCAATGCTTGATTTATTTTATCTATTTGATTAAAACTTTTTGCTATCTCTATTACTATAGGTAATTTAAATGAATCTTCAAGCGTTGATTCGTCAAGCATATCTACTAATGAATTATATAAAGCTTTTTGATCTAATGGATTTTCATTTTCAAATGGGTCATATCCTACCATTCTAATTACATCTTCTTTATTTCTCTTGTCTTCATCGTTAAACTCAATATTTATTCCTGTTTCAAATATATTCTTTTCTCCACTTACGTCAATAAGAGTAGAATCAAAAAATGTTTTTGAACTATATTGAGGCAAACTGTTAATTTTTTGAAAATATATTCCAGCGATATTTGTATTTCCATTTGTCGCTTGTTGTGCTACGCTTGGATATAAATTTGAATCAAAATATACATCTAACAATCTACACAAAAAATATAAAGCTATTTTTGTATCTTCATAATTATTTACTAAAAAAGAATACAATTCAATTACACACTCTTTGCATACTACCATTCTTTGGTCATTACCTTTAAGAATTATTGAATTTGACTTATAAAATTCTTTATCTTTTTGTTTTTCTTTGGTACAGCATACACACTTAAATAAAATCTTCTCTTTTGTTTGTGGCACTATTCCCACAGATGCCACTTTCTTAGGTCTTCCTGCCACAAGGTCACTTCCTTTAATTATTAACTAACTTCTTCTAAATATTTATATTTACCACTATAAAAATTATCTAGAAACTCATAAAATTGTTCTTCAGTATTACCACCATATCCGAACTCTTCATGGAATTTGGCGTGATATCTCTCCTCTAAACAAACACCCAAAGGATATCTGTAATGAATTTCAAGACATTTATCTACTAATAATTTTATTTCTTCATCAGAGTAAAAAGAAATGTCTTCATACAACGGTAGTCCAGTTTCTTCTAAAGTATCTTTAACTATGTTATCAAAAGAGTATAGATGATGAATATCATTAAACCTCTTACCAGTAAGCAAACTAACATAATTAGAATTTTCAACACTATCTATTTTCCACTGTTTAATATTTCTTCTTAATTCTTGATATAATGCACTAATTCCACCTTTATAATTTGGATTTAATGAACCAAATCTCTTGCTATCAAATTGAGGATTATTCTCATTTTTCCACTGATCTGTTCCTATTAACCTTTCAGAGTGAAATTTTCCTATTTCATCATGTACTCTCTGCAAAGTTTCTTCTGTTTTACGAAATCCTAAATCATATGCCCTATGCATTATTTTATTTGTGCTTAAAAACGGAAAATATGTATTGTATAATTCTTTATTGGTCATATGTGGATAGTTTTCTTCTAAAGTTTTAATATCTTGTTCTGACCATTTATAAACATTTGAATCAAATCTAAACGATTCACCTTTGCATTCACGGCATACGTTGCGAAACCTATCAGTGCATGACTCATCTTTAGGAAAGTAATCGTACTCCATAGGTAAATATCTTTTACATGATTTACAATATTTATGAAGTTTGTTGTCTATAATTTTATATTTTAAACTATTATAATCTTCAATATAACTTTCAATTTTTCTAATTCCTAATTTTTGTGCTATATGCAATATTGCTTTTTCTGTACGTTCTACTGATAGTAATGGAATAATATCATATAAGTTTAAATCCAAATAATTATCTTTTACAATATTAATATCTTCATTTGACCACGATTCAGGTGCTTTATCTGGAAAGAAATTTCTATTGTTGCACTCTAAACAAGTGTTCACAAATCCGTCAAGAGATATTTTACTTACTTGAAAATAGTCTCTTGATATTAATAATTCTCTTTCACATTTTGGACATTTTTTAAATCCCTCATGACAATCTGTATCTCTACGCTTTATTTGACATTTAATACAAACGTTTAAATAACCGTCCAATGATTTTGTAGATGTCTTAAAATTTGTAGAATTTATCTCTAAAATATTTTCACAATCCACACATTTCTTTACTCCAGTAGTATTTATATTTCCTCTATTTTTCTCTGACGCTAACTTACTTCTGCATTTTTTACAGACAGAGTTTAAACCGTCTTTACATCCGTTATGAACATGAAAATATTCCTTAGTTGCAGGATACTCTTTTTTACATTTGCTACAAACTTTCATTTTGACTTCTAAATCTTGATTAATTTCTTCCATTCCAATTCCTTCTTTCTGTGCTTAATATTATTTCTGTGCTTATTTCTAAAAGATATAAAGGGATAGACGCACAGAAACTCAGTCATGACTCTGAATTATTATCTACCCCTTGATCCACAAACTATTTTTGTGAATAATTAAAAAGCCTGATTTCTCAAGCTTTTTATAAAACACAAAACATTATTTATAAATTATTACCACAATAAACTTTCAAATTCGAAGGATAATTTAATCTTCCAAAAACTCTTTCATCTCTTCTTTTGCATCATCATATCCTTCTTCGTATCCTTCATAATTTGCCTTATCATAAATATCTCCAAGCAATTCGAATACATGTTTAGGGCATAATTGATTCTCAAACATAAATTTAACTGCTTCTCCAAGATAAATCATTTTACGATTTTCTTGGCACTCTGGACAAGTACAGTCTTCATCGTGAATATCTTCTAATATTTCATCCATATTTTTATTCTCTATTTCATCAGGGATTAAATCTTCTATAATTTCTGCATATTGATCAAAACTAACCTCATCACTACCTACATAGAATTTTGTTGCTACACGCTCATTAGTTTGATCGTCAAAGTAATTTACTACTGTTGTTTGCATAAATTTATTCCTGCCTTTATAATTTTATTTTAATATTTGTATTATTATTGTTTAAAGTATATAATTAAATAAACTAATTATTAACTATCTCATCAATAAAGCCCATCTCTAATGCCTTTTTACCCAACATATAAGTTTCATTACGTCTAATCTTCTTTAATTCATCTTTAGTAACTTTAGTCTTATTAAGAATCAATTCAACAATTTTACTATCAACCTCTCCTTTATAAAATTCCATTACGTCTTCTACCTCATTTGCATTTCCTCCTACAGAATAACTCCCTTTATGTAAAAGTAGGATAGAATTTTCAGAAGCAGTCCTATATTTACAAGAAATTGTTAAATATAAAGCAGCAGATGCGGCAACGCATAAAACTTTAGCATGAATTGGAATACGTGAATTTTGAATTAAATTAATCATATATAGTCCAACATCAGCAGATCCACCATATGAATTAACCCATATTGTAATTGGTTTAAGTTGATCTTCAGAAATGTCTTTTTCTTCTATATTTTTAATTAAAATAGGAGTACAAATGTAATCAATTGTTGACTCATCTATCTCTCCGTTAAGATAGAGAATTCTTTGATTCCATAGTTGTTTATATAAATCATTATACAAATCATCTGATGCCATTGTTTTAAATGTTAATTTATTTTCTGACATATAATTATCCTCATATCCTCATTTATTTTATATTTTATTTAAGTTTACAGTCATAAATACAAACTACTCCATCATCACCTATGATACTAACGGTTTGACTTGGTTCACCTATAACCCTAATGCCAGTACAATATGAATCGTTCACACAGAAACTTCCAGACATAATAGTTTTTACTTTTTGAATGGTATCTACGCTAAAATGATGGGAATGACCAAAATACACTAACTTTGGTATTTCTCCAATCATTAGTGTTAGTTTTTCTACTATCCTACTAGGTGTGTCTTTATCACCATGAGTAAAGAAACAAGTATTACCTTTAACTTTTCCAATAGCAATTGTATTATCTAAAATAGAATCATTAAATACAATATTTTTATGATTAGACATTCTTGCTTTTAAATACCAAATAATAAAATTTTCATATCTTTCACTGTCAATAGATTCTTTTTTATCTTGAAAATTCCTAGCATGATTACCAGTTACAAAATAAATATTAATATTCTCAAAATGATGACTTAATTTATCTAAAAATTTAACCATATATTCAGAGAAATTTTGTACTTGACTTACAACATTTTCTTGATTAGAATATCTTATAATATTCATGTGGACTCCTGATATTAAATCTCCTAAAAACGCTATATGACAAGTATTTATCTTATGTGTCTTTTTAATATCTAATATTTGCATTGTATAATTTGCCAATCTCTCAATAAATACATCTGTATTATATTTCTCAAACTCATTATCAATAGTTAATGCATAATGAGAGTCAGAAATTGGAATTATCATTTCATTATCTTCACCATATTTATGTTCAGGAACTATAAATTCAAAATCATTAAACTTTCCATTTTTGATAGATGATTCTAATAATTCTTTTAAACCATCGCTTCTAGCAGATTGTCTTATTAAGGTATTTAATTTACTTCTTTGGTCTCCAAGACGAATTCTTTCCTTCTTGAGATTTATCTCCTTAATTTCTATGTCTGATAACGCAACTTCTTCTTTACTATCAACTTTATTAAGAATAAGATTATTTATAATATCTCTAGTCTTTAAACCATCATTTACTTTTCTGTATTTCTTAAATTTACTCCTAATTGCTTCTGCGGAGCAAAACCCGTACTGCAAAGCTAATTCAGACCAACTAGTATCAATTTCTCTATTATATTTTTTGTAACAAATTTCTATTAAATTACTATCCAAATTTATACCTCACGTATAAGTTTTATTTTCAATTTTAACAATCACAAATCGACCAATGTGATTTTATTATTCTTTATTTAATCTATTAATTTCTATTTCAATATCCCTTGGTTCCCAATGTCCACATTTATTACATAAAGTAATATCTTTATAATTAATGTACTTGTGCCAGTATTGTTCAAATCCGCATTTGGGGCATATAGTATATTTTTCTTCTTTATTCAATTGATTCATTTTTTAATCCTCCTTGTTAGAGAATATTAAATTATTAAGGGACACCTAATATGAATTTAGATGTCCCAATCGGCCTTACGCCTAGCAATTATATGAAGACAGTTTATAAAACTTCTTCCAACTTGATAATGGCAATTTTTATCTGGGTTATCATTGCCAAACCCATTTAGTAAGTCTTTGTCTTAGGTTAATGATAAATAAACCATTAACTGTCCCCGTAGAGGACATTATTTTTATTCTATCGTTCTCATCTGAGCAATATTATTGATATGTAAGGGGAGACGATAATTTGCCTCCCTGTTTGTTGTAATGTATGAAGGCAACCACTAAATTAATCGCAGTTACCTTATTTGAATTCTTTGTTAGAGTAGTTAACTCAATTCATAAGTCGTAATGTATGAAGGTGAATCTACCCCTATAAATTCACCTTATTTGTAATTTGGCATACTCTATATTCATCAACATCATTGCAGTATGCCATTTGTCTCTATCACTAAGATTAAATAAAACTGTGATTAACGCCATAGAGAACAAACAATGAGTGATGAGGGGGAATTGTGCATCCATAAACCTCATACTCTTTGTCAGAGTAATGCCTGTCTTGCAAGGACTTAATAACTTATGCACGTGATTTTAGGGAAGGTTCGCAATTGCACTAGCGTTGACCTAATTTTATCAAACCCTAAAACAAGTTTTTATTGTTGCTACTTGGCTTATGCAATTTCCAAAAATCATCACCACAACAATTTATAGAGGAAAGATCTATGGCAAACCGCCTCATCTAATTATAAGCATCTAAAAATCTTTAGCGTCTTAATAAAATTTCGCCTAGCAAAAACTCTGCTTATATGTTTTTTCTTTGAGTGTTAATTATAAATTATCTGATGATAACACTTTTTATGTTACTATGTAACAATTATTGCATAGTAATAGTTATTAATGATTATTAATTACTCGTCTTCAGATTCAAATTCTTCCTCATCCATTACATCTTCAACTTCTTCTTCTGTAAAAGAAAACTTAACATATTTTCCTGAGAAATTTTTCAATAACTCAATTAAATTCTTAACTCCTTCATCGGGAATCGCAATTACTGCAATCTGATCAGTAATTGTTAATTCGCCTTCAGATGCCAATTTATGTGTGATTTTCTTTGTTTCAGTAAGTTTAGATTTTGCCATTATTTAGTTTGCCACCTTTTAATTTTATTTATTTTAATATTAAATTGTTTTGCGCTAATTAGTATTTTATTTATTGTGCTACTTTTGCCTTATATCCAACGATATCTATTGAATACAAGGACTTACTGTAGTAGCACAAATATTTGTTAAATTATTTTACGATTGCTTAATTTTGTCCTTTAAACCCTTACCTGCCTTAAATGCAGGAGCCTTTTTTGCAGGAATAGTAATTGGTTCTTGAGTTTTAGGATTTTTCCCTTGTCGTTCTGCTCTATCTTTTACTTCAAATGTGCCGAAATTAACTAATTGTACTTTCTCACCTTGAGCAAGTGTTTCTTCGATTGTATCAAATACTGCTGTTACTACCTTTTCTGCATTCTTCTTGGACATTTCACCTTTAATTGCTACTGCTGCTACTAATTCAAATTTATTCATGTTTTAATATATCCCCTTTTATTCTTTAATAGTATCTGAGTACTTTGTACCAGACCAGTGTTTTTGTTAATTAATGTTTATTTTACAAATAAATTTGCAAATATCTTTGAAGTTTCACTTCTAATATCTTCATCTAAATATACACAACCAAATTTACTATTTCCTTTTAACTCGTTGCACATTGCTACTAAAGCATTATTACTAGATGAATCTACACTTGATTGTTTATAATCTCCTGCAAGAAATATTCTGGAATTTTTACCTAATCTAGTACCTGCTAATTTCAATTGCTTTCTAGAAAAATCTTCACTCTCCTCGCAAATAATAATCGTGTCATGGTAAGTGGTTCCTTTAAGGTAAAATGGAATAGTAGATTCTAATACTCCTCTTTGAACCAATGATTGTAGTTCGAATTCACCACCTTTTAAAGATTGTTCAATTGGTTTAAAGAACATTTTTGTCTTTTCTTCAAATGTACCCTTTAAAAAACCAACCTCCTTACCTTCTCCAATTGCTTCTCTTACAGCTAATATTTTTCCTACATTTCCTTTATCAACTGTATGATGTAAAGCCATTCTTACACAACTATAACTCTTGCCTGAACCCACTTCTCCATTTATGGCGACTATTGTAATTTCAGGATTATTCAAAAGATCCAATGCACATCTTTGTAAACTATTCTTTCCTTTAATAACTTTTGAATCAGGTAAAACTAAATCTACAAATTTTTTACCATTAAATCTATATTCATTTGTCTTTTTTGCATCTGAATTGTAAATAATTAGATATTCATTGGTTACAAATTCATATTTATTTTTTCCTTTAGAAATATCATCAAATAAACCATTTATAAAATCAGTGTCACCAAATAATTCCTGATAACCTCTATAAATAGAATTTGAAGATTCTCCTCCATACTTTTCACAAGGAATGTTGAGAGATTTACATTTTGCTCTAAATAGCATATCATTACTTAAAGCAAGAAAATTATTATTCTTATCGTACAATTCCTTAAGCAAAGATATAATCTTATTATCCATGTTTTCTTTATCAAAACAAGATGGAATATTATTATAATCTGTTTCATCAATTATATAAGTTATCTTGTCTGAATTATTGTTTATATCCCTTGTAGCTCTGCGAGCCTGAAATTTTACTTCTTCTGTTTTACCATTCTTTTTCAGATTATCTAGTTCTCCTAAAACATATCCTGAGATACTGATATCTGAAAATTTCTCAAATATTTCTTTAGAATATTCCATTAGTATATTTGAGTCAATATAGTATGGTTTATTGGGCAATATAAACCATTCCTTTGCTTTTATTTTATTGCTCATTATGAGACACATTCACTAAATAAATACTTCTGATTATGTTTTACTTTATCCAAATCAAATAATTTTTTCTCTTTATCTCTAAATTCTATCAATTTAGCATAAATAGGATCAGTAACATATCTTTGTTTATGTCTACTATTTTTACAACTATAAGTATGTTGTCTATCTGTGGTGTTTGTGCCAGTTACAATAATTTTTTTATCACCAGATACTTCTTTATAAGAACCTACTTTATTTTGTGTTAGAATTTTTAAGGATATTAAATCATCCATTTCATTTTTTGAGATTCTTTCCAAGTTGTGCTTTTGATGCTCCTTTTAGTTTGGAGTTTTGTGTTCAAATAATACATAAGTAATAGAAGTATGACCGACCACATACCTCTGAAAGTATTGATATAATTACTTTACTTATATATCATTAGTTAAGGAAAGATAATAATCTTTGAAACCATTGCGACAGCAGAGTTTCAGAATTTATTCGTTTCGAACATTCTTATATTTTTCATGCGTTCTCTTGCCTTTTCTCTATCTACATCCTTTGCACAAACTTTACAATATTTATGAGTATGGTTAGACTGCTTAAATAGTTCTTCACAACCTTCGTTCTCACATTTAATAATTTTATTCTCCCCGTTATACCAATCAAAATAATATCCAATATTATCAAAATCAGTTATAGAAAACGCAACATCACCCTCTTGTTTACAATTCTTAATATAATCCAAAAGAATAGTCCCTTTATGCACTATTGTAATCAATTCTAATTTTTCCAAAGTATTTATAACTTCATCATTTAAAAGCATTTTTACTGGTATATTTGACATCTTTTTTATGTTATTATATTTTTTAACACCTCCTTTAAAATATGACATATTGTATTCTTCTCCATCATGTCTATATTCAAAAATCATTTTATTCAATCTTAATTGAACTAAAAATGTAAACATTACCTTCTTATACTCCTGATTAATATCTAAAGAATTAATATAATCAAGTTCTACTTTATAAATATCAATACTAGATATTGAAATTAACTTTTGTTCTTTCTTCATTCCAGTATTTAATGCTCTGTTTATTGTTTTATAAAATTTCTCCTTTCTAAAATTAGGAATATATCTTTTGCAAAATTCATATATTTTAAATTCACGTTCTTTAGGTTTGAAATCCAACATATCTCTATAATATAAGACTAATAATCTTAATTCTGTAGCAAAATATTTTGTCAAAAACCCTTTTTCATATATCTTTTCTGCATATGCCAATTCATTGTATTTATATTCCATTAACATCAATCTCCTTTGCTGAATAATTGGCTTCTAAGTATTTGATATCTCCATTTTTATTGGGGAATGGGAATAATACTGCGCCAGAACATTTTGCCTTAACATTTTGATATATGTATTTACCATACGCCCCCCATAAAATATCTTTATTAGAACTTGGTTTGTTTACATAAAAATAGTCTAGTAAAACATTTGTGACCAAATAAGAATCACTACATACACTATTAATTTTATTCTCTAAAGTATCATTATCTACTTTAAATTCCCTAATATCATCTTCACTATAATCATTGTCATTATTTACATCATCAACTTGATTTAACATATCAAATTTAATTCCAGTTGTATGTTCTTTTAGAACTTCTATAATTTCATTATATTGTTCTTCAGAATAAGGATGATCGTCATTTTTGTAATAAGTTATTATATCATCCATATTAGTTCCTTTTATTTTAGAATTTATTTCAAAATTAATTCCTTCTATGTATTTACACAATAAATTCATTGGACTATCGCTATAAGTCAATGGCATATAATTATAAAAATTACTAATATACTGTTTTTGATCAAGAGATAATCTTTTTAATTCTTTTAGTTTACTAAATGACATTTTAAATTTTTGATGACACGTAATTTCGTTTTCATCACAATACTTTCTATATCTACGATTAGTGTTTTTGTATAAATATTTAAAGAAATATGGATATTTGCTTAATAAAGTCTTATTATACAACTCTTTTTCCTTAATAATTTCTTCGGAGTCCATAATATTACCGTCATCATCTTTCTCTACTTCTTGTTTATGTATCCATAGTTTAGGTATTCCCTTAACGTCTCTCCCAATCTTTGCCTTATCAATTTGAGCAGATTGTGCTTTACAACATTGTTTCAATCTAGATAATATTAATTTATACTCATCACTTTCTATACCATATTTCTTTTCTATACTTGGCAACAAGGCATATCCATTACTACTTTTATTAGTAATTGACCCAATTATCGACCCAAATGAAAAAGTATCCGCATGATATAAATCCTCATCTTTAAGTAATATTTTCTGAGGTTTAGGAGGAGAATATACCACAGGTAATTCGTCTTTATAAACTCCATTAATCATCTCTTTATTAGAGGTGGTTGCTAAAATATCATAATCTACATCTGCTCCTCCAAAATTTACCACTTCATGGCCATGATAATTCAAAATTATGCCTAGTTTACAATGTTTATACCATTTTTCTGTTTCTTTATCTTTTCTTAAATCCATAATTACATGTTCGCTTCTATAGGTTAAGGGTGATCTCATTCCATTTACTTGTTTTACTTTGCGTTCATTCCAATAATTAGAATAAAATTCTCCTTTTTGAAGCAAGCCAGTAACCTCTAATCCACAAACATGTTGCATAAAACCGTAAGGATCATATACTAAAACTTGGAAGTTTCCATTTGTAAAGATGTCCCCCATACACCCGTTCTTAATTCTTATCTTAATCAATTCCTTTATTTTTGTAAGAATAAATTTATCATTCTTTAAGTCATGATTAATAATTAGACTTTTAATCCAATAATTATCACTACTTTTCAAATATTCCTTAATGCTATATTCATTATTATTTACACCAAGCAAAAATAATAGCATATAATAGACATCATTATAAGAAACTCCATATATCCAATCAACAAATTGTTGTGCTAATTTCTCAATACTTTCTTGATTTAAATTTAAGGTCTGGATAAATTGATAATTTAGTTTAAGAATATCTTTTGCGTGTTTTGGAGTATATTGAGATATACCCCAAAACAATTTGTTTTTATGATAATTATTAATATATGTTTCTATTTTAGGGTAACTGTCCCATAATTTAAATTGAGATTCAGTTATAATAACCTCATAATCTCTTAAATCTGCTTTTATGTAATTGTCATCACTGTCCTTGTATATAGTATCAACTACATAATTGCCATTATTAACTTCTAAACAGAAATTTTTTATATCAAAAACACAGAGCATCCCTTTCAAAAAATTCTGCCTCACACACCATTGAGATGGAACCCAATCTAATCCAAGCTCCTTTGACCACGTTTCTGCTTGTTTAGGACTTATCAAACCCATCCCATCCGTTCGATTCATTTCCATATCAATTTCACGAATTTCTATATCATCATCAATATTCCAATCTTTTTCTATTACATAATTCGTTTTAAATTTATCTATATTAGTAAAATCCTTAACAACAATAAATTTTGGTTCACTAACTAAATATGTAGAAGATCCAGCTAATCCAAAATATGAATTAAACTTACTAGGTGCGTTCTTTTTATCTAAATCTCTGCCATTGTTAAGTCTATCTTTTAATTCATCTAATATGTCTGTGCAACAAAATACAACGGTAGAAACTCTGGCTTGACCAGCAGAGCAACTGGCCCTCCTATATAATTTACCATTGATAATCAGTCCTTCTTTATATAGTTTTTTATAATGAGAAGGATGTTCCATAACTATTGTAATATAATCTGGAATAAACATAGTTCTGTTTATTTTATTTTGTATCTGGAAGATTCTATCTGAATTTTCTTTGGAGTTTTTTCTATTGTTTCTTTTCTTTCTAACATTTCTTTCTTTGAATAGTCTCTCTAGTTTATCATGCTTAATTGTTCTCTTTCTTATATCTCGTATACTTCTTAAGATTTGATTATCTGCTAAAGCAATCACCTCTTTTACCTCTTTAGCTTTATCAAATGTAATATCAATGTCGTAATTATACGCTTTTAACCTAGAAGATTTAAATTTATATGTATAAAATTGTCTATTAATCAATGATGAATCCTCCTTATTTAATATTATTGATATTAGTTACTCCTACACGATCTAATACATTAATAAAATCTTTTATTAACCATAATTTAAAATCTCCTACTAAACCTTTTGTAAAATCTTTATTGAGCTGTATATTTAATTCTTCATAAACACATTTATTTATCAAATAAATGATTGGGTATAATAATTGATTGAGTTTTTTATCTATATCGCAATCAGAGATTTTAATATTTTCTCCGCTTTTATATATTTTTGTATAATATTCAGTGTTATGAAAATTTCGTTTAATATCTTTTATATTTTCTTCAATTTTATCTAGTAAATCATTTAATTCAGAAGTAACTTTTATAAAGTTATATCTAGGCAAAGATTTGTCAACAAAATAATATGATAAGTTTAAAATATTTTGCTTAATAAGTTTATTAAATTTATATTCAATAAACTTATCTCTAGAATTAACAAAATTAAAGTTATAAGAATCATTTGTCTCCTCAATATAAAAATTTTCAGATAAATAATGCAAACCAATAAACATTGTATTATTGTCAATTAAATTATTAAATACATTTGTATTATGCTCTTGAAACGTTGTTTTACTATAATAACCTTTACTTAGAACAAAACACTTATTTCTATAATCTTCAAAATAAATTGCATTAATATAATCAGTATTTTCTTTGTAATTTAATTTATAATTAATTATCTTATCATTCTTTTGAAATATGTCTAAAACCTTTAGTAATGAATTATGAGTTGATAACAACTTTTCAACAGCAGTATTTGTTCTATTTCTAAAAGTGTTACTCAATATTTCATCCTTAAAACTAAAATTATAAGTATAAGCAATTTCTGGTACATCTGAATTATAACCATTATTAGGAATGTAAAACTTAATTGTAATTCCATTAAAAATTCTATCGTAGATAAGTCTAGGTATTTCTGTTTCATACCTAATCAGATACCCGTTGTACTTTAAATTCAGCAGTTTAAGTCTTTTATCAATCTTATCTTTTATAAAAGCTACATAGTTACCTAAAATACTATTACCGCATCTTGCCCTAGATAATATAGATATAGCTATTTTTCTACCCTCTTCAGATGTTATTGATCTAATAAAATTGCCAATTTCACTATAATCTTTATTCTCATATTTTATTTTCCTTATCTCTTCCCATAGATGATCTAAATTTTCCATCTCAACTTTTCTTGATTCTAAATAATTTTTATCATGTTTTGTTAATTTATATTCTCCTATAGTTTTATAATAAAAATTATCTTCATCATTTAAATTAAAACATTTACCTTCATAATATAAAGCTTTAAAAGTAGGGACTGAATCTGAAAATACACTTAGTATGGAGTTCATATCTGCTTCAATAATAATATTATTTAATTCTTTCCAAATATCAATATAATCCTTAACTTTTTTCTTATTGCTATAATTATATTCAAAATGAATTGTATTACCGCAAGATGTTAAAACGGTTGCATCTGGAGTATATCGTCTACCATTTATTATCATAGTTTTTTCAAAGAATATTTGATTACAAATATATTCATTTTCCTTATCTGTAATTACTTTAAAACAATCACCGATTTTAATAAATTCTGTTTTCATCCAAAAGTGAGTAAAAGACTCTGTGCCACATTTATCGGCATTTAAATGTTTAAAATGAGGAGTTACTTTTGCATTTTCTCCACCAATAATTTTACCTTTTACTGCTACAGGAATTACGTCTGAACCACATACAATACATTCATATTTCTCGTATCTATTTTCTTCATCAATTTGACTTATGTTTATTTTACTACCATCACTTCTTTTTCTAACAACAACCATTTGGATATTTTCAAAGTTCATTAATTAAATTCCTCCATCTTTCATTTTTTTGTTTTATATAATAGGGGATAGGAGAGACATTAAATCTCTCCTTGCATCTCCCAAAAACACCCCTAATCCAACTGTCTCAATCTATAACCACCATAACTCTTACCATCTCTTAAACACATTAACGCATCCATAGTTCCTTCAAATATCTCTCTAATTCTTAATAAACTACCTTTCTGTATAGCAAATATTTCATACTCAATACTACCAAATAATGCATTATACATTTTCAATAAATCATCATCTTTCATCTGCCAAGCAGTCACACCATTTGATTTATAATTATGAGGATTTACCATAATACAATCATAAATATTATCTAATTTCTCAATATAAACAGTAACTTCATCTTCTTTAAACTGAATTGCCAACATATCATTATCATTTAAGTGTTTTATTACATCTGAGTAATTGTTTTTAACAAAGTTAAGGTTTAATCTTGGTCTTTTAAAGTTCATGTTATTGTTGATGTTTTTACTTTTACTGTTGTTATGTTTGTTTTTCATTTTATTCTCCTTCTTGCTATTGGTTGCAAACCTTAATTATTACCTCACTCATGCTTCCATATGCTCACTTATACTACGTTTTTCAAACTATAAAATCCCTTAAAACTCACCATTGATACTAATTAGAAACCGCCAATATAAACATAATAAATATAAGAATTATTACACTTGCAATGATACTTTCACTAGCTGATAAAGGAGTATTATTTACTTTACTTACATTATTATATGTATTATAAGCATTAGTTTTCTTCTTCTATCTATAATAATCATTTACAGAATGACTTACTGCTTTAGCAATTACTCTATTCATAGAACCATAATTTCTTGGACGCATCATCATGTTAATACACTCTCCTCTATTTTTCTTTTTCTAATTTATATCTTTGCATTCCACAACATCAATATTATAATATTTTGCACAATCTCCACAATAATAATTATTATCTATTTTCCCTACAAAAATGTCATCAGTTCTAATTAATTCTTCACCACAACAATTACATGTTTCAGAAATATACTGATCTAATTCTGACTCACTGTCATCTACCTCCTTATGAGATACTATTTTTTGTGTCTTCATGTTTTGTCATTTCCTCCGTTGTATCTAAAAACTCACCAATAGAATCAGTCAGATCAACCAATATCATCTCAACATTAGTATCTAATAACTCAAATAATGTTTTTTCAATTGTAAAATTTCCAACAAAATATGATTCAACTTTTGTATTATAAGATTCTCGCCCAATAATTAATTTACCAAAACCTTTATATTCTTTTCCAGTAATATATTCTACTAATCTTACTTCAATTAATTTATCAATTGTATTTTGAGAAGCGAAAATTGTGTCTAGGATTTGAGTTATTGATTTGGTTGAATTATCTATTAGTGATGTGATTATGTAATTTGGTTTGTTTGGTTTGTTTGATTTATTTGATTTATTTGATATGAATGGGATTTCTGATATGGATACTGTGCCGGAGAGTGTTAATTTTTGCATTTGTTTTTCCTTCTTTCTGCTATTGAATTTATTTTTGTATTTATTAAACTTTTACTAGATACATGTCTCTTGATTATATAATTATCCTAATATTTTCCAGCCCTAGAAACCGCCTGTAGCAATGGTTTAAAATTCTCATTTTTGGAGAATTAAAATATTTGAACCTAGAATCAATCAGATAATTTTTTGTGAATACTTGTTAGTTGTGACATATTGAACGTCTTATAATGAGTTTTAAATGCATTATTTGTATTTTTATTCATATTCTTAAATATTATTTTTATCTTCTTTTAATTTTGCTTTTAATTTATCTGCTTTAAGTTTCTCTTTGTATATTTTCAATTGTTCATTTTTCCCTTTAATTTGGAATTTTAACACAGAATGAATTTTATCTATGTCTTTTTCGTCCACAAGATAGACTTTTTCTTCACAATCAATATGTAAAGTATATTTAACTCCTAATTCATCAAACTGTGGCAAAACTATATTTGTTGTGCTCTGTCCTTTTGGAAAATATATAGCTAGTGTTCCTTTATCATTATAGCGATAGGTTTCAGTTTGTGATTTTCCAAGCAAATAATTGTCTGATTCATTTTTAGTTGGTTTATTTTTGATTAAATCATAAGGCATATGTATTGTATAGATACCGATATATTTTAGAATTATTTTTCACCTCCTTTCATAAATAAATATTTATTTTACTATTAACAAAAATAAACAACTCAATATGTATTGTAACTATGAATCAACTTCTTATTATTACATTCTTCACAAACTAAATGTACCCAATGCTCTGCAAAACTATCGTCTCCATAATAATTAAATTTTTCAATATGTTTAATTGAAGTAGAATTACTGTGACAATTTTTGCATTCAATATGAAAACCAATTTCCATTTGTTTCTTTTCACCACCTCTCCTTGTATTCATTATACCATATTACTTATTGAATTGTCAAATATTTATTTTACTATTTACATTCACATAAAATTCATCCTAATCATTTACTTCATTATATTAATCAATCTTCTCATATGTTCAATTGTATCAAATAAATCCTTTAACATATCTATTCCATCTGCTCTATTAATAGCACCATATCTTTTACATAAATTTGCAAACTCACAATATTCTAGACTATCTTGTTTGCATTCCATGCATTTATTAGGATTTTCTTCATCTTCTGTGGCAGTAAATATTAGGGTTTTAAGTTTTGTTATTTCAGTTTGATTTAAGTACATTTTGTTTCACCTCCTTTTATCTTATTAAACTTACAAGTTTACTAAACACCAATCTTTTTATTTCTTTCCATAATTCATCACATAACTCAAAATCAGAATACTCGTATTCTCTAAAAATATGTTCTCTAAATCCATCAATAATAACCGCTAGTGCAATAGTATTATGTTTTTCTAACGATTCAATCATAGTACCTATGGTAATCTGACTTACAATTTCTTCAATAGCGTCATTTACATCTCTTGCTGATTGGTCAAACATCAACATACCTTTTATTTGTGCTACAAAATCAATTCTAAATAATTTTCCTAATTCACAAATAGGTAATGGTTCTAATCCAATTTCTTGTAATTGTCTTACAGTAATATGTTGTTTCATTATTTAATCCTCCCTCCCTAATCTACTAACTCTATCAATCATTTGGTAAACAAACTCTTTCTTGCCCATATATCCATATTGCTCAATTGTTTTCTTTACTCCATCAAAATTATCTTGCTCAACATCAAAAACTATATTAAGAAGAATATTTAATAAATCAAGTACACTTTGTCTATCTCCTACGTCTAGATTATTGCCATAGTTTTTAATAGTATTTTTACATAATGTTATTAATTTTAAAGCATCATCGCTTACTAAAAATCCTGCTTTTGTGACATTTACTTCAATATTATCTAATGATTGTAGTGCGTGTTTAATGTAATTGTTTTTATCCATGTTACTATCTCTCCTTATTAATTAATGGTATAGCTAAATTTAGTTCAATGATAAGAACCCCTCTACGGATGGAAATTATATTGGCATCTTCTAAAATATCTAGTATATTTCTATCTAAATCATAAAAATTTCTAACTTCATACCATTCTGGATCGCTTCTTTCGAGTAAGGTTCTTATTACATTTAACTCTTTTTCATTAAATTCGATAGTATGTATTGTTTTGCCATATTCTGTTATATATGTATCTTTCATAATATTCTCTCCTTATCCTAATAAATTTATTTCATTACATCCAAAAGAAATTATCTTTATACCATTCACCTATATAATTTAATCTATTTGCTATACAAGTTGGGCAAAGCAATCCTGCATCCTCATGTAAAGTAGGATTAATTAATCCCCATAAATGATTTGGTATTATTAAATCTGGAAACTCACCATATTTCATTCTACAATCATAGCAACATCCTTGTGGTCTTTCGTTGTCATTGTATTTCCATTTGTGTTTGTAATTGTTCAATTTTATTTATTTCACCTCCCTTTTACATCGTACAATTGTATAAATCCTTCATCTTATTTTTATATTAGTATTTATAATTGTTATTTACTTTCTTTATATTTATTGCAATCTTTAATAATTTGAATATTAATTTGCTTAATATTTTTACAATAGTTTTTAGGCCGTAATATAAATTGCTGAATGTGTTCCAATACAAAGTAATGTCCTTTTTGATACCATTTACCAAGACCTATAAATTTTAAAGGATAGTAAGGTAAATAAGTTATAAAATACAATATATAAGCAGGAACAACAACTAAAATTATGTACCACGTAGGGAATGGATTAAAAAACATGTATTTTACCTCCTTTGTGTTTATTTTATTGTTGGATTTTGAGGAAGGGATAGGTATATTTGAGTAAGATGTTTTGATGTGTAAAATATACCCTCGTACCTCTTGTATATATTGTAACATTTTTTGGTGTGGAAGTCAAGGATATTTATTTATTAATTTATACGTGGTTGAGAAGACATTGCTTCATAATCTTCTTTATACATCCATTTGAAACCTCCTGCCGTTTTATCATTATTATGTTTCCAACAACAATAACTAATATTATTAATATCTAATTCTCTTTCCGTTTGTGCAATACCATCCCATTCTTTTATAAACTCATTGTCTTTAGATAATTGAATTATCTTTCTTCTGTTTTTATTGTAATCACAAAGTCCTAATTCTACACCTTTATTAAGATATGAAACAACTGTAGTATTAGCCAATTCCATTATTTTTGCTATCTTTGGACTACTTTTTATACCGCTATTCCAATGATCACAAGCTGTTTTAATTAATACTTTATTAACATACTCCTCACATTTACCCCAATCTATAATAGATAAGTCAAATAAATCATTTAATTTACTTTGCATAATATTGTCCTTTATAAAATCCATATTACTTTTCAGACAATCAATTCTTATTACTTCTATGCCTTTCTCATTTGAAAAAGCATCTCTTATTTCATCATATTCTTTAGTTTCTTGTGCTGATTGTTTAGTTAATGTATTAGTATTCCCATGTCCAAGACGACCATCCATTTCTAAATCATATTTTACATTGTTAAATTCAAAATAAAAATCAAATCTATAATCATGAAAATTGTATTCAGGTATAAAATCAACCCCTAACTGCTCTAATAAACTAAATCCAACCTTGTTGCCAAAAGATATCTTATCTCCGCATCTTGGACAAATAAATCCAAAAACAATTAAATTATGAGGAACATAAGACTTTTCATATCCACAATCTTGACAAATATACGTCTTGTACTTATCACTTCCTTGAGTAATTTCATATCCTTCTTGTGGGTCTTTAAGCAGTTTAGCTATATTTGGATGTGTTGTCCATAAATCATTATATCCAATTAGAATCTTTTTTGAAGGTACACAACATACATTACATCCTTTCCCACTATTTAAATCATTTTCACGTACCTTGTCCTCATTTCCACATTTTGTACATTTGTATGTATAACCTTTTACAATATTTTTACCATTAGGTATTTTTATTTTTTCTAATATTTGTATATCACTAAATTTTAGATTAATTATATCACCAATATTATGTCTATAACCTGTTACAACCTTACTTAGCAAATTTCCTATTGTACATGTTGAAAACGCATATGCATTTATATGTACAATTCTATCATTATATTCAACCTCTAAATAATTCTGGCCTGATTTTTTATATTGATTAATTATTTCTGCCTCTCCCTCAATATCATCATACATAAACTTAACTTTATATCCAACACTTTTATTCCAATCTATACACTCTTTATTTGCATTAGCACCAAAACCCATTTTCTTTGGTAATTCTTCTAAAAACACTTTCTTCATTATTTTATTCCTCCTCTTTATTATTTAAATCAATATCATTTATTACATTATGTAATTCGTGTCCCATGTCTTTATATCTCATTAGCAAATATCTTTTAATACTATCGCTGAGTTCTATTTGGCCCTTATAACGACTTATTGCAACGTATATTACAAAAATTTCTTGTGATATATCTTTTTCTACATTCTTTTTATCTTTATAATCATAATCTTCTTCTATTTTAAGATATTTATTTCTATATGTAACCTCCAAATCTAAATAATCATTACTAATATAAACAGGAATGTCAATAGTAATGCCCTTCGCCTTGTGACATGTCGAAAACATAATATCAGCTTTACTTTTATCTGTTACAGTATTGTTTTTAATTCCATCTACAATATCAATAATACGTGAACCATATTTATCTACCATTCTAATTAAAGAAAGCAATTCGATATCTTCTATATCATTAGCGTAGGTTTTCATTTTTTCATAGTCATCAAACTTGGCGAATAATTTATTTTTAGTAGGATGACCTTGACTAAAGAAAAAGCACTGGCGTAAATTCTCGAATGAGTAGCTTGAAAAACCTCCTACGAAGAAAAGTTTCTTGTTCTTATTTTCATACAATGCGTCAGCTATTTCAGCAAATATGTATGCGTTAGTTCTACATAAGCAAGCATAAGGTTTAGATTTATCTATTTTATCAACTATTGTTTGTTTAGTATTAAATCCTTTCATCTTAATGTCATCACCAATGAAGTCTGAGATAATTAGATTCTCTATATGAGCAATATTGTTAGATACACGAAATGATGTAGTTAGTTTATATTCTTTTGCATCGAATAAAGGCATAATATTGACCGACTGCCTAAACCCGTATATGGACTGATATGGATCTCCAACAGTCACAATTCCTTTTACATTAGAATTTTTTAATATATCAAACATCATCGTAGAGGAATCTTGGCACTCGTCTAACATAATAATATCATATTTATTTGATAAATCTGTTTTAGAAAGATGGAACATTTTCAAATAATCATCATGCGTCACTTTAATGTTATTCTTATACTTCTTTTTAAGCTCCCATAATTTTGTACATAAAGATATTATTTGTCCTCTCATCTTATCTTCTTTGAATATTTCCAATTCCTCAAATTCTTGAGCAGATGACAATGAATATGCAGTCATCATAGCATTAATTTTTACTGCCAATTCCATATCTTTATCCCAATTAAGATTTAAATCTTTAATAATATCAACAACACCATAGTTAAAAGTTAATTTATCTTTATAGAATTTTCCGCAAAAAAATATCCCAACGAATGTATTGTACGAATTTCTACCTGTCTTTGCGACTTAAATAGATCGTCTGATTCTAGTTTCATTGATTTGTTAAAAACTAAATAGAGAATTTTACTAAAAGGTCTATTTTTGGCATAGTAGTACAAAGTCGTACTTTTACTAGAACCTGTAAGAGCACTAACCTTAACCCTATCCTCTGTACTAAAGATAATATCCTTCTGTTCACGAGTTAAGTAATACCCTTCTTCTGACATATAATCAGACATCTCTACTTCTACATCATCAAACTTCTTATTATAGAATTCTGTAGATAATACATTAGATTCTGATTCTTGGAAGATTGTTTTATCTTCTTTTATTATGAATTTCATTTTTGCTTCGCAATTACTTACATTAGATTCAGTATCTTTTGCATGACTGTAAAATTGCTTGATTGCACCAAAGTTTCTTATTAATTCTTCTCCGCATACTGGACACTTGTATGTATCTGTTGATTGTGACTCTATAATATCTATAAGTTTGTTTTGAGAGTTCAATGCTTTTTTCATTTAATTAATTCCTCTTCTCTTTCACTATTATTTATAATAGATACAATATCTAATCTTGGTAATATTATATTTTGTATATATTCATTATTTATCTCCATACCTATGTAATTTCTACCTAATTCTTTTGCCATACATAATGTTGTTCCACTTCCTGAAAACGGATCTAAAACAACCATTCCTTCAGTTGTAAATGCTTGTATAAAATCACTTGCTAATTTATCTGGAAATGTAGCAGGATGTTGTTTCTTTAATGTTTTTTCTCCACCTGTTTCTCTAGCTGTATTCTTGTAATGGATTATTGTACCACAGCATTTATCATCTTTTAATTTTACATCTTTATAATTTTTAATTTGATTTCCTTGAGTATCTCTACCTCCAAGAAAATTTTTACTTTCATTTATCTTTTTATATTCTTGATTAACTGGAATCTTCATATGATCTTTATTAAAATATTGTGGTCTTTGGCCTTTAATAAATATAGGAATGTATTCATGGTCTACTCTAAATCTTTTATTCCACCATGCCCCAGGAGTACCGTTTCTTTCATATAAACAACATTCCCATAAATCTAATTCTGTATTTTCACACCAATCTACTATAGTTTTAAAAGATGTTAAAGTTTTTCTACCATCCTTAGTTTGATCTTGAATAACCATTACACATATTCCACCATCTTTTAAAACCCTAGATATTTCCTTGCCTAACATTGGTAAATCATATGTCCATTGATTCTTTTTATAATCTCTAATATTGTCATATGGTGGCGAAAACAAACATAAATCTATAGAATTATCATCAATTTGTTTAATTAATTCTAGATTATCTCCTAAATAAACTTTATTTAATTCTAACATTCAATTCCTCCATTTTATATTTTATAAATCTAACTTCTACACTTTCTAATTGATATGGACGTAATTCATATGCCATTATTCGAACTCACCATCTTCCATATCGCCAAGTATAATTATATTAATTACTTCATCAATCTCATATACATTACACTTAAACAATTCTTTAATATTTTTATTAAACATATTTTTAAAATCTGCACCGCTCTTTTCACAATGTAATTCTGTAATCTCATCAGTAGTAAGAACACTCTTATGTATCATAGTAAGTCCTTTATTTGCATTATTCTTATCTTTAGCAACCATTGATACACTATAGCAATCATCAAATCTCCAAGACTTAGGTTTAAGTATCATTGCAAACATTCCATCTTTTGTTTCTACAGCCAAAGTAATATCTT
>Ga0209416_1000694_pt1 | contig 31348 bp, 33 predicted proteins | sample RifGroF1_FD_184001 | JGI IMG/M metagenome (GOLD analysis project Ga0209416, IMG submission 184001) | Groundwater microbial communities from Rifle, Colorado, USA - Groundwater F1 (SPAdes) (version 2) | ecosystem: Environmental > Aquatic > Deep subsurface > Groundwater | place: Rifle, Colorado...
CCAGGCAAGCTCGATTTGTGCTATAGTCTTCATGTGCGACCTTATTGCTTAATATGTAATCTAGTAACTACATTCTAGCAATTTTGTCGCATTTTTAATGAGAATTAAGCGGGGATTACACTACTTTAGCAACCTCTCCGCATTTTTGTATGCGAATTTTTCCTGCACATCCGCGTCTAGATGAGATATAAAGTCGCGTGCATAGTCATTCATTGTCCAGCCTACTTCAGGATCAAGGCCCCATAACTCATCAGCGCCTCGGTCTGTGCCCCACATCACCTGATCAGGGTGTTTTTCTATGAAGCCCTTCCAGGTTTTCAAATCTTTCTCCATCCATCTATCGTGATCTGAAATATGTGCAATGTATTCTTCCTTTGTCATATTTTCTCGACTTGTAATTACGTCTCCATATAATTCATCAATTCCATAATACGCATTAGAATGGTTTTCCAGAATATCGTCAATCTCATCAAGATTTTGTTTGCATGTTGCACATTGGATTAATTGATCTCCATGAAAAATAAAATTGATGTCAGGATTCTCATTCAAAATTTTTTCAAATTCCTCTTTATGGCCCTCACCAAGGTGAAAATATATGACTAGGCCATTCTGCCTTACAACTGGATAAATTTCCTTTAATCTTTCTGAGTCAGGTGAGAGTCCGACGGGATCGTTCTGGTTCGCATAAAGGCCAATTTCACCATAAGCGTCGAAAAGGCCTGGATAATTGGTGAGCATATCTTCTAGTGCATCAGCGTCAACTGTTGCAAATTTATTATCTGGCGGCGATATGGAAGGATAAAATACATCAGGATATTTTTGCTCAACACGATTTGCGAATTCAACATGTCTATCAGCCACCCTTGGAAAAACAGAAAAGAATGAAAGCGCAGATTTAGTTCCTTCATACTCGAAAACACACACTATTTCATCAATAGTTATATCAACCCCCATATATGGGACACGCTCCGATGGATCACCAAGTGGCTCACCTGGGTCAGCATCCGGCATGACCGAGATGTGAAAATGCGCATCAATTATTTGCCCGCTGTAATAAGTTGGATCATGTCTTTTTGGTTCGGGACAGTCCATTTCTTTAAATGATGACTCTATTCTTTCTGCCATTGCTTGATCTAATGGAGATGAGTAGATTTCCTCACTACTTGCGTTCTTATCACTGTCGAAACTATCCTCAGAGTTAGTAGATCGCGATATAAGGAAAATACCTACTATTAGTAGCATGAAAATGATAACAAGGAGGATTGCAATAAATTTCAATGACATTCTAGTGATCATATTTTGTCCCAATATGTTTACATTTAAACATATATGGGAAAATGCTGCAAATTAACAGAGGCACTAAATCGAGTATTAATGTATAATTTGGGGATCCATTTAATATGACAAAATGAACACTGACATCAAACTTAAACCATATAAAAAAACTTTTGAACACTCTTACGCGATTGGCGTGTTCCCAACCCTGGAACTATTGGAACATCGGCCTGGTGAAGTCTTGAAAATATTATTGAGTTCTCGATCTTCGGAAAATACTGGTATTCAAAAAATAATGAAACTATGTGAAAGAAATAATACAAAAGTCGTAGTGTCTGATAATTTAGTGAATAAAATATCTGGCAAAGAAAACAGTTTCGCGGTTGGAGTGTTCAGGAAATTTATCAGTGAAGTACATCAAGGGGAAAATCATTTAGTTCTCGTTGGTATTCGCGACATGGGAAATCTGGGCACAATTTGCAGGACCATGCTTGGATTTAATTTAAATAATTTAGTTATCATCAAACCTGCTGCTGATATATTTGATCCGAAAACCATCCGTGCATCAATGGGTGCAATTTTTCAATTGGACTTCCAATACTTTAATACTTTTGAAGACTATAAAAAAGCATTTTCAAATAATAATTATCCTTTTATGACCGATGGCAAAACTGAACTTCCTAATGTGAAATTCGCCGGACCTTATTCATTGATATTTGGCAGTGAGCCATCAGGCCTGGATGAAAGTTTTCAAAATATCGGCACAAGTGTAAAAATCCCACAAAGTAATAAAATCGACAGCCTTAACTTATCAATTGCGACAGGGATCGCTCTTTACGAAGCGCAGAAAAAGTGAGATGCGTAAAGATTGAATGGCTCACCTGTAATAAGTCTTGGCTCCGCTCGCCGGGAACGCCGTTGGGCAACTCCCTGTTCCCTTATAAACCATTTTCATTTCAGTGTCAGAAACAATTTTGAAATACGCGTAACCACTTGTCACTCCATAATCTTTATTAACAAGCGAAAAGCAGTGCTCGCCGATGATACTTTCAGGATCCTTGTAGGTCTTGCTATTTGCAGCTATCCGGTAATTCTTTCTATTTACTTCGGCAATAATTACTTCATTAGCAGAGTTCGCATATATCGAAACAGGGTTCGCATAATTCCCGTCATAATTGTAGGTGATTTCTTCCTTGTTCAAGTGCCACATGCCGGCGAGCGTCCCTTCCACATCATTTGAAGCATTCCCACAATCGGCTGATTGTCCTGGAGCAGACTGGCCCATAAGTGCAATATATTTTGCCTGCATTTCACCTGAATAATATTTGAACGGGCATACTGCAGTTAAATAGACATTACCTGCTTGAGAGTTTTTATATCTATCCAAGTTCACGAAATAATTTTCATTTGTTTTTTCGTAAATATAAATATTCCAATTATGAGCGAGCGAGGTTCCAGTTGTATAAGCGATCAATTCTCCTGCCTTTACCTCTACTGCTGTTTTTGGATATTTCTCTGAAGAGTCATTTGCTAAAGGTTTAGTGGTGGTTGCATCCATGATCTTTTGTGAGACCTCAGTTATATGATCGATCTTCATCTTCACATTTTCATCAAAGGCAAATCCTAAAGACCAGCCTGGAGGTTCATTGCCGTATGTGTGATAGGAATAGAACTCCAACCTCATATCTTGCGGGGCATAGACTGCCATCTTTTTTGGATTCTCACCATATTCATGGTCAATTGTTATCAAAACACCATTCAATGCCTGTGCCTCATCTGCTCCTCCATTTAGTTCGCCTAATGGACCTATTGTGCTGACACGGGAAGTATCGAAAATGTCATGGGTAAAAACAAGGCTATTATCTTCCTTAACCTCATCTAGTTCTCCAGTACCTGCTTCTGCAGCCGGGCCGGATGGAGTTCCTTCGTCATTCTCATGTAAGAGAATAAAAGAGATAATTCCTATTACAATGAATATCAAGATGAAAGAAAAAATTACTAGTATGATCTTTCTTGAAGCGAATTTTCTAGCAGTTGGTTCATTCATTTTGATTAATAATAATTTAATAACAGTATAACAAAGAATATGAAATCATTTGCTATTTAAGTAGTTAATTTATAAAATAAATTTATTGATACGGCTAAATTTAATCAAAGATACTTATTTTATATTATTAAACATATTAATTTCATGAACAAAAAACTTATTGCAGCTATTGCCATATCATTTATACTTGTGCTTCTTCTTATTCCTATTTATTTTTTGTATACCAATTTCCAGGACGATCCAAAAGGCAATGGTAGTTTCACTTATATAAAAATGTCGCGAACTGCTTGTTATGGCACTTGTCCAGCATATAGCGTAGAGATCGAGTCAAATGGAGATGTTAAATACATTGGTGAAATGTTTGTAGGAGTGAAAGGAGAACGTACATTTGAATTGACAGAATCACAGGTCCAAGAACTAAATGATGCTATAAAAGAAGCTGATTTCTTTTCTTTAAAGGACCGATATTATGAGTCTGTTACAGATCTACCTTCCACCACAACATTGATCAGAACAACCGACGAAGAGAAAAGCATATATAATTACGTTGGTGCGCCTAATAAATTAAATGTCCTAGAAGATAAAATTGACGAAATTACAGGAGTGGACAGTTTAATAGAGTGCGATGAACAATGCGCTCAGGAAGCCTAAAATGACTTGCCTGAAAAATCCGTCCGTCCTATGGGGATAGTTCCTTAATCTCCCTATACCGCTCGAGAACTTATTGTTTCTTTTTATCCGATGTATCTTTAACTAGAAACATTGACATACCAGCTGTTGTGCTTAGGTATGCAAGTGTGATTATTACAGATACTTCAAGATAATTAAAAGCACTGGCTTCAATAATATCAAAGTAGTCGCTTATTATCTCATTTTGCAAACCGGATATTGTTTCAGAACTACCGAGGAGTTCTAAAACTGCTGGATCAGTATTCTCATAATCAATAACAGGTTCTTCTGAAGGGACTGCTGCATAAAGTTGTTCAAATTTTCCCTCTGTTGCAAGCATATCTTCTACAAGTGTATTAAATCCAGTAATATTTAAATATAAACTACCACCAATTATTACAAGTAACAGTGGCATAGCTATTTTATATATAAGCGATCTCTTTGAAAACACAAAAGACACAACTGCCAGAATCACACCCCACACCAAAGCAAATGGGACTAAAACATCATAAATATTCTGAATATTTTCTATTGCCGGGAAAGCTCTTGGATCATCAAGCCCTTCAATGTCAAATGATTGATATACCCTGTAGGATAAAACACCGAGAATTACAAAAAATACTATATTAAAAACCACAACTAGAGCAAGCACCAGGTTCTTTTTATTCGCCATTATAGTACTATTTAATAAATTAAATACTAACTAGCTGAAATTAATATAGCAAAGTTCCATCAACATGGGAATGGATCACTTTGTCTCAAACAACTGCAAAACTAGAGATAATGCAAAAATATTTTGAGTGTGTATAATGTTAGTAATGAAAAGTATTCCAAGAAGTAAAAAGTTAGGACCCTATATTTGCCTTATCATTATATCCTTTGTCGTTTTTAACGTATATTCCCTGCAGAATAGAATTGAATTCTTCGGTACAAACTTGCCCATAATTGAGCAGGAAGGTATACAGGAAGAAAATACGGATACATTTGCCGATACTTTTATAAATGAAAGCTACGAAACAGCGATTTTGCCTGACTCCGAAGCAGAAGGAAGTACTTCGACGAAACCAGCTGACTCACCAGAAGACATTGAACTCATGCCAAGCATAATTAACAGTTCGATATTTCCAAACGCCATAGTTGCCTTCTACTCTGACAATCAGTCTGATACAGATGCAGAAGATCTAGCGCATCAGAATGTAGTTGACAATGTAATGAATTCGGGCAGCAATCCAATTTTCCATGCTGGCGATCTGATGGAGGATGGTACACAAAATAGTTTGGATAGATTTAATACTGTCACATCGGATATGCGTGCGAATCGGGACTTCTATGCCGCACTTGGGAACAATGACAGAGTATTTGGGGATCCCTCTACTCCTTCTCAGTTGTTTTTGGATAATTTTGAATTTCCTGGTAATGAAAGATGGTATTCTGTTAATTACGGAAATCTGCACGTAGTAGTTCTTGACAGCGCATTCGCTTGGGATAATCAGGAACAGCTTAATTGGCTGATCAACGATTTGCAAAGCGATGCTTCGCAGGACAGAATAACCTGCGTTATATTTCATCACCCGACATTTACAAGTGTGGTATCCACTTATTTAATAAACTATGGTGTAGATTTTGTTGTCTCAGGACATCTACATTCTTACAGCCACAGTGTGAGCAATGGGATCAATTACTTTGTTCTCAGCGGCCAACCAAATATAGGCTATATGCGTGCTCTTGTCTTTTCTAATAAGGTCACCGTCGTCGTTTCTGACAATACAAACACTGTTGTTGACACTGTGACATTTAATGAGAGGTGAGAAAGTTCCAGTTACGTTGTCTTTACTTAATACTAACTCAACCTTTATAAATCCCCTGGCATTATAATTTTTTTATAATCAACGAAATTTGAATTTAATCTCCTGATTTTCCAACTTCTCTTTCCTTACGAATATCCAAAACATCGAGCAATTTATAGTACACCATCGCTCTTAATATAGGATTCTGTTCTAGATAAGATAACAACTCTTGTTGGATGGCGAATAATCTTTCAAAATGTTTGGGGAATACTGGTTGTGCTGTGAGGATTATATCCAGTCGAGGCAAAGTATCAAGCATATATTGATCCAGATTGTCTGGGAACAAATCCAAAGCTTCATCGATTTTCGGAAACTGTTCCAATAATTCTTTATAAAACAGTAAAGTAAGATGCGGATCTGCATTTTTGACTAATCCAATTCCATTGGCTTCCCACTCATTCGCAAGTGGGACATATATATTATTCAGATGGTCTTTTATATTTTGTTTAATAGAATTCTCAACACGGGCATCAAAAACGACACAAAAATCCCCATCAAGATTATGCGGATCTGCAAAAGAAACCGATCCATACCTGATAGGTATACCATCTCTTTGGATAACTCGGGCGAAAACTTCAAATGGCAGGTTTTCAAACGTGATATTTGAGTGGGGCTTGAATACTTCTTCTGAAAAATTTAATGCCTTAATGAGATGTTGTTTAACCTCGAGAGTTCGTAAAGGATGATCAAACGAATGGTAGTTTGCCCTTTTTTGAACTTGATCTATGACATCTAACAAATCATCCTGCCTAATATCCCTATAATTCTGCTTTAATCTATCCACGTCTAGATCATCCCACTCTTGAAGGAATTCAAAGCAACTAGAAAAACAATCCTGTTCCCCTGTACTCATAGGAATTTACTAACTAGCGGGATTATATCACTAAAATATATATTCGATGCACGAGTGCTATGTCACTAATAACGGGAAAATAATTCCTTTTTTATTACAAAGAAATCAAAGGAATAATTATATTTTATAGTTGTTATTTGGCTCCGGGTGCAGGGCTCGAACCTGCAACCAATCGATTAACAGTCGATTGCTCTACCATTGAGCTAACCCGGAACTGGTTTTTCACGTCGCCTGCCTGCTGGCGGGCAGGTAATTATAACATCAAACTTCGGAATTTTCAGCTTAATATTTAGACTTACGTTGTCTATTCTTAGAAAATACAATACAATTCAATATGAACATTACAATTCCACAAAAATGGCAGGATTATGAACTTCTTGATTTTGGAGAGGGGGAAAAACTTGAACGTTGGGGGAAGTATATTTTACGAAGGCCGGACCAGAATGCGGTTGGTGCGAAGTCGTTGGACCAAGCTAAATGGAATGATGTGCACCTTCATTTTCACCGAGATTCGAAAAACCTGCCAGACGGGCAGGCAGGTAATGAATACTGGGAGGTTAAAAAGCCTGCTCCTGAAAAATGGTCTGTAAGTTACAAGATCGAGGGTGCAATTCTAAAGTTCGCTATTAAGCCAACAAAATACAAACATACAGGCTTATTTCCGGAGCAAACAGTGAACTGGGAATGGATAATAGAAAAAATAAGTAAACGGAAACAGCCTCACCCTGATCAGAAATTAAAAGTCCTGAACCTTTTCGCATACACTGGTGGGGCTAGCGTTGCAGCAGCCTCGGCCGGAGCTGACGAAGTTGTGCATATTGACTCCTCAAAAGGCGCTATTACTCTTGCAAAAGAGAATCAAAAATTATCCAAACTTAAAAATACAAAAATCAGGTTTATCCAGGAAGATGTCCAAAAGTTCGTTGAAAAAGAAATAAAACGGGGGAATAAATACGATGCCATAATTTTAGATCCGCCACTTTATGGCCGGGGGCCAGAAGGCGAGCTTTGGAAAATCGAGCAACATTTACCCGGCCTATTGGATTCGTGTATAAAACTTCTCAGCGATTCACCAATATTTTTATTACTAAATCTATATTCCGGGAACAGTATATCTAATCAAGTAATTGAACAATTGGACAAAGCAGAACAAATTTCACTTGGCCTCAAATCCAGTTCGGGAAATAAAATTCTTAATTGTGGAGATGTTCTGAGGACATCATTTTTTACTGCCTAATTTTATCCTGTCTACACTACCTCCTATTTTTTTACCTTCGATTTTACTAAGGCCTTTTTGTTTTTCGTACTGTCATTCCTATCGCCACTTCTATTGCCCTTTCTCGCACCCTTAGATTCCTTATATTTGAAATACTGCGCTCGGACAATTGCGCCAATACCAACAAAGAAGACCAGGAATTCAACAGCACCGCCGATGAAAGGAATTGCTGTTAAAAGTTGCACAAGCAGAATACCTGCGATAATTCCAAAAAGTACAGGCCTTTTCAGTTTCAAAGGTTTCAAAATCAAAATACCAACTTTCGTGCCTACAAAAACAGTGGTCAATGTCTTCGCGATAAACGCCAGGGCAAGTAATAATCCAAGAATAGGCCAACCAACAACGCTTATCAGCAGGAATATCGAAACTAAAATTCCCAATGGAAAGACAAGACATCCCACACCAAAACTTTTCAGTTGCTGTTCAGCATTTTTCAATTGCATCAAGGCCCTTTCGAATTTAACCGGCGCTAGTTTGTAAACTAGGAATGCAAGTAATATCAAACCAACCCCCTGTACTAAGTTCCAAACAAATTTCCAGACAAATGAAACAAAGCTAAGCTCAGCAAGTCCAGGAAAATTCATATCTTTTTCAGCAGAGGTAGTTTTTTCAATCCTCTCTCCGCTTACAACTGTATCCTCGCTCAGATCAAGCTGCGTATTGTTATAGGTCACAAGATCACCGCCAATATAGCCGGATTTCACATTTGCATTACCAGCACCAATATGGACATCACCTCCAACATCACCATCCAAGTTCACATTACCGGCAAAAGCTATCACATCACCTTGTACGTCCTGCTTAATTTCAGCAAGTCCTGAAAAAACTCTAACATCGTCGTAAACCTGGCCATTAAGTTTGACCTGGCCGGCGAAAACCATTACATCCTCATACACTGCTCCATTAATATCAACCATTCCGGATGCAACGTACACTGAACCTGCAATTGATTCATTAATAGTAACATTACCGCCGGCCACAAAAACATCTCCCATGATTGGTTTTTCCAAAGTTATACTACCTCCAGCAATATACACATCGCCTCCCACTTGCTCTTGAACTGTCACATCAGCACCCGATGCGAAAAGATCGCCCCCGATATTTCGTTTGATTGTCAGCATGTTATCAGCTGCAACATAAAAATCATCTTGCACCTCTTCATCAACGATCAGGCTTTCCCCTTCTCCCGCTTCTGCTGTCTCAAGCGCTGAAACATTAACAAGAGCTAAAGAGGAGAAAATTACTGGGACTATCGCAAGTAGATTGAACAATTTTTTCATAATTTAACTCTAATAATTTAAATTAAAGTTTTTATTTTTTCCAGAAATCATAAATTAGCGATCCGCTGAGCGTGAGCGCTATTGTTAAAAGGATTATCCCGATTGCAATAACAAGTGTTGTGGAACCAGCTAAAAACTCAAACGTATCTCCAGTGCTTTCAATACTTGTCTGAACTTTTGATGTTGATATTCCAGCCACTCTGCCCTCACCTGTTGATGAACCAGGATTTTGTGTTTGTGCAGTATAAACTTCTTGTTTGTCATTGCCGTATCTTCCACTAAGATACTCATAACCCCCTATAGGAAGTACGAATAGGACAATTATCAAAAAAATCACACTGAGAAATTGACCAAATGTGGCATTCAACCTAATTCCTTTTTGGATATTATCTGTTTTTTCTTCTGTCATGAAAACAGTATAGACCCTAGTCTAGGTATTTCGCAATATTTGCATTGTGTTCAGACTCTGTTTTAGCAAAATGTACTTTCCCTGAACCTGTTTGCTCATGGATGAAATAATAGTAGTCAGTATCAGCTGGATTTAATGCAGCTTCGATAGACTCTATGCGCGGATTGCAAATCGGTGTTGGAGGAAGTCCTGGATATTTGTATGTATTATATGGAGAATCAATTTTGGTATCAGCGAAAGTTGGTCTCGGATCACTTTTCCCTGTAGCGTAATTGACTGTTGCATCAGATTGCAGTGCCATGCCTATTTCTAACCTATTTGTGAACACGCTTGATATCTCATCCCGTTCTTCATTGGTCATACTTTCTCGTTCAATTATGGAAGCAAGGACCAGTTTTTTATAAAAATCATCTCCTTTATTTAGATCAGCTGTCTTTGTTATAAAATGTTTGATCATTGATTCTATGGTAAACTTTGTACTGACTGTATTTCCAAACTCATAAGTATCAGGATAAAGAAATCCCTCAAGCGATTTTCCTGCTGGTTTGTACTGATCTAGGAATGTCTGAACTTCAGCATCGAACGTGTAATTATCTGGCGACTTTGTTATTGTATTAAATTCACTCTGATCAAATACAACTCCTTCGCGGCCTGAGAATGCAAGTTCCAGTGTGCTGCTTATCTGCGAGAGTTTATACCCTTCGATAATTGTTACTTTTACTACGTCAAGATCAACTCCTCTACCTAATATTTCTACTATTTCAGGGATTGTTGCTTTCTTTGGGATTAGAAAATCTCCAGCCTGGATTGACCCACCTTTATTTTCCCTGCGAAGGTAAAGTTTGAGTATCAGCTCATTCTCTATCAATCCCGCCTCTTTTAATCTCTTTCCTATGGATTCTGTATTCTCTCCTTGCTCAACTGTGAACTTGACCTGATCACTTGATGTGCTTAGACGTTTCTCAATGCCTGAGTTGTACCAGTTATTTGCATAAAGTGCTCCCCCACCGCCAATTGCGATTAAAAGCACCAAAACCATAAGGATTTTTTTCATTTGACTAGGACCTATAAAAACTTATATAATAATCGTACAAAGATCTAGTACTCGAACTGTCACCGTATGGTGCGCGTTTCTGAGAATCCTCAGAATAGAGACTAGATCGATTCATTTAAATTTCCAAAGATCTTCAATCTTGTTTTTAATAATATCATAATATTCCCTTTTATCTTGCTTTGTATCTGAATAATATCTTTTAATTGTCCCTGCTATCATATCAGATAATTGTATCAAAACATCTTTATTCGAATCTCGAAATCTTAAGTTTTTCAAAATTTCCCTATTTGGCAGGTTTAAATTCTTTCTTAGATAAACAGTTAAACTCCTTCTGAAACTTCTTTGCCCAGACCCATCAATCCTTACTTTAGCATTTTTTATAGTATCGTTGCTATTTTTCAGAACAGATTTTATAGCGTAACTATAAAATTTTTCCTTTGATTTTCTAAGTTCCGGACTATATATTTTTTCTTTATCAAAAACAATAGCCCTTATTCTGAAATTACAGCTTTTCACGCAAGATAAAAACTTTAACCTGATCTCTTTCGAACTTCTATTGAATTTAAATTCATATTTATCTGACTTATGTATAGATCTTCTCAATTTCTTTATCTTCAGCGCAGTTTCCTCAGCATCTAATTCATCATCAAAGATAATCAGGGCGATCACGAAAAATCTTGTTGACCCCCTACTGATCTTGAAACCAGCATCACCAGATTCATCAATAAATATTAACATAAGATGAATTTAAACACAGTAATTCTATCAGGAAAAGTTTTTTTGGCAAGGAGTAAATTTGGATTAGTTATCCCTTTTCTTATTAATTTTAACATTCGCAACAAAGTAGGCTACCAAAAATCCGCCAATTATATCTATAGAATAATGCGAGTGTGATAATACCAACGAGATCGCGACCAAAATTGCGATTACTAATTTGGTCTTCTTCAGAATTTTATTATCCCCTTTATCAAGGAAATATATCAAGAAAGTCAATCCTGTGTGACCGGAGAAAAACATTCCATTATAGAAAATTGGGGCGAGTACCGGATTACTTCCGTTTACCAAAGGATCTTGAATTTGTGCCAAAGGTGTTACCACCATTGATATAGCGCGTAAAATATACATTATGCCAAAACGGAACATAACATCTCCACTGCTTGCAAATTTATTTTTATAAATACTATAAATTAGCAGAACTATTTGCACAGGAATAAGAACTTCATATATGTCCACAAAAACTTTCTGCTCGGGAATATTATCCAACAACAAATCCTGTGGGCGTACAGCGTCACTGTAGTTCTCCTTCAAAAATACTCCCGCAAGATAGCTAAGTACCCCACTGAAAAGTAATACAAATAAACCTATTAAAAATTTTCTTGTTTTCACAACTTTCATATTTGCAACCTAAAAAATTTTAGTTTATTCTATATTGGTCGATTACATAAAGCAATGAAAAAACTTTTTGAATATAATGTTCGCAGATTAAAATATAAAGATAAAGAAATCCAAACTTACAGCTTTGGTACTGGGAGAAAAAAGATTTTATCACTGCCAAGTTTTCCTCATTCGGGAATTTACTACATTTTGTTCACGCAATTTTATGATCCAACTAAATTCCAGGTGATTACATTGGACCTGCCAGGCTGGGCTGGATGGAGTGAAAATGTTTTCGCTAAAGGTGAATTCAACCCTGACGAATATATAAAAATACTGAGCCAAATAATAAAAGAATACTCTCTGGATAAATTCAGTCTGATTGGATATTCTTTCGGTGGAGCCCTTGCCATTAAACTAGCTGCTCTTTATCCCGACAGAATAACAAATTTGGCTCTAGTCAGTACGATAGTCAAAGGTGCATTGTTAAATGGGTCGGATAAAAAATTTCGCCTCGAACTTGCCAAAATTCTTCATCAAGAACATAGATTAAGAAACTATATTTTCAAAGAGTTTACTAGTTATAACACTATTATTAAGGATAACTTCAATGAAACAATGTTATATCAATATAAAAGTATGTTAGAACAAGCGAGCACGAGTGTACTTTTTGATAGTCTTTATTGGTTATTTCACGCTGATTTGACTCCATTTCTAAAAAATGTAAAAAGGATCAAGAACATTCTTATAGCAAACTCAAAGGATGAACCTAAGATTTTCAAAAAACAAATGGAATATATGCGAAGATATTTCGATGGTGAGTCTTCATTAAAAATCTCTGGCCGTCATGAAGATTTTATCCTGCAACCAAAATCAGAACAAATTAAAGCAGTTCTAAAGTTTCTTCTGCGGGATTAACTCATTTTAGAAATCCGCGGATATATATGTCCCGTGTTGGAATAATCCCATTTTCTTGGTCATATTTGTATAACATAACCCTTAATGGATAATTATAGGGAATAATAGAAAGATAAGTTGTGTCGCTATAATAAGGCACCCAAATACTTTGTAAATTTTCATGTTCACCACAAACAAGGTAATAGCGATCAACTTCTCTTGCCCTAGTGACCTCCTCTTCAAGATACTTAATGAACCCTTTTTTCCCTATTTCTTCCTCATTCAAAGAACTACTTATAGTTACTAAGGGTTTTTTGCAATTATTAGTCCTATACAAAAAATATACCATCGTACAATCTTTTTTAATTTCTCCTTCCATAAACACTCTTTCCTGCTCATGAAGGCATCTTTCCTTTGCCTCAATTATTTTTCTACGCTCATCGGAAATTGAAATATCAATTCCACGTAGATCAGAAAAGTGTTCGTTTATTGCCACGATGAAATGTATAACTCGGAGTGTAATTTTATCAGGAAAAGTTTTTTTTGCAAGAGCGGGGACTTAAGTCTGGAACATATATATCAAAAGTGTCTTCTCCTCTTCCCACGAGTATGTTCCGAAGTAAATATAAATATAGTACCCACTTGTTTCGTCCTTTAATTGTGCACATTGAGCATTACCAATTTGCGTTGGCTGCCACCATTCAATATCAGGATCGTCTTTGGAAAAAGCTGCATAACAAGGGAAATCCGAGCTATATTCGCCCGATAAATCCTCACTCAGGTTATTACTCACAAGGAATTTATTTAGATATTCTTCCTTCAATTTAAATCTCATTTTGTACATTTGGTCAATTCCGCGTTCCGGTCTATATCTCAGCTCTCTGTAATTATCCGGCATATCGAGGGCTGTTTCAGATTCAACCTGATTAACAAAGCCCGGACCAGTTTCATTAAACAGGTCAATATCATCATTGAAGTAGGCATATGTTAAATACGCCCCACTTAAAGAAACAAGGACAATAGTAATAGCACCAAAAATTCCGAGTAAATTTTTGATTTTCATAAAGAGATTTTAACAGAATCAGTTCATTTTAGTATAGATCATTACATAAGTCGCATCAGCGAGTTTCGCAACCCCGGGATCTGCACCGTCAATTCTATTACCGCTCTCCATTGTCCAGGCATACCCATCGTTTGATCTGGCTGATTTAATCCCTTCTCCACTACCGTAAAATACTAGCTCACCATCGTCCTCTATGACGCATCCGAGCATGCTCATTTTTAGAGAAATATCATCCTGTCTTGTGAAATTTAATCCAGTATCAGATGTTGAATGAACATTATCAATAAAACCCTCTGCACTTGCCCCCTGTTCTTGTATCACTGTGTAATGATGCCACTCTCCTTTAAAATAAATCGCTGCCGGATCAAGAATTATCTCCTGAGTTGTGAGCTGCTTGCCTTCGTTTGCGAAAGTGCCATCTATCGAACCTGCTTTTGCTGAATATAGTTGTGGGAAACCATCCCCCTCTTGTTCATATGTGAAATATAATCTAAATGTTCCGTCCTCAAGTTGAACCAGTGTCGGGTCAACTGGTTTCGGTCCTGCTAAATCACCGAAATTATTATTAAATCCAGAGAACCTTAACTTTTTCACTACGCTCCATGTCTGGCCATAATCTTCGGAAACCGTGTAAGCAATAACATCGAACATTTCTTCATTTGTGTATGAAAAATATTGAAAAGTTGCTATTAGTTCGCCATCGTCTGTCATAATCACATTTGCAACGCCAGCATGATCAATGAATAATTTTTCATCAGTAAATGTGAGCCCGTCTTGTGAAAAAGCAATGTAAATCGGGCTTTCCCATGGGCCTTTTTTACCGTTATCCATTGACTTAACCCAATTTGGAACTGTCGTCGAATCTTTTTTGTACACAACATCTTCTTCAAGAATCTCACCCTGTTGATCATCAGCAGCAACATTTTCATCAGTGCTTTTATCTTCTTCCTCGCCCTTATTTTTTGTCACAAAAAGAACAGCTAATACGCCTACGATCAAGGCAAGAAGCACTACAACTACCGAGAGAACAATGAGCAGTTTTTTATTCATTTGAAGCAAATTAATATTTAAAATTCCCAAGCAAGAAATATTATATTTTACACTGAAAATTTTTTAATAGCACGTTTTGTAAAATGTCCTTGACATGATCCTAATAAATTCCGTCATAATCCAAACCATCCCGGCTTTCATTCCCATAAGATCAAAACAAAAGGAAAAGATATATATTCTATTCGTATTACAGGCGACTTAAGAGCAATCTATTATTGGCATAGTGATACCGCCGTCCTTTTCAATATTGGAACTCATAATGAGGTGTACGAAAGGTGAAAAACTATCGAATCAACATACCTAATAAATAAATTATTCCAAGAATACCCCCAATAGTAAGACTAAGTATTTGCCAATATAAAGGCCAACCCGCTGATTTTATTTTTCTTTTTTCTATTAATCCCTCTTGATATGCGCATGTCTTATCATAAATGACCCGCAATTTAGAAAACTTTGTTAACATCTTATTCCTTGCCTCACCCCATTTTGAAGTTAACTTACTAGAATAAATCCTTTCGCCTTGCCAAAATTTTACAATAAGTATTTTATTTAACAAACCAAATACAATGGAAATACTTAAAATACTAATATAAATAACTACCGTTACCTTTTGTAAATCATTTATTGGCTTTAAACTATCAATGAATATTGGAACCAGGCCTACTAAAATCGTCGCCATCAGTCCTAAGTAAGAAGAAAGGGTATCTGATGATTTATTTAAAAAACTCGTGGTTGATTCATTAATATTCCTAAAATAGATAGCATTTTCCTCAATCGCTTTCCTGATTATCAGTGTTACTTTCTCCTCGTAAATCATTTCCACTTTGGTCTGGTTGTTGTTCTTCTGACTCTTTTCCATTTATATCAGGTTGATAAGTAAAATAATTTGAGGATTGATCCTTTTTAAGAATCTCCATACCTTTATTTTTTTTAATTTGATCCATTAGGTATTCTTAAAAATACTTATCAAAAGGGGCCTTTCGGCCCCTTTCCATCTTCAAATTTACATCATCCCCGGCATGCCGCCCATGCCTCCCATTCCGCCTGCGCCCATACCTGCTCCATGATCATGTTTATCCTCCTCAGGTTTCTCAACAACAACCGCTTCAGTAGTTAGAAGCATCATTGCAACAGAAACCGCATTCTCCAATGCAAGCCTAGTTACTTTCACAGGGTCGATAATACCAGTAGCAATCATGTCAACAACCTTATCAAGCCTTGCGTCATATCCTTTGCCATCGCCGACTTTCTCAATGATCCTCGCAGGTTCAACACCAGCATTGATCAGAATCTGTCTAAATGGACCTTCCAAAGCAGATTTCAGGATCGTAATACCGATTTTTTCATCCCTTTCAACTTTGACTGAATCGAGCACTTTCATTGAATTCAGCAATGCAATTCCACCTCCGGCAACGACACCTTCTTCAATAGCAGCACGGGTAGCTTGAAGCGCATCGTCAATCCTGTCTTTTCTTTCTTTCAACTCAACCTCAGTAGCAGCACCAACCTCCAGAACAGCAACACCGCCTGAAAGTTTCGCCAATCTCTCCTGAAGTTTTTCTTTATCATAGTCACTATCAGTATTAGTAATCTCCCTTTTAATCGCCTCAACACGCGCATTGATCTCAGCCTTTTCGCCTTTACCATTAACAATAGTAGTATTTTCTTTATCAGAAATAACTTTCTCAGCACGGCCAAGATCAGTAAGTTCAGTAGCATCAAGCTTTTTGCCAACTTCCTCGGAGATAACTTCACCTCCAGTAAGAATAGCAATATCCTGCAACATAGCTTTCTTTCGATCGCCAAAAGCAGGAGCTTTGACAGCAAGCACATTCAGGATGCCTTTTAATTTGTTCACAACAAGAGTAGCAAGGGCTTCTCCCTCAACTTCCTCAGCAATAATCACAATATCCTTTTTCCCTGACTGAGCAATTTTCTCAATAACAGGAAGCATATCCTTCACTGCAGAAATTTTGCCGTCATAGATCAGAATATATGGATTTTCAATTTCAGCAGTAAGAGAGTCACCATTTGTGACGAAATATGGAGAAATATACCCTTTATCAAATTGCATACCTTCGACAAATTTCTCAACAAGACCAAATGTCTGGCCTTCTTCAACTGTTACGACTCCGTCTTTGCCAACCTTGTCCATAATATTTGCAAGCATATTGCCGATCTCCTCATCACCATTTGCAGAAATTGTAGCAACTCGTTTGATATCTTCTTTGCCTTTGACTGTTTTTGCCTGTTTTTTCAAAGCATCAACAACAGCCTTCAAGCCTTTTTCAATGCCAGTACGAATCTCCATTGGATTAGCTCCGGCAGCGATATTTTTCAAACCGGTTGAAATAATAGACTGTGCAAGAACAACTGCTGTAGTTGTTCCATCTCCAGCTGTGTCAACGGTTTTGGTCGCTGCTTCTTTGACTAATTGAGCGCCGACATTTTCAAGATGGTCTGCAAGTTCAATCTCTTTTGCAATTGTAACGCCGTCCTTTGTTATCTGAGGCGCTCCATATGACTTCTCTAATGCAACATTTCGACCTTTCGGCCCTAATGTAACTTTAACAGCATCAGCAAGTTTATCAACTCCTCTTTTGAGCTTTTTTCTTGCTTGTTCGTCATAGACTATGATTTTGGACATTTTGACTTATATTAACAAATTAACTAATTAAGAAACTTATGCCATAACAGCAAGGATATCATCTTCGGTCATGATCAAATAATTTTCATCATCGATCTCAATTTCGTCCGGTGAATATTTTTTGAACAAAACTGTATCCCCGACTTTTACATTGAACTCAACTTTTTTGCCTGCAACAACTTTCCCTGTTCCTAAGGCAACAACTTTTCCTGTTTGAGGTTTTTCTTTATCAACTGTGTCTGGAAGTACGATACCGGTGACTGTTTTCTTTTCTTCATCAACCGGCTTGACGAGAATATTTGCACCTATTGGCTTAATCTTCGTTTTTGCCATATAGAGATCATTAAAAATTAAAGTTCAAAAACTTGATAAATGCCTCGTAAAAATCGAATTTAGCAGTAAATATACTTAACTGACAGCACACGAATACTACCAAACTGGATGCCTGTTTGTCAAGAAAGGTTGCCTATAAAGCCTTTTGGAGTGCTTGTTCATACACTTGTTTGGGCTGAACTCCAACGAACTGCTCTACTATTTCTCCATTTTTTATCAGAAGTACTGTTGGGATGCTCATTACATTGTATTTTTGTGAAGTTTTCTGGTTTTCATCGACATTTAATTTGCCGATTTTAACTTTATCGCCAAGATCTTTTGCGAGTTCGTCAATTACTGGGCCAAGCATTAAACAAGGGCCACACCACTCTGCCCAAAAATCTACTAATACTGGTTTGTCTGATTTTAGTACATCTTCCTCGAAATTATCATCTGTGAACTTTGTTGCCATTGTTATATTTCCCTGAAAAATAAAGTAATTTGGATATTAATTTATGTTAATTTGAACATTTGTTTTATCAACCTCTCGAAATTACCACGTTTTGGGTCCCTAGCGCAAATCATTGCCTCGCTTTTTAGAAGTCCAACCCCGATCTCTGCCAGGGCCGATCTAACCGCAGCAATCTGCTGAACACTTTCCAAACAACCCCTTTCCTGCTCAATCATGCGTTCAATGCCCTCGAGTTGACCTTTAGCACGGCTCAAGCGAATGAGAATGTCTTTTTTGGTCACTAACTTGGAAGCAGATTTTGCTGTGGCCTTTGCTAAAGCGGACCTGTTTTTTCGCTTATTCATAGATATAATTTAAGATACTAGGGGGTAGTATACAGGAGGAAGTTAAGTTATGTCAAACATTAATAAAATTTTTTATTGCATACAGCTCATTATTTCTGATTATTCAGTTTCTAGCTTACTTATTTTTTTATTAAAAACCCAATTTACTTCATTAATTCTGGAAAGCAAAAATTGCCTATACACTTCATTAAAAGGATCTAAACTTGGTATATCTATTAAATCTTCGTCAGGTAAAGATGGCTCTTCCAGATCACCCAAAGTATCTTGTTTTCTTTCTTCAACCACTTCTTCCTCGTCAGCCAGGATTGTTTCAATAAAAGCTCCAAACAAATCGACTGGCGAAGGTGGCTCATCAAGCATCCTATCTCCTATTGATTGCGATCGTTGCAACGAATTCGTATAATATCCTTTCAACCTTTTAATAATCATACCCCTTTTTGTATTAAGCTCTTGAGCAATAATAAGTCTTGCGTCAAGGTTGATGCTGCTAATTTGTCTTAAGAATCTTGTCTCCGCTTCTGAATCCGGCTCCAATAATAAAAAGGTATTCTGTAGAAGTATTTCATTATTATCCTCAACACCTAAAGTACTTATAAGATTTTTTTCTGCTTGCATAGAACGACTTAAAAGGCTCCGAAATGCATTATGCTCGTTTTGTGGCGATAACAATACTTGTTCGATAAACCTATCATTTCGATCAGCTTTTTCGGCAATTGCTATTGCAACATCTGGCCATTTTCTGTAATCTTCTGCAAGCTCACCCAGTCTTGTATCATCAACGTGATAATTCCATAAATCATTGCTAATTTGACTAAGCATTTTATCGAGCAAGATACGTCTTTGTTCAGAAATCACTGATGAAATTTCCGTGAATTCAATTTCTTTTCTTAATGCTTGAACAAGCAATTCTTTATTCTCTAAGTTATCAAAATATACTACAGAAGTACGCAAAAGATTTTTCCAGTCTTCAGACTTACCAAGTTTATCAGCCATTCCTTTTAATATAGACAATGTATCCTCAGGGTGTGCTGAATTTGGCTCTAACATATCGGAAAATATAGCAGTTATTATCCAAGATGGTATTTTTTCAGTATCCCAATTTATTAGACCACCATCTCCCCAGATTAATTCTGCTTTCATTTGATTTGGTAGATCTCGAATGTAACGTGCAGTATTTTCACTCAAAAGGTTAATAGAATTAGTTTCCTTCGCTAGTAACAATAATTTTTCGGAAATTAAAAATTTCTGCTGGTCGTCCAACTTTTGAATAGGATCGTATTCGTTATTTCCACTAAATTTTACAACCAGATCATCAGTTAGCCACTGTAGGCCATCGCCATTTTTATTTTCTTTAACAAGACTTTGGTAAGCCATATCACTATATCTTTCGTCTGCAAGGCATAGAAGCATTAGAGGCTTTCTTTCAGGATTAATTTCACCAGAATTTAATCCGCGTGTTAATAATTGTTGTGCTATTCCTGATCCTAGCCGAAATTTTATACTTGAATCTTGAAGTCTTTGAATTTGTCTTAAATATTGATCGACTGAGCCCTTAGCATGCAGACTTCTTATGGGATAAACTGCCTGACTCACCGTTGGATGCAGCAATAAACGTAAGTCTCTTACCTCTTGAATACCTTTGCCTTGGATTTGATCGCTAATTGTATCTGTTAATAAATCAGTATAATAGTCATACACAGTATCAGGTAATTCTACTCGCATTATTTCATTTGATGTTCTTATATTATAAGGAGGTTTATAAGGGGCATATATATCAGTTCGAAGTTTCTCACGAGAGCTTTCCTTTAATACTTTATCCTCATCTTGATTAGCACAGTTGACTAGATATTCATAAAGAAAAGTCAATTCTCTCTGTAACGTAGACACCTCCTGTGTTGTTGGAAGATTTGTTGATAAATCTGCTTGTTGCACTGCTATTATTCTCTCAAGCCCTAATAATTTTTTCTCTGTTTCGGTTATCTGTTGACTTACACTAGCTAAAAAACTTCTTTTAACCCACTCAAAGTGTATTGCTTCGCTTTCATCCTGTTCTTTACCTTGTTGTTCCCTTGATAAGTTTTCAATTTCTTTTTTGATTAATTCGAATCCTTCTTGTCTATCCTCAAAAGAAGTTAATGCTGCCCATGCCAGAGCGTTGTATCTCGGCTTAGTAACTGTCGTAGGTCGCTCAACAATATAAAATAAATTCCCTTTTATCGTATTATCTTTTAAAATATCCTGTAATAAAGCTGGGTTTTGCATTACATATAAAACATCGCTCGGATTACCTATATTACTTGTAAGAAAATACTCTGCCTCTCTAAGATAATTTGTAGGTTGTCCTCCATCGATTAATGCTTTATATTTATCATGCAACCATTGACGTTCGTCTTCTGTCATGCCATCAAAATTGGGAAAAATCGAACTGTCATCCCTTTCGGAAGGTAATTTGTACCGTTGCTCTAAGCTTTTTAACATAAGATTACTTATTTCCTCATATTTTGGATCACCTGTTGCGGTGTATCCCATAATATCGCTTGATTGTGTCAGAGCTGTGAATATAGCTTCTTTGGTCTCAGCAGTAATATTTCTAGGATAATTTGCGAATAAGTCATTGAGGTCATCTAAAATTATACTTGGAGCTATTTTTTGTTCTTCTGTAATTTGTAAAATACGGTTAAATTGTCTTTCTAAACTTTGAATTCTTCTCGCATTTTTCCAACTCTCTTCCTGTGGATCAGTACAGAATCCTTTAACACTAAGATATTTTAAAGCTAATCTTGGATTAGCCCGATCCAATAGTGTATCTAAACTACCCAAACCTTCCTCAATCTGGTTAAATCTTTTTATTTTATCTTCTGCATCCGTCGGACCAACAATTTTTGAAGTATTTCCTTGTGCATTATCCTCAACTAAAACATTAAATGCTTCATTCAAAACATTATTTGGTCCATAAGGAGGATCAGAGGACTTTTGACCATTTTTTCTTTCACGTTCGAATTGTACCCTATCTATCTGACTAACCACTCCCGATATTATTGACCTTTCAATACGGTTATCCTCGTTTACCACTCCCCTTATCATATCTGCAAATACAGTACCCTTCCTATTCTCGACAATGTATCTTGATAGTTCATCAGTCAAGCCAATTTTATTTAATCCAACTACCTTTTCTCGTTCCCTTAATAAGGAGATGCCAAGATCAAGGTCTTGATCGGTTGTTATTATTTGGCTTCTACCATCCCAGGAATTAAGCCTTTCTAATAACACATCTTGAGTAGTAAATTCTGCACCTTTTAACATGTTCATCATCTGATTAATATTTAGTTATTAACAGTATAGTTACTTTGTACTTATAAGACAAAAGTTTTTGGGTAATTTACCCCGTCTTCAAAATACTCTCCAGCTCCTTCACATTTCTCACAAAATAATCGGCTTTTAATGCTTATAGTTCCTGCTCATCATGGAATCTTTGATTTACCTCCGGAAAAAACAAGCATGTCTTAATACCTGCATTTTTCCCCGCAAGGATATCTTTATCAGTATCCCCAATAATTATTGTAGAGCTTTGTTCGGCCTTCAAAATCTCCATTGCCTTATTAATTTGCTCGGGATCTGGTTTAAATTTACTTACTTCGTTTCCGGCAATAACCACTTCAAATAAATTTTGCAAATTATGGAACTCGAACGCGGGCATGATAGTAGATCTGTTACTAGTCGAAACCAAACCGAGCTGTCGTTCATTTTCCAATAGACCTGAAAGAACAGATTTTGGAATATTCAACTTAACATCCTTCATCTGCGCTTCAACAATAGGGATCAACTTCTTATAAAATTTCTTTCCATCAAAACCGTATTTATTTGGCCCAGCATCTCCAGTGCCAAAAAAGTCATGCACAATTTCTCTATCGCTAGGAGCAAACCCATGAGGTTTTAAAAATTCCCTGTAATTTTTGAGCCAGATGTCTAGAGTGTCAGCTATGCATCCGTCCCAGTCGAATAATATTGTTTTATACATAGAGTGTTTTTTGTCATTTCCCCATCATCTCCACGATCTTGCCTACTGCGTAGCCTACGTCTCCTTCTTTGTTCTCGACGTAAAATACTGTTCCGCCTGTCAGAACAGCAAAGGTTGATGCCATGTCGCGAGTGATTTGCAAATGATCTTCTACTGCTTGCAGGTTCAAGTCGTCTTTTCTCTCACGGGTTTCATCTTTTTGTCTCCTACTAAGAATGTTTTTTGCAGCAGCTTCGATCACAATAAATATATCAGGTTTGATCTTGGTAAATACATCAAAGTTCATGCCGGGCCAGTAACCTTGAGGTGTTTTGATTGCAGCGTGGGTCTCGATCAGAATGTCAGTGTCTGTATTTTGACCTTCAGACCCTTTTGACATTTTTACAATTTCCTCAGCAACCTCTATCTGGATCGGTCTTTGCTGCCTGATGTCCAGTTTACGCATCTCGTCCCTGTCCTCGATCATTTTATTTTTCACCATATATTCTTCGGTCAGATCACCCCAGATTACGTGCTTGATACCAGTCTGTTCGATAACTTTATCAACAACTGCTGTCTTACCAACTCCCGGGACACCAAAGACAACGTATATCATTATTTTGTAATTTGAAAAATATTGTAAATAATTAACCCGATGAAACTAATAATAACAAGAACAAGCGAAGAATAAAATAGGGTATTGTCTAGGCCCGCACGCTTTTTGTAGCTAACTCTATTATCAATAAACCCAAGTAAAAGACCAACAAGCAACCCGCCCATATGTGCCCAGTTATCTATCAATCCGGCGAAAATGATACCAATAAAGATATTTAGGAAAAGAATTGAGTAAAGCCTTTGTTTGTCCAGGGACACATTTTTTGAAATTATGAAAAAGCCAAGGATGCCAAAAAGGGCGCCGGAGGCGCCAACACCAAGCGTATATATATCAGGATCTTTCAGGCCGATTACCACACCTACAAGCGAGATAAGCGTGCTCATGATCGATCCACCAACACCTGCAAACACATACAAGCTAAACATACTTCGTCCGCCAAAAGTTCTTTCATAAAAACTTCCAAGTGCAAAAAGTGCATACATGTTCACCAATAAATGAAAAATGTTCGCATGCAGAAAAGCCGATGTCAGTAATCTCCACACCTCCCCATGCAGGATAAATTGATAAACATCAGCACCGAGAAAATCCAACGAGTCCAAGTAGTTACCAAAAAGAATACCAAAGAAAGTCGCGACAAAAAACATAAGGACATTAAATCCGATCAGTAGATTAGTCGTGCTTAATTCAAGACGTATGTTCATATTATTTGATTGTTCAAGTCTAATTAATTTACCGAACTAATGATATCATATTAATCATTTTTCAGTAGCTAGCCTTTGTTTTATTTCATCAATAATATAGGACATGTCAGATAATGTTGCACTCACATCGTTTTCCGTATAGACGTCATCTACGAATTCAAGACTTCCAATATGAATTTTATTTCTTTTATCCTTGAAACCACTGAGCCTTTTAATAAACATTTCAGGGAGTCCTGCATGCTCGCAATAATCAATCAATTTTTTAAAATTAATCTTATTTTTAAATCTTTTTCCAACTTTTTTCTCAATTATTGTGCTAACTCTGTAACTTCCAGCCTGGATTTCCAATTCAGGCAAGAGAAGCTTACAATTCATTAAGCTCACTTTTCTCCATTCTCGACCTAGGATTTTGTTTTCAACTTCATCATTCTTGATTAATTCACTGATCAAATAATGACATAATGCTTCAACAATCTGTGCCGAATAAATAATGATATCTTTATAGAGGCTAAAAACTATATCAGGATGCAGGTTATACTTTCTTCCGAAAGAGTATAGGAAAGTAAGATATCTTGCGTATATTTTTATATTTTCCCTAATAAAATCATTTTTAACAAAGCTAAATCTAGCTTCAAATATTTCATTATCTATATGAGTTATTGATAATTGCTGTTTATTTACCAATCAAGAACTTTCTGAGTGCACGGTACGAAGGTTTGTCTAAATCATCCTCAATTCTATACTCCCCTACAAGGTCGTAGTTATTACCATACGCCTTGGTAATCTGCTCTCTTTTTTTCTCTGCCCATCTTTTGTATTTGGCATATTCGTCTTTTTTCATACCAGCATTCTAACATAAGTAAATGCTCTAAATATAGACGAAAGTTCTTAACAAATCCTTAAATAATTCTGAATTTTATCTGAATTTTATCGGGGGTTCCGAAGTATGAAAATAGATCGTTTCCTTACAACCGCTCAATCTTATAACACACGACTTCATCGCCTTCTTCGAGATCGATTTGGGGTTCGATGAGGATCCCACATTCCTGGCCTTTGCCAGCTTCTCGGACTTCTTCTTTACCTTTTTTCAGTGAAGTAATTTTACCTCTGCCAATTTCTTCTGCTTCAGTCTTGTTTTTGCCAGATCCTTTTGATGTAGATGGGCGTTCTACATATACTGAATAACCCTTCAATACATTGCCTTTCATAACTTCAGAGCCTGCGACCTTCATTCCATTTGTAAGAACAAAAACCTGTTTGACCTTAGCTCTTGAAATTTCAACTTCCTCTTCTTCTGGAGCAACAAGAGAATCTAATGCAGAAGTAACTTCGTCAATTAGTTCGTAGATGAGTTTGTATCTGCGATAAAGAACTTTTTCCCTTCGCGCGAGTTTTTCAACATTGTCGGAGATACCCACCTGGAAGCCAAGAATTATCGCACGTGTAGTTTTTGCAAGCTCTACTTCGTTCGCGGTTATATCACCAGTTGAACTCTCAAGGATGTTTACTTCAACTTCACGATCGCTCAATTCTTTTAGTTTTTCTGTAACTGCTTCAAGGGTACCTTGCGTATCAGTTTTTAATATTACATTCAATTTTTTAACTTCGCCCTCTTCCTGTTCTTTGTCTAGAAGTGCTGCAAGTAATACCTTATTAGCCTCATCTTCAGTTTCTTTACTTTCCTCGCCCTTTTCACCTTCCGCACCCTCCACTGCTTCTCCAGCTTCTATTACCTCAGCCTCTTCTCTTATCCTGATTTCCTTTTCTAAAGACAGGCTTGCAAGATCCTTGAGAAATTGCTTTGCTTCTTTTTCTTTATCAAAAATTATTATTTGTTCGCCAGTATTTAGCACATCATCAAGGCCTATGATCCAAACAGGATCTCCTTCTCGGGCCCTTTCTATTTCTTTTTGACCTTCGTCTAATAATCTTCGAATTTTATCTATACCGGAAGAGGATACAATATAATCATCCTTTTCCGCGCTGCCTGCTTTCAGAATAACTAATGCAACTGGCCCAAGACTTTTATCCAGATTAGACTCAAGAACAAATCCATTAGCTTGACCATTGTCTATTTTTGCTTTTTTTAGTTCAAGTATTTCTGCTTGTAATGATAATGTTTCGAGAAGTTCATCAAGTCCTGTTTTCTTTTTAGCTGAAACTTCAACTACAAGAACATCTCCTCCAAATTCTTCAACCAATACATTATGCTGTGAAAGTTCTTGCTTAATTTTCTTTGAATTCACACCTGTTATGTCTATCTTATTAATAGCAACTACAATCGGGACCTTGGCCTTTTGTGCAAATTTTATCGATTCAATTGTTTGTGGCTGGACTCCGTCATCAGCTGCTACTACGAGCAAAACTATGTCCGTCACTTTTGCTCCCCTTTCACGCATGTTTGAAAACGCTTCGTGACCAGGAGTATCGATGAATGTGAATTTATTGCCCTTTTTATCAATTACAACATGTGCACGAGTATTTTGTGTAATTCCGCCCTCTTCTCCTTCTTGAACTTTGGTGCCTCTAATTGCATCCAGAATAGATGTTTTTCCATGATCAACATGGCCCATAACTGCAATGATAGGGGTTCGTTCGAAAATCGGTTTAGAAGAAACTTTTGCAGAAATTTTTGCTTTCTTTGGCCTTGTCTTTGTTTTTGTTTTTAATGTTTTCGTCTTTGGCACAATATTTTATTCCCGTCTAATGATTTAATGCTATTGGATTTTAACATAATGACATGTTAAAAGCTAAAAAACTAAGTTCTAAAATGGGCACTGTATTCTAAAACGAATTACAACATTTTAATTAAGTGGCCGATAGCAGGTTTCAGTAGGGACATAGTAATTTTTATATTTATCAATGGTTTTCAGCTCCACATGGACGTCCATCGGTCCATCAAAATACAATGTGCCGGAAGTTGATAACCAGCCCAGAATTTATACAAAATTTGTCACTCATAACCTCCATCTGCTAGAATCAGCACTGTAATTATCATAAAATAAAAATTTTCAGATCAATTAAAAAATGGAAAAACGAGATTATTACGAAGTGCTTGGGATTTCGAAAGGCGCTTCCAAAACAGAGATTAAAAAAGCATACAGAAAACTAGCAAAGGAATACCACCCTGATCGGAACAAGGCATCTGATGCCGAGGAAAAGTTCAAAGGGATAAAGACAGCATACGAAGTGCTTTCCGATGATCAAAAACGTTCAGCTTACGATCAATTTGGTCACGCTGCCACAGAAGGTTTCTCTGGCGCAGGCAATGGCTTCAACGGATTCTCAGGTTTTGAAGGATTTAATGGTGGTGGGTTTGAGAATATGTCGAACTTAAATGATATTTTCGAAAGATTTTTCGGTGGGGGTTTTTCAGGATTTGATTTCGGTGGTGGAACTGGAGGAGCCAGGGGTAGCGGAGGGGCTGGGAGTTCTGGAGGACGGGGAGCCCGTGGTTTTAACAGAGAAAATACAGGTGCCACGCGCGGATCTGATCTTGAAGTAAGATTAAAAATACCCTTTTTAGATGCAGTTTTCGGCACAGAGACAACAATTCGTTACAAAAAACAGTCTACATGTGATAAATGCGGTGGGACCGGCGCGAAAGATCCTTCAAATAAAAAAACCTGCCCTACATGCAAAGGCAGCGGTCAGGTTGTCCGTGTTCAGCAAGCTTTCCTTTTCGGAAGTATAAGAACAGCAGCAGTCTGCCCGGAATGTCATGGCGAAGGCGAGGTGATCACAAAGAAATGCGTTAAATGCAAGGGTGAAGGTCGTCTTGAAACTACTGAAGAGTTTACACTCAAAGTTCCACCGGGTATACCTGATGGGGTTACATTACGCTTCAGGGATCGTGGTAATGCCGGTAGAAAAGGTGGAAATTTCGGAGACCTATTTATCGCAATCGAAGTTGAGCCAGACGAAAATTTCGAAAGAAGAGGAAATGATATTTACTCTGATATTGTTATTGATGTTGTAACCGCCACTCTAGGTGGAACAGTAACTATTCCTACAGTTCATGGTGATCTTGGGTTAAAAATTCCAGCAGGTACTCAACCCGGGAAGGTTTTTAAACTCGGAGATAAGGGTGGACCAAAATTTCAGGGCCATGGGAATGGCGACCAGTATGTCCGGGTTCAAGTAAAGATCCCAGAAAAACTCTCGAACTCAGAAAAGCAGGCCTGGCAAGAACTCCAAGCCGCTTCACCACGCTAGATTTGACAAAACAGAAGTCCTGCCCATATAATGGCTCGAATCCGTTCCCTTTCTTATTATTACTTTAGCGTCTTTCAAAAAAATGATAGACCTATACAGCATATCTTCTTTACCGATCCAGTTCGACTTTAGTAATTCCAGTTTTGTTTTTCATGAATGTGTAAATTGTCGGAACCGCGTAAGGATTTCTCTTACGAACCTTATTCCGGCACTGTTAAATAAATCATTGCGCTACCCTGAGGTTGTTTATGAAGAGAACGAAGATATGTACTCATCCACAGACAAATCTTTTTTCAACGGGAACCCATTACACTATGATGTCGTGATATTACCCGCAGGGCTTTTGGGGATTGAGTATATAAAAACTCACATCTACTATTCTGCTCCACAGGAAGGCAAAACAGCATGTTTTGTTGAATGCTTATATGGCATCCTCACAGTATTAATACAAAAAAATGAACCGAAAGGCGAACTTGACTTTGACACTTCTGTAGAAGAAGGTATTATGATCAAATTAAGAAGAGGAGAAAAAATCTCCATTCCTACAGGATATTACTATACTTTTATTAACTCAAAAAATACTGCTGTCATTTTTTCAAAAATTTACAAGAACAAAGGGGTGATTGATTATAATTCACTTTCGCATGAACAAGGTTTAGGATATTTTGCAATAAGAAAAAATGCAAGGACTGAAATTGTTTTCAATCCAAGATATAGAAGCGTTCCACAAATCAAAAAATATGTTCCTTCAGATGATAGGTTCAGGCTCAAATATTGCTCAGTACCGCTTTATCAGGCAATCAAAAATGAGCTGAACTATTTCATGGAGAATGTTTAAGAGCTCCGGAACAAGCCGATTATCTTCTCGTTATTAACTTATTAGCTTAACCTCTGTTAATTAGATCTTTTCCAACATAAGGCACGAGTACTTCCGGTACTTTCACGCTGCCGTCCGCTTGCTGATAGTTTTCTAGAATAGCTATTAGAGTCCGGCTGATCGCGAATGCTGTTGCATCGTTCATGTGCGCGTATTTTTTCTCACTATTTTTAACTTTGTCACCTTGTTTAGCTTTATCGCTTTGTTTAACCTTGTACTTGATATTCAACCTTCTGGCTTGAAAATCAGTCATGTAGTCAGAAGTATGTGTTTCGCGGTATTTTTTCTGACTTGGTATCCAGCATTCTATGTCGAACTGGTTGTAGTCCGGCTTGCCAGTGTCGCCTGTGCAAATTTGAAGGACCTGATATGGCAAGCCGAGTTTTTGCACAAGATACTGCTGAATTCCTAGAATGAACTTTTGTTCAACCTCACCGAATTCTGCAGGAACGAAACTTTCCATTTCAAGCTTATCGAACTGATGTACGCGCAGTATTCCTCGCACATCTTTTCCATAAGAACCCGACTCTCTTCTGAATGCTGTGGAATAACCAATGTAGCGAATTGGCAGATCTTCTTCGTTTAGTGTTGTATCCATTAACAAAGGCCCGAGCGTGTGTTCAGCACTTCCCACAAGGACAAGATCATCATTTTTAATGAGATACCTTTCATCTTGGGGATCAAGCCTGTCCATTTTTTTCATAATTTCAGGTTTCATCAGAACTGGTGGAAGAACTGGTTGGAATACCTTATTAAAAGGACTTCCCGCTTCTTTTGCAATTTCAGCAAGGACCTTTTCATCCATCAGGGTTTTTAGCACAAACTGAATGATCCCGAACTGCATGAGAACTGCCTCGTTTTTTAAATAATAGAACCTAGACCCGCTTACTTCCGCTGCCCTGTCTATTTCGATCAGATCTAGTTTTTCACCAAGTTCAACATGATCTTTTGGCTCGAAATCAAATTCAGGAATCTCACCCCATTTGCTCACGACGACATTTCCACTATCATCTTTTCCAACAGGCATTTCAGGCGATGTCACATTCGGCACAAGTAACATCATTTGCATAAACTTCTCCTGTAATTCTTTTAGTGAGTTTTCTTTTGACTTGAATTCCTCTTTTATACTTGTTGCTTCTTGAATGCTTATTTTGCGTTCCTCATCATCCTTTGCAAACTTAATCTTATCGGTCAGCTCATTTTGCATAGTCCTCGCAGCAATTACCTCGTCTTCCAATTCGCGGACCTCTTCATGTGTTTTAATAAGTTCATCAACATCAACCTTAGGCTGTACCTTTTTGTTTTGAACAGCCTGCTTCACCGCCTGAACATTTTCTTTTATAAATTTAATGTCTAGCATTTACTTAGTCAGAATAAAATCTTATAGTGAAATAATATCATAATACTGAGTGAATTCACAGGACGCAATATATCCACCCTATATACAATTTGACGGTTTTCAATAAATTTTGCTAGTATATAAATGACCCTTCGACAGAGAGAGGCTAAAAAGAGTCCAACGTACGCGAACCAATGCTGAGAAAGCCTTAGAAGGGAACTTCAAATTGCAAGAGCTACTTCGTGCTCGTTCGTATGTTCACATCAATTTTGCTAGCAGAAGGCATCTTTTTCAAAAAAGACGGGACATAAAAAGGGTTAACTGAAACTGTGTAGCTATCAACTCCATCCAAATCATTTAAATATTTCTCCGCATCGCTTGTTGATTTACCAGCGATATTTTTGGCAACTTCGTCTTCTGTGATGCCGGCGACAATGTCGCCCTCAGACTTGATAGTAAACGTGATATTGTCGCCGGCAACAGCAACGTTCTCTATTACCGGGTCCAGCAAGTCTTCTTCATTGACCTCACCCTCAAAATCACTGCTATTTTTTATTGCTTCACTCACAAAATTTCTAAGGTCTGATTTCGAAACAACATAGCCAGTTGCATCCAGTGTCACGGAAACGGTTAAGCTGTCGGCAGTTTCACCTACTTTTTTATCCGAGGTAGCATTTACTGCACCATATTTGACTGATTCTTCGAGCAATAGTTCGTCCTCTGAAATGAGTTGT
>Ga0209416_1000696_pt1 | contig 31276 bp, 25 predicted proteins | sample RifGroF1_FD_184001 | JGI IMG/M metagenome (GOLD analysis project Ga0209416, IMG submission 184001) | Groundwater microbial communities from Rifle, Colorado, USA - Groundwater F1 (SPAdes) (version 2) | ecosystem: Environmental > Aquatic > Deep subsurface > Groundwater | place: Rifle, Colorado...
TATTAATATAATTTATAAGAGGTTGTGACTTATGAATACAAGACAAGAATGGTTAAACACAGATAATATCTCTTCCCAATTTTATTCAGCAGAAGAAACTATATCTAATGTGAAAGAAAATTTTGATATAAGAAGAAATTATAGTGCTGAAGGATCAAATGTAATTGTTGATGGAATTGAATGTAGAGCATTAGTTCAATATTTTTCTAATCCATTAAATCAAGCAAAATATGATAAAGAATTACATGTTCCGGTAGATATAAATATTAATACTGGCTCATTAATTAAATATGAAGGATTAGATTGGTTAGTAACAGGTAATGTTGATGATTTACAGGCATATAAAAGTGCTGGTATGGTGAAATGCAACAACACACTAAAATTCTACAACAAAAACCAAAACCACATCCTATACAATATTCCTTGTATTATCATTGATAAAATAACTACAGATTTACAAGAAAATAAATTCCTACTAACAATTGATTGTGACATACTAGTTATGATTGCAAACAATGAGATCAATAATTTAATCTCTCCTAACGACATTTTCAAAATTGGTAGATATAGTTATTACATCACAAAACCAGACGATGTAACCAAACCAGGATTGATCATACTACCAATGAAATTTACTGAAGAAATGCAGGAAGAGCATTTGTATACTTTGGAGATTTTGAATGGAAATTCTGTAGATGTTCAAATTTCTACTGAATTACAATTAAATATTAATGTGTACGATAATGGAACACTTATCTCCCCTCTCCCCTCTTTAATATTTACAAGTAGTAATGAATTGATTGCAGATGTTAGTGAGAATGGATTAGTTAATATTTATGATATTGTTGATAATTGTAATATTACTGTTAGTTTAGAGAGTGATAATAGTGTTTTTGATATTATTAATATAAATGTAATTGAAAATGTTCAGGATAACATAACTTACAGTTTAACTTCTGAAAGTTTGCCTGACAATGAGATTATATTAACGCAAATTAAAGTTTATGAAGTTGATAAATATATTAATGGAAATTTAATGGAACAGAGTTTTAGTTTTGATGTTGTTGGTGATTTGAGTGTTTATCAATTAGTTGTTTTAGATGGGAATAGTTGTAGTGTTAAAGCATTGAAAAGTGGTAGTGTGATTACTTTGAAAGCAATTGATGATAGTAATGGTGAAATTGTTTTGAAGGATATTAGATTGAAGAATTTATTTTGATTAAGGAGGTGAGATTGATTTGGGACAATTTGATCAATTAACTACATATAAAAATAATATAGGTATAAAATTAATTGAAAATAATAATTTAGTCAAAGCATTAATCAATAATAATTCTGACTTCTTAAATCAATCTCTTCCTGATGGATTCAAACCAACAGATTTACTACATAATAGAATATATCCATATGTTTTTATTCCTAAAGTGGAAACAGAGCCTAAAAATTTTATTACTATGTCATTTGGTAAATATAATTATGTTAATAATGTTTTTAAATCAGGAATTTTATCATTTTATATAATTTGTCATTTTTCGTTATTAAAAACTGATTACGGTGTTCGTTATGATTATATTTTATCTCAAATTGATTCAATGTTTAATAAAGAAAGTGATGTTGGTATATTTAATTTAACTATTGATTCTGGTGGTGATCTACCTGTCATTAATGAACATTATTTTGGTTCAATGATTTCTTATAAATTTTATGATTTTCAGTAGTAGGTGATTTTATGTTTTATTGCATTGAAGATTTAGAATTATTACTTCTTTTTGGAGAAGAAATAGATATAGGTATTTGTAAATTATATCCTTTAAAATTAAAAGAAATAGTTAAATTAGGATATAGTAAATATAATTATTATATTTCTTTGATATTGATTGATAAGTCAATTTTACAAAATGGAAATACAGATTTAAATGATATTGATAATTTTGAAGTAATATATGGATTATGTAATTATGACGAACAATTTAAAAATAATTATTTTAATATGCTAGAATTATTTTTTAAAGAAACTATCAATTTATCTGATGGTTTTTTTTATTTTGGTGATTTAAAAGAAAATAGAATAATCAATAAAGATAATTTTGATGAAATTATTAAAATAATTAAAAGAATAAATTTTGTAAAAGAACAAAAAAAAGAAGAAGATTATAATCCAGGAAATGAAGAAGCAAGAAAATTTATAGAAGAAATTAAAAAGAAAAAGGAATTATACGCTAAATTAAATAAAAATAGTAATTCAGTAACACTTTATAGTATTTCATCAAGTATAGCATGGAAATCACATATTGGTATAAATTCTATTCGTGAATTAACTGTTTATCAATTATATGATGCTTATTACAGACTTGGATTAATTGATAACTATGATAAAACTATGCATGGTATTTATGCAGGAACAATTGATGGTAAAAAAATAAAACTTGAAGAAATTGATTGGTCAAAAGTAATAGATTTGTAATATAAAATAATTAAAAATTAAAGGAGGAATTTAATATGACCACTCCAAATCGTTGGGCAATCAGAGATTGTGGTACTGCGACATTTTTTAATTTAACTACATTTAAACCAATTGTAACATTGGCAACACTTAAGACATCAGGCGTTGAGACTTCTGGGGAAACAGTGTATAGCCGTGGAGGGTTGGGCAATGCCAAATTGGTAGGATTTTCCAGTAATCGTGAAGCAAAAATAAATCTTGAGGATGCAATCTTCGATAATAAGGCAATTTCAATGCTTACTGGTAATGATCCTTCTGTTGGTGCAAAAACTATTGATTATCAGGAAGTAAAAACAACTTTATCTGATGCTTTTACTTTAACAAAAACTCCATCAGGAAATTTACTTGGAGTATTTAAATTAAATGCAGATGGAACAAATGGCGTAGAATATACACTTGGCGATCCTGCTAATGCAACTGAGTATAGTATTGCTGGTAAAATACTAACATTCCCTGCTGCAACTGTTGATGCTACTAAATTTAGAGTTTATTATAAAATAGCTACTGATGCTACTGCTACTACATTAAAAGTTACATCAGATCAATTTGGTAAAACTTTCAGGGTTGTTCTTGATGTACTTGTTCGTGATGAATATACAAAAGCAGACTTCAAAGGTCAACTTAGAATACCCAATGCAAAATTTGAAGATAATTTTAATTTTAGTTTCGCAGCCGAAGGAGACCCTGCTACACTAACACTTCCTCTTGAAATTCTTAAAGATCCAGTTTCTACAGATATGTGGGAACTTGTAATTTATGATGATGCATTAATATCCTAATATTACATATTTTTATAAGTGAATATTAAAATATAAATATAATATTCACTTATAAATTAAAAAAAGGTGGTGCAAACATTGGCAAAAGAAATAATTAAAGAAGTAATTAAAAATGAACAAGATGAAATTATAGAAGAAATAAAAACTTTTAATACTCAAATTTTTGAAGTTGAAGATAATTCAATTATTATAGGTATTAATGGTTGGAGAGTAAGATATTATTTTGATTTAGATGCAAAAATATTATATGAAATTAAAAACAATAAAGATAATTATAAAGGAAGAATGATTGAATTACAATATATTGGTGATTTAAATAATGTGTTTACATTGAAGAGATTGCCTATTAAGAAATGGTTTTAAAATAAACCTTGACAGACTGTAAATATAATAGTATAATACGAATAGGGATAGGTAGGAGTAATTACCCTACTGATAAGAGCCTCACCTCTTCCCTATTTATAATTTTTGTGAGGGAAAAGTGAGGTAATAAGTATGTCAAGAAAATTAAAGAAATCAAGAGAAGAAGCATTAATAGAATTAAATAATTACATATTAATTCATGGTACTGTAGATAATATCACAAAAAATAAAATAGGAGAAAAAATTTATAGGTATTTTCAAAAGAATAAAGAATTTATAGAAGATGCAATTGAAGAATTAGGATATGAATTAGACAAAGTTAAAACATACAAAACAAAAGGATATTATGATGATTTTAATAAAGTTAAAATATTATTAGAAAAATTTATAGAATTAAACAACAGATTCCCTATTAAATTAGAAATAATGAATGATTTAGGTATAGGACAAAGATATATTGATAAATTTGGTGGAATGAATGAATTAAAAAGAAAAATGAATTATACTAGCAATGATTTAATTGATTTAAGAGGCGATTTCAACCGTTCAATACAAGAATTACAAGTTGCGAATTTTCTATGTATGCAGGGATTAAAAAATAAATATAAACGTGAACAACACCCATTCCCTAAAAGCGAAGGTAGATATAGATCTGATTTTATGTTTGATTTAGATGATAATAAAAAATTACATATTGAAGTATGGGGATATGATACTAACACAAATTCAAGTATATGCGAAGAATATAATAAAAAAAGAAAAATTAAAGAACAATTATATGAAAAATATAAAGATAGTATCATTTTAGTTAGTACAGAACAAAATATTTTTAACAATAAATATGAAAATATCGAAAAAGAATTATATAATATATTTAGTAAATATCTTAATTTAAAATATAAAGATATTGATTATAGATTGCTTATACCTCCAACAAAGTTAACTGATGAAGAATTATTAGATGGAGTATTAAAACTATCAAAAGATAAAAATTATTTACCTTCCACAAAAAATATTCACGATAATGGTATGAGTGGTTTGCATATTGAAATATTAAAGAGATATGATAGTTATCTTAATTTTGCTAATAAATTTAATAAAAAATTATTATTTACTGAGTATAAATGGAATAAAGAATTAATATTTTCATTTTTTAAACAAATAACTTACAATAATAAATTAATTGATAAAGATAATCTAAATATTATATGTAAAAATTCATACAGCAATCTTAGTAAATATGGTGGTATTATTAAATTAAAATTAGAATTTTTAAGTAATTATTTAATAATCAACAATACTATTCCAGATATAGAAGTTAATTGGTTAATAGAATTGTCTAATGGAATTATTAAAACAAATTCAAATTATGAAGAATCAGATTTTTATGATGCACAACAGTTAATAAAACAATTAAATAGTAATAATTTAATAATAAAATCGTGTAGTATATGTGGAAAAACAATAGAAGTAAATTCAATAGATATTATCATGTGTGATAATTGCAAAGGTTTATTTAATGACTCTAATATTTCTTATAGTTTAATAAATAAATCAAAACATACTGAATTAGAATATGATAATAATTTTAACATAGTAACTGATAAACCATTTAAACTTACTACCAAAGGATTTAATGAATATTCAAATATTAAAATAAAATCATACATAAAATATTTTAATTTACATAATTGGTTAAATGTAATAAAATATTATAATAAGTTTAATGATTTATATAATTATATTAAAGAAGAATACTTAAATTTTTATAATTTAACTAAATCTAAAAATTTAAGTAAATTTTGTAGACAACATAATTATATAGTTCATGAATTATTACTAGAAATAGGTACAGAAAAAATTATGAATGATTGTGGTTTTAGTAAACAAAAACAATTTAGTAAAGATGATTTGAAAAATAATTTTATCAATATAGTTAAAAGTATTGGTTATATTCCTAAATATACTGAATTTGCAAATTTAACAAATATACATATAGGTATATATGTTAAATATTTTAATCTAAAAGGTAAAGTTTATGATAATGTTGTTAAATTATATTCTACAGAGGTTGAATTTTATAAATTACTAATATCAACACAAATCCACAATTTCATCACGATTTCCGATCTCACAAACCCTTATAAATTAAGGGTTTATATTTTTGCTAAATTTCATAAAAAACAAAAAAGAAGGTGAACATCAAAATGTCAATAAAAAACACAGGTCAATTCCCTCACACTCAACACTATTATCCATCAACAATAAATGACCTTCCTATCCCCTCTGACATCGGTGATAAATCTTTCATATTCGTCAACGGAGTAAAAACACCATATATATTCACACATACAGGATGGATAGTAGATACACCTGATCCTATAGAAATAACTGATACAGTAGGATTAAAACCTAATGATGTAAATTTAGATGCAAGTAAAAACATAGGAGTAAATATAGAAAATATTCCTAAAGTTATTAATGATAATCTAGATATCTCCCTTACTACTCATAAAAATGATATTGTTGGTGTTAATTCTAAAACATTAACTGATTTATTCAACAATCTAGAAACAATAAAAAATATTGATTTTGCTTTATCTAATGGGAAAACATTAGCAGACATAGTAACAGAATTAACTACAATGTCTAATACTAAAACACTTGCTGATATAGTAAGTAAATTAGATGAATTAAAAACTGAGATTGATTTAATTAAAAATTCAGATGGTATAAAGAAAATTACTGATGGTATAGTGAATAAAAATACAGCAGGAACAGAAATATTCACTGATGCTAATGCTGGAAGTGTCAAACTAACTGGTAGTATAATCTCAGATACGGATAAAAGTAATTTCCTGCCAACAAAGACCGTAATAGATAGAACTAACCCTGTATTGCTACGTACAGTAACTACTAACGACGTATTGGATAACCCTGTCGTTGATACGGTTACAGGGCAAGAAACAGTAGGTGGTAGTATAGTATCTACCACCGCATACAAGTATTCTATTTGTGCCGTCAATAATCACGGTTCAACGATACCTATTACCATAGCAACTGCAACACCTGGAGGTACTAACAATGCACTAAGATTACCAATCTCTCAGGTTCCTAACGCTACAGGTTATGTTATTTTTCTTTCAACTGACACTCAGCCAAAAATGGTTTTACAAATCACCGAAGCACAAAGAGCAGCAGGCGGTGTCTGTACTACTGCTTTTGAATATGCTACTGGTGGTACATCTGGTGCTATTGATATCGGAGTTATAGGAACTGGTTCCGCTACCAATGCTGCTTGTTTTACAACTATGACAGCATACACCCCGGAGCAAGTAACAGAAACTATCGTAAATACTTACAATAAGTCAAATCTGGCGATTGAGATAAGAATTAATTTTGATGATTATAGGGTGTCTCCGTATCTAAATTATATAGTCGCTAGTAGATTGGTTGCTGGTGAAGGAGATTGGGTTATTTTTCAGGGAACACTTGGTCAAATAAGTAATGCTAGACGTAGGTCTGTATTTACTTTTTCCGGAACTGGAGGAGCAGGAGAAGAACATACAGTTTTGATTTATGGGCTGTTGGGGGAAAATATTTCCTTGCCCATAACAGCCTGGTATTATTAGATAAAGGAGGTGATGCAATATGTTTGATATTAAACTTAAAGTCCCTCAGATTGATTTAATCGGAGGCAATGTCGTCTATACAGTAAAATTTGTTCGTGATATTAGTGGCGTAACAGAATTCTTAATTTGTGACGACAACGGTAATTTCCAGTTTGTAAATATGGACAATTGTTACTGTGGTTAACTAACTAATGAAAATGCGTTAGTTTGACAACTTACCTAACATACAATTGAATAAGAAACAATTAAAATTGAATATTTATACGTATTACACATAGTAAATATAATCTTAACTATATCTAGTTAATTAAATTCATACAAACTTCTAAACAAAATAAGGATTGATTCATAAAGATGCATAATAAAAATGCGTTAATATGTTTCAATCCTTATTTTTTAGTTTTATTGTGATAAAACTGAGATTTTATCACGATTTTGGGAATTATAAACCCTTATTTTATAGGTGTTTAGTGGATGTGTGATTTTTGGGATTTTGTGATTTTCATGGAATGTAAGATTAGAATAAGTAAATATAATTTTAAGGAGATGTTAGTATTAAAATACTAAATTTTGACCAAGGAACAAAAATAACAGGTTATTCTATATTTAAAAATAAAGAATTAGTTACATACGGAAAATTAGAAGCAAATAAAAAAGAAAAAGATATAATTGAACGTATGAAACAAATGATTTCATTGATTAAATCAATAATTGATGAACATAAACCTGATTTTATTGTTTTTGAAGACACACAATTTCAGAAAAGTTACCTTACATTTAAAGAATTATCACAATTACAAGGTGTTTTAATGGCATATTTGTTTGATATAAATATTGGATTTGAAATTGTACCACCTTCTACTTGGAAAAGTTTTTGTAAAATAAAAGGCAGAAAAAGAATTGAACAAAAAGCAAATACAATTCAGATGATTAAAGATAAATATAATTTAGAATTATCAGAAGATATTTGTGATGCAATAGGCATTGGGATATGGTCAAAAGATAAAATTAAATTTAAGAATGAATTAAATATACAACAATGATAAATAACTGTTTATTTATTGCAATATATAATAAATTAACTAATAAACAAGTTAAAATTTATATGGTTAAATCTAAAATACCAGATGGTGAATTGCCACATTTTGTTTGGGAAATAGATAATAAATATTTTCATTTTACAGCTTTAAATAAAAAACTTACTTGGTATAAATCATTTTTATTTAAAGGAGAAATTAAAGAATGGAAAATTGAATATTTTAAACATTGTAGATATTGGAGGATTATATAAAATGAAATATTTAATTATTCAAACTACAGGTAGTATTCTACGAAATAAAATACCTGTTAATTCTAGTTTTATCCTTAATAATTGTCCTAATTATGAAAATAGAATATGGATTGTATATGGTATATGTTTAAATAAAGATTATTGTCATAGACAAGTAAATGATAATAAAAATACATATTATTGTTTAGATGAGAATGTTAATAATGGTAACAATATATCTTGTAATAAATTTGTGTGTTTTGATGATTGATTTAATTAATGGTTTTTTAGAATTTAAAAAAACAAAAAATAAAAAATAAAACGGAGGTATTCCTTATGTCAAAAGTAAATAAACTAACTTCTTCTATTCTCCTTCAGGAACAGTCAAAATTATTTGTGCAGAAAAAAGTAACTATCACTATCAACAAAAAAGATTATGAAGTATTGGTGGATCAGAAGTTTATTCCTACAAAAATTCAGCAATTAATACAAGAAGGTATAAGTAATCTTGATAATTTTAATGGATTAGATGATTCTGTAAGAACGAGCTACTTTTTATATTTGATTATTAAATATTTTTCTGATATTGAGATTGCTAAAACCAATGATTTTGAAACACAAATTAGGATAATGAATTCTTTAATTAATTTAGAGATTTTTGATAAGATATTAGGAGAATTTGAAGAAAGTGAATTAGAAAAAGTTAATGATTATATTTTGAAATTTAATGGTAATTTGAATGAATTACTAAAAGACGAGAAAGGTATGGAATATTTTAAGAAAATTATGGGTGAAGGTTTGTTGGATGTAGATGGTAGTGAGAATGGTGAATCTACAGATGAAACTAATGAATTAGTTAATAAAATAGAAATCACTGATACGGAATAGTAAAATAATATAATAGCAATATATTATAAATATAATTTTTTAATAAGAGTGAGAATAACACAATAAACAACAATAAACAACAATAAACAATAAACAACAAAAAATAACAATAATCTTTACTCCCCTTCTCACTATCACTCTTATTTTAATTATATTAAATATAAAAACAAACAAAATCAACAAAACAAACTAAAAAACAAAATCAAATTAAAAAGGAGGTTTTAAAGCATGGCTAGTTTTAATTTTGAAACACACAACATCAAAGTAACTTCTCTCCCTGGAGATCCATCACAGGATGGCACAGATGCAACAGGTGTGGTATCTCCTACAGGTGCTACAGGTATTAGAGGTTGGTTAAGTGGGATTTATAATTTATTTAATGGTGGAACAGCAAAAGTTAATGCCACACTAACTGGTAGTAATGTTTACGAAAGTTATGACATAGTAACTGGAAAGTTAGAAAGAGCAATAACCTTTGAGGATGCACTAAATAACATATTAGTCATCAATAAAGGTGAAAAATCAGTTTTAATAGGACTGTCTGGAAATTCAGCAAGAGGGACAATTAAAGATGACATTGCAACAGAATGGACATTTACTGGTACGTGGACGGCTAGGACAGATAAACCAGTATGTTTATTCGGTAATTCGTGGCACAGCACAAATGAAACAAATGCTATTGCGTTATTTAATCCTAATGCTTTATGTCAAAGACTTACAACTTATTTCGTTACTGCTGCGACAGCAGGTACTTTTGCCGTAACTATAAGTTCTGATGGCACTAACTGGTATATTCCATCTGCTGTTCTTGGTACTAAAAGGTCTGATGATGCTACTGGAACAGCATTAGATTCCATAGACACCACAGGCACAGCAAATGGCAATCTAGCACTAACCTATACATTACCATATCCTGCAAACTGGCAAATAAAGTTAACTGTTTCTTCAGAAGCAAAATATGTTTATGTCGATGCAGGTGCATTTTCTGGAAATAAAGTTATTGAAGTTAATGCTAGTGAGTCAATAGAAATACCTGTCAGTACATCTCAGATTAGTTTAGTCTCAGATTATCAATCCAGTGTCAAGGTGATTGCTGTATGATCAAATATAATAGCGTAATAACAAGTGAAAGCGATTTTTTAAAAGACGTTAAACTTAAAAACCCTTTAACAATGGTTGGTTATGGTGATTCGTGGATGGCTGGTGCTGCTGCTACAGGATTTATCGGTACTGATAGAAACCTTATACCATCATTTATTAATCAGTTTAGGGATTATCTGCTGACAATTAACCCAAACATAACATTTATTAATACAGGCGGAAGTGGATATTCAAGTGCTGATGGTCTAACGAATTTTCAAATTAAGGTACTTGACTTTACACCTGATTATTTAATACTAAATTTCGGTATAAATGATTGGGACGGTAAAAATGAAGTAAACAGAGTTTTAGTACCTGATTTTATTACTAATATGCAAAACATGATTGACCAAGCAATATTAAATGATATAAAAGTTATTTTGTATACTTCTGGTGTTGTATCGTTAGCAACAAAGACCTATAACTATGTAGATGAGAGAGCAGGAACAGCAGTCAAATATTCACCTATTCCAGAGGATGGATTAACTTATAAGTTTAAAGATTATCTAACTGCAGTAAGAAATTTGGCAACACAAAATAATCTTATGCTTATTGATAGTTTTGACAGAATGGATAAAGCCTGTGATGCTGGAATGGACATTGGCAATTGGTTTTATGATGCTATTCATTTATTACAACCAGGACATAATTTTATTGGACAGAGTTTTATTAATTCGTTGAAAATTGAAACGGTAAATAATTTTCATAGTTTAAGACGTATCTAACTAACGAAGGTGCGTTAGTGAGATAATTAAAAACTAAATAAATTTCAAAATTTCATATTTCAAATATAATTAATAGATTAGGATTTATATGTATACCATTTATTTTATATTTTGTTTGCTATCATATTTCTCCTACTCTATTTAATTATGAAATTAATATGATTTAATTTAATTAATTTATATTTTTACAGATTGTAAATATAATTGTGTTGACATTTGTTTTATATGAGTGTATAATAATGATAAATAGAATAAAAATAAAACAAGATAGCAAATAACAAATAACAAAGAAACAAAATTATCATATAAAAGGATGTGATATATCCTCCCTTATTCCCTACTTAATTTAAATATTTATACATAAGGAGTGTTTTCGTTAAAGTTAAAATCTTTAACACTAACTGACAAGTGTAAATTAATTTTAAGTAACAAATTTTATCTTTCAAAGTAAGTTACTATTTATCCAATGTGATAAATCATATACTCTATATAAGTGTAATAAGAGTATACTAATATATAACAAGAAAACAATAATAATATAATAAGAGTATAATAAGTATTGTATATTTCATTAAAATGAAATATTAAAAATATACTTATATTATTTATATATTATATAAAAAGGAGGAAATATATGTCAGATAATTATAATATGTTGCCTAATAATTCTGTTCAAACTATAGAAAATAATGATTTAATTAAAGATAGTTTTGTTCAATTATATGGTAAAAGAGCAATTGCTTATTTTAAAGAATTAGTAGAATTACAAAATATTAGAGGCAATATATGTTTTTCTATTGATATGATTTTGTATAAATTAAATATCAAAGAAAATATACCAAGAGAAAGAAATTATTTTAAAGAGTTTCTTATTAAGACACATAAAGATTCATTAATTATTATTCTTGATGAAAATATTGATTTAGTTAAATTATCATCATCAAAACATATTACATGTAAATTAAATATTTATGATTATGGAAAGTCTAAAGATAAAAATAATATTGATAAACAAATAAAAATAAAATACTTTATGTTATTAGATTCAGAATATAATAAAATTATGTGTGAGTATTCTGGTGATTTAGATAAATACAATCTACTTAATTTATTTTGCAATATTAAAAGTAGAATTAAGAAAAATTCCAATGATACTTTTATTTCAGAGAAAATGCCTGAAGTTTCTTATCCAAGTTATAAATTAATTATGGAAGATATATTTATAGAATCTGAGAAAACTTTAAGAAAATACATAGATGAATTAGTTAGTTTGAATTTAATAAGATTTGATTATGCAGGAGATATGATCATGAAAAATGATAACGGAAAACCAATTAGAAGGAAAGCAAATTTTACATATATTTTATTTAAAGTAGGATGGGAAGAAGAATTAAAACATGCAATAATTTTATTCAAGAATCAGAAAAGAGCAATGGGATGGTCATTTTTAAGTAAAGACAAAGAAGTTTTAGCAGATGAGAAAAGGTCAATAACTCAAAAGATTAATATGCTAAATAGATTATCTAAAGAGAAGAATTTAACGCAATCTCAAATTAAAGAATTAAGATTATTAAAAAGGAAACAAGAAAAATGGAAAGTAGAATATGAAAACAATATTAGCATTAGAGAAATTGAAGAAAATAAATTAAAAGAATTACATCCTGACAAAGAATTATATGAAATATATGATGATATGGGATATGAGGATAAGGCTGAAAGATCATATAATGAAGATGAAAACGATGATTAAGGTGGTTTTGATATGTTATTAAAATCATATGTTAGAAATAAATTTAAAAAATATGTAAGACCATTATTAATAAAAGATAAATGTGAATGTTGCGAAGAGACCGTAGGGTTAGAGTTGCATCATTTAAAATCATTTTCAGATTTATTAGATGAATGTTTAAATAGATTAGGATATACATATTATAAATATAAAAATGATTATACTAATGAAGAATTAGATAATATAGTTAATTGGATGATAGGTGTACAGATGAAAATTAAATATATTACTTTATGTGAAAAATGTCATGGAAATGTTCATTTGGGTGATTGATTATTAATTATAGTATTAAAAATAAAGGAAAGGTAGGTGAAATATTATTGGCAAGTTTAAATAACCAATTAGCAAAAATCCAAACACGCATTCAAAAACAAATAAATGATTCGCTAAAAAAAGAAGTATCAACAATGGTAAAAAATAAAATTAGCAATCATGTTGCATTAGATGTTTATCTTGCATATCCTAACCCTATTGAGTATGAACGTAGAAATTTTGGAAATGGTTCACTTGGTGATGTTAAACAAATGGAATCTACTTTAATTGATGATGGTGTGTTGAAAGTTCAGGATAATGCAGATTTTAATCATGAATTTGCTTCAATGTATGACAGGGGTTATGGTGGTGTAGATTTAAGTAAATCATTGTCTGAAAATATTGAATATGGATATGGGTCAATGAGTCGAATCTGGAATAAACCAAGGAGATTTATTAAAAATACAAAAGAAGATATAAAAGATTCTAATAGTCATGTTGAAACTATGAAAATTGCTTTAAGGAAGAGATTGGGTAATAGTGCTGTTAAGTAGTTTTGTGTGCTCTTCCCTACCCTATTTATATTAAAAAATAAATCTCATCTTTCTAAAATAATCTCAAAAATATTTTCAATTTCCTATTGACACATTGTAAATATAATAGTATACTAAGGTTAACCTCAGAAAACGAACTGAGGAATAAAAAATAATTTAAATTAAAAGGACTAATTAAATTAATACAAAAATATAAATTTAGTGAACATTATATCTGATTTTATATATTATTTAATTGGTTTCAAGCCTAAGTGAATACATATGTTAAAAAACATTTTGTATAATGAACTACGTGCAATAATAAGGTAAAGTAACACTTTTAGATGTAACCTTCAGTCTAAAACTCTGTTAGTATTGAGGAAGACCGACTTCTATGTTCTGAAGTCAAACACCAAAAATACATATTCTCTATTGTACATTGGCAAGAAGGAAAATTCTCCGAAAGGATGGTTAGTCAGAAATGACAATAAATAAAATAAAAGAATATTCATTTGTATTAGATTGTAATAATAAAAAATTAAGTCCAACTCTTATTAACAATGCTTGGTATTTAATTAGAAAACAAAGAGCAATATTAATATGCAAATATCCAATGGTTATTCAACTTAAAAAAGAAATAAAAAATGTTAAAAAAGATAAATCAAAATTTATAGTTGGGATTGATGATGGTTCAAAGCATATTGGGATTGCTATTGTTCAAAAATGCAAAACGAAAAATAAAGTAGTATTTAAAGGTACAATTGAGCAAAGACAGGATGTTAAACATTTAATGGATGTTCGCAGAGGTTATAGAAGGTATCATAGAAAACATAAAAGATATAGACCTACTAGATTTAATAATCGTATATCTTCAAAAAGAAAGGATAGATTACCACCAACTATTAAACAAAAGAAACAAGCAATATTAAGAGTAATCAATCAATTAAATAAATGGATAAATATACATAAAATAATTTTAGAAGATGTTAAAATTGATATTCGTGCATTACAAGAAGGTAAAAAACTTTATAAATGGCAATATCAAAAAAGTGATAGATTAGATGAAAATTTAAGAATCGCTACATTGATGAGAGATAATTATACTTGTCAAGAATGTAGCAAGAAAAATTGTACGTTAGAAGTACATCATATTATACCTAAAAGATTAAAAGGTTCTGATTCAATAGGTAACTTAATAACTCTTTGTGATAAATGCCATGATAAAACTAAAGGAAATGAAGAATTATTTACAGAAAAATATCAAAATAAAATTAAAGGTAAAAATATTAGATTTGATTATGCTCAACATGCAATGCAAGGAAAGAATTATTTAAGACAAGAATTATGTAAAATTACATTAGTAGAATTAACTATAGGAAGTGAAACTGCAAATAAAAGAATTGATTGGGGAATTGAGAAATCACATTCAAATGATGCAATTGCAATTTGTGGGTTAAAACCAGATACTTGTTATATTAAAGATTGGATTATTAAACCTATGAGAAGACAAAGTAAAGCAAAATATAAAGAAGTAGAAGGATTTAGACATAGAGATTTAGCAAATTATTTAGATACAAAAAATAATATTTATATAGGATATATCACTGCTTTGTATCCAGATAAAAAACAAATTAATATTCAATCACCAGAAAAACATTTGAAAAGATGTGGATATAAAAGATGTAAATTAATTTGGAGATTTAATAAAATTTATTGGTTAATTAATAAGTAATATACTTATTTAAATTAAATAAAATTAAAAGGAGAAATGATTTAGTATGAACACGAAAGAAATTATGAACATCTACGCAGAAGTATTGAACGAGAAGAAAGAAGTATTTGAAGCAGACAAGGTTGAAAAATCAAAAAAAATCAGTAACAAATATGCAAAATTTTATGGCGAAGTATTTTTAGAGTTATTAGAAGATATTGTTGCAAAACATGGAGTTGCTAAGTTTGTGGGTCACGGAAATTATGAGAAGAAATTTGTTAAAGGTAGGAAAGGTGTAACCAAGTTTAAAGATAAACCTAATTATGAATTTGAGACTAAGGATTCTTATAAAATTTCATTTGATCCTGGTAAGAGATTTGAAGATAAAGTTAAAGGGATTTATGTGGAAGGTACGGATGAGAAAGTTGAGGATGATGAATAATATGGATTAATACATATGGAATAGATAGTTAAAATGCATGTGCTAGATGCATCATATGTAGAGTTAGTGGATTAAAGCATTTATAAATTAACTAAATAACAGATAACTAAATAGCAATATAATTATGCGATTAGAGAGTTTGGGAGATTCCCTTACTCTCTTTTTGTATTGTTGTAGATAAAATTAGATATAATTACATAATTTATTACAGAACAATACCTATCACATTTATTTGCGGTGGGTATTTTTGTGTGATGATATAAAAACAGTCTAGGGTCGCTCCCGAAAGTAGTAATCCTTAACTATTGACTGTTTTATCACTCTTTTTATAAGGATGAGATAGATAAGGAAACAAAATAAAATATTAAAGGAGATGTTTTTGGATGGGTGAGAAATTAAGCAAAAAGAAAATTGTTTTCTCGGAAGAAGATAAAACAGATATTATTAATAAATATAAGTCTGGATTATCTGGTGAAAAAATTTCAAAAGAATATTTATGTTCTGAAATAACAATAAGAAGATTACTAAGAAGGAATAATATAACTGCAAAAGATAATCCTAATAATATATTCATTAAGGATTTGCCAGAAGAAGATAGGAAATTTATTATTAATAGTTATTTAAATGGTGTTAGTGCTGAAGAAATTGGGAAAAAGTATAATTGCAATGAAGGAGCAATTAGTAATTTCTTAAAGAAAAATAATATTAAATATAAAGATGCAAAACATTATCATTATAAAGATTTTAATGAATTGCAAATCAATGATATTATTGATAAATATAAAATTGGAGTATCTATTGTTGATTTAACAAAAGAATATAATTGCAATCAAAAGACTATAAATAATTTAATACCTCCTGATATTAAGGCACAATTTAAAATATATAGAAATAATAAGAATAAATATCGTAAATATATAGAAATAACATCTAATGAAAAAGAAGAAATAAAGGACAAATATCTTAGTGGTATATTTCAGAAAGAATTAGGTAATCAATATAATCTTTCAATAGAATCAATAAAATGTGTACTAAGAGAGTTTAATTTATCTGGAAAAGATAATCCTAATTGGGATAAAGAAAAGAAAAAATTTAAAATTGAAATGAAAAAAGAAATAGTAGATTTATATAAAAATGGTCATATTCAAGACGAATTAGCAAATATATTTGATTGTAGTAGAGATTATATTAGAGAAATATTATATGAATATGATTGTTCATATAAAGACAATACAAATTATTATCATAATATTTCTGAAACATTAGAAAATGAGATTGATAATATAATTAATTTATATGATGAAGGTATATCTGCATCTAAATTAGCAGAAAAATATAAAGTTGGGCAAAAGGTTATTGCAAATATTTTAAAAGATAAAGATATATACATTAGAAAACCAAGTGAATATTATAATTATACAGATGAAGAAATGTTGAATTTTCTAAAAGAAATATATGATGAATATGGATATGTAAATACTGTATTATTAAATACTTTAGAAGGATATCCTACAAGTTGTACATATAAAAATCGTTTTGGTTTATTTAAAAATGCTATGGAAAAAGCAGATTTACCATACATAACTTCTATTATCATGTTAGATGATGAAATTTGTAAATCAGGTTTTGAATATAGATTAAGTATAGTATTAAGGAAGTATAATATAAAATATGATAGAGATTATTTATATAAAAATATTATACCCAATTATAATAAAAACCATTCAATTGATTATAAGATTAATTATGATAATGATATATTTTACATAGAAGTATTTGGTATGTCTGGATCTACTTATACTAATAGAAAATATGATGAAACTAAAGAAATGAAAATTAAATTATGCAAAGAAAATAATATTCCTATGATTTATTTATATCCTAAAGATTTTAAACTAGTTAATAAAAAGTTTGAAGAACATATTTTAAGTAAGATTAAAAATATAATAAAAAATTAAAATAAGGAGTTGTTTTAATGGCAAAAATAGTTAAAATAAAATATTTTACTCAAGATAAATTAGATTTAATTAATCCTAAAAATCTTGAATTGTATGAAAAATATTTAAAGTCAAGTATACTTAAAAATCGTGAGGTAAAAGAGACTACTTATAAGGTTTATGAAGGATTTATGCAACAATTCTTAGTTTATTTAGCAGAAGAATGGGAAAATATTGAATTATATAGTGAAGAATTTTTTGAAAATGCTATTGATATTATGGAAGGATTTATGGGATTTTGTCAAGATACATTACAAAATAATAAAAAAGTAATTAATACTAAATTATCTACTGTATCTTCATTTTATGTTTGGAGTGTTAAAAGAAGATTAATAGATTATCATCCGTTTCAAGGTAAAATTGAAAGAATGAAAGGTGCGAATGATGAAAGAATTACTAAAGATTATTTTTTAACAGATGAGCAAGTTGAACAAATTTCTAAAGGATTAGATGAAAATCCTAAATATGATATTCAAGATAGAATACTTTATCATTTAAGTATAGATTCAGGTAATAGAATTGGTGCAATTTCTAAATTAACTTTATCATCTTTAGATTTAGAGAATGGTTTATTTGAAAATATACGTGAAAAACGTGGGAAACGTGTAGAAGTAATTTTTGACGATAAATGTAAAGAATATATTAAAGAATGGTTAGAAATGAGAAAAGAAATGGATAATCTTGAAATTGATGCTTTATTTATTTCATTTTATGGTAAAAAATATAATAAAATGAGCAAAGGTTCATTACAAAGGAGATCTACAGAAATAGGTAAACTTGTTGGTATTGAAGATTTCCACATGCATAGTTTTCGTAAAACATCAATTGATAGGGTTATGAAATTAACTAACGATATTGAGATGGCAAAAACCCATGCGAACCATAAAAATACTGACGTAACTTTACTATATATTCGTCCAAAGTCAAAAACAGAGATTCGTGAGAAATTGAAGGAATTAAGAAAGATAAAAAATAAAGAATTAGAAGATAAAAATAAAGATAAAAATGTTGATGTTGATAAAGAATTAGAAAATATTAAATCCTTATAAAATCCTCATTTTAATTAATTCTACATATTATAAATATAATTATTATTCACAATACATAAATCAATAATACGTAAACAAACAAACCAACAAACCCCTACTCTTTTATTGCGTAGGGGTATTTTTATACCTCTATATAAAATTAATAAAGGAGTGTGAATTAATAATGCCAAATAACAACGATCTCTCGATCCTAATTAAGATTTTATTGGAAAATACATCCAAAACTAATTTAAAAACAGAAGTAGAAAATTTAGTTAATAATTTAAATAAATTAAAAGTTGAAATAAAATTAGATGACAAAATTATTTCTACAATTAACAATCTTTCAAAAGTAATGGAAAATATGAACACAATAACACAAGGAAGTAATAAATCATCTACTCAAAACATTCAAATTATTAAAGAATTAGATGGGACTGTAAAAAAATATTCAGAAACAGTAAAAGCAAATGGGGAAATAATACAAAAAACAACAGAAATAATAGATAAAAATAAAACTGCCAAACAACAAGCAACCAAAGCAACAGATAATATCAATAAAGAAGCAGAAGCAGTTGATAAATTAATTACTAAATATGATAAATTAATTAGAACTGTTAAAATAAAAGATAATAAAGGTGAAGTATTAAGACAAGACCAGACATATCTTAATTCTCAAACAGGGGTAAAAACTACTGTTGCTTCAAGACCAGGACAAGATAATATTTACAGAACAGATGCTTCTAAAAATAATGAACTTTTAAAAGAACAAATGAAATTAGCAAGGGAATCTGCTAAGTTGGCAAAAGAATCTAATGATTATCATCAAAAATATTATAAAGTACAACAGAAACAGTTTGATGATAATAATAAAGAGTATTTACGTGGTGCTAAACTTAGAGAAAAAGCAGAACAAGATAGATTAAAAAAAGAACAGAAAAGTTTTGATGAAGGTAATAAAGAATTTGCTAGAGGAATTAAACTTAAAAGTAAATTATTTGATGAAAATAATAAAGAGTATCTTAGAGGTATTAAATTAAGACAAGTAGAAGAAGTAAAACAATATAAAGTTAAAGATACTGTTAATGCTTTTAAAAATAATTATAATACTAAAATTGGCAATTTACAATCAGGTAATATTTCACAGTATGTAAATCCATCAGATATAAAAATTATAAATGATAAAATTGAAGCCATCAAAAGATTGGATAGTGTTACAAAAAATGAAATTAAAACATTATATGAGAAAGCAAAAGCAAATGCACAAGCAAATAAAATTACTTATGAACAAGGTATTGGTAATCAGAAGAATAATTTAATTCAAAATGGAATCAAACAATTACAAGATGAAAAGAAACAAAGACAAAAGAACGAAGAAGATTATATTAAACAATTAAGAAAATATGCTGAAGAAAAGTTAAAATTAAATAGAAAAACATTTGATGAAGAAAATGTCGAATATTTAAGAGGTGTGAAACTTAGAGAAAAAGCAGATGCAGATGCGGAAAGAAATAGACAGAAGTATATTCAAGATAGAATAAAGCAAATGCAACAAGAGCAAAAACAACAAGAATTAATTTCTAATAATAATATAAAATTAATGCGTCAAGAAGCAGAAGCAAGATTAAAATATTACTCTAATAGTCAAAAAATAAAGGGTACTGATTTTAATGCTGAAAATGCTGAGTTTCTTAGAGGTGTTAAATTAAGAGAAAAAGCAGAACAAGATTTACAAAAATTAAAACAAAAACAAATTCAAGATTCTATTAAACAATTACAACAAGAACAGAAAGAAAGAGATAAATCACAACAAGATTATATTAAACAGTTAAGATTAATTGCCGAAGAAAAATTACGCTCGCATCAAATAAGTTTAAAGTTAATTGATCAAGAAAATACAGAATATTTACGTGGTATAAAACTTAGAGAACAAGAACAACAAAAATTTATTGCTAATCAAGAAAGAATAAATAAACAATTAAACACAAAATCACAAAATGCATTAAATTTAGGTGTTAAATTTGGTAATCTATCTCCAGAACAACTTGCACCTTTAGAAAAAGCGTTAGCACGTTATAAAACATTAATAAGTAGTATGCAACAAAAAAATATATCTGGTCAAATAGTTTCAGATAAAGATATAGAAAGATTACAGAGATTAGAAAATGCAATTAAAAGAGTATACGATAATACAAGAATTGCTAGTAAAGATTCTAGAGGATTTAATTTTGAGCAATATCCTAAAATGACTAATGCTGTTCAAGGTGCTACAAACGCTCAGAATTATTACAACCAATCAATTATGCATGGTAAGAAATTATTAGAAGCTAATGTGCAGGAAACAGAGAAATACATAAAAGTAACACAAAGATTGCGTGAAGGTTCTAAGATAACTAGTGTAACTGCCTATGTTAATAAATTAAATGGTGAAACATATAAATTTAGTGAATCCATGAGAGATTTAATGAGGAGAACATGGGATTTAGGTTCTGCATTTAAGACGGCCTTCGAGAAGATCGGACTCTGGGCAGGAGCTACGGGAATTTTTTACGGTGTTGCCAATAGTTTACAGCAAATGGGTAGAGAAATTATAAATGTTGATACTAAATTAACAGAATTAAGCAAAGTATTAGATAATAGCACTAATTGGAATAAATTAATGCGTGATACTGCTGAATCAGCTAATACTATGGCAAGATCATTGACAGAAGCATTGGATGCAGAGATTGAGTTTGCGAAACAGGGTTTTGAAGCGATACAAGCAGTAGCATTAGCAAGAACTGCTATGTTAGGTGCTAACGTAACAGGATTATCTACATCAGAAATGGCTAATTATCTTACTGGTGCTTTAGCACAGTTTAATATAGAAGCTGAAAAAAGTTCGACAATTATCGACAAATTAAACGAAGTTGACAATAATTTCGCTGTCACTTCAATTGGTCTAGCACAATCTATAAACAAAGCTGGTGAAGCTGCACAGCAATATGGATTGACCATCGATGATCTTATTGGTTATACTACAGCGATCCAAACATCTACTAGAGAATCTGGAAATCAAATAGGAAATATGTTAAAAACAGTAATATCTAGGATAAATATGGATAAAACACAAGAAAAACTTACTTCGCTAGGTATTGCTGTTAAAGATATTTCTGGAGATTTATTACCATTAAATACCATTTACAATTCGGTCGCAACTAAATGGGACTCTATGACACGAGCAGAAAAAACTACCACTGCAGAAGCCATCGCTGGACGACATCACATAACTAGACTTATGGCTTTATTTGATAATTGGAATATCGTCACAGATGCAACTGCTACATCTCAAACTTCATTAGGTTCAGCTATTGAAGAAAATTATAAACATTTACATTCTTTAGAAAGTCAAATTAATCGCAATAAAGCAGCATTTCAAGAACTTGCATATACAATGGGAGAATCAGGCGTAAAACAAGCAATGAGTTCTGTTTTAAGTACTACTTCTCAGTATATAAATGGATTATCAGAAATGACTAAATTTAATGGATTATTAATAAATTCTTCTGTTCTTTTAGGGACAGTAATTTTACTTAAATTAGTACCAGCAATTAAAACTGAATATAGAGATTGGATTGTGAGAAATGGTCTTGTTTCTACAGCAATACCATTAAATAAAAAATTAACAATATCATATGCTGCACTTACTACAATGATAAAAGGCGCTACTACAAGTTTAATCGCTTTTTCTAAAGCAATGTTAAAAAATCCCTTAACATGGATTATTACTGCTATAACAATTATTCCTATGATGTTAGGACATATGAAACAAGTAAGGGAAGAACAAGAACAGTTAAATAATACATATGAAGAAACAAAAAAGAAACTAGATGAAATACTTGAAAGATCAAATAAAATAGGCAACCCAAAATTACAAGATGTTAATGATATTGATGCAACAATTAATAAATTAGAAGAATTAAAAAATAAACTTGAAGAAATAGATCAAATACATAGATCTGGTAAATTTGGATTTCAATTATCAATGGTAAAAGATTTGCCAAAAGAATTAAAAGATTTGGCAGTACAAATGGGAATAAATATTAATCAATATACTACACTAGATCAAGTATTTAAAGCAATAGATGAAACTCAAAAAACATTATCAGGAACTTTAGGTAATGCAAAAGTTAATTCTACAGAGTATCAAAAAACATTAATTGATCAAGCAAATAACCAAACAAAAGTTGCAGATAACAATATTGAACTAATTAATACTTATGAGGAATTAAGTAAAAAATCTAATTTAACAGTAGAAGAACAAAAAAAACTAAATGATATAACAGCAATATTAACTCAAACTTATCCTGATTTAATACAAATAAAAGACGATGTTATAATTATATCAGATGAAGTTATATCTAAAATAAAAGATGAAGCAAACGCACAGAAAAATATAGCAGATGAAAATGAAAAATCAACAAGGAAACAAATAATAAATAATAGAGCAAGATTACAAGACCAAATTACTACTAGTTTGGGAATTATTCAAAATATTGAAAAAGAAATTGTTGCATTAGAAAATGCTAATATTGTAAAAGCAGATCCAAATAATATTGTCAAAAAACAAAATGAACATTTCATGAATAAAATAGAAGGTAAGGATACTCCATATAGCAGTTCTTTAAATGTTTTAATGGCAGAAATGAATACACCTTCTACTAAATTATCAAATTTAAAAAAGAAATATGAAGTAGAATTAGCTAATTTAAAACAAAAATATAATGATATGGCAGCAATTGATGATACTTTAAATTCTTCTATTTCTGATTTAAATAAAAGCGATTCAGACAAAGAAACAAATCCAGTAACCAACTTAATCTCAAAATACACAGTAGAACAAGAAAAAATAGATGCACTAATAGAAAAATCAAAAGCAATACAAGAAACACTTATCCCCTCTTCTGCTGAATATCGTAAAGAAACAGAAGAACAAATTAAACTTCTAAAAGATAAACAGAATTCTATCCATGATGAAAATTTAGCATTAACTAATCTATCCAAAACAACACAATTAACAGATGAACAAAAGAATCAATCTGCTAAACAATATGCTAAAAATTCAACAGAATGGTATAAAATTCAAAAGGATATATACGAAGGTTCAGATAAAATGATGGCAAATACTTTATCTGAATTTACTAGTCAATTAACAGAATTAGATAATAAACAACAATTCATAGAAAAAACTGCATCTAAATATTCTAAGTCATCTCAGGTATATAGAGATTCTATTCAATTAGAGATAGATATAATAAAAGAAAAAAATAATGTATTACATCAAGCTAATGAATTTATTCGTGAACAAATAGCATCTGGTAAATTAACTGAACAACAAGCAGAGGAATATCGTAAACAATTACAACCTAATTCTAATACTTATGCTAGTAACGTTGGAGAAGTAGATACAAAAAATCTAGACATACTCAAATCAAAGTATGAAGAATTAGATATCCCAATTCAACAAATCACAGATAGATTATCAATGTTACAAACTGTTCAATCTTTATATGACGAAGGTTCACAGCAATATGTAGACAATACTCAACAACAGATTAATGTAAATAAAGAATTAATTTCAGCATTACAAGCAAAACATAAAGCAATAGAAGCAGATTTAGCATTAGCAGAAAAAGGTACTACAACATATGAAGAATTATCTAATATGTTATCTGATGTAATAAAAGCAGAATTAGATGCTGTACAGAAAAAGAAAGAATTCATAAAAGATATTACAGATGATACTATTGATTTAATGAAGGAAGTTTATGAGAAAGAAAAAGATATTGCTTTAGATGCTATTGAAGAACAAATGGAGAAAGAAGAAGAAGCATATAATAAAAGAATCAAAATGTTAGAAGATGAGATGGATGAGTATGAAAAGTCTGTTAATGATAAAATAGCATTAATTGATAAATTAGCAGATAAAGAGAATTATGAAACAGACTTAGCAAAAGCACAAAAAGAAAGACAGGATATACAGAATAAGATTAATATATTAGGTATGGATACTTCTGCTGAAGCAAAATCTAAAGTTAATGAATTAACAAAAGAATTATTAGAAAAAGATGACGAAATAAAAGAGATGCAAGGGGATAGAGAAAATGAATTACGCAAAGATAGTTTAAATAGCCTTTTAGATGATTACAAAGAAGAAAATGATGCTAAGAAAGAATTAGAAAATGATAAATATGATTCAACTAAGAAGAATTTAGATAAGCAAAAGAAAGCAACTGAGAGATATTATCAAGATATGATTGCTAATGAGATTAAATTTAATAATATGAAGGAAGATTTGGCAAGTGGAAATGTTGATAATATTATAAGCGAGATCCAGAGGCTCATAGATTTTGTGAATGAGAACGAAGATAGTTTTGGTGCAGGTTTAGGTGAAACACTAACTTCTAATTTACAGGATAAGATTGATCAAATTAGTAATAATATTGGAAGTGGAAGTAGTGGGTCTGGAAGTGGGAATTCTAACGATTCATCACAAACAAATGATAATTCTAAATATCGTCCGATTATTAACGAGATCACTTTTTTAAAAGGGCAATATTTAGAAGGTCAAAATGCTAATGATACTACTAAAATGGCATGGGCAAGTAAAGCAGCAGTCGGCTATTACAATCAGTTACCTACCTCAATTGCCGATAAATTACATGCAATGGATTATGAAGAAGCATATAAGTATCTTAAAGGTGGAGTTTATCATGAAGGTGGAAGTGCAGTATCAAAAGGCAAATCACCTAATAAGATTCAAGATTTAATTGATAATGTATTTAACAAGGGAATAAAGAGCAATGAATTAAGAGCACTTTTAGAAAATGGAGAAAGTGTATTATCAGAAAATGCAGTTAACAATTTCATACCCACCCTTCAGAGTATTATCAGCAAGTTCATACCTAATATTAGTATTCCTAATATGCCTAAAATTGCTACTGCAAACAGCGGTATTAGTGGTGGTATAAACATCAATATTGCTACTGTAAATACTCAAGATAATAACAGTTTAAATAACTTCTTTACTAAGATAGACAATAAACTTAGTAAATTAGGTAGAAAATAATTGTAGTAAATTATAGGGTAGTTTAAATACTACCCTATTTATACTTTTAAGTGAGGTGAATTAAAATAACAGTTAAAAATTATATGTCATTTAGTTTCAATGGTAAAAATTCAGCAGATTTTGGTATTATAAATGTAAATACTGATTCTGGTATGTTAGAAGAAAATTTCATATCTGAACGTGAATTAAATGAAATAACAACAAGATTTTCTGAAAAACCATACTTTCAATATATAAAAAAGCAACCAATTAGTTTTGATTTAAATTTTGCTTTTGAGAGTGTTTGGGATAGTACATTAATAAGACAAATTGTAAATTGGTTAAATGTTGATTATTATAAAGAATTTTATTTTATAGATGATAATTTAGAGAAAAGAATATATTATGCCATCCCCATAGACGATATAAAAATAATTCACAATGCTTTAAAACAAGGTTATTTATCATTAAATTTTCGTTGCAATTCTCCTTATTGCTATAGTGATTTTATAACTACAGCAATATATGATTTGTCTTTAAATACTAGTATTGGTACAGATATTGAAATAACTAATTCAGGAGATGTAAATATAAAACCTCAAATATGGATAGAAAAAATTAGTGATGATAACGGAGATATTATTATAACTAACACTAATACTAATCAACAATCCATATTTAAAACTATGGCAAGAGCAAGAAATATATTAACATTTACAGGAATTGTTTCAGAAGGTGATACTTTTTCTATTGGTAGTAATACTTATGAATTAGATTGGAATAATTCTATAACAGAAGGTAATATTTTGGTAGATTTATTTTATAATGCTGTTCCTGCGAGTAATGAATTATTATTTACAGGAAATATTTCAGATGGTGAAACTGTTCAAATTGGAAATTATATTTATGAATTTGATACAAATAATATTATAACAGAAGGACACATTAAAGTAGATGTTACTTCAGGCTTAACTCCTGAAATAGCTATTCCTTTGCTTGTAGGAAGTATAAATAATAATGTAAATGAAATTGTAAATGCTGATGGAACAATTCAAGAAGATTATAAAGTAGTTTATATATATGCTAAGATTCCTGGTATCATAGGTAATTCTATAACTATTTCAACTAACTGTATAAATGCTTCATGGTATAATAATACACTTATAAATGGAGAAGATCCAGAAATAGATAGTGTATTAACTGTATTAAGTGACACTATAAATAATAAAGTAGGAGAATTAGTAACTACCACACCTGATTTAGTAAACAATAAAATTAGTTTTGTATCTAAAACATATGGAGAAACAAGTAATACTATATCTACTAATACTACATGTTTAAATGCTGATTTTGACTCCACTACCCTACTCAATGGTGCAACAGGATTGATTGCTAATGAAAATGTTTATATAGATTGTGAAAAAGAATTTATTGAAAGTGATTTATCTGAAACATATAGATATGATGCTTTTAATGATAATTACTTGGAATTAGTAGTAAATGAAATAATAGATGAAGAAAATATAGAAACAAATACTTTAAATATAAAAGGTAAATGTAAAATTAAATTTAAGTATCAATATAAATACCTACAAAATGAATAGAAGGTGAAAATAATTGTTTGGAGAAATTGATTTAACTTTAAAACCTTTATATCCACAATTTTTTCTAGCAAAACCAAATAAGACAGTTATATCTAAATTAAAAGATATTTATCAACATAATTTAAATAAAAAACTTGGCAATATTAGTGAATTAACTTTTTCTATGCCATTATACATAGAAGATTCTAATCATCAAAAAATTAGAAATCATAATATAGATATAATTAAACAAAGATTATTAATTAAGGCAACTTTAGGCAATAAAGAAGAATGGTTTATAATTAATAAAATAGATAGTTCAGCAGAAGATGTAGATTCAAAAATTATTACAGCATTTAGTTTAGGATTTGAACTATCTGATAAGGTAATAAGAGGTTATAAATGCACAAGTTATAATATTCAAGAAGTTTTATTAGGAATAAGTGATAGTAGAATTCCATTAGATGGCGATTCTACAGATGGTATTTTAAATAACAGCATATGGCGAATTGGTTATATAGACAGTCAATTCTTATTAACATACAGGTCATTTGAGTTTAGTAGTGTGACATTATTAGATTGTATTTTTGAATTAGCAGAAAGTTTTAAAGCATTAATTGTTTGGGATACTATAAATAGAACAATTAGTTTTTATAAATATGAAAATCTTGAATATAATAAAGGATTAAAATTTTCATATAATAATTATTTAAAAAGCATAAATAAAGAAGAAGATGCTAAGGAAATGGTTAGTAAATTAATTGTTGAAGGTAAGGATGGTCTAAGTATTAATAAAGTGAATCCCACAGGTACAAATTTCATTGAAAATTTCTTATTCTTTTTAAATGGCTATAGAAAAGATGAAAATAATAATGTAATCTCTCACAGCCAATTTATGTCCGATGGATTATGCGAAGCGATAATTGTTTACCAGAATTTAGTTATTTCTAAAAAAGGTGAATTTGATAGTTTATTAGAACAGTTAAAAACTAAGCAAGAATTGTATACTGTAAAAGACAATGAATTGACTGTATTAGAACAACAATTAGAAATTTTAAAAGATTCTTTAGATATTGCTTTATCTAACGATCAAGATACTGGACAATTATTAATAGATATATCAAATAAAGAAGATGATATTGAAGATAAAAATGCAGAAATAGACATTATTAATGATGCAATAGATGATATTAATATTGATATATCAGAATTAAGATATTTGATTAGTATTGAAAATAACTTTACAGAAGAAGAAATACAAGAAAGAAGTTTATTTATAATTGAAAAAGAATGGATAGATCAAAATTATGATAATGCAGAAGATTTATATACTGATGCTTTAATTAAATTTGAAGAATTATCATTACCAAAAACTGTAATTAATATTGATATTGTTAATTTTTTAGAAATTGTTGAAGAGCAAAAGAATTGGGATAAACTAAATCTTGGTGATATTGTAACTGTAACATATGAAGATTTAAATATTGATGTTCAAGCAAAAATAGTAGAAATTGAGTATGATTTTGAGGAAGGAAATATATCTCTAGTTATTGCAAACATTAAAGATATATTAAATGTAGAAGAAAAATTTTACAAAGATATATATAGTGCTATTAGTACATCTTCTACAGTTAATTTAAATAAATCTACTTGGAATTCTACTGTTGAAAATAAAAGTGAAATAGGTAGAGTAATAGATATTCTCCAAAATAACGTGAAGAATGAAATTAATATGTCTGTGAATGAAAGTGTTGAAATAAATAAACGTGGAATTAGAGTTTTTGATTTAAATGATAAATTAAAATATATAGTATTACAACATGGTGTTATTGCACTTACTCAGGATGGTGGTAATTCATGGAAAGTTGCGATAACACCTGAAAAAATCGTGGCAGATTTGATAATGGGTCGCCTAGTATGCGGTCAGCAGGTTCAAATCGATGCTACTGATAGCAATGGAGTTAAGACATTTGTTGTTGATCAGACTGGTGTGCAAATTTACAATATGATTTTTAGTTTGCTTAGAGAAAATAAAATGACACAGATTTTAATTGATCCTGAAAATGGATTTATTATACAGAAAAATACTGGGACTGAAAATGTTCCTGTTTGGAAAGATGTTTTTAAAATTGATGAAAACGGGAATATAATTGCTGTTGATTTGACTTGTCAGAATTTTAAATTGGTTAATGATAATGGTGGGATATTATTAGAGATAAATAGTGACCCTAGTAAAAATATTATTGATTTTTCTAGTTTTACTACAAAAAATGGTACAATATATGCTGATAATTTAAATATTAATGGGATGAGTATTAAGGATGAATTAGGTAAAGTTTGGACGGAGATAAATCAAAAGGGACAAATTATTAATAGTACAAATAGTGGTTTAGATTTTATTGATAGGGATGGTATAAATGCAATTGTAATTAAAGGTGAACCAAATAAATGTTATGGTTCAAGTTTTGAATCAAAAGACTCCATAACTAATATTCCTAGTTATTGGTCTGGTGGACAATGCAGTACAGAAGCAGTATTTTCTGGAACATACTCTATGAAATTGGATGTTAATGGAATTTCACAACAACAACAAGTTAATAATGAAGGTTTTGTTGACAGTTCTTGGTTTTCAGGGCAAGACGCAAGAATATCTTTTAGACAAAAAATTGGTTCCGTCCGAGTTTCGGTTTTCAGACAGGATGGAATTCCATTAAATTTAATAGATGATTCTAAAGCAGAGATCGTTTACAACGAGGATGGAACTGAAACGATAAATAATTTGAGAACAGGTACTTCGTTAGATTTTACATATGTTGATGAATGGAGAAATGGATATCGTACATTTAAGGTAGATTTATCATCTTACTCAATTGGTAAGTTTTATTTAAAGTTTCAAAATATAGATGCAACAAATCCTACTTATCTAGATCAAGTGCAAATAGAAAGTAATTATCTAAATAAATCAACAATATATTCAGATGGGCCGAGAAGTTTTTCTGTTTCTGAATTGCCAATTGATTTAGTATCAGAAGATTTTAGTGCTGATTGGAATTCATCAGGAGTTATATTTAATTTTGTTAAAATGTATACTGATTATCCAAATGCACAAATTACATTATCTTATAGTGATAGATCTGAAATCATTGGAAAACAAATTACATTTTCTTATTCACCTATTATAACTAATGTTAATGGTATTGATTATTATACAGGAATAACTGTTTATCCAGATGGAAGTAATTTACCAGCATCAATTACTAATGGTAAAATTAATGCAATTATCTTTTCTAGGGGTATGGTTAATCAATAAAAATAAATTAAGGGTAGAATATTCTACCCTTAACAATTTACCAAGTGATTTGAAATTCATTTATTTGCTTATCAATATCGTTATTAATTATTACATTTATAGTATCATTGTCTTTAAAATTTTTATATCTATTAAGATTTTGACTTTTAATATTTTTATATATTCTTGAAACTAATTCTTCTTGTTCATTTGGTAAAAACCTATTCCATAAATCATGACCACTACCACCTATTTTAAAGATTAG
>Ga0209416_1000700_pt1 | contig 31175 bp, 26 predicted proteins | sample RifGroF1_FD_184001 | JGI IMG/M metagenome (GOLD analysis project Ga0209416, IMG submission 184001) | Groundwater microbial communities from Rifle, Colorado, USA - Groundwater F1 (SPAdes) (version 2) | ecosystem: Environmental > Aquatic > Deep subsurface > Groundwater | place: Rifle, Colorado...
ACCCGATATATACATCAGAGATGGAGTTATGTTTGAAAATTGAACCTTTGGATGTAAAAATGACGGATTATAATGTATTTTTAAAGTTAAAAACAATTAATGATGAAATTTGGTGGGAGTGGTTAAGTTATGAAAACTAATAGGACAAAAGTTGGAATAATTGTTCCAGAATATAATGAGGGTCAAAGGGCTGTAGTGACTATAAATAGTATTCTTAAATTTAGTAAAAACATAGTAATAATTGTAGATGATGGGTCGAGTGATGATTCTTTTAAGCGTTTGGTTAAGAATTTTGGAAAAAACAAAAGAGTAGTTTTGTTGCGGCATATAATTAATCTTGGAAAAGGAGCGGCAATGAAAACTGGTGTAGAATGGGCGAAAAAAAACGGATACAAGAAAGTATTATTTATTGATGCTGACGGCCAACACAATCCTAAATATATAAAAGATTTTGTGAAGTGTTTGGATAAATATCCAATAGTTTTTGGTTACAGGATTTTGGATGAAAAAATGCCTTTTGTGAGAAAATGGGGGAATTTATTGGCAGCTTGGTTAATTAATTTTTTATTTAATATCAAGAAGAAGGATTTGTTGTCCGGATATTTGGGGTTTAATTTAAATATTTATAAAAAAATTAAGTGGGAATCGTCCAGGTATGGAATTGAAACAGAAATGGCAACAAAAGTTGGTAAAAGTAAAATAGATTTTAAAGAGATTAAAGTTGATACAATCTACATAGATAAATATAAAGGTGTGACAATTTTGGACGCGTTAAAAATTCTGGTTCAAATCCCCTTTTGGTATTTTCAAAAATGACAATTATTGGAGTGCAATTAATATTAATAGGCTTTGCTTTGTTTATGGTTTATGTGTTATATCTGCATTGGAGAAAGCGAAATGTGTCTAATAAAATGTTTGGGGCTTGGAGTTTGATATGGTTAGTCTTTGTATTTTTTTCGATATTCCCAGCATTATTGGCACCGCTTTTAAAGGAATTATTTATTGTTCGGGTGATGGACTTAGGTATGATTATTGCTTTTATGATTCTGACTTTTATTACAATTGAAAATAATATAAAGATTAAGAGATATGAAGAGCAATTGGAAAAAATAGTTAGACTGATTGCGGTTAAACATGATGAAAAGAAAATTTCCTAGAATCTCAATTATTACACCTTCCTATAATCAAGGTAAGTTTATTCGTCAAACAATTGATAGTGTTTTATCACAGGGATATCCCAATTTGGAATATATTGTTATTGACGGTGGTTCGACTGATAATACTTTGGAAATTCTTAAATCTTATGGAAAAAAAATAAAATGGATTTCTGAAAAAGATAAAGGACAGGCAAATGCCATAAATAAAGGTTTGAAACAATCCTCTGGTGAGATAGTTGCTTTTATAAATTCTGACGACTATTATTTATCTGGTGTTCTTAAAAATGTTGGGCAATATTTTAGAAAAAATAAGGATTGTGGTGTAGTTACCGGTGATTATGTTATTGTGAATGAATTAGGAATAAAGTATCAAACTTTTGTAAGTTTTTATAAAAGTGTGTTTCGAAAATTTCACTGTTTAGGATTATTGTCGGTCGTAAATTATATTAATCAACCAAGTACTTTTTGGAGAATGGATGTGTGTCATGATATAGGGTTATTTGATGAAAAATTGGTTTACACAATGGACTACGATTTTTGGATGAGAGTCGAAAAGGCAAAGATCAAAATTGGATATTTGGATAAGAAATTATCCGCTTTTAGGATTCATTCTAATTCTAAGGGAGGTTCCAGATTTACACAACAGTTTGCAGAAGAACAGGAAGTTCAGAAAAAACATAATGATAAGGTTGCTCTTAACATTTTACATGCATTTCATAGCTACCTGATTATTGGCTTATATAAAATAATTAAATGAATTATAAAAATAAAAAAATACTGGTTACGGGGGGTAGTGGTTTTATCGGGATTAATTTGGCTAATGAACTTGCATCGCAAGGGGCTTTTGTCACGATAATCGATAAAAATGATGAGCCTTTTGGGTATTTAGATAAAATTATTATAAAGATTAAGGCAGATATAACTAAAAAAGAACTGGAAAACGTTGATAATGAGTTTGAATATGTTTTTCACTTGGCAGCAAGAACAGATATTAATAGTGACGATGTGAACGATTACTATGAAAATTATCAGGGTACTGAGAAGTTGCTAAAATGGTTGGATAAAAATAAACTAAAAAAGTTTGTCTTGTATTCGACTCAATTGGTAGTCGGGATTCAGGATGTTAAACGGTTTGTGGACGAGAAAGAGCCATATTGGACACGAACTGCTTATGGTGAATCTAAAATCAAAGCTGAAAAAATTACTAGAAAAATGTGCAATGCTTATAATATTAAATTTGTAATTGTTAGACCAACATCTGTGTTTGGGCCTTTTGGAAAAGAGCCATATCGTGATTTTTTTAAAACTATATTTGATGGAAAATATTTTCATATTGGGAAGGCAGATAACTTAGTTAGTATGTGCTATGTTAAAAATTTAATTGATTTGACATTATTACTAGCAGATAAGGATGATTTGAATGGTAGAGTTTATTATGGAAACGATTTATATCCCTACACTATGAAACAATTTGCAGACACTGTGGCAAATAAATTTAAAGAAAGAATTATTTCAGTACCTGATTTTATTGTTTATCCGGCAACTTATATTTTAGGATTGTTTAAAATAGTGGGTTTAAATGTACCACTGTACCCATTTAGACTGAGGAATATTAAGGCAACTTATTGTTTCGAGATGAGTTCAGTTATTGAACAAGGTTATGTACCTCAATATAGGCTAGATCAAGCGCTTGAGGAGACGTTAAGTTGGTATAAAAAAAATGACGATGGCTTTAAAATATAAAACTATTGAAAGATGTGTGTTTTGTGATGGTGTTTTGAGAAAGAAATACTCAAAAATGAGTGATAGATTAGAGACAATTAAAAAGCTGTTTACTGTTTGGGAGTGTGAAAATTGTGGTGTTGGGGTTACAGTTCCATTTGTAATTGGCGAAGCCGGTGCGTTGTACCCAAGGAATTATTTAATAAAAGATGGTGGGAGCTTTATGGATAGGTGGTATAGATACGATCAGTACAGATTTGATTTTAGTTTTTTACCGAAACATATAGAAAATTTTAAATTATACCTAGATATTGGTTGTGGTAGCGGAGATAGAGTCGAGTTTGTAAGAACTGGTGGATGTAAGAAATCTTTTGGGATTGATAAATTTGACAATATAGGAGAGAAGAAATCGAATATAATTAATTCTGAAATAACAGATTATAAGCCAGTAACTAAGTTTGAAGTTGTATCATTGTTCCATGTTTTAGAACACTTAGAAAATCCAGAAAGGATTTTGAAATATATTAGAGATAACATTTTGGAACGGAATGGATTTCTAATTATTCAAGTACCAAATTATGGGAGTTGGGAAAGAAAGATATTCGGTAGGAAATGGTTTGGACTTGATGCGCCGAGGCATTTGTGGCATTTTAGTGAGAATAATTTAAAACGAGTTATAGAGAATGTAGGTTTTAAACCAATTAAAGTTATTAAAAGGAATGCTTGGTTGCATCCCGTTACGATTGTACCATCGTTGTTTCCTGAGTTGGATGTTCAAAGAATATGGATTAAACATGATGGCTTAAAAGCTGTTTTATTAATGTTTATGTGGACTATTATGACTGTTTTAACAATACCGATATCTATTGTAGCGAGTATATTCAGTCAGGGATCAATGTTGACAGTTGTCGCCGTTAACACAAAAGATGATATTACTTCAATTACTTAATACAACGATACATTATTTTTTGTTGAAGTTTTTAAAGAAGACTCGGACATTGTCTGAAATTGAATTGTTAATTGTTTCTTGGTTAGTGAGTCATATCCCAATTATTTTATTGATAGATTTGGCGGTTTGGTTGAGGTGGCAAGTTAACTTAGGCTTAGTGATGGTTGTTTACGCGGTAGTTATAATTTTTGGCTTGGTAGCGATTTTTATTAATAGAAAAAGAATTAAAGAATATAAGTGGAACTTAAACTTTGTGGGGATGGGGTTGCCTTTAATGTTGATATTGGTGGCTTTGTATGCCAATGTTTATTCGGTAAGATTTTTTAATGCTCCCCTGTTACATGATCCGAGTAATCATGGGAAAGTAATTTCGAGTTTGCTTACAGATAGAGAAAAATTTGATAGGTCATGGTATCCACAAGGGTTTGATTATTTGGCGGCAAATTATTACTTGTTGTTAAATAATAGTGGAATTAAGGTTGATGTGGCTAAGATGATCTTGTGGCAAACAAATATATCATCAGCGTTATTTCCGGTAGCTATCTATATACTGACTAGCTTCTTATTTGGAAAATTTATTGGCCTAATAGGTTTTTTTTTGTTTTTTTTAAATAAAATACCTTTTGATTTGTTTTATTCTTCGGGTAAAAATTCGGCGCTACTTTTTGAAACAACACTTTTTGGCGTAATAGTTTCATTAATGTTCTTACTCGAAATAAAAAGAGATTGGTTGGTGGGCGTAATAACGGGAATATGTTTTTATGTTTTATGGTTGATTCACTTCCCTCAATTACTTTTAATTGGTTTGCCGCTTTGGTTTTTGATTAACAGAAAAGTTTTGAATAAGAAAACAATATATTTTGCCTTACTAGTATTTTTAATACTTACCTGTTTGTGGGGTTTGAGAAATTACAATGCATACATCTTAGGAAATGAATCCATAAAAATTTTTTCTAAAAATATGGAAAATGAGTTGTTTGGGTCGTATTGGAAAGAATATATTGGAAATATATATGAGATGGTAAAAAGATATTCAGAGCCGTTTATTATGTATTTGACGGCGACGGCTAGTCTTGTTGCTTTTTTCAATTTTAGAAAACATTGGCAAGTAATGGTAGTGATGTGTTATTTATTTCTTGTCACTTTATTATCTGTAATTTTAAGAAATACTAAATTGACAACACTAGGGGTTTTTTTAAATGAAGAACTTTATATGGTTATTGCTTTAACATTTGTTTTTTCTATAGTATTTTTTCTTTCAAAGATTAAATTTTATAGTACTGAATTAAAAATATTTTTAAGTTTATTTTTTATTTGTTTAATAGTGAATCGAGGGAAATTTGTCTATTGGAAATACTATGAAAATAGGGTAAGAGATGTGGTAACGACTGAGGATTTGGATACAATGAAATATTTTGAAAATAAAGGAAAGATACGAGTTTTAATTAATAACAATAATAATGGAAAAGTGATTGCTGGTGTGGATGCTGGAATGTGGATTCCAACATATTACCCAAATGTGACTGTTTTACCGTCTGATTTTAATCACAAAGATGACTATATGGCAAATAATATATGGATGAAATTATTGTCAGAAGAAAATGGGGTAATTAGTTTATTAAAATCTAATAAAATAGATTATATATATATTGGAGCGAATCAAGTTTTTGGGTGGAGTGACAAAGCTGTACTTGACAGGAAAACCTTCTTAAAAAGAGTATGTGTAAACGTGTGTGAAGTTAATTCTGGAGTATATGAAGTTGAATAATCTTGTTAATTATGGAGTCAATAATTGAGGATATATTTTAAATATATTTGACCACAAATAAGGTTCTAATTGTTTTTTCAAATTTTGAGATGGTTTTGAGGGTAAATGACTTAGACAATTGATAAATTCATTTGGATTGCTGGCGATTTGTAGGTAGCTTGATTTTATGTTTAAACCTTCAGCTCCGATGGTAGTGGTGACGACGGGAATACCATATGATAAGGCTTCAAGAATTTTGATACGTGTACCGGAACCGGAAAAAATTGGAGCGATTAGCACGTCAATTTTTGAATAAAAATTTATGACGTTTTTTACAATACCTAGATTAATGACTTGCGGATGGGAAAATTTGGGATTGTTTCCGGCTAGATAAAATTGATAGTCGGTTAAATGGGGAGAGATTTTGTTTAAAAAATAATCAACGGCATATTTGTTGGGAGGATGAGAAAATGAACCAATGTAACCTAGATGGAGAGTTTTAGAAGGATAGGACGTTGGAGCTTTGGAATAAAAATGAATGGCATCGATGCCATTGGGAACGACTGTGCTGGGCAAATGAAAATGTTTTTGAAGTAGCTGTTGGTCGGTGGTAGAAACGGTTATTATTTTGTTGAATTTAGCTAAATATTTTTTTTCATCAAAGTAAACTTGAAGCCAAAAAATGGTGCCAGCAATTTTTTTTAAAATACTTTTTGATTCTGATATGCGACGATAAAAAGAAATTGAGGAAATGTCGTGAGCGACAAAGGAGATAGGAGTGTTGGAACTATAAAGATTTAAAACATTAGAAAGATAGAGAAGTTGGGTAAATTCGATTTGAATAAGATCAAACTTTTTATTTGTTAAAAGATCTTTAAGATAAGTTAAAAGTTTGGGTGAATACCAGTCGGAAAAACGGTATGGAATGGGTGAAAATAAAGATTTGGGTTTTAATTCAAAATTTATATATTTAGTAGTATATTTTTTGTAAAAATTGTTATTCTCAGAATTAAAAGTAATAAAATAAATAGAATATTTTTTTGAAAGTTCGATAAGAGTGTGATACATCCTTGTGGCTCCACCGCTGGTCTGAGGAAATGGCGGAATGGCAGAGATGAGGAGTAGTTTGAGTTTCATATTTTAGGTTTTGCAGCTAAACGCTGTTGTTGCCAGATTACTAAAAATTTGGGAAATAAATATTTGTTTTTGTAATAAAAATATTTAAAGTAATTATTAAGACCGCCAAAATATCGGGCCAGTATCAAAGCTCTTTCTTGATAAACCAGGTCTGACTTTTGACTGGATATCCCCTGCTGGTCGTAATCGGTGATGACTAAAGGAAGATGTTTGGTAGTAGCGTGGTTCACGATGATTGCTTTGATAAAAAAATCAAAATCAGAGGATATTACAAGTTTTTCGTCGTATAAACCAAATTTAGTAAACAAATCTTTTTTGATAAAGGTGGCTTGATGGAAAAGAGTCCTGTCAATAAAAAATTGTTTATCAATGGTATATTTTGACAAACTTTTACCGGATATGTCGCCATAAACAATTTCATTGTCTAACTGTGGTATCACTTTTGCTAATACAAATTTGTCGTGTAAGCAGTCTCCGGCATTTAAAAAAAGGAGATAATCCCCTTTTGCAATTTCGATTCCTTTGTTCATGGCGTTGTAGCGACCAGTATCTTTTTCCCTGATATAAGTTATTTTGTAAGGTGAGTTTTTTATGTAATTATTGATAATTTCTTGGGTATTGTCGGTTGAAAAGTTGTCGACAATTATATGTTCAAAACGAGATTTGTATATGGTTTGGTTTTTAACAGAGTATAGTGTTTTTTGAAGATCGGGGTTGTTGTGGGTGATGGTGATGAGAGAGAGGGTCATTTGATATTAAATTGCGCTTTTGTGTTGTAATAAAGTTTTGAGTAACCTGGTTCAGAGATATCAATCCAGTTTGGATTATTAGATAGAATATTTTTAATATCTGAGTTTTCAAAATCTATGTGTGTCAGAAGAATAAAATTATATCGGTTGATTTGGTCTAAGTTTTGAATTGAAGAATTTAGTATATAATTGGCGTGATTGAAAGTGGATAAGTTTTTGTAAAAATTACTATCGCCAAGGTATTTGAGTGGACCGTATTCCATGAGATATTTTGTTGTAGGCATTGCCCCGACATTAATTAATAAGTTTGAAGTAGGATTAGGATTGTTTGAAACTATATTTAAATATGTATTGTCTAGGGGTGTGTATTTAAATGATTTTGTATTGAAAAAAATAAATATGACGAACGCGAGGGCTGTCGAATATTTAAATACTTTGAATAAGTTTAGATTGTATGATGATAAAAAGTTAAGGACTATAAAAAAAAGTGGTATCCAAGAAATTGTAAAAAGAGTGTTAATAGAAATATTCCACCTGGAGTTAATTGACCATGGGTACATTCCCATAAATGAAAGCAATACGAAAGATAGATTTAGAATTAAGGTAAATAGAAAAAAGTTATTAGCTATTGCTAGGTATTTTCTTAATGGTTTGAAAATGAATGAAGCTAGAAATAATCCAAATATGATACCAAAAGGGATAATATTTTTTTGTGATTGGATGTCAAGAATTCGAGTAATGTTGGTATATTTTAGTAAATATTCTTTTACGTATAAAGGTGCTATAGAATTAGGATTTTGAAATCTTAAAGTAAATATATATATACTGATTAAACAAAGGATTACGGGTAGTAATAAAAGCAAAAAGTTGATAATCTTTTTTCTGTTTTGGTAGATGCGAAAAGTCTTGATAAATATTAAAAATATTGCTGTAAGGATAGAAATTATGGAACTGTATCTTGAGGTTAATAAAATAGCCAGGATAATTCCTGAGAAAATGGAATTGAGTTTACGAGAGAGTATTTTTTCTACATCGTAAATAAAGTAGAGAGCGGTGACTGTCGCTAGTACTTCCATACTATAAGGTCTTAACTCAAATGAATATTGTTTGATTAATGGAGACAATAGAAGAGTTAAACCAGCAAGATATGTAAGTTTTGAGTCTGGAAAAAATTTTTGAGAAAGTTTGGAAACTAAATAAACTGAGATTGCAATAAAAATAAACGGAAGAAGTCTCAAGAATGTAGGGCTTGTAGAAATTTTATTCCAAAAGTGTAATATAATTGAAAAACCTCCAGGATCTAAATTGTGTTTAATATTGTTTTGTATCACATCAACAATATTGCCGATTGGAGAAAAAGGTGCTGAATAGTGATTGAGTCCTTGAGATATCCAAAATTGTCCGCTTTCGTCAAACCAAAAGCTTGGATAATTTATATTGGGGTAAGCAAATAAACTTAATATTGAAACGAATAATAATGTTAGAAAAATGTTTGGAATATTTTTTTTTACTTTGTCTTTAAATCGAGTAAAAAAAGTTTCTGAAAGTTTTAAATTAGTGGTCTTTTCATATATTTGTTCGTCAATATCATTTCTGGGTACCATGTCTTCGGGTTCACTGTCCAATTTAAAAGAGTGAGAAGAAAGATTTGAAAGTGCGGAGTTTTTATCAATAGTATGTGTGGCTTCTTCGTCAAATCCTATATTACTAACTAAATTTTTAAAAGGCATAATTGCCAGGCCGTGGTTTGTAAGGTTAGAATAAACCCACTGATAATCCCAAGTGTCTAGTTGATGAGTGTAAACTAAATTAAAATTGGAAATCCAATGTTGTTGAATAGCATTTTTTGTAAAAAGAGAAGAAATTAAATTTTGATCTTTGAATTTTGGGTATGTAGAAATGTTAAAGTCATAATTTTCCCAAGCTCGGCGCCATGTAGCCCAACCCCAAACATGAAAAAATTTGGAATAATAATAACTGTCTTTGCACCCGATTGGTTTTTTTACAAAAGATGTGCCATTAATATGCGTAATCCGATTGTCATTTTCATATTTTTGAAGCATGGTCTGGCAATAATTAAAAAATGAAATATCCGGTAAACAATCATCTTCTAAAATTATCCCCTCTTTAACATTATTGAAAAACCAAGTTATGGCTCGGTAGACTGAATTGCCACAGCCAAAATTTACTTTTCGGTATAGAGTTTTTAGTTCGCATTCCCAGTCTATTTGGTTAATGATATTCCTGGTTTGTTGGCATTTTATTGATTCATCGGGTCGATCGGGTCTTGGTCCGTCGGCTGCTACATATAGATACTTAGGTTTAATTTGTTTGATTCGGCCAAATACTGTTTGAGTAGTGTCTTGACGGTTAAAAATCATAAATAATATCGGGGTGGTAAATTTTGCTTTTTGTTTTGATTTTATTTTTTTAAATTTGAGGTCAGTGAAATCTTGTTGTAATTCGAATTCTTTTTCTTGGTTAATTTTATTTTTGTTTTTGGGATCGGAACTTATACCGTTAAAATAATATGTGGCGATGGTGGAATTGAGGTGTTTATATAAGCAATTATGCTTGATGATGGTTTTAAGAAAAAAATTGTGATCAGCAGAAATTTGAAGTTTTTCATCGTACAATCCATACTTATCAAATAGTGATTTTTTTATAATCGATGCCTGATGAGGTAGGGCAGAATTTAGGAAATATTTGAAATCGAGAGTGTCTGGTGGAATGTATATGTTTGATTTGTCGTGATCGATGACATTGAGATTTCCATAGACAATTTCTTTGTCTTCAGAATTTTTTAAAATTGTTGTAAGTGATGTTTTATTGTAAAACTGATCCCCTGCATTCATAAAAGATAAATACTTACCTGAAGCTTTTTTAATGCCTTTGTTCATGGCATTATATCGACCATTGTCTTTTTCACGAATGTAAATGACTTTATAGGGAGCTTTTTTTATATAATTTTTAACTAATTTTTGAGTACCGTCGGTGGATAGGTTGTCAATAATAATATGTTCGAAATCATTAGGATTAATGTTTTGTGTTGAAATGGATTCTAAGGTGCTTTTAATATCCGGATTATTGGATGTGATCGTGACAATGGTAAGTTTTAATTTATTTTTTGCCATTTTTATGAAGAGAACTTAGTACCGAAAAAACTATAGGTTGGTTTAAAATAATTGCTTTTATACTAGTTATAAGAAAAAATTGGTCTTTGTTATCGGTATCTTTTAGAGTAAATTCAATTGCAGTGTTATTCTTACCATTTAGGTTAATGCTTAAAGGAGTCCATTTGTCGTTAATAATAAATTTTTTATAAAACTTATTATTTAAAGAGACACTAATAACTTGTGGATGGGTAGTAAGTGATTTAACCGAATAATTAATTCTTGCCTTGTCTTTTGAGTAAAACAAGCGTAGTCTTTTGAACGCTTTACGCCATAAATATGGTTTCATTGGTTTTTGTAATCCATTAAGCAGGAAAAACTTATTATGTTCTTTGCCTATGAGATTAAGATTGAGATATTCTTTGGGTAAAAAATTAGTTAATTTGAGAGGAAAGGAACTTTTGTCGTTTAGAGATTTAATGAGGGTGTGTGTATTTAAAATTATGTCAGATTTTATTAATTTATTTTGTATAGGATTAATCGATTTATTTTTTGTAATTTTGAATGATAGTCCGTCAAAATATTTTAGAATATCATTTTTATTCTTGTAATAATCAATGGTTATTATTTCGTCATTATCAAATTTATTATAAAGCTTAGACGATTGTGGTAAATGGGAATTGGACTTGTATGCTAAAACTTCAACGTTTAGATATTTTCTATACTTTCTAAAAAATTTTGAAATTATATTAATATCTACTATTGATTCGTTAATACCTCCTAGCACTGTAAAGTTGTCGTTAAAAATCTCTAGCTCAAAGCTGTCATGGTCTTTTGATGGACAATAACTATCAGAAATTAAAAATATCGTACCTTTTGTTTTAACGATACGCAACATTTCGCTTAATGCTGCTTTGACATTAATAATATGGTGAAGTGTTTGGTTACAGAAAATATAATCAAAAGAAGAATTACTAAAAGGCAAGTAACTAGCAGATCCGCAAATCCATTTGAACATTGGAAAATTTCTAGCACCATATTCTGTTAGAAAGGGAGAGTATTCAAAAGCAGTAATTTTGGCTTTCTCTAAAAATATGTTAAATGAGTCAAAACCTGTTCCAGCCCCAACATCAAGTACGTTATTATCTTTTAATTTGATTCCATGGGTGAGTCTTTTAAAAATTTGATATTCGCGAAATCTGGGTTCAAGCCATGGTTTAGCCCATTCAGGAGAATATTTTATATATTTTCCATGATTTTTTGCGTGAAGACCTTTGTTTAATAATTTGTTCCACAAAATCATTTGTTTAGGATTGGGAGCGTTTTTACTTTTTAAGTTGTTTTTTGTTGCACCTATTTCAATCAGACTTGGGATATCAAGTTGTTGGTAATGATATATATGAGAAATATTTAGTGTCGATTTAAATTCGTTATTACATTTAGAACAAGTGATATTTCCATAAAGATCGGGGATAATGTAATTTCCACAGTAAATACAGATTAAATTATTCATTCAATGGTTTCAATTTTATTTGTTTTTGTATTGAAAATTGGTAATCCTTTTATGGTAGCGAGTCTATAAAGTCCGGATATATGAGTTAAATTACCTTGAATATCACGACTTTCTCGGAATTTTGATTGTACATATCCTTGTTTACAGGTTAGAGGCTTAAGTTTTTGGGAAATGATTTTTTTTACAAAATAGGCGTTATTTCCTGCCCTGTTGCATCCTATAAAAATGTAACCTTTTTCTTTTGCTAAATCACAAAGGGAGGTAAGCGACGATCCAAAATATAGATTACTAAAATGGGCTTTGGTGCGGTTGAAGTCTTTTTGATAAGGAATTGTCCACGGGTTAGTCTCACCAAATACACTGTTATATTCCATGATGACAATGTCAGGAGAAATGACATTGATTTCATTCCAAATCCAATAATCGTTTCCATCAATATCAATATGAAGAAGGCCAATTTTACCCTTAATTTCTGCATCTAGAATGAGTTTATTGATGTTTTCTTTAGTGACAAAGGCAGCTTTAGCTTGTAGATTTTGTTGCCAATATAAATCTTCAGATTTAACAGATTTAATGTTTTCTTCAGATCCATCGATTATTAAACCTGACCAATTATTGTTAATTAATAAAAATCTAGTATTTGCTTCTTTATAGTTTTCAACACCGAATTCAATGAAAGTTTTATTTTTGATGTTTAAATAATTGACTAAAAATTGAATGATTCCATCGTCTCCCCATTGGGAAAAAACTTTAAATTCAGAATCTTGAATATTCTTCAAAAGTATATTTTCACATAGTTTATTTTGATTGCTAATTTGTTTACCTACAAGCGTTTTTAAAGAATTTAAATTATCATTTAAAGAGTAAACAGAGTATTTTAATGCAGAAATTTCTGAAGATAAGTTTTTTATAATGTACAGTAGGTTTTTTATTTTATTTAGCATATTGTTTTATTGTTTTTTAATTAATTCTATAATGTTTTTTTTATTGTTTTCCCAATAAAAATTTCCATTTTTTACAAATTTGAGAGTAACTTTTTTAATATTTTCAAAATTATAAAAATCAATAGGTTGCGGGTTGATTATGTCGTATAAATAACCATTTTGGTTGTGGATAATATATTCGTTCATGGTGGGATTATTTGAGGCTATTATTACTTTTCCCATGGCCATTGCCTCAAGGAATGATAAACCAATACCCTCAAGTTCTCTTGGGGCGATGTAAATGTTGCAGGAGGACAATACCTCCGTCATTTCTTTGCGGGATGGAAACCAACTTGAATACGTTATTTTGAATTTTTTTTCTTGTTTTTTTGTAGGTTGAGTAAATTTAAATTTGGGATCGATGGCTTTGTGGATATGGATTTTAGTTTTTAGATTACCAATTAGTTTTTCGACCAAATTAATATCGATTTTATTAGTTCTTTGCCAAAGAAATATTTTATTTTCTTTATTGACTTTTTGTTTTGAAGGTTTGGGAAAATATTGGAGATAAATTGAATCGAAACCCCATTTTTTGAGTTTATTGTGGAGAGTTTTTGAAAAATTAATTATTTTTAAATTTCGATATTGATTCCAAAACTCAAAGGGAGAATTCCCGTGTCCATCATACATAGGGAAAAAGATAATGTTTTGGTTTTTTAGGGAATTGACTATTTGTGGGCTAGGTATATTTTGAAACATAATTATTCCTAGATAATTCTCATCGACGAATGACAGGTCTGGATATGGTTTTCCCTGCCAACTTTCATCGAGAATTTCTGTTACATCAAAATGTTTTTTTAAAAAATCAATTAGAAATCTGGTTGATTTAGTTTTTGCATGGTATGAGTGGCCAATGTAAACGATTTTTTTTGAGTTAAGATTAATATTCCTATAAATTTTAGTTTTGGGATAATTGTTTTGTCTTTTTATAGCAATGTATATTTTTTTAAATAATTTCATAGGAATGCTTTTTGATGGAAATATTTGATCTCGAATTGAATATAGTCGAACTAAAATTTTCCAGCCAGAAGAGGAACGGATTTTGTCAAGTTCTTGAAGGAGATTTGTGTTTTGTTGTGAAAGTGAAGTTAATTCTTTATTTAAAGTTTCAACCTTGTCAGTAAGATTTTTATATTTTTTAGAGTGTATGGAGATATTATACACATTTTTGTAGGTATAATTGACAGCCTTACTGTCTAATATTATTTTAGATGGATGAATAATTTTTTTGAAATCATGTGCTAAGATATTTGAAAGAGGGCTTCTGGTGTCAGTTGTGTGAGTGCTGTCGTTTGAAAAACCAATGTTTGAAACAAGGTTTACAGATGGGTTGATGCATAGTCCGTTGTTTTCAACTATTTTAAAAGCCCATTGATAAGCCCATGAGTCAATTTCATTATTTTTCATTAGCTGGAGTATTTTTCCCCAGTAATTTTGGACGGAACGTTTTTTAGAAAATTTGATTAAATTAGTTTCATTAAAATTTACAAGATTTTTGCCATAATATTTCCATCTATTCGCCCATGTTGCCCATCCCCAGCAATGTTGAATTTTTAAAAAATGATAGCTTGAGTTATCTATAAAATTTGGAGCAAGACAGCTTCCAGAAATATGCATTATTTTGAGATTATTTTTGTACTTTTCGAGTAATTCAGAACAAAATACGAAGAAGCTGTCGCTTGGAACACAATCATCTTCAAGAATTATTCCGTCTTTTTCGTAATTAAAAAACCAGGTTATGGCGCTTGAGACAGAGTTTCTGCAGCCTAAGTTTTTTTCTCTAAAAAGAGTTTTAACTTGACATTTCCAATTAATGTTGGTTATAAGGTAATCTCTAATTAAATTAATTTTATTATCTTCATTTTTTTTATTTGATCTTGGTCCATCTGATGAAATATACAATCTTTTTGGTTTTGCTTTTTTAATTGCAGCAAATACTTTTTTGGTGGTATCGAGACGGTTAAATGTAAGTAATAAAACTGCTTTATCCATTTAGTTGCCCTATAATATTTTTTGGTTGATACCAATTATTTAATGCTTTAAAATTAAAATTTCGTGTGATAAAAAATGAGGTTGCTTTTGTATAGTCGTTTATGGGGTTAAAACCACAGAAATCGATTTGAATTAGGTTCGCTTTTTTGAATGCTTTTATGGCTATTTGGTAATCGGGAAATGCAGAAATCCTTTCGGAATCGTCTAGAATTATCATTCCATTATTTTTAATTTTTTTAACAGCATTCAAACTACATATGTCTCTGTATTTACCATCAATAACGATAACATCAAATTTTTTATTATATCTAAATATTTCGTTACAGTACTCACTTTTAGATTCTCTTAATACTAAATGAATATTTGGCTTATTATTTTTACTAATTTGGTTAAACCATTTTTTGTTGTCTTCCACACTGATTATTTTTTTGGCATTATTAGACCAAAATAATGTTGAGTTGCCAGCACCAAACTCAAAAATTGTTTTTTTTGAAAAATCTAATTGTTTAAGATATTCGATTGCTGGATATGAAAACCATGGAATAGGATTTCCGAATTTATCTACTGAGGTATTTTCAAAAATTGATTTTTTCAGTGCAAAATCATTTTCAAGTATTCTGGTGGCGCGTTGGAGTTTATCATTTAAAAAAGAATTTAAAGTATGGTTTCTGTCTTGTTTTACAAAATAATGAATTTTAGTAGTTAGGTTTTTAAAATTAGTAAGTATTAAATTTAAGAATTTCATTATAGGAATTTATATTAAAGTATTTTATTTTTTTTGATCTTCCAAGTATTTTTCACAGGTTATTTGGGTGTTGCCATCAAATATTATTTTGTGGTTGTTGATATAAATAGCTCGGGTGCAAAATGATTGGACTTGGGCTAGTGCATGAGACACAAATATAATTGTTACACCCCTGTTTTTAAATTCTTCCATTTTGGCAAAACATTTGATTTGAAAAGCGGAGTCCCCTACTGCCAGGATTTCGTCGACAATTAAAATTTCAGGATTGACGTGGATGGCGACGGCAAAGGCCAGGCGCATGTACATACCTGATGAATAATGCTTGATAGGTTGATCGATAAAGTCCCAAAGTTCGGCAAAATCAACTATGGATTTGAAATTTTTGTGAATTTCTTTTCGTTTTAAACCTAGGATGGCTCCATTAAGATAAATATTTTCACGGCCGGAGAGTTCTGAGTGGAAGCCGGCACCGAGTTCGATGAGGGGAGAGACTTTACCACGGACAGTAACTTTACCTTTGGTGGGAGACATAACCTTGGCTACTAATTTTAGAATTGTAGATTTGCCGGATCCATTGGGTCCGATAATACCAAGAGTCTCCCCTCTTTTAACTTTAAAATTGATATCTTTGAGAGCGGTAAAACGGTTAACAGTTTTTTCTCCTCTAAATAAGGCGGGTAAGAATTCTTTGAAGGTTTTTTGAGAATTCATGGAGAATTCTTTGGTGACGTTTTGAAATTCAATGATTGGTTTTTCCATAGTTTTAGATATTGTCGGCAAAGATTTTTTCTCGCGATTTAAAATAAAGAAATCCTAAAAATAAGGTAACAAGTGATACTAAAAGGCCGATATATAGGGAAGAATAATTGGGAGGTCCGCCGCCAAGTATTGTTTGACGGTAGGCATTGATGATGACGGCCATGGGGTTTAGCTGAAAAATTATCCGAAAACGTTCTGGTACGAGATCGGCCGGGTAAATTACCGGGGTAATGTATAGCCAGAGGGTAAGAATGAGTGAGAGAAGATATTGGATATCACGATAGATTAAATTACTGGCAGCAAAAAATAAGGAAAGCCCTAAGGTAAAAATCTGTTGAATTAAAAAGATGGGAATGACCCAAAGAATGTTTAGATTAATGGGTATGTGAAAAGCGATCATGTAGATAGCCAAAATTGATAACGCAAAAAGGAAATCGACTATTTTGGCAATTATGGTTGAGAGTACTAAAATTGTCCTGGGAAAGTAGATTTTGGTAATGAGAGATGATGAACTAACCAGGGAAGCTGATGCTGAAGAAAGTGAATTGGAAAATAAATTCCAAGGGAGAAGGCCAACAAACAAAAAAATGGAATAGGGAATGTTGCTGGCGGCATTGGTGGGGATTCGTAAAATGATACTAAAAGCAAAGGACATGACCAGCATTTGAGCCAGAGGATTTAGGATTACCCAAAAATAACCAAGGATAGATTGTTTATAACGGGCTTTAACTTCGCGGCCGACCATTTGCCATAAAAGTTCGTGCCATTTGATAATAGATTTAATTTCAGTGAAGATGTCAGTCATAAATACTTAGAAAGTTTAGCATAGATAAGATGGAGAGTTGTTGATAAACTGGGGAGGTGAGAAAGAATTATTATCATTATATTGATGTGGCCAGATTAGTTTCGGCTTTGGCAATTATTTTAATTCACGTAACGACGGCAGTTTTATATATGTATGGATCGGTAGATAAAAGTAGTTGGATTGTAGCAGTATTTTTAAATTCGGCAAGCGCGGATGATATGTGGTTGTTTTATAAAAAAAGATCTTCAAAAATTTTAATACCGTTGATTTTTTGGTGTGTTTTTTATTTTTATTTGGGGGTAATTTTAAATAAGTCAGATAGTAGCTTTGGCGCATTTTTAAATTTGATGTGGACGGGGGGAACATATTATCATTTATACTTTTTATTTTTGATAATGGGACTATATATAATTACTCCGTTTTTAAGGTTGGGGATAAAAAATAATTGGGGTAGTAAGACAAAGATAGTTTTGTTTATTTCTTTGTTGGGAGGGGTGGTTTATACCTGGCTGACATCATGGGGTTACTTAAAAGATACTAAAAATATTTTATGGATGTTTATTCCTTATATTGGGTATTATTTGTCAGGGTATTATTTGAGTGAAGTGATAATAAAAAAGAAATTATTGCCTTATTTGTGGGTGGTAGTGGAGCTGATGTTAGTTATTACATTTTTGGGGACTTTGTGGTTGGTACCAAAGTATGGGTTTGATTCAAAAGGGATGTTCTTTTTGAATAGATTGAATTTAAATACTATGTTAATTGCTTTGATTATTTTTTGGAAATTAACAAAAATTAATTTTGAAAAATTACTTGATGATAAGAGTGAGAACATAATTAAGTTTTTGGCGTCTTTATCGATGGGGGTTTATTTAATACATCCGGCGGTGTTGGAAATATTTCAGAAAGTTTCGGTCTTTATGTCTATGAAGAGAGATTATCCGATTATGTGGATGGGAGTGGCTTATATATTTACGATAATATTGTCGTTTGGATTGGTCTCAGTAATCAGGAGGATTCCTGTTTTGAATAGAGTTGTATAATGATGGGAATGAAAAGAGAAATGATGGTCTGCACATTGGGAGGGGGTTCAGGAATGCCGATTGTGAACAAGGCTTTGGTGAGATCGGGGGTAAAAAATATTAAGTCAATAGTGACGACTTTTGACAGTGGCGGTGATTCGGGCAGAATGAGGACAGATGAAAGAGGAAAGATTTTGGCTTTTTCTGATTATTGGAGATCTTTAATATCTCTTTGGGATGATGGAAAACAAAAAGCGATTTGGGAAGAGATGTTGAGATACCGCGACGGAAGGGGCAGAAATTTTGGAAATATATTTTTTCAATTTATGTCGGAAAAGTCGGGAAATTTGTCAGGTGTAGACAGTTTGTTTGAAAAATTAACGGGAGCCAGATTAATAGGATCGGTAATTCCGGTGTCTCTGTCCCCTGCTGAGGTTTGTTTTAAAACGAAAAGTGGAAAAAGTTATAAAGGTGAACATAGGTTGGATGATTTGAGGATGTCTTTGGATAAGGTTGAAGATATTTGGTTAATGCCAAGGGTAAGGGCAAACAAAGAGGCTGTAGAAAATATTCTTAAAGCGGATTATATAATAATTTGTCCGGGGAGTATGTTTGGTTCGGTGATAACGAATTTATTGCCAACCGGAGTGATTGAAGCCTACAAAAAAAGTAAAGCAAAAAAAATTTTGATGACGAATATCATGTCGGTTGCCAATGAAAATGATAAATATACTCAAGATGATTATGTGAAGATATTTAGCAAGTTTTTAAAAACGGAGAGGCCATTTGATTTGATTTTGATGGCGGATTTAAAAAATCTAAATAAAAAGGAATTAAATAAATTATTGAAATCTTATAGAATGGAGCATTCGGAGCCGATAAAATTTAAAAATGGATCAAAAATTAAGACACTGGTTGAGGATATAGCGTTGATTGATAAAGTAAACTTAAGATTGCGTCACGGAGAAGAAAAATTAGCAAAAGTTTTTGTTAAAATATTTAAAAGCTATGTCCCAGAAAAAGAAAAAATTAGAAAGAAAAATAAAAAAAATTGAGGTAAATAAAGCTAAAATTGAATTTGGTGATTATGAGTTGATTGATTTTTTGGGTGTGGTTAAAAAACATTGGATATTTCTCGTAATATTATTAATCGGTACATTTATTTTGTTTGCAAATGGTTTAAATGCGAATTTTGTATCGGATGATTATGCTACTATTCCTCAAAATCCCAATATTTTGGATTTGGGAGTAGCGTTTAAAATATTTAATCCAGTGGATATTTCAAATAGCATAATTGCCAATATATTTGGAATTAGTCCATTGCCATTTCATTTATATAGTTTGTTTTTGTATTTTATTTTTTTGATAATAGCATTTGTAATTTTAGAGTCTTTGTTTGGAGAAATGGTGGCAAAGTTTTCGATGGTAATATTTGCTGTTTTACCCATACATGTAGAAGCGGTTACTTGGATTTCAGGAAAGCCGTATTTGTTTATCGGGATTACAGTATTGGCGTCTTTTTTGGCTTATATAAATTATTTGAAAACAAATAATTTAAAGTATTTGTTTTACAGTCTTTTGTTTTTTTTAATCGGTTTTTTAACAGACAGACCAAGACCTTTTTCAGTGTTTTTGGTCGCTGGTCTTTATTTGTTATATATGAATAGGAGGGAGTATTGGGATAGGACTAAAAAATTATTGCCTTTGATAGTCGCGATGTCAGTTTTATTTTTGGTTATAGCTTGGCCTTATATTTCAAGTAGGATAAATGTTGTTAATAGTGGATACAATGTATCGGAAAGTGTATTTTATAATCCCTTTTTTCAGTATCCCACCGGATTGGCGAAGTATTTTCAGATTATGTTTTTTCCGGCTGATTTGACGCTTTATCATACAATGTATATTTTTCCGGTTTGGTTAAATTGGGCTATTTTGTTGACATATTTAGGAAGTATCGGGTATTTTTATTTTAAGGATAAGAGATATTTTTTTGCTTTGAGTTTTATGTTGGTGGCCATTTTACCTTCTATGGCACCGGTAAAAGTTAGCTGGTTGGTGGCGGAAAGGTATGCATTTTTGCCATCTTTGGGATTTTGTTTGTTTTTGGGATTAATAATAACTGATTTGGGAAGGAAATATAAATTAGTGTCGCTAATTATACTGGCAGTTATAGTTTTTTTGTATGGAGTAAGGACTTATTTAAGAAATATTGACTGGCAGACAAATCATAAGCTTTGGGTAAATACATGTCAGGTTTCGCCAAATAGTCACAATGCCTGGAATAATATTGGAGATGACTATGATAAGTTGGAACAATATGAAAATTCTATAAAGGGTTTTACTCAGTCAACCGTAGTCAAGCCTAATTATGCAGACGCATATCATAACAGAGCAAATATTTTCTTTAAAATTGGAAGATTAGATTTGGCAAGATATAGTTATGAAACTGCTTTGAGTTTTTCACCCGGACTTTACCAAACATATTTGAGTTTAACGCAAATTGATTTGATGGAAAAGAAAATGGATTTAGCTTTGAAACATGCGGCAATGTCGGTTCAACTGCAACAGGAAAATCCCCAATCATGGTATGTATTGGCAGTTGTTCAGGGACAAGCGGGTTTGATTAATGATGCCAAGACTAGTGTAAAAAATGCCTTAATTTTGGATCCAAATTATCAGGCGGCGAGAGATTTGTTGACTTCGATTGAAGCATTGATTGAAGAATAGAATCCAATTAATTTGGTTTTTGAATAATTAGCAATAAGGTTTCCCGGTCAAAAAATTTAAATATCGGATAAAAAGGTAATACAATAATTCTTGTTAATAAATTTGGCAGAGACCAGAATAAGTCTAGTGGAAATTCGAAAGGAGTATATTTAATTTTTTGGTAGGTATTTTGAGGAAAAAGCTTAGTTATGTTTTGTTCATTTGGAATAAAAAGATGACGGGGAGCATCGAGGTGAAACCATTTTTTTTGTCCAATTTTAAATGCTAAGGAGTTTGTGTTAGGAATGGAAATTAAAATTTGACCTTGAGGATTTAGAAGTTCTAAAGACTTATTAATTGTTTTTTTAGGATTTGAAAAATGTTCTAGTGAATGCCAAAAAGTGATTACATCAAATTTTTGATGGAAATGATAACTTAAAAAATCATCATTTATGATATTTAAATTTTTAATTTTTGTAGTTTGAAGGTCGATACCAACAGCGGAAATATTAATAGGTAGAGAATTTAAAAATTCACCTGATCCGCAGCCAATGTCCAAAAGTGAACAATTTTTAGGTATATATTTTTTTTTATTATAAATATTGTATTTTGTCCATAGTTTAGCTAAAAATGTAGACGGTTTTTGATAATTTTTGGAGTAGTATTTTTTATAAAAATTATTACTAACTTTTATTTTTGGATAGATGCAGGAACAATCTTGACATTTTAGTATGGGTATATTTTGCCTACTAAATAAATGGTGACCATGAATATTTTGAGCAATAAATATTTGCTTGTGATTTTGAGATTTGCAAAGAGGACAGATCATTTAATTAGTTTTTTGATTAATAAGTTCTTTAACAAGGTTTAAAGATTGAAAAACATAATTAGATTTTTTAGAAGAATTTAGAATTGTTTTAAGGTATTGGAAACTTAAGTGGAAACGTAGGTTAGGAAAAACTAGATTGAAACGATGATTTTGTTGATTAGCCCAATAAAGTAAGTCTATGTTGTGTGTAGCAAAACGGTATTTTTCGGGTTTGGTTTGAATTAAGGTTGATGAATTAAACAGTTCATGATATTCATTTTTGGAGAATTTGTATTTCATTTGATCGTAAATTTCGGTACCGGGATAGGGTGAAAAAACATTAAAACTATAAATTTCTGATTTTAGTTTTTTAGAAAAATTTATAATATCGTTAAGATCTTTTTTTGTTTCTCCGGGTAAATTAACTAAAAAGTTGGCGAATGTTCTGATGTGATGTTGGTGACAAATATTAAAAATATTTTGTACCATTTCAATACTTATTCCCTTTTGGATGTCTATAAGTGCTTTGTTACTACCTCTTTCAACACCAAAATCAATTTGGACGCAACCAGAATCAGACATTAACTTAATTAAATCATTGTTTAAAGTAGAGACTTTTGATGAACATCCCCACAATAAATTCATTTTTTCATTTTTAAGTAAACGGCAAAATTCGATTACATTGTCTTTGTTTATGGTAAATAAGTCGTCAATAAAATAAAAACTATCAATATGGAAGCGATGACGTAGAGTTTTTATTTCTTTGATGAGACTTTTTGCGGATCTGACTCGGGTATAGCAGCCGCCTCCATTATATTGACGAAGTTTTTTAGCCACGCAAAAAGTACAGGTTGAAGGACAACCTCTAGTAGCAAGTAGATAAAAAGAGCGTAAAAAACAACCTCTAATTGAGTATGGAGATGCTTGAGTGTAGTAATCCATGTCTAAGAGATCATATGCAGGATGGGATATTGAATCCAGACTGTTATTTAATGGTCTAAGTTGAGTTTTGATGATTTTATTATTATTTGAGTATGAAATACCTTTGATTTTATTGAAAGCAGTTTTATTGTGGTTTAATAATCTTTGACATAATTCCAGAAATGTTTCTTCACCTTCTCCGATTACTTCGTAATCAATCGGAGTATTTTTTTCATTTAAAAAATCATCAGGATAGAGTGTAGGGTGAATACCACCAACTATGATAGTTATGGATGAATTCATTTTTTTAATTTTTTTCGAAAGTCTTAGAACTTCTGAATATTCTGGGGTATAACAGGTAATTCCTATAATTTTGGGATCATTTTCTTTTACTTTAGAAAGAATTTTCTTTTCAATATCTATTATCTTTTCTGGTAGATGCTTAAAGAAGTTTTTATCACGTATGACTTCTTTAAGAGTTATATCAATAATTTTTACTGACAGATTTTTTGTTTTTAAATGTCCAGCTAAGTATAGTAGTGCTAAAGGAGGTCGATAATGGTTTACGGAACGAGAAGGTGGCGATAACAAGAGTATGTCAGTCATTAAGAATTTTATTATATATGTAAGAGGTTCTGAAATTCCAATCCCAAATGTTTTTAATTAATTTTATAGACTGAGCGGATATCTTTTGATAAAATTTATCGTTTGTAAGCAGTTTTACAATATTGTCGGCAAATTGTTGAAGATTACCGGGCGGAGTTTTGAGCATTCCTTGGGGATAATAAGTTTTTAGAGCGGGTAGATCAAAAGAAACACCGGGAAGTCCCCAGGCCATGGCTTCGGCGGCGGCCATTCCCCCGCTATCGTAGGTAGCGGGATGGACGACTAATTTTGAGTCTTTGAATATTTTGTAGTTTTGGGGAGCCGACATGAAGCCTAGTAGATGGATATTTTTGGATAATTTTAGTTTTTTGATTTTTTGTCTTATTTCGATTTCTAATTGACCGTCCCCGATGATGGCTAATTGAGCGTTAGGAATTTTTTTTGTTACCAGTTTCCAAATATCAATCAATTCCAAAACTCCTTTTTGAAGATGAAGCCGACCGATAAAAACAGCATCGTATTTTCTTTTTTTGAAGGGAATTGTATTTTTTGATTTTAAATATTTTTGGGATGGAGCTATGTCGACACCACCGCGAACAACTATTACTTTTTTATGGGGAAATTTGGAGATGTCCGGCGTTGAAGTGACAAAGACATAATCGGAAAAATGTTTGATAGAAAATATTACCGGTAGTTGGGATAAATAATAGAACAAGCCTTTTAGTTTTTGCTTTTGAAAATAAGGTGAAGTATGAGAAAAAGGACTTGGAGCAAAAAGATAAAAAGAGGCTAGCCAGATGGTTTTTGGATAGAATAATTTGGTTAAAAAGGCAGGAAAAAAATCCGGGTAAAAATCGGAGGCTGAGTAGATATAATCGGTTTGATAAAGGTGTCTGTATTTAAAAAAGTGAAATATTGACTTTAAAGTACGTTTGATGGTATGTCGTAAAAGATTTAAAAAACTTGGGAAGTTTTTAGAATTGTATGAATCTGTTTGAAAAAATGTAATTTTTGAAAGTTGATGTTTATTTAAGAGATTTTTTGTTTCCTGAGAACCGATAATGGTGATTGTAAATTTTTTTTGCCAGTGTTTGGCCAGATTTAGAAATATTTGATCTCCGCCACTAAGACTGTCACCAAGATTGTTGTTGGATATTATTAATAATTTTTTATTTGACACTTGTTGTTATTATATTAGTTATGGAAAGATTAATAAAACTTAATTTGGGAAGCGGTCCGAGCGGGATTGAGGGTTGGATAAATTATGATTGGGGATTGTTGCCGATTTTAGGGAAGTATCCGATGATTAGAAATTTAATGATAAATACCGGATTGTTGTCAAAGGATTATGATGTAAAATGGCCAAAGATAAAATTGGTTGATATCAAAAAAAAGTTACCGTTGAGAGATAATTCGGTTGACTATATATATTGTTCGCATGTACTGGAGCATTTTGAAAAATGGGAAGCAAAAAAAATATTGAAGGAATGTAGAAGGGTGTTAAAAAAAAGGGGGGTTTTAAGAATAGTACTGCCGGATTTAGGAAAATTAGTGAAAAATTATGATTCGGCAGATGAATTTTGTCGGGAATTTTACGGGTTTGATAAGGATAAATTTTGGGGAATGAAGAAATATTTTATTAGAGGTCATCAATGGATGTATGATGGAAAAAGTTTTAAAATATTGTTGGGAAATACTGGTTATAAAAAAATTTTGGATAAAGAATGGAGAAAGGGTGAGTGTCTTGATTTGGAGAGACTGGATTTGGAGTTACATAAAGATTTGAGTTTATATTTGGAAATAGAAAAATGAGTAAGAAAGTATTGGCTTTGGGCGGTAGAGGAAAAATTGGAAGTGTTTTGGTAGATAAATTAAATAAGTCGGGTTATGTGGTGGAATCGTATTCGAAGAGTGAGGGTGGAGATATAAGAGATGTTGATAAGGTAAACAAGTCGATAAGTAGGAATGATTTAATTGTTCATTTGACAGCAAAGCAAGGTTTGTCAAAAGATTGGAAAGAATTTTGGGAAATAAATGTTGAGGGTACAAAAAATGTTTTAGACGCCTGTATTAGATTTAAAAAAAGATTAATTTATGTTTCGACAATCATGGTTTTTAAAGATACCGGAAATAAATTAGCTGATGAAAAATGGAATATCAGAGAAAGAAAGAGCGGAAATTATTATGTTGATTCAAAGGTAGAAGCTTTAAAATTGGTGAAAAATTATCAGAAGAAGTTAGATATAGCGGTAGTATACCCAACTATAGTGTTGGATAAAAAATCTATAAAAGATGGTCAAAAGCCGGGAAGATGGATGAGTTTGATTGGTAATAAAAATAGGATAGTTAATATTGTTTGGATGGATGATTTGGTGGATGGTTTGGTTAAGTTAATAAAATCAGAAAAGAAGGGAGATTATATTTTGGGAGGATTTAATATTAAGGTCGATGATTATTTAGAGTTGTTAAAGGTTTTGAAGTGGCCAAGAGTCCCCTATTGGTTAATTATTTTATTAAATAAGTTTGTTTTTTTGTTACCGGGAATATTGAAAGAATTAGTAAAAAGTCCTTTGGGAAATATGAATTTTAGTTCGAAAAAGGCAAAAAAGGAATTAAAATATAAAATATCCGAGTTTAATAATATTTGGTGATATGGGATATATTTTTGGATGAAAAGTTTTTGAGGGCGTAGGTTCGAGAGTTATTTTTAAGATCACTTAGAAGTTTGGGGTTATTTTTAAGTTTTAAAATTTCTTGGTAAAAATTATTTGGTGTTGGTTTGACTAAAATTGAAACAGAGGAATCGACTACTTCGGGTACTGCGCCGAGATTTGAGGCCAAGACTGGTACTTTGCAGGAGAGACTTTCCATAAGTACTCTACCCCATCCTTCTTCATACAGTGATGGTAAACAGAAAATATCAGCCAGAGGATAGTATAAGTGAAGTTTAGAATAGCTGATATCGCCCAGAAGATAGATATTTTTGTTAGTTTTTTTCATTTTTTGTAGTTGATTAAAAATAGGACCAGTGCCGATAAAGAGAAAATTAATGTTGGGAAGTTTAGCGGCGATTTTGGCTAAAAGCAGGGCGCCTTTGGATGGAATTAATCTGCCGACAAAAAGTACAGTGAAAGTTTTTTTTAATTTTAATTGCTTAAAAAGTTTTGATGGGCTGGAGGGAGAAAATCTATCTGTGTCAATCCAGTGGAAATATTGAGATATTTTGTTTTTATTAACTCCGATTTTTTGTAATTGAGAGATTGAAATTTTTGATTGAGTAAGAATGTGGTCAGTTCTATTTAAAATAAATGCTATTAGTTTAAATGTAAAGTTTTTGGAATTGATATGGCTATAAGAGGAATAAATACTGACAATGTGCGTTTTTCGGGGATAAAAGAAATTTAAAATATTTCCAATGAAGGCCGCGCTGATACCGTGGGAATGGATAATGTCAATGTGTCGGTGATTTAATAATAGCCAAAAAAATGTTTTAAAAAATAAATATGGTGTGAGATAAATAAATTCAAACAATGGTAATTTTTCTAATTTGTGGAATATATTTGATCCAAACCATTTGTATCGATGAATATCGATATTACCTATTGTTTGATGGGATTTATAAAATATTTTGGTGGTAAGTGGTGAATAAGTTTGAACAAATACTTTATATCCGAGATGGTCTAATTCGGATGTTAGATCCATAAGGTGAGTTTCAACACCGCCGATGTTTGGGGAAAAGAAGGGAGTCAGAATTAGTATGCCTTTTTTTATTGTTGCCATTGGATTCGGTTTAAGGGTTTGAGGATACCAACTTTATATTTAATAGTAACAAAAGAGTAGGTGTAAAAAGTTATTAGGCAAGCAAGAGGGTGAAAAAACCAGGCAGGATCGGATTTTTTGAAATAGCCTTTTATGGTATCAAAAAGCATAGGAAAAATTAAAAGGACATAAAGGGTAAATTTTATAGTGGGAATAAGATGGTTTTGGGTGAGGGAATATTGACGTAATGGTTGGTAGATATAGAGATCTGTGGCGCGACGAATTTGCTTTTTGTAAAATTTTGAAATTGATGATTCACAAAATGTGTGGATGATTCCAATTTTTACTTTAGAAAAAAATAAGGGTTGCTTAGTATTTGATAAAACTTTAGAAATCAGATCTATATCAAAGAAATAATCGGATTTTAAATATTTTTTAATAAATGAGGCTTTATAAATGGTGCCATTGGCGCCGATAGTGGGCAATAATTGATTGGAGGGAAGGGTGGCGATTTGATAATTTCTAAAGTTTTTTATTGAAATTTTTTGGGCAGTCCAAGACGGGTTAAGATAACCTAACCTATCGTAATTTTTGGCAATTAGACAATAAGGATCATTGACACCGGTGAGGGCGGAATAACGTTCAATGAATCCGGCTTGGGGGCGATATGTATAAGACCAGGGTTCAGACCCGATTACTTTGGGATGTTTTAATAAGGGAGAAATCATTTGTATGAGCCAGTTTTTGTCGGGTAGGATGTTATCGGAATCGATAAGGGCTAAGTATTGTCCGGAGGCATGTTTGATACCGATGGCTTTGCCGGCTTCTCCGGTTTTTTTTGGATTTTTTAAAATTTTGCAGTTGTATTTATTGGCGATATTTAGGGTAGAATCTGTAGATCCTCCGTCAATAATTAAAATACTAATTTGGGATTGTGGATAGTTTTGGGAGCGAATGGATTTGAGACAGACTTTCAAGACTTTGGCAGAATTGAGGGTGGGGATGATAAAGGATACCGAAGGGTGTGATTTAGATAAGGCCACCATGTTTATGGACATAGGTAAAAATCAAATAATCAACGGGGTATCTAAAAAATTTAAATTTCCAGCGAAGTTTGACAATAGAGAGTCCGATGTTGAAGGATATTATAAATAAGATTTTATATATGGGGTTAGAAATTCTTTTGATTAATACATCGTAGGTATCGCGATCCATTAGGCCAAAAATATATTGGGTTAACATGGCAGTTAGCCTGGCTTGATAAGAAGTAATCCATTTTTGACGGGTTACGGTTTTAAAGGCATCTTCAGGAGACATGAGATAGGTACTCCAATTTTTTAGAGATTTTGGATAGTTAAGTCCCAAAGATACAGCCCGATGAAAAAGAGGGGCACCCGGATAAGGTAAAAATATGTAATAAGTATAGCGATTGCGATTGGAAATTTTTAAGGTTTGATTGATAAGGGATAAGGTAGATTTGTATTCGGAGTCGACAAATTTTTTATTTTCTATTGGATTTTTTGACCAAGGTAGTCCGACTAAGAATGAATACAAAATTTTAATATGATATTTGTGGCAAAGTTTTGTGAATTTTATAATTTCGTTTACATCCATGTCTTTTTCGATTAAATCCAGAGCATCTTGTGAGCCGGATTCAGCGCCGGTGAGTATCATGGCGCAGCCACTTTTTTCCATCAATTCCCAGGTTTTTGGCTGATAACGACTTAGTTGACCGACCCGGCCATTGGCATTTCCCCATTTGATATTCAGTTTACGATCAAGAAGCATTTGGCAAATTTCAGCAGTGCGTTTTTCATTGACAAAAAAATTACTATCGTAGACGGCGATGGAATCGGCTTTATATTTTTTGATAAGAGATTCCCATTCGTCGACTACATTTTTGGATGATAATGAGGTCCAACGTCTTTTGTTGACGATTTGTTCGACGCAAAAACCACAGCGATGGGGACAGCCATAACTGGAAATATAGGGAATGGTTTTTTCTCCATATTCAGTGCCAAATACACATTTATTGACATCGATTAGATGGTAAGGGAGTGGTGGAAGGGAGTCGAGATTAACGGGGGGGCGATCGGGATTATGAAAATATTTTTTTGATTTTTTATATGAAATTCCTAAAACGCTTTTAAGTGTTTTTTTAGTTTCCAAAGCTTTGACTAGCTTGGTAAATGTGACGTCTCCCTGGCCTCTGACAACAATATCTACATAAGGATTTTTGAGAGTTTCTAGGGGTAATATTGACGGATGCCAGCCTCCCCAAACGATTGGAATATTAGGATATTTCTTTTTAAATTTTTTGGTAATTTTAAGCCCGTCATAAATTTGAAAACCTGTCATAGCGGAAATACCCAAACATATGGCATTATTTCCATTTTTAATTATTTCTTTTTCGACGTTTTTTGAGAGAAAATGGGTAAATATTTTTATATCATAGCCTTCTTTTGCCAGTGTCCGACTGATAGCTAGAAGAGCGAGAGGGACTCCTTTCCAGGGACGATGGTAAGGAAAGGGGGTAGGAAAATATAAAAGGATTTTTTTGTTAGATTTTTGAAGAGGGGAAGTCTTTGAGTTTTTTAAGATATTTGTATGCATAGGTACTTAGGAATTTTACATCAGAAGGACTACGAATAGATAGAACTTTGCGAATCAAAAATTTTGGGGTAAGTACACCTTTAAATAAAGATTGAATTAATTTTTCCTGTTGTTGAGGTGAAAGTGAAGATTTCATAATCGGTTGACGCATGTCATAATCGTCCCAGTTATTGGTTAAAAGCCAATTATTATCTTGACATTCTTTAAAAAGAGGAGTGCCGGGATAGGGAATAATACGGGTAGCCTGCATGGAATCGGCTAATCCATCTTTAAATAACTGACGGGCTTCGTTTAGGGTGGTTTGGGCATCTTTTTCAGTCTCCCAGGGGTAACCAATCATAATAGTAAGATGAGGTTCAAGACCGGATTTTTTGGCCATAGACAGTGTTTTTCTTGAATCCTGTACTTTGGTGCGTTTTTCAATTCGGTCTAGGGTATTTTGATTTGAAGATTCGAGACCATAAAGAATAAATCTGAAACCAGCTTTACCCATAAGATCGTATTGTTTTTGGTCAAGATGACCGAAGCGCATATTGCAGCCAAATTTAATTTTTTTATTATATCCTCTATCAATCATGCCTTGACAAAATTCCATAAGCCAAGGACCAATTGGGAGAGTGCCGGTATCATCAAAAACTTCTTTAATTTGGTATTTGTCTATGAGTTGACCAATTTCGTCAAGTGCGCGTTTAGGAGAGACGGAACGAAAGGAGCCGGCAGGATGAGTAGTAGTCCAACTGCAGAAGGTACATCTTCCCCACCAACAATCGCGACCAAACATAGTATAAGTGCCGGGAGTGTATTTGTAGTTGGTATTTTGGTAGGCGTAAAGCTTCCATTGGGTAAGGTCTCGATCAATTATAGGTAAAGTGTCAAGATTGTGATGTTTTAGGGCAAAAGGACCGGAATTAACTATTTTTTTATAGTTTTTGTAGTAAAAACCCGGTTCTAATTTTGTTTTTTTGGTTAGATGGTTGGCCAGACTTAAGAGCATAAAATCGTAATCTCCTCCGGTAATTACATAATCGACAGGGCAATTGTCAAAGGATTCTAAAGGTAGAGCGGTAACATGGTCGCCAATTAATACTATTATTGGATGCCAGTCAGGATACTTTGTTTGGGATAAATTTTTTATGTTTTTAACAATTTTCCAGTGAGATTTGATGGTAGGGGTTTTGGATTCAATAACAATAAGATTGGGTTTATTTTTAATTAATCTTTTTAGCCATTGAGAGTAGGTTAATTTTTGTGCTATAGCATCGTCCCAAAATACTTTATAGTTATTTTTTTGTAATAAGGTAGCGGCATAAGCCGGAATTATTGGATAAATATAATTACCAGTGTTTGTCCATTGAAATTGGCGGTTTTG